>JAABUM010003629.1_pt1 | contig 18565 bp, 25 predicted proteins | sample 5559161 | NCBI WGS metagenome assembly JAABUM01 (sample SAMN10711868, study PRJNA513369) | rock metagenome | isolation source: Antarctica rocks | place: Antarctica: Victoria Land, Siegfried Peak nord | reverse complement strand
CCAAAGCCAACCGCTCCAGCCTCAACATCGAAGGCGCCTACCAGCACATCCTCACCGACCTGTACGGCTTCATCGGCACCGCCGTCGCCGGGATCATCATCCTCACCACGGGCTTCACCCGCGCCGACGCCGTCGCCTCTCTGATCGTGGTCGCCCTGATGGGCAAAGCCGCGTGGGGGTTGCTGCGGGACTCCGGCCGGGTGTTGCTGGAAGCCGCACCGCAGGGCATTGACCTCACCGACATCCGTACGCATCTCCTCGAACGCGGCCACGTTCACGACGTGCACGACCTGCACGTCTGGACGGTCACTTCGAACCTGCCCGCGCTGTCCGCTCATGTCGTCCTGGACGACTCCTGCTTCACCGACGGGCACGCCCCGCAGCTGCTCGATGAGCTGCAACACTGCCTCGTTGGGCACTTCGACGTCGAGCACTCCACCTTCCAACTCGAACCAGCCAGCCACGCCGCCCACGAACTGGGAGCCCACTGATGGCCCAACCCTCAGATCATCAGGGTGTGGTGGCGACACCCGCCGCTGCAGCAGAGCCCGCCGCCGCCGCTGACTGCTGCCAGCCGGTGCCCACCACCGCCGATCCCCGCTGGTTGCGGGCCGCTCGCTACGCCCGAGCGTTGTCGTGGGTGTCGCTGGCCTGGATGACCGGCGAGGGTGTCCTCGGCCTCGGCGCCGGTCTGCAAAGCGGTTCGATCTCGTTGCTGGGGTGGGCGCTGGGTTCGGTCATCGAGGGGTTGGCGTCGGTGATCGTGATCTGGCGGTTCACCGGCACCCGCACCCTGTCCGAGACCGCTGAGGGCCGCGCCCAGAAGGCTGTGGCGGTGTCGTTCTTCCTGCTCGCCCCCTACATTGCGATCGAAGCCCTCCGTGACCTCGCCGGCGCCCACCTCGCCCACACCAGCATTTTGGGCATCGTCGTGACCGCTGTGAGTCTGGTCTTCATGCCCGCGCTCGGTGTCGCCAAGAAACGTCTCGGAAGCACCCTGCGCTCCGGGGCCACCGCCGGGGAAGGGGCACAGAACCTGCTCTGCGCCGCCCAAGCCGCCGCCGTCCTCATCGGCCTGGCCGCGACCGCCGCATTCGCCTGGACCTGGGTCGACCCCGTCATCGCCCTGCTCCTCGCGGCATGGGCCATCCGCGAAGGCACCCAAGCCTGGCGCGGCGAAGACTGCTGCTGAAACCCATCCCCACGCTGACCGCTTCGACAACCGACGTGGCGCCGGACACACGTACACCGCTAGGGGTGGGAGGCCGCACCCTTGATGATTTTTATGGTTCATCCGCGACCTGCTCACCGACGCCAACGTGGTCCCTGTGACCGCGCCAATCCAGGACGGCGAGCGAACTGCTGCTGGCGGGAGCGACAACTATCGAAGGATCAGGCATCCCGCCGCGCTCGGGGAGCACGTCGACACCGGGGCCGACTGGTCAACGCTCCTGCCGGTACCCGTTTGTCCGGAGCGGGGGGTTCGACGGCTCTTCGATCTTGAGCGGGCAAGCTGGAATCTGAGGGTGTTCAACGCGTCGATTCGGTTGTAAGCCCTTGGTCTCCTGAAGTCTGGATGTGGCGAAGCATTCCGACGTCGGAAGGACCAAGGGCGTGATCGAGAGTACGACAGTGTGTTTCGGGTGGCCGGGAGTGAAGGTGACCGGTGTGTTCGCCCAGTCTGACAGCGGCGCGGCCCGAACCATGCGCGTGCACGGGTGGTTCTTCTCGATGGCAACAACCACTAGATCGACACGATCGCCTGCGGTCCTCTAGCGTGATGAACGTCACAACTGTTGGCCGGACTGGAGGAAAGTCATGATCGAAAACTCCTACTACAGCCACGAATTCCACGGCGAGTACGAGCTGATCAGCGTCGGGAAACTCGATCTCGAGGAGGGTGGTTCCATCCCGGACTGCCAGCTCGCGGTGGCCACCTTCGGCGAGCTCAACGCGGACAAGGACAACGCGATCCTGATCCCCACCTGGTACTCGGGCACCCACCAGATCTGGCGCGACGTCTATATCGGCCCCGACCATGCCCTGAACCCCGAGCAGTACTTCATCGTCGCGGTCGACCAGATCGGCAGCGGCCTTTCCGTCTCGCCGCACAACGCCGACGGCGCCAACGCGGCGATCGCGATGTCGAAGTTTCCGCAGGTCCGCATCGGCGACGACGTGATCGCTCAGGAACGGCTGTTGCGTGAGCACTTCGGTATCGACACGCTGGCCTTGGTGGTCGGCGGGTCGATGGGTGCGCAGCAGACCTATGAGTGGGCGGTGCGCTTCCCCGACAAGGTGCGCCGCGCCGCTCCTATCGCAGGCACAGCGCAGAACACCCCGCACGACTTCCTGCTCGCCGAGACGATGCGGGAGGCCTTCAGATCCGACGCGAACTTCAACGACGGCGAGTACCAGTCCAACGCCGACGTCATCGACGGAATTGTGCGGCAGGCCCACATCTGGGCGGTGGTGGGCTTCTCGACGGAGTTCTGGAAGCAGGAGGTGTGGCGGGGGCTGGACTTCGACTCCCGGGAGGCGTTTCTCACCGGATTCCTGGAGCCCTACTTCACCGCAATGGACCCCAACGACCTTCTGTGCCAGGCGTGGAAGTGGCAGCGCGGCGACGTTGCCCGGCACACCGGTGGCGACTTGGCCGCCGCGCTCGGCCGGATCACCGCCAAGACCTTCGTCATGCCCATCGACGAGGACCTGCTCTTCCCGGTCCGTGACTGCGCGCTGGAACAGGCGCTGATCCCCGGCAGCGAGTTGCGCGTGGTGAACGACGTGGCCGGCCACCTCGGACTGTTCGGCGTCTCTCCGGACTACATGCCCCAGATCGACCAGCACCTGGGCGAGCTGATGGCCACCAAGGTCTGAGCCGAGCCGGAGGTGCCGTGCCGTTTGCAGAAGCGTTCAAGCGACGTCGCGCCCCAGGTCCAACGCACTGATGATGGTGGGTGGCTTGCTGTTGTCCGCCCTCGAAGTGGGCATTATGGCCGCCGCCTACGGAGAGCTGCGGACGGGCACCACGGGCTTTCATCCGCGGTGGCAGCGGAACCGGAGAAAGCCGCTACTGGCGAGCGAAAGAGACAGTGATGAGTAGCACCCACCAGGGGGTGTCGGTGCCCGCTGATACACAGACCAGCACGACTCCAGGCACACCCGACTGGCTGGTCCCGGACCAGGACTCGCTGGAGGCGAACGCCGGCGCACGGTGGCCCGGCATCGCCGCCACCTACCAGCTGCTCGGCGAGCAGGGTCATCGGCCCTAACTCGATGTGGCCCTGTGGGTCCCCGAGGACGGCCGGATCAGTGTGGACCCGATCGGATTGCTCGTAGAAGACCCACCGTCGGTCGGCTCCGGCCACGGTCACCGCCGTCGACGACCTCCTCGTCGCCGTCGGTCGGCTCCGCCAAGACTCACGGGGTGTGCGTAGCAACCCGCTGATCAGCAACGGCTGCACCACCGCGAGTGCACCCAGGTGCAGCGTGAGCACCTGCAGACTGAGGCCCACCACGTCGGCGCCGAGGTCCTGCCCGTCGGGTACCTGGCCCGCGCTGAGGTGCTGCAACGACGAGGACACCGCGGATGCGAACGCCGAGGCCAGGCTGACCCCGATCACGAGCCATCCCGGCGTCACGCCCGCGTCACCGCACCGCCCGTCGAATGCGGTGGTGTTCTCAGCGCAGCTTCGCCTGCACGCCCACTCACCTCCCGCACCCGGGGGTGGGAGGGCTGTCTTCTGTGACCAGCTGCCAGGAATCGCGGGTGATCACCGGTGCTTGCGGCGCCGTCGGCCCTTCGCCTGCCAACCCAGGCGCAGTGCGCCCCCGCAGGCACCTACCAGCATTCCGAGGATGAGGAGCTCTAGCCGCTTGTCGGCCACGAACACACCGTGCCCGGAGTAGTCGCACAGCGCGATCGGGATCACGGCGAGGATCAGTCCGAGGCCGCCGCCACTGAGCACCGCACCCCATCGATCACCCTGGACCTGGTGGCTTCGCGCGGTGGGTGCGCGTCGACCAGTCTTGCTGTTCACCTGATGACCTCCTGTTCGCGTGCGTCGTCCCGGTGGGTGCGCCGCCCCGTCGTGGGAGTGCACCGGTCGGCCTTTTTCCTCACCTGCCGCTGCCGGCGTGGGCTGGTGCCGCGCTCAGCAAGGGGCGTAGCCGGGTGTCCCGCAGCTTCTCGACGAACTGGCTCGCGTAGCGGCGCACCAGGACGGCGGTGGGCAGGCCGACGAGGACGCCCACCAAAAGACCGGCGATGACGTCGTGCGGGTAGTGGGCCCCGACGTAGACGCGGGAAAACCCCATGAGCGCGGTGGCGAGCACCGCCAGCACACCGAGGCGCCAACTGATCAGGAACAGGGCGGCAGCCATCGCGGCGGCGACCACCGAGTGGTTGCTGGGAAAGGCGTAGTCGCTGACCGGTGGGCAGTGCTCGAGGAGGAAGTCGCGGGGGTAGGCGTAGCACGGGCGGGGTTCGGCGACCACGGCCTTGATTACGTCGTTGACCACGTAGGCCACCACAGCGGCGACGGGCACGGCCAGGGCGGCGGTCATGGTGGCGGCATCGGCGCGTCGGGCCATCCACCATCCGGCGAGGATGAAGACCACGAACAGGCCGATGCCGTAGCTGGTGTAGGCGTCCATGGCCCCGTTGAGCCAGGACGTGTCGCGGGCGAAGTCCGTGACGCTGGTGTACCAGGAACCGTCGATCTGGGAGCCGTAAAAGGCCAGGATCGCGGCGGGATCAGAAAGGGTCATGTGCTGGTGCTCAGCCTTCCGGTCGGGGTGGAGGAAAACAACGTCAGCGCTGGGCGCACGTGGGTCACAGCTCAGCCCGGCCCGGGCTGCCCGGTGGGGCGGCGCCGGGAGCGCAGGACCTCCAGGGCCAGCGGGATCAGGGACACCACGATGACGACGGCGATGATGGGCAGCAGGTAGGTGTCGATACCGGGGATCCGACTGCCCAGCACGTACCCGGCGATAGTGACGCCGAGGGACCACACCAGGCCGCCGACCACCTGCCACAGCGTGAACACCCCCACCGGCACCCCGACCGTCCCGGCCAGCGGGTTGAGGACGGTGCGCACCACCGGGATGAACCGGGCCAGGACGATGGCCTTGCCGGTGCCGTACCGCTCCAGGCTGGCCCGCGCCCGGTTCACCCCGCCCTGCAGTCGCGGCCGGTCCGCACGGTCGAGCAGGGCGGGACCGGCCCGGGCCCCGATCAGGTAGCCGACCTGTGCGCCCAGCACTGCCCCCGCTGCAGCGGCCACCAACACCACCGGCAGCGACAGGTGCAGCGGGTCACTCAGCGGGACGGCGCACAACAGTCCCGCGGTGAACAGCAACGAGTCCCCCGGCAGGAAGAACCCGACGAGCAGCCCGGTCTCGGCGAACAGGATCACGAACACCCCGGCCGCGCCGAGGGCGGCGAGCAGGCTGTGGGGATCAAGAAGGTTCAGCACAGAGAGCCTCACAGGGTCGAGGACGAACACAGCGTCAAACTACTACCGTAATAGTAGCTCGCTTCGGGCTACTATTACTTGACTAGCAGCGCGGGGGAGGTTGGAGTGTCGGTGATGCGTCGACGGGCCCGGGGCTCCCTGGAGCACGAGGTGCTTGATGCGGTGACCGGCGCCGCCCGTCCGGTCACGGTGGCTGAGGTCGTGACAGCGCTGGCCGAGCCGACTGCCTACACCACTGCGATGACGACACTGGCCCGGCTGCAGGACAAGGGTGCGTTGGTGCGCGAGCGGCGCGGCCGGGGGTTTGTCTACGCCCCGGCCGCGGCACCGGAGTCCGTGGCCGCCGCCCGAACGGCCCGGCAGATGCGCCGGCTCCTGGAGGGGCAGGGGACCCGGGCCGATGTGCTGGCCCGGTTCGTGGCCGAGCTCGATGCCGACGACGGGGCCGTGTTGCTCGGGCTGCTCGCCGACACCGACGAGCATTCGACTCCCCCAGCCGCGGCGGCCCCGTCATGACGATCGCCGTGCTGGTGCCGCTGATGGTGAGTCTGCTGCTGGGGGCCGGTGGTCCGGTCCTGGCTCCGGCGCTGCGCCCGGCCGCGGCGGTGCGGTGCCTCACGGTGGGCGCCGTCACCGCGGCGTTGGCGATGGGCTTCTCCCTGACGGTGGTGGCGATGGTTGTGCTCGCCGGTGTCCGCGACATCGCGGTCCTCGGGCACTGGTCGCCCGCTGAGCTGCAGATCTTCCCGGATGTGCCGTGGCCGGTGGGTCTCGCGGCCGCGGGCGTGGTCGTCGTCTTGCTGATGGCTGCGGCGGTGCACACCGTCCGTGCCGGGACGCAGCTGTGGAGCGCCGAGATCCTCTGCCGCCGCCTGGGCGCAGCCCAGTGTGAGGACCTGCCTTTCCTGGTCGCCGACGACACCCCCGATGCCTACGCGGTGCCCGGGATCCGGGGCCGCATCGTGGTGACCACCGCCATGTTCGCCGCACTCACCGCCGCCGAGCGGGACGTTCTCCTCGCCCATGAAGCCGCCCACCTGAACCACCGGCATCATCTGTGGATCCAGCTCGTCGAACTGGCGGCGGTCGCCAATCCACTGCTGCGCCGGCTACCGACCGTGGTGCGCTACGCCGCGGAGCGCTGGGCTGATGAAGACGCCGCTCAAGCGGTCGATGACCGCCGCCTCACCGCGCACGCCATCGCGCACGCCGCCCTGGCCGGCCTCGCTGCCCGCCGGCGTGAGCCGCGCACATCCGGCGACTCCGTGATCCTCGCGGCCACCGGGGGTGACGTTCCCCGTCGGGTGCACGCCCTGCTCCACCCACCACGGCTGCGCTGGTCTCGCCCTGCCGCCGCGATGCTCACCGCGGTGGCATTCGCCGCGTGTGCCTCCAGCGCGATCGTCGGGTCCAGCACCGAGCACCGCTTCGAACGGGCACACGCCGGGCACGCCCAGAACCTGGCCGGCACGGCAACCGCCGCCCTCAGCGCCGGAGCTGGTTCTGCCTCCATGGTTGCGCACCTCGCTGACGACCCACACCCGGCCAGTGCCACCTCGGCGTCGACGCCGACCTCTCCGAGCCGGTGCAGGCCGCCGGTCTGTGCGGCGCCGGTCTGTGGCTACTACCTCACGACGAGGGCCGCGCCCGCGGTTGGGTACGGGCCCCGTTCGGTGTCCTCGGCCAATACCGAGCGTGAGCCCGTTCACCTACCCGCTGGTGGCGCAGCGCTTCCGCGGCTGATCCCCCGTGGGGTGCCGTGTCCCACCCCGTTTCAGGTCGGCGTCTCCTCGCGGTGGGATTCGGTGCGGTGCTTGCGGATCCGCCAGATCAGCAGGCCCAGCACCAGGACGGCCAGCACGACGAGGGCGGCGGTGCGTCCGACAGTCTTCTCCACCTGCTGGTAGGAGTTACCGGCCAGGTAGCCGAGCAGGACGAACCCGATCCCCCACACGATGCCCCCGGCCGCGTTGAACGCCAAAAACCGCGGATAGGGCATCCGGGACGTGCCGGACAGGGCGGGCATCACCGCCCGGAAGAACGCGACGAACCGGCCCAGGAACACCGCTGCCCCACCGCGGCGGCGCAGGAAGTCCTGAGCCTTGTCGAGCCGGCGGCGGCGTTTCACCAAGAATCGGGCGTCCAACAGGCGGGTGCCGAGATGCCGGCCGATCTCATAGCCCACGGTGTCGCCGATGATCGCCGCCGCTACCACGACCACCACCATGATCCCCACCGTTGCGTTGCCACGGCTGGCGATGACCCCACCGAGCACCGCCGCCGTCTCCCCGGGCACCACGAAACCCACGAAGATCGCGTCCTCAGCGAACACCACCAGCCCCACGATGAGGTAGACGATCAGTCCACTGAGACCCAAGACGCGGTCGAGCAGCCCACTCACGCCGCCACCAGGTGCTCGTGGCCGGCGGGGCCGGCGCCCCCAGCGTGTTCCTTCCCGGCGAGTTCGGGTTCCACGCTGGTCCGCGTGCGGCACCGCTGGGCGTGCCGGGAAACCTCACGCATCGCGTCGCACCACCGTTCGTTCGCCTGTGAGCACCTGAGCCATGTCCTGTCCGATCTACCGGTAGCGGCCACCGTGCCTCCAGCGGGGTGGGTGGCCACGAGCCGAGGGAGCAAACAACGCCGATGGCTGTTCTGGCGATCCTGCTATGGCACCCTGGGGCCACTACGACGCCGACCGTCGTACTACAGGAAGTGTAATAGACCGGAGGGGAACGGGGTGATTGATGTGGTGCGCCGCCCCCATGGTGGGCTCGAGCAGGAGATCCTCACCTGCCTGGCCGCGGCGGGGCAACCGATGACTCCGGCCCAGGTGCTGACGGCCCTCGGCGGCGGTCTGGCCTACACCACCGTCATGACCGCCCTGGGCCGGCTGCACCACAAGCACGCCCTCGCCCGCCAGCCTTCCGGCCGCGGCTACGCCTACACGTTGCCGGTCGGCGGTCCGCACGCCTCGGCCACCGCGCACCAGATGACCCGGCTGCTCGAGGGCGGCACCGACCACGCGGGGGTGTTGGCCCGCTTCGTCGCCGCACTACGCCCCGAGGACGAGCAGCTGCTCGCCGAGCTCATCACCGAGGACCAACACCCCACCGAGCAGGACCGCCCGTGACACCTGTTGCTGCTGCCGAGGATGGGGGGCGGTGTCACCGCCGGCGGCGCGCCCAACCCGTGGCCCCGGTTCGGGCAGGTGGCCCCCGCCGACCCGGTGCGCTGAGCGCCGGCTCCTCATGAGCACCCCGGAAGACGCATCGCCAACACCGAGCGCGTCACGGCGCCAGTTGTGGCCGCTGTACGCCGCCGGGTTCACCACCGCCTTCGGGGCGCACGGCATCGCCGCTAACCTCGGCGCCGCCGGACAGGGTGTCTCCTCACTGCTCACCTTGGGTGTGCTCCTCGCCCTCTACGACGGGGCCGAGGTGCTGCTCAAGCCGGTGTTCGGGTCGCTGGCCGACCGGATCGGGGCCCGCCCGGTGCTGCTCGGTGGTCTGCTCGCGTTCGCCGCTGCCTCCGCCGTCTACGCCGTCGTGGACCAGGCATCGTTGCTGTGGGTGGCTCGCCTCGGGCAAGGCGCCGCCGCGTCGGCGTTCTCCCCCGCCGCCTCCACCCTGGTAGCCCGGCTCAACCCGGCGGCGCGGCGCGGGGCGGCGTTCGGCTCCTACGGGTTTTACAAAAGCCTCGGCTACACCGCCGGGCCCCTGCTCGGTGGGGCCCTGGTCGCCGTCGGTGGGCTGCGGCTGCTGTTCATCACCCTGACCGTGCTGGCCCTGGTGGTCGCCGCATGGGCCGCCGCCACCGTGCCCGCCCCGGCACCCCTGCCCCGGCAGCGTCAAACCGTCCTCGACCTCGCCCGCCGCCTGCTCGAGCCGACCTTCCTCACCCCCACCGCCGCCCTCGCCGCCGCGACCGCCGCCCTCGCCGTCGGCGTCGGCTACCTGCCCGTCTCCGGGCGCCTCGACGGCCTCAGCCCCCTGGCCACCGGGGCCGCGGTCTCCGTCCTCGCCCTCACCGCCGCGATCATCCAGCCCCAAGCCGGCCGCGCCCTCGACCGCGGACACCTCAGCACCACCCCCGGTCTCGGCGCGGGCCTGGGCCTCACCGCACTCGGGCTGGCAGCGGCCACCATCCCCGGACTGGTCGGACTGCTGCTCGCCGCCCTCATCATCGGCGCGGGCACCGGCCTCATCACCCCGCTGGCCTTCGCCGCCCTCGCCGAGCACACCGCCCCCGAACGGCTCGGCCAAACCATGGGAGCCGCCGAACTCGGCCGCGAACTCGGCGACGCAGGCGGCCCACTCCTCGTCGGCGCCGTCGCCACCGCGGCCACCCTGACCTTCGGCTACACCGCCCTCGCCCTGATCATCGCGATCCCCGTCCTGGTGGCCGCCCTCCGCGCCGTGTTCCCCACCCGACGAACCCCCTGATCACCGCCGCACAGCGGCTTCGTTCTGCCATCGTGCGGAGTCGCGGTCGCCACGTTCAGAGTTGGTGGCCACCGGTTCGAGGGAATGTGTGCGGTGGCGCGGGTCGGCGTGAGTGTGTCAACCCATCCGGCGGCAGGAACTACGGGGAAGCGTCGGCCCGCATTCTCACCACCCAGCTCCGCGGGCATCGGGGTCTGTCCCCAAGGTCGGGTCTCACCCTAGGGGACCGCCCGTCACGGTCGCCTCAGTCGGAGACTGTGGTCATTTCCTTGCCGCAGCAGCAGGTGGGCTTGGCGGTACCGGGACAGTCCGGGGGCGCACCTTTGGTGACCGTGACCGTGACCTCGCACCCGCAGGCGGGGTCGGGGCAGCGGTAGATCTGGCCTTCGCGGAACGCCATGATTCCTCCTTGATCGGCGTGTGTTCGCGGACGTTCCCGACGGTAGAACCTTGCCCTGAGGGTCAGGTCAAGGATGAGATTCGACGGGGGGAATGGGACCTCGGCGGATGTTGACGGTGGGTCAGGTGGCGGAGGCAGCCGGGGTGAGCGCCAAAGCGGTGCGTCTGTATGAGGCCCGCGGCCTGCTCCCGCCGGCGGCGCGCACCGCCGCCGGGTACCGGGTGTTTCAGGCATCCGACGTGGACACGGTGCGCTTCATCCGCCGGGCCCGCTCACTCGGGTTGAGTCTGGACGCGGCGGCGGACATCCTGGCTACCCACCGCAGCGGTCAAGCGCCGTGCGCGCGGACCGGGGAACTGCTCGAGCAACGCATCGCCGAGATCGACCACACTCTGCGCGAGTTACGGGAGCTCCGGTCGACCTTGGTGGCCACCCGCCGCACCGACCATCTCCACGGCAGTCCCGCCAGCGACGGGGCTGCTGAGCACAGCGGGGTGTGCGCAATCATCGACAGCGTGACCGCGACCGGGCAGCGTTAGCTGCTCCCACCATCGCGGGGCAGTGTTCGAACCCGTGCGCGTTCGGCAGACAGCGAAGCACCCTCCGCTCTCCTTCTACCGGCCGCGGAGGGCGCACCCCGGTCCAGGTCGGCGCCTGCATCACCCTGCAGCCCCGCGCCCGACCGCAAACACGCTCGTGTCGATCTTGTCGGACTGGTACGTGTTGGTCACGCCCTCCCTTGCGAAGCGGTACACACGCGGGAATTACCCAGCGCCAGAGCCGGTTCACCGAATTCCGGCCAGTCCCCGATCCGCTGAAAACGTGTGCGGTGTCAGGCGGGTTCGCGGCCGAGGAGGGTGGCGCGGTGGTAGAACTCGGCGAGGCCGTCGAAGAGGGGCCCGGTGTGGGTGAGGGTGTCGGTGTCGGTGCCGATCATGGATAGTCCCCGCAGGGCCACGTCGAGGCCGGGTGCTTCGGGGGCGTCGTAGCGTTCGTCGTCGAGGTCGGCTTCGTGGATGATCGCGGCGATGCGCCAGAGCACGGGGTCATCGAGCTGGTAGCGGCGCAGGATGGTTTCGAAGCTGCAGTCTCCGTCGTGGTGGGACAGCTCTACCCCGGGCATGTCGAACGGGGTGGCGTCGGGGGGGACGCCGTCGGGATCGGTGACGAAGACGAACTCGGCGCCCGGGTCGAGGTGGCGGCGGATGAGCCAGGCACATGCGGCCCGGTCGATGTGAATGTTTTTGCGGGTGGCCCATTTCACGAGGGCTGCTCCTTCGGCTCGGGGACGGACCCGGCGGCGAGCGCCTCGATGGCCGCGGTGGCCACGTCGCGTTCGGCGGGCGGGAAGTAGTCGCGGCGCTGGATCCGGCGCAGTTCCGCGCGCAGGCGACGCGCGAGTGAGGACCGGGCGGTTTCGGCCAGGTGCGTTGCCGCCGTGGCTTCGCCGGTGATCGCGGCGTACTCGGCGGCCCGCGCGGCGGCCATCGCCCTGGCCACGTCGCGTTCGGTGGCCAGGGTGCCGGGTTGGGCCACCCACAGGGACGCGGTGCCACCCGCTTCGGTGATCTCGTTGGCGATCCAGTCCAGGTGCTCGCGGGTGCGGGCGTCGGCGGGCAGCGCGACGAGCCCGTCGGAGATTTGGGCGACACCGAGCCGTTTGAGTTTGCGCCAGATCGAGATCCGCGGTGTGGAGGGTTCGCGTGGTACCCGGTAGGACAGCAACACCCAGGTCCCCGGCACCACCGGTCGATCCGATCCTGCCATCACGCCTCTCGCCAAGTCGGGAGCCTCACGACGCGCCACCGCCCATCAACGCCACCTGTACTGTAACCGCGGTTGCTTCACTGTGTGGCGGCGCGCGACGAGGAAGGGCGAGCTGATGATCGCACCTGAGCCCGACCGCGCCGCGGGGCGGTCGCTTCGACGCCAGTCTCGCTGGCCGTGGGCGGCGGGTGCCGCGCTCGTGGTGGCGGTGGTGGTGCTCGTCGTGGTCACCGTGACGTCGCGGCGGCAACCGGCCGCGGTGGCGCTCCCGTTGCGGGCGGTGGGTGAGCTCGCCTTACCCGGTGATGGTTCCCGGTTTGACTATGCGAGTCTGGATTCCGAACGAGGGTTGTTGTTCGTGGCGCACCTGGGCGCGAGCGAGGTCATCGAGGTCGACGTCCATTCCCACCGGGTGCTGCGTACGATTGCTGCCCTGCCGCAGGTGCACGGTGTCCTCGTGGTGCCCACGCGGCACCGGGTCTACGCCACCGCGACGGGCAGCAATCAACTGGTCACCCTCGATGAGGACACCGGAACGGTGCTCAGCACGGCCCCGACGGGCGAGTTCCCCGATGGGCTGGCCTACGACCCGCACCGGGGTGCGGTCTGGGCGACCAATGAGCAGGGCGGCACCGAGACGGTGATCGACGCCACCACCGGCGTGGTGCGCGGCACCGTGGCGCTGGGTGGGGAGGTCGGCAACGTCGCCTACGACCCCACCCAGGATCGGATGCTCGTGGCCGTGCAGGGACGCAACGACCTCGCGGTCATCGACCCGGGCACGCTGGCGATCACCCACCGGGTGCCGCTGCCGGGGTGCGCGCACGATCACGGTCTGGCGGTGGACCCGGCGGGCCGGCTGGCGTTCATCGCCTGCGACGCCAACGCCACCCTGCTCACCCTGGACCTGAGCACCGGGCAGATCACCGGCACGAACACGGTGGGTGACCAACCCGATGTCCTCGCCTACGACCCGTCGGCCCACCGGCTCTACGTCGCCGCCGAAAGCGGCTGGGTCAGTGTCCTGGACCTCCGCAACCACCAACTGTCCGTCTCGGGCTCGGACCATCTCGCCGATGACGCCCACGTCGTCGCGGTCGATCCGGGCACCCACCACAGCTACTACCCGGTGTCCGTAGGCGCGAACGGTCACCCCGCGCTCCTGGAGTTCGCACCGGCCGGCTGAACCCGGCGCACCGGATCAGCGCGCGGGGTGCGCCCTCGTCAGGTCCGGAAGGGTCCTCACCCCGGCACCAACGACCGCAACCATGATTGCGGTCGCATGCCTGGCCAGCAGTGACCGAACCCTAAACACCGTAACCTCGGTTACAGTGTTGAGGCGCGAAGTTGTCTGAGGAGGTTTCCCCGTGCCCAAGGAGCAACGACCCCCACCGAACGGTGAGGATCCCCACCCGGGCCGGCCTCCGCACGACAAGGGGTTGCTGAACACCTCTGGGTGGTGGTTACTGCTGTGGCTTTTCCTCGTCATCGTGGCCCTGTGGGTGGCCGAGCAGGTGGGCGTGTTCGGGGTGTGACCAGCCAGGTCAGCACCTTCCGGCAGCCGGTTCGGCGCTTCGTGGCGGCCCCCAACGGTGGGGTGGCGGGTCTTGGATGGGGATTCCCTCGACGTCCCGCGGCGATCCCAACAACCGCTGATCATCATCGTGTCCCATCAAGTCCCCGCGAATTTGAGGAGCACCATGGCTGATCCGGGCACGTTCACCGCCCTGCATATCGCGGTGACCGCGGTGGTCACCGCCGCGGCCGGTCTGCCCGTCGTCCTCTGGCGGCTGCGCGCGACTTACCGGGCAGAAGCGGTCATTCTGGCCGCGCTCGCCGGTGCCGCGGTGTTCGCGTGGCGGCTCAGCGCCAACATGCCCGCACTCAACGCCGACGGTGCCGCCCCGTTCAGCGCGAACGACTGGGCGGCACCGGTCCTCGTGTACGTCGTCCTCGGCTGCTACGCCGGTCTGCGCCCACCCACCGACGACCGCAGGTTCGGTCAAGTCCGCGCGGCCCTCACGCTCATCAGCCTCGCGGTGTGCGTCATCACGATCTAACTAACCGCCGCCCACGTTCGGACGCTCCTCAGCAGGGTCGCTGGGCCGCAACGCCTGCACATGTGCCAGCACCTCGTCGAGATGAAAGGGCTTGGTCAGGTAGTCATCCGCACCGGCGGTGAGCCCTGCGGCACGGTCGCTGCCGGCCGCCAGCCCGCTGAGCAACAGGACGGGCGTGTGGTCACCCCGCTGGCGCAGCAGGTGACACACCTGCAGGCCGCTCAGGTGCGGCATCGTGACGTCCATGACGATGACGTCGATGAGCCCACGCTCGGCGTGGCGGAGTGCGTGCTCACCGTCGGCGGCGGTGCTGACCTGATAACCCTCCGAGACCAGCACGCTCTGCAGGATCGTGCGCAGGTCGGGGTCGTCATCGACGACCAGCACCGTCGGTGACCGCATCAGCCCCCGTCACCGTCGCCCCCGTCGCCGCCGCCGGTGTCTTGCCCGACGGGTTGGGCACCCAGGACGGCGAAGTTGCGGTCCAGGCGGACGTCCAGCCGGGTGCCGTCGGACTGGGTGACGTCCACCCCGTAGGCGGCGCCCCCGTCGGACTCGGCGCGTACCTGCCCGGCTTGACCGCCGGGTGCGACCGCCACGGCGGCGGCGCGGGCGTGATCGGCGTCCGGACCGCTCACCGAGCCGCCGTCGCCGCCGGACACCGCCATCGCGGTGCCGGCCCCGACCAGGCCCAGGGCAAGGACCCCACCGGCGATCGCTACCTTGGCTCTGTTCTTCAGGGTCATGATGGCTTTCTTCCTTCCGATCGGGGGATGTCACTGTGGTGGGGACACCTGCGGTGTCACGGGGGTCAGGGCTCGGGCAGCGTGGTGGAGAGCACCCGGTGAGCGGCGGCGCCATCTTCGGGGAACACCACGACATCCCAGCGCTTCCCCTCGGTGCTCCCGGTGCTGGCCACTGTGGTGGCGGGCACCACGGTGCAGCGAATCGTGTGACCGGCCAAGAGTCCGCTCACCTGAGCGGCCGCGCAGCGCGTCGACACGGTCGCTACGGGCACGAGCAGGCCATACCGATCACACTGCTCGGGGGCGGGAGCGCACCGGCTGCTGGCCGAGCGTCGCGGACGGTGCATGAGCCCTCCTCCCTGTGGGTACGGATAAGTGATGCGCAGACCACTGTACATGCAACCACGGTTACATATAGTGTGCTCGCGGTGGGACTGCAAGACGACCGTCGCGCGAGGCCACCGGCGGCTGCCGAAGGTGGCAGCCGACCATCCCGGTCAGTTATGAGGAGGTCGGTGATGTCTGGTGGGGCCCGGCGTCGGAGGGGCCGCGACGCGACCCTGCTGATCGCCGGGCAAGCGGTCCGCGCGGGCGGGTACGGGTTCACCGCGGTGCTGCTGGGCGCGTTGCTGGCCGCCCGCGGGTACAGCCATCTGCGGGCCGGGGTGTTGCTGACCGCGGTGATCGCGGGCACCGCGTTGGCTTCCCTGCTCGTTGGTGCCGTAGCTGATCGCCTCGGGCGGCGCCGCTGCTACGCCGGGTTCTTCCTCATGGTGGCGGTGGCCGGCGCGGTGGTCGCCGTGGGGGCGCCGTACTGGCTGTTGCTGCTCGTCGCCCTCACCGGTGCCTTGTCCACCGACGTGGTCGACAACGGGCCGGCGACGACCCTGGAGCAGGTGATGCTCGCCGCCGAGGACGCCGGCACCTCTCGGGTGTACGCCCGATACAACGCGGTCGGCGCCGCGACGGGGGCCCTCGGTGCGCTGGCCGCGACCCTGCCCGGTCTGGGTCGGAACGGGGCCGGTGCGGGCGGGTATGCCGGGTTGTTCGCGGTGTTGATCCCGGTCGGGGTCGCCGGAGCGCTGCTCGCGTGGCTGCTGTCCCCGGCGGTCGAGGCACCAACCCAGGGGCCGCCGCCCACCCTCGCTCACGCGGTCGCTGGGCGCTCGCGGCTCGGCCCCTCCCGGCGGGTCGTGCACCGCCTGGCCGGGCTGTTCGCCCTCGACGCCGGCGGCGGGGGGTTGGTGACCACCGGGTTTCTGTCCTACTTCTTCGCCCAACGCTACGGGGTCGGCATCGTCGCACTGGGGTGGCTGTTTTTCACTGTTGCGGTCATCCAAGCCGGTTCCGTGCTGCTCGCGCCGCGCCTCGCGCGCCGCTTCGGGTTGGTTGCGACGATGGTCGGCACCCACCTGCCGAGCAACCTGCTCCTCGCCGCGGTGGCGTTCGCCCCGACCTTCCCGGTGGCCGCGGTCCTCCTGCTGGCGCGCACCACCGTGTCGCAGATGGACGTGCCGACCCGCCAAGCACTGGTGATGACCGTGGTCACCCCGCCGGAGCGGACCGCTGCCGCCGCGCTCACCAACGCGGCCCGCTACACCGTGCGCCCCCTCGGCCCCCTGCTCGGCGTCGCCGTGCAGCAGGTCGCGCTCGGCGCGCCCCTCGTGCTCGCCGGCACCATCAAAGCCGGCTACGACCTGGCGCTGTGGCGCTGGGTCCGGCACGTCCCCCTGCACGAACCCCCCGCCGCGCGACCCGCCCCCACACCACCCACGATTGCCAAGACTGGAGATGCGTCGTGATCATCTGCCTGCGCACCGTGTCGGTCCCCCCACAGTGGTGGGATCGCTACCTGGCCTGGATCGCCGCCGGCCGCCACATCCGCCAACAGCACGGCATCCTCGCCGAACTGGTCTGCGCACCCGCCGCGGGGACCGGGGACACCGTGGTGATCACCGCCTGGCCCAGCCACGCGGTGTTCGATGCGTGGATCGCCACCCCGCACCGGGACGCGTTGACCGCCAGCGACGTGCACCAGGCCGTCACCTACCAGCCGATCACCCGCTACGAGGTCCCCGGCGGCTACCTGAACCTGCCCGGCCTCACCGCACACGACCCCACCACCACCACCAGCACCACCCCCACCGAGGAGACGTCATGAAGTGGATCACCCGCGCCCGACCGAAGACCGACCGAATCGCCTGCCCGTGGCTCATCCGCCGCTTCATCGACCCGGCCGCCGAGATCGTCTACGTCCCCACCGAGCGGGTGCTCACCGAAGCCGCCCGCACCCGGGGGCGCTCCTTCGACGCCCCCGACGCGGACTACCGCCACCAACCCACCCCCGGGGGCGGCCAGTGGTGCACCTTCGAGACCCTGATCGCCGCCCACGACCTCGGCCAGGACGCCGCCCTGGCCCGGCTCGCGCGGATCGTGCACGCCGCCGACATCGCCACCGACCTGGACACCGATCCCCTCGGGGCGGGGTTGCTCGCGATCGGTCTCGGCGGCCTGGACGTCGAAGCCGACGACCAACACCTGCTCGAGCGGGCCCTGTTCGTCTACGACGCGCTCTACGCCTGGTGCACCCAGCAGGTCGCGGCCACACCCGTTCCGGCATGACCCAACCCGACGGTGCTGGCTTACCGATCACCAGCCCGGACGCACCGGGACCCATCGGCTTCGCCGAGTTACGCGGACCCGTCGTGCGCCAGGTCGGCCAGCTGATGGCCGCTGCCGCGATGACCGCCCCGAAATCCGGTGGCCAACTGCTCGCCGCGGGATCCCCGGCGTTCCTGGAAACGGTGCTCGTCGAGGACCCGGACACCTTGACCCGGCTCGCGGAGTGGATGCGGGCCCGCGGCGCTGAACGCCGCGAGGCGATCTGGTTCCGCGACGCCGACGCCGCCCAAGCCCTCGACGGTGTCCTGTTCATCGGGCTGGTCAACCCCTACCCACCCAACTACGACTGCGGCGCCTGCGGCTACGCCACCTGCGCCGAGTTCCTGCACGCCACCAAACAACAACGCGCGGATGCCGCCGAGCTGGAGTTCACCGGTCCGACCTGCACCCTGCGCGGCGTCGACCTCGGTGTGGCTGTCGGCTCGGCCGCTCGTACCGCCGCCCTGCACTGTCTCGACGCCCGCTGCCAAACCCGCATCGCCGTCGCCGCCCGCAAACTCGGCCTCATCCAGGCCGACCTCGCCGTCGCCCTGTCCCTGTCCCTGACCCACAAAGCGATCACCTTCGACCGCCCCATGCCCGACATCGACTACGACACACTCAACCTCCCCTCCACGGGAACCCTGCCCATCGGCGTGCCCGGAGCAAGCCGGGCAGGCGGCGCCCGCAACAAGCAACAACCCCGCCACCCCACCCCGCGTCGCACCCGGCACCCGCCGCCCACGACGAGCCCATGACCCACCCCGGCGCGGAACCAGCCGCCGTCAGAAGCAAAAGCCGTCTACCACTACCCGCGCACTGCCACATCGCGAGCGACCATGATGCCCACCGCGACCTGCCGACCGGTCACCGTGCCGGGTCGGGGACACCCACCGAGCACCCACACCCGTGCCCCACCTTGGTTGGAGAGACCATGAGTATCGGATCAATGCTCTACGGCGCAGGCCTGTCGGCGATCGTGGCCGTCGTCCTGGTCGGTGGTCTC
>JAABUM010003627.1_pt1 | contig 18576 bp, 12 predicted proteins | sample 5559161 | NCBI WGS metagenome assembly JAABUM01 (sample SAMN10711868, study PRJNA513369) | rock metagenome | isolation source: Antarctica rocks | place: Antarctica: Victoria Land, Siegfried Peak nord | reverse complement strand
CTCCGGCTCGTCGCTACGCGCGCTGGAGGAACCCTCCGCCGCTCCGGCCATACCCGTCTCCGTGACTCTCGACATCCAGACCTCCTGGGTCTAATCGAGTGTCCGGTCAGAACCGGGTGCGGGGGAGAAGCACACGTCCGGACACTCATGTCCAGCGGCACACTCGAGGCTGAGCAACACGCCTTCTGAACCTCGGTGACTGTTGATCTAGGGCCGCTGACTTGTTTGTGCCCCAAAAGCGCACTCCAGGCGCAACACCGGGCAGCGCCGTCGCCAGGGGCCTTGCATCCGTGCTGCTTGAACAGGTGCGGTCGCCCTCATGACGCCGGCGGCATCTCGAAACCCGAGCTCGCTGAGGCAAGCCGTCGAGCAGTGACGCGAGTTCTGCGAAGACGGCGCGCGCCGCTTACTACGGTCACCGCGGCCATTCAACGAAGGGGGGCGGGGCGCCCGATCCTGAAGCCGAAATTGGCCGGCCTGGCGTTCGCAACGCGGGAGCGTCAGCTGATCGACCAGGGTCGTTGAGGCGCCTAAGAAGGGGGGATCAGGTATGCCTGGCTTGTGCCTTATCGCATCGCTTCAGCCGAGATCCCCAAAGCCCTGCTCAAGGAGCGGCGTGCGCGGCCGCTGGTGGCGCGTCTACTACGGGCGCGGATCGCCGCGAGGTTTGCCGAAGCCCCCGCTCGGCGTGGTGTCAGCGGCGCCGAGGAGGAGCGCGGCGCTCAGAGGCGGCGCACGCCACACACAGCACGCTGTCCGGCATCGCCTGCAACCGCGCGGGAGCTATCTGCGCACCGCACGCGTCGCAGTTCCCGTAGGTCCCCTCGTCGAGCTTGGCCAGTGCCCGCCCGGTGCGGATGAGGCCCTTCTCCATCGAGCTGCCCACCCCGATCTCCGTCAGTCGGCTGATCGCCTCGGTCGTGCCGTCGCCGATACGTTTGCCGAAGCCTTGCGCGCTGCCGCGCTCCGGCCGCTTTGCCAGCTCCGCCAGGCGTTCGCTTGCGCGGTCGCGACGCTCCTCGAGCTGCCGGCGAATGGCTTCGAGATCATGATCCTCGACGGGCATGGGCACCGGGAGTCCTACCCGATGCCCGAGGCGACTCACTTCAGTCCGGCGCTCGAGCACGTCAATCGGCGCGTCGTCATCGACTTCTGCCACGCGCGTCGTCGCCTGGTTTGCCTCAGATCCGCCAATCGCCGAGGTGCGGGTCCGGTCGGGCCACCACACCCAACGCTGCCCAGCAGCGCGCTCCGCTTGCGCAGAGCGGTAGTGCGCAGGCGACGCGCCATGCGGCCATCGCTTCGTTACGAGCGGCGGCGTGCTGCCGGTCAGAGGCCGAATGAGGGTTGGTTGAGCCACCAACGCGCGTGGCGCAGCAGTCGCTCGGGCGGGTATCTGGTTGGGTCGGTGAGAACGAGGCGCGCGTAGTCGTCGGATATCGCGGAGAGCACGCTCGCGGTCAGTTCGGCGTCGTTTGCGTTCTCCGCTTGAAGCGCGGGTCGTACGGCGTGCGCGAGTTGCGCGAGCACGGAGCGGCGCCCGTTCTCGATGCTTCGCCGCAGGATCTCGGGCGCGCCTTCGGGCGGCATGAGGACCAAGTGCCAAGTGGCCGGGTGATCGCGGACGGGGCGCTGCCACTCCTTCGGCGCGGAGACGACGTGCATGCCGTCGGTCTCTCCGCTGCGGCGCCCGGCGCCTACGCCGAGCGGCTCGTGGTCGAGGAATCGCTGATGTTCGCGCTGCCCAATGGCCTCCCACCCGATCTCGGTGCCCTCACCGAGCCGATGGCGATCGGCTGGCACGCCGTCCAGCGGGCCGAGATCAAAAAGAGCGACGTGGCGATCGTGATCGGCTGCGGACCGGTCGGACTGGCTGTCATCTGCATGCTCAAAGCACAAGGCGTCGCGAGCATCGTGGCGAGCGACTTCGCCCGGGGCCGACGGGAGCTCGCGACCGCGTGCGGCGCGATCGTCGTCGTCGACCCCAACGAAGAGTCGCCCTACGAAGCGGCCGGAGATCGCAGCTACCTGAAAACCGTCCCGGCGCTCGCGGAGCTCGGGATCGGCACTATGGAGAAGCTCACACGCCTGCCAGTTCCATGGCATCACGTCATGCGCATCGCGGACAGGCTTGGCGCGAAGCCCAAGCACCCAGTGATCTTCGAATGCGTCGGCGTCCCCGGAATCATCGACGGCATCATCGGAAGCGCACCCCTGTTCTCGCGCGTCGTCGTCGTCGGCGTGTGCATGACGCCGGACAAGATCCGGCCCGCCATGGCGATCAACAAGGAGATCGACCTCCGCTTCGTCGTCGGCTACACACCACTCGAGTTCCGCGACACCCTCCACATGCTCGCCGACGGCAAGGTCAACTATGCCCCGCTCGTCACTGGGACGGTCGGCCTACCCGGCGTCGAGCGCGCCTTCGACGCCCTCGGTAGCGCCGAGTCCCACGCAAAGATCCTCATCGACCCAAGGAGCGCGACGGCGAGCGTGTAATCACGTCGAACCGCGCGCGAGCGCTCGCTTCCGCTTTCGCACAAACGCGGAACCCCGCAACGCCGAAGGACCCGGCCGAAACAAACCGTCTGGTCTCCAACACGAGCATCCTGTCTTCAAAACCGGCAGGGCGTCGCAACCCGGCGCTTGGAAGGTTCGATTCCTTCGCCGCTTCGTGGGCGGAAAAACGGCGCATGAGCGGCGGCTTCGGTGTGCACGGCCACGGAGCCGCAGACCGCGTGGTCGACCGCTCAAGACCGCCCAAAGCCGCTCGAGACGGGCGCGGACCATCGCAAGACCATCGCGGCGGGCTCGTGACGCTTCGTGCGCGGCGTTGGAGGCGGCCTGCGCCGCGTTTCGTCTCGGTGCCGCGGGCCGGAGCTTGCCTCTGCGAGACGAAAAAGGGGAGACGCCCCGCCTACGCGAGCGTCACGCGACGTCGTAGCTCTTGAGGACCTCGTCGCCGTGGTGGTTGATGACCTTGACGGCGATGGTTCCCGTCCGTGGCGGCGCGAACGGCCGGCTGCGGGTGCGGTACAGCGACTCCCAGGCGTCCCTGTCGATGTCGGCCTTCAGCGCCTGGCGCAGCCGCTTGTACGGATCGTTGGCGCCGGTGAAGTACGCGTCGCGGACGAAGAAGCTCTCGCCGTTGTAGTTGGTGTCGACAAACCAGCTGGCGATGTCATCGGTCGAGTCGCTTCTGATCTCGCCCGTCGTGGGGTCGTAGACGTCGACGCCGCGGACCTCGACCTCGATCTGGCCGTCGTCGGTGCGCTCGATGAGGATGTCGGGCTCGCCGAAGACCATGAAGAGGTTGCCGGCGCCGGTCTTCTTGAGGAGCGCCTCGCCCATGGACAGGTCCTGGTTCATGCGCACGAGCATCACGGGCAGGCGGCCGAACCTGCGCTCCTCGGCGGTGACGGCCCAGCCGCCTCCGCCGTTGGCGTCGGGCTTGAACTCCTTGGCCGCCTCCCCGCTGTGGGCGTCGAACGCGAAGCCGCACACGAGCAGCAGGTCGAAGCCGATGCCCTTGACGGCCTCCTTCGCCGCCTCGCGAACCTCGTCTGAGCCGACGGTGCCGTACTCCGGTCCGAGTGAGATGCCGACGCTGCGGGTCTGGCCGTCGTCGTCGGTGAAGGTGCCCCGGGCGTGGATCCACTGGCCGCCCGCGTAAGGCTCGAGGGTGTCGAACTCCAGCCGCTGGCCGCGGTCACGGTTCTGGACCCCCGCCTTGAGGAGGTTGCCGAGGATGGTCTGCTCGTAGCCGCCGCCGGACTCGGGCACCTCCTCGCTGTCAGGAACGTCCTCGTCGCTGAGCATGCGATGCGGCGACAGGCTCTCGACGGTGAACGGGCCGCAGACGCGGACGATCCTCTTGTCCTCATATGGCTTGTCGAAGAGCGGGGTCTGCTCGGCGTTTCGCGCGATGGCCTCCGCGATCTGGGCGGAGGACATGTCGTCGTTGATCTCGGGGCTGTTCGCGATGGCGCCGAGAGTCACGCGCGGGAGACGACGGTAGACAAAGCCCTTGCGCACGTCGTCGGTGACGGGCGCATCGGATGGCCGGCCGGTCAGTTCGGCTTCCTGACGCTGGCCGGCATGGCTGTCGGCGAGCAGGTAGTACGGGAAGCGAAGCGCCATCAACCGCGTGCGCGCGAGTGCGAGCGCAACGCGCGACGTGTCGATCCCGATGAAGCGGCGTCCCCACGTCTCCGACGCGACGGCGGTCGTACCGCTGCCGAGCGTTGGGTCGAGGACCAGGTCTCCGGGGTCGGTCGTCATCAGCAGGCAGCGCTCGACGAGCGCGGTGCTGGATTGCACGACGTAGACCTTCGGATCGCTTCGGCTCTGCACGGCGCCGGAGATGTCGGCCCACAGGTTGCTGATCGGCTTGGCCGCGAAGTCGTCGAGCATTCGCCGGTAGCGAAGGGTGCCCCGTGTCGCTTCGAGGCGCCCGGAGAGTGCGAGACGGCGCAGCCCGTCGAGGCTGGTCTTCCAGTGGCCTTGCCCGGGCGTGTAGGTCTTGCCGTCGAACTCGAACGGGACGCTGGTGTCGGGCCGGAACTCGGAGCTGGTGAGGTTGTCCAGCTGGTAGCGGCGCGCGCCGGGCGGCAGCGGCTCGGAGCCGCCGCGCTCCTCCGGCTCGATCGCTCGGTAGTCGCCGTCCGCGAGCAGCACCTTGTCGTAGCGGTCGGCGCCTTCTTCTTCGGAGGTCTTGCCGGTGTAGAGCTGGCGGTACTTCACACGGTCGGCGTCGCGGGCGTACCAGAGGACGAAGTCCACGGTCGCCGCCAGTGCGACCGACTGAAAGCCCGTGGTCTTGCGGATGGTGATGATGCTGACGAAGTTCTCGGCGCCGAAGACCTCGTCGAGCACGGACCGGACGAGGTGGACGTTCTCGTCGCCGATCTGCACGAAGACGCTGCCGCTGTCGGACAGGAGGTCGCGTGCGACCGTGAGCCTGTCGCGGATGTAGCCGAGATAGCTGTGGATGCCGTCCTTCCAGGTGTCGCGGAAGGCCCTGATCTGTTCGGGCTGGCGGGTGAAGTCCGCGAGCGTCCCGTCCTTGACTTCGCGCTTGCGCGTCGAGACCTGCCAGTTCGAGCCGAACCTGATCCCGTAGGGCGGGTCGATGAAGATGGTCTGGACCTTGCCGCGGAGGTTCTCCTTCTCGGCGAGGCTGGCCATGACGAGCAGGCTGTCGCCGAGGATGAGGCGGTTGGTCCAGTTCTGCTCGTGGCGGTAGAAGTCGACGAGGTCCTCGAACTCGATCCCGTTGAAGTCGTTGAACAGGGTCAGCTCCGGCTCGGGCTCGCCGGCGGCCGCGGTCTGGCGGAGGTTCTCGATGAGCACCTGCGGGTGCAGCTTCTCCTGGATGTAGATCGGGACGGCGGGGACCTCAAGCCCCTCGGCGTCCTGGGCGTCCTTGCCGCGCCAGACGAGCTGGGGGTCGAGCGACGTGTCGCGCTCGTACAGCAGCGTCTTGGGCTGCTTCTCATCGTCGGCGACGAAGGCGCGCAGCTCGTCGGTCGGGATGTTCGTGCGCTTGTCGTCGTGACGGAGCACTTCGACCGGAGTAGGCCCAGCCGGGGTCTTTCTCGCCCCTCTGGCGGCCATCAGACGAGCGCCTCGTCTCGCTGGCTGGCCATTAGCGCCTGGATGGCGTTCTCGGCGTCCCACGGGTCGCTGATCTCGATGAACGCCCAGCGGCCGAACTCGCGCAGGTTGTTCACCGCCGGTACCCACAGCTCCCGGGCGGTTGTGACCTTCGCGGCCTTGTTCTCGAGGTTCTGGCCGGAGACCTCGACGATCAGGTTCAGCGGGTCCTCGGCGCCGTGGCCGTCGTCTATCCGCGCGACGAAGTCCGGGATGTAGCCGTGCTGCTCGCCTTCGTGCGCGTAGGGGATCGTGAAGCCGAGGCCCTCGTTCTTGACGTAGGCGAGCACCCCATCCATGTCTTCGAGGACCTGGGCCATCTTCTGCTCCCAGGAGGAGGTGTCGGCGACGACGTGGCTGACGTGGCAGCGGTCGGAATCGGTCTTCATGACGGGCTTGGCGGTGTCGAAGTCGACGGTGCGAGTCGATCCGGTCCGGTCGTACGGTGACAACATGGCCCGCAGGGTCGCCCGCCCGGGATCGGCGCGGACGATGGCCTTGTAGACGCGCTCGACGGCGCGGTCGGCGAGCTCGTGGAGCAGCAGCATCTGCACGAAGGCGTGGTCCTTGAGTTGCACGCAGCCGGCGAGCCAGTCGCCGATGATGCGCACGAGCTGGGGGAACACGGCGGGCTCGTCGGGCCAGTAGCGCTCGTGCGCCCGCTTGGCCAGGGCGAAGACGACCTCCTGCTCGCGCTTGGCGCGCAGGTCGTCGAGCGTGTGCCTGGCTTGCTCGCCGACGATCGGCTGCATCTCCGTCGTGCTGGGCACGTCCTGCGTGGAGAGCGCCATGCGGCTTGCGTCGGTGAACTCGGCGGTCAGACGCCGCGCGCCGGTCTCGTAGCGGTAGCCGCGCACCCGCGGGAACTCGATCGCCAGGTGCGCGCGCTCCTCGAGCGCACGCACCCGGGTCAGCGCCTTGGGCGCCTTGGGCTCCTTCGCCGAGCCGGCCGACGGGATGAAACTGAACGGCACGCCGTAGACCTCGGCGTACTCGGGCTCGAAGCGGCCGTCGTCGTTGGTCACGTAGGAGCGCCGGCGCAGGCCACGGCCGACGACCTGCTCGCACAGCAGCTGGGTGCCGAAGGCCCGCACGCCGAGGATGTGGGTGACGGTGTTGGCGTCCCAGCCCTCGGTGAGCATCGACACCGACACGACGCAGCGGACGTGCTCGCCCAGGCGCCCGGGCTTGCCGACCGTGTTCATCACCTCGCGCATCAGGTCCTCATCGGTGAGCTCGTCGGCGTCGCGGCCCGGGAACCGCTCGCGGAACTCCGCCTTGAAGCGCTCGATCTCCGTCGCGGCGACCCGCTTGAAGTCCGCGCTCATCGACTCGCCGGACTCGAGCTGGGCGGAGTCGACGAGGATCGAGTTCGGCCGAGCGATCCACCGGCCGTCAGAGACGTTGCTGAACAGCCCGAGCGCACCGGGCACCCACACGGTCTGGTCGCCATCGAGCCGCTTCTCCCAGCCGGCGATGTAGTCGTAGATGAGCTTGGAGACGCTGGTGTTGTTGGCCACAACGATGAACACCGGCGGGGTGGTGCCGGAGCTGTGGCGCTCTTCCTGCTCGCGCCACAGCCGGTGGGTCTTCTCGTAGTTGGAATAGAGGCTGTGCAGCGCACCCTGAAGCTCCGCGGGCAGCTTCGGCGGGCCGGAGAGGTCCTGCTCGCGGACGTTCTTCTTGGGCAGGTCGTCGCGGATGTGCACCCACAGGTTGCGGTAGACCGGGCCGGCGCTGTCGCCGGTGTCATCCGCGACGGGCACTCGGGGCACCTTGACCAGGCCGGCCTCGATGGCGTCGATCAGCGAGAAGTCGCTCACGACCCACGGAAACAACGTCCCCTCCGGGTAGCCCGAACCAGCGAGGAAGAACGGCGTAGCGGACAGGTCAAAGACGCAGCGCACCCCGATCTTCGCGTTAACAGCCTCCAGGCCCGACAGCCACACCGCGGCGTGCTCCTCGCGTTCCCTGGCCTCCTGCTTGGCCTCGCCCTTGAGCGTCTTGACCTCGGGGAAGAAGTCGGTCTCGTCGCCGCCGACGCGGTGGCGGTAACAGTGATGCGCTTCGTCGTTGAGCACGACGATGCCGCGCTTGGCGCCCAGCGTCCGGCAGACCCGGCGGACCATCTGCTCGGGGGTCTCCTCGAACGGGTTGGGACCGTCGCCGGCGAGAAGCTGCTTGGTGACCTTCGACGCCCTGCCACGGTCGCGGCGCAGAAGGCCGTGGAAGTTGGTGATGACGATCTTCGCCTCACCGAGGCGCCCACGGTCCTCGGCCGGGACGATGTCGCGCTCGCGGTAGTAGTTGTCGGGGTCCTCGGGCAGCAGCACCCGCAGCCGGTCGCGGATCGTGATGCCCGGGCTGACGATGAGAAAGGCGTCGCTGAAACGCTTGTCCTGCTTGTTTGCGACCTTGTTGAGCGTCTGCCACGCGATGAGCATCGCCATCACCACGGTCTTGCCGGTGCCGGTCGCCATCTTGTGCGCGACGCGGAACAGGCCCGGGTTGGCGTCGTTGGCTTTCTCGCGCAGCGCGTTGACGATCCAGGCGTCCTGGTGGGCCTGCTTGTTGACGACCTCGCAGATGTAGATCGCCGTCTCGACCGCCTCGACCTGGCAGAAGAACAGCGGCCGTTCCTTGGGCGCCGTCCAGTACTCGAGCAGCCGGCGTGTCGTCGGCGTGACGCCCGGCCAACCGGCCTTGCGCCATAGGGTCACGCGCTCGCGGATGCGGTTGACGTCGCCGTTGAGCTCGATGCGATCCGCCGTCCACTCCGCCTCGAACTGCACCTGACCGCCATCCCTTTGAGATCTGGCGATCGGCACGAAGTGCGACGACGGCCGCCGGCCCGCGATTCGCTCGTCGGTAATGCCGCCGTCGGAGAACTCCCAGTGCTCGCCCGGTTCCGCGAACGGCGAGTTCAGGATCGGGTTGTCGATGACGGCGTCAGCCACGGCTCGTCCTAGCCTCTTGGGCACTTCGATCCGTCAGCAGGCCCGAAGAGCGCCCAGTGGCTTCAGGTTAGGCAGCAGTGCGGCGTCTGCATCGCGATCGAGGTCGATGACAGCTTAAGCCCTGTGGCCGGCCAGCGGCGCCGGAGCACCGGGGTCAGCGGTTTCGTCTCACGACCGCGGCCGGCGACACGGGGATCCGTGACGAAACCTGCGTCGCCGGCGCGCGCGCCGGCTACCGCGCAGCGTTGGCGAGGTAGCGCTCGAAGATGTCGGCTGCCTCGTTCTCGTTGCCGGGGAGCATGTGTCCGTAGCGGTCGAGGGTGATCGTGATCGAGGCGTGCCCGAGGTAGGTGGAGAGCGCTTTGAGGTTGGCGCCGGCGGCGATCATCAGCGACGCGTAGGTGTGGCGGCACTCGTGCAGCCCGATCGGCTGCAGCCCCGCTGCCTTCCACGCGAGGCGCGCCCGGTCGATGAGGACCGACGGGTCAAACGGCTGACCGGCTCGGTTGGTGAAGACCCAGCCCTCGCCGCCGCCTGCTTGGCGCAGGCGGTGCTCGCGCAGCAGCACGCCAAGTCGCGCCGGGAGTGGGACGGTGCGCCGGCCCGAGCGGGTCTTGGCCTCGATCGGGCCTTCCTTGGCGTCCCAGCCGCGGCGGACGTGGATGAGTCCGGCGTCGAGGTCGATGTCCTCCCAGCGCAGCCCGCGCAGCTCGCCGCGGCGAAGCCCGGCGTACAGCGCGCTGGCCCAGACGGCGCGGTCGGCGGGCTCGAGCGCGCCGATCAGCATCTCGGCTTCGGCCGGGGTGGCGACGCGGTCGCGGCGCCCGCGCGGTGCGGGCAGCTCGAGGCCGCGCGTCGGGTTGACGGCGACCTCGCCGCGGGCGTGCGCGCGACGGTAGATCGCGCGCAGCGGCATCAGCGCGTTGCGCACGCTGCTGGGGTCAAGGCCTTGGACGAGGAGGCGGTCGACGAGGCGCTGCAGGTCGATGCGGCTGATCGCGGTGAGCTTCGCGCCGCCGAGCGCCGGGACGACGCGCAGGCGCAGTGACGTCTCGTAGCCGCGGATGACCGACGGCTTGTACGGGTCGCCGGAGCGGTTTCGGATCGTGCCCGCCCGGGCGCCCGCGATGAACGCCTGGGCGGCGTCGCGGACGGTCAGCTGGCTGCCGAGGCCGAGCTGGCCGCGGCGCACGGCGACCTGCGCCTCCGCGCGCCAGGCACGCGCCGCGGCGAGCGTCGGGAAGCTACGCCGGATCGGCGTGTCATCCCGCGGGGACCACACCTGCGCCTGGTAGCTCGGGCTGCACGAGCACGCGCGCTGCTCATGAGAGGCGCAGCGCTTGCGGTGGCGCACGGCGATCCCGGGGTGGCGGGCCTTCTCGCTCATCGCCGCATGACATAGCTCTGGCGGCCGGGAAGATCCAGTCGCTGCTCAGCGCTCAAGCGCACGAGTTGCGTGGTGCTCAAGCCAGCGCTCGAGCTCACGGATCGGGATCAGCCGCCGCCGCCCGACGCGCACGACGCGCAGCTCCGGCATGACGTGGGCCTCGAGGAAGTCGACGCTCACTCCGAGCGCCTGGGCCGCCTCCTGCTTAGAAAGCGCAAGGCGCCCGTCGGCCGCGCTGGGGGCGGCTGGGTGGCGTTCGGGGCCGCTCGGGCGGGGCACGCCGCGGACAGTGCCGCAGCGCCTCGGCGGGTGGGAGTGCTCCTTACCCGGTCAGTTTCTGTTTGCGACGCGCCGCGGCGGCGGCGTTTCGCTCGCGCTCGGGGATAGCGCGGTAGTCGGCTTTGGCGGCGTCACGGGCGGTTTGCGGGATCCGTTTCCAATAGCGCTGAAGGGTGCTGCATCCGAGCGGATGAAATCCCTCAGCAAGGTCCTGCCAGAGCTCTGGGTTGTCCTTGGGGAGCGCTTCGAGCTCATCCCACACCTCTTCGCGGTTGCCGAGCTCGCGGTAGCGAGCGAGCATCCACTGCTGGCAGAGCTCCTCGCGCCGCGCCGCCTTCGGATCGCGGGCAGCGGGCCCGCGGCGAGCTGGCGGTGCCCCCGGCCCAAGCTCGGCGAGCGCGGCCTGGACCTCTTCGCGCGTGCGCGCGGCCTGGCGCTCCTCCGGGCTTCGCAGGTCGACCGGGTCGACCGGGTCGATGAGGAACACGCGGCCCGGGCACTTGGCGCAGTGATAGCGCTGCGCGCGCTCGCCCATCGCGGCGACGTAGCTGATCAGCGCCTCCGGCTGCGGGTTGCCGAGAAAGCTCACGTCCCGCTCAAGGCGAATGGAGATCTCGTGCTCGGCGAGGTGGGCGGCGATGTGCTCGATCGCCGACGCGGGCGGCGGGGTGTACTCCGGGTCGGGGAGCACCCCGGCCGCAGGCGGCTCGGTCTGGGCCATGACCCGATTCAGGCTACGCCGCCTCCCGGCGCCGGGCGCCCGGGTGGTTGACCCGGTCATGAGCCCTGCCGCGACATTGGGACATGTGGATGGATGCACGCATGTCCACACACCAGAAGCCAGGCATAAGCCAGGCACCCCCGGGGTTTCGCCGCCGCGTGATCTTCGAGCTCACGATCGAGGAGCTCCCGCTCCTCGACCAAGCCCAAGCCCGCCACGGCACCAAACGCCAGGCGCTGCTCGCCGCCCTCCACGCCGACCAACGCATCCAAGACCTCGAAGCGGCCGCGACCCAAGCCAACCGGGCCGCCGAGACCGCACAGGCCAAGGCGAGCAAGACCCAAGGCCAGGGGCAGAAGAGCGAAGCCAAGCTCCGCTCCGAGCTCACCGCCGCCGAGAAGACGCTTGCCGCGCGCGAACGCGAACTCGCCTCGGCCAAAGACCAGACCGCGAGCCACCGCCGCGCCGGCCAGCAGGCAGAGGAGGAGCAGCGGGCGCTCGAGCAAGCAGTCGAGGAACGCGACGAGCTGATCGACGATCTCTCAGACCGCGCCGCCGACCAGCTCTTCTGCGCGCGCTGTGACACCTGGGCCGCCCCCGGTACTTGGGCGTGGAAGCCGAGCCAGTCGGGGCGCTACGCCTACCACCACCCCTGCGGCGACCACGCCCCCGGCCTTCTCGGCTCCTCCAGCTGGCTCGCCCACCAAGGCACCTAACCCCGGGCGGCGGACCAAGTGACCGGGTAATCCGCCCTGTCGCCCCCAACCGGCCGCACCTACCGTCGCCCCCATGCCCACCCGCCGCAGGCGACACGAGCGCCCCACCTCCAGGCGCTGCCCCGTCTGCCGACGCCCCGTCCCCGCCCGCCGCCGCGGCCGCCCACCCGTCTACTGCAGCCACCCCTGCCGCCAGGTCGCCTACCGCCAACGCAAAGGCCAAACCCGACAGCGCAAACTCGTGACCCTCCACCAAGCCGACGCCCGCACCTGGCTACCCACGCTCGAGGCCAGCAGCGTCGACCTGGTCGTGACCGACCCGCCCTATGCATTCGATCGCGGGACCACATACTTCCGCGACTGGTTTCCCGAGCTGCCCGACGAGGCCTGGCCCGCGATCTTCGCGCAGCTCCACCGCGTCCTGCGCGAGAATGCCCACGCCTACGTGTTCTGCGACCGGCGCACCCAGCTCGTCTTCGAACGAGCCGCCCATGCCGTCGGCTTCCGCATTCACCCGCCGCTGATTTGGAACAAAGGGTCCGTCGGACTCGGCAACAGCTGCTGGCGTCCCCAACACGAGCTCATCCTCTTCCTCGAAAAAGGCCACCGTCCCGGCAACACCCGCACCCCCGGCGACGTGCTCACCGCACCCAGGGTCACCCGGCGCTACCCCACTGAGAAGCCCGTCTTGGTCCTTCGCCTACTGATCGACCAAGCCAGCCACCCCGGCGAACTCGTGCTCGACCCCTTCTGCGGCTCAGGCAACACCGGCAAAGCCGCCCGCGAGCTCGACCGACGAGCCATCCTCAACGACATCAACGCCACCTTCGCCGCCCGGCGACTGCACGTCGCTATCAGCCAGACCCGCACCCCCGGATAGCCTGAATGCTGCGTTCGTCCAAAGCAGAAGCCATAGCTTCGGGAGGGCCTCTCTGCGACAGGGACGCCGATGCACGAAAAGATCGGCGCCGGCTGTTCGTGCTCCGTACGGGTCCGGCGGATCTTCAGGCGGTGGCTCACCGCCGATCCTGGTTGCGGCGAGCGCGCTCGGCCGCCGCTCGCGGCCACGGATACGGAGGAAGTGACGGGGCGGCGGCGCTGATGGGGGAAAGGAACGCCAATCTGACTTTCCGTCCAGAGCTGAAAGCAACTGGTACGCGAGCTAGCCTGGTGACGGCGTGGCTGACAATCGAAACCCAGCTGGCCGTCTGCACGAGCTGTTGACGCGCTTCGCCGAGCAGCGAGCTCTGAGCACGGTGCAAGCCTGGTCGGTCATTCTGGAAGTCGCCGCGGACGAAGTGCCGATGCACCTCGGCGATGTTGCATCCTTGCTGCGGGACGTCCGCAACGCCGCCCGGGAGACGGGGGTCGACGCTTTCGACCCGATACCAACGCATCTCACAGCCCTCTCGCGGTCGATCTTCCCGGTCAATGAGCCTTTCAGCGGCCTGGCCGCGAACGTTGCGCCCGACTCAACAGCAATGCAGGCGTTGAAGATGCTCAGCGCCTACCTCGAGCAGATTGCACCCGAGGGAACGACTCCTGATGAAGATGAGTTGGACCAACTGCGCGTAGACGTGCGGGAACTGATCACGAGCGTGACTGCTGCCGACCTACCGCCCGAGATCAAGCGCGCACTTCTCCACCGATTGGGAGACGTCGTCGAAGCCCTCGAGCACGTCGACGTCGGAGGTCCCGACGCTGTCCGACGCGCAGCGGAGGCGCTCGCAATCTCGGCCGTTCTCTATGAGGCAGACGCTGAGGCCCATGGGACCGTCTTGAGCAGGATCAAGTCGCTCGCGCGCAAGACGTGGCTCGCTTTCACCGTGACGACCTCATTGGCAGGTGCTGTCTTGACTTGGGATCGGATCGCTGAGCTGCACCTTCTAGGTTCTGGTCAGGAGCAACGCCAGCTTCCGTCACCGTCCTCCTCGCCCCCGAGCGACGCTCCCGGCTCGAACGACGAGCCCCGATAACTCCTGAAGCGCGTGCGACGCGGCCACACTTACTTCGCGTTGACTGGATCGACGGACGCACCGTCTGCTCCGCACGGCCTCTACGAGCATGCGGGCAAGGCCGCTGTGAGGGCCGCGGGTCGCCGACGCCGTAGGCCGAGAACCGTTACGGGTAGCTGACCAGCATTGGGGATCGGCCGCTTCCGCCCTCCGTGCGCTACCGCCCCCACGGGCGTTGCCGGGATCGACTCGTGGTTTCGTCTCGCATCCATCAGACTCACAGGCCCGTTACGTGATGCTTTCAGCGGCAAAGCATGCGCGGACGCCGTGTCTCCTGGCGCTCCCGACTAGGCTGCCCCGTCCCTGCAGGTTCGACACGACCTAGTCGTTTCCCCAGAACAGGGCCCGGCTTAACGGCTCGCCGTTCCGCAGTCGACGTCGAACGTTCTCGAGCGCGGCTCGCCGTTCCAAGAAGTGGTCGATGAGATTCCTGTCGGCTAGCCGACCTTCGATACTGGCGCCTAGTGCATTCACGGCGAGCGATTCGGCGAAATCGACTATCGAATCGACGGTACGGGCCGCCAGCGGCCCTCCGTGTACCAGAGCGTTTCGGGTCCGTCGCCTACGAGCCTCTAGCCGCTCAAAGTCTTCGGCAAATGCGTTCAGCCACGCCAAGGATGCTTGGGGCGAGCACAGGTGGGCAGTCAAACGCCGGAGCTTGTCGCAAGCGTGTGAGAAATCGCCGACTTGTTTGGCTACGACGTCGGCAACTTCAAGGAACCGCTGAAGATTGATCGTTCCATCGAATCCCGTAGCGTTATCGGCGAACGTCTCGATAACCGAATCTCGGTTCGAATGGTGAAGGTCGATTTTCGCCGCGAATGCAGCGTCGGATACTGCCCGGCGAACACTCCTGTATGACCAAGAGAGCTTGAGGAAATCGTTTGCAAACTGCCTTGGACTAGCGAAGCCGGCCCAGCCGCTGACCTGCTCGACCACACGGTCGCAGAGAAGCAGTCGTGGGGGAGCTTCAGTGAGTCGCGCTTGGCGCAGCCAGCTGAGGAGTGTTCCGGCTTGCGCTATCGCCGGGTCGCGAACCGGTAGGTGCGACCCAAGCCGCTCCGCCTGATTGGCCAAGGTGACACCCGACTGATCGTTCTCCAGCGTAAGCGCGTCGTCGACGGTCAGACCCGAGGGATGAGGCGGGGCAAAACTCGCGCCGCCCGTGCCATCCTCGGCAACGCACACGAAGGAGTCCTCCGGCTGCCAGAGCCGCGCGGACGCTCCGTAAAGGCACACGAGACCGGATAAGACCTCGGCAGTGAGTCTCGCGACAGTCAGTGCGTGCGTTGCCGTCGACTCTGGCTGTACGACACGCATGTAGACGCAAGCAGCCCGCTCGTGGCTCGCTACGTCTTCATCATCGCCTGATGCGTCGGGGACGCCCGCAAAGAGGCGCAGCTCAAAGGCCTTGTGCTCATCGATGGCCTCCGGCGCAATCGTCGCGAGCTGTTCTCCCCCCTCGAGCAGACTGGCCCGGAGCCAGTCATCACTAAATAGATGTACTTCATTACCGATCTTAAGGGTTGGCGGCGATCCTAAGGATGCGTTGGCGAATTTGAGCCAGACCACTACCTGGCTCGCGCTCGCAGGCTCACGAAGGATGCTCTCGACGAGCTCGACACGATCCGACGGAGACATGCCAGCCGACCCATGGGGGTCTTCGGGTGGCTTGGTGCCGCGCTCGGCCGAGATGCTCATCGGGCTATCAGCGAGGATGCCTCCCAGACGCGACGGAAACCACGTGGAATCGTGGCCGGCGAGCTCTGACAGTGCTACCAGGTGGCGTGCCGCGCCTTGGGCGCTCTCCCGATCCGGGGCGCTCGTCAGGTCGCGAAAGGCGGCTACCAACGTCTCCCCATCGCTTTGGGCGGCGTGCAGCCGGTGAACGACATTGTCGATACGTCGACGGAGCGAGGCGTCTGGGGGGGTGCGGGCACGTTTGAGAATGCGACGGCAGGCCTGCAGCTCCTCGATGGCGTGCGGACTGCGAGAAACGACCGCAGCTCTCAGCAGCGGTCCGCATTCCTGGAGGGCTCGAACAACGTCATCCACCAGTGAAGCCCAGTGGACCGCGTGCATATTGCCGACGTGATGATCATCCACGAGCCAAGCCTGTAGCTCCTCCAGCGCAGCCGGAAGATCGAAATACGGCGCGTCCCTGTTAACCGCCCGAGATTCAGATAGCGCGCGACGCGCAACCTCGAAGTCGTCAGAAACGCCCATTTGCCCATTCTGCGGCATGCGCCCTTTCGACCACCTCAGGCCACTGGGATTAGGTCACGTTGTCAACCGCCACGGGGTCCAGGCCACAGCGTTCGACTGCGCATCCGAGTTTGCGGTACGTCCTGAGCCCGTGCAACGGCCACGGCGTAGAGTGCGAGCGTGCGAGCGTCTCTCCCTCCGGGAGGGCGAGCGCCGCGTCGAACACCCTCTGCGTGTAAGCAAAAGTTGATTCGAATGTTCGGGACAGGCCGTCTATCGCCTCTTCCAGGCGGCGGCGTCCTGTTCAAGAACGCAGCGCAGCTCCTCTTTAAGTCGGCGAATCGCCTTGACCGAGCTCGGACGGGTCCGCTCGCGCTCCGCGGGACGCGCTGCCTCCCTGTCGCCCAGCCGGCAGCTCGCCGGGGGACGCGCGGCCAGGGCCCTGCCCCAGGTGCTCAGTCCAGCTCGCACCGTCCCAAAAGCGCCGGGCGTCGCTGCCGCGTGGGTCGGGATACCAGCCGGCAGGCACCAAGCCATCATGGTGCACGGCGGCCGGCGCGGCCGGCGCGGCCGCGTCCACCGGCTTACTGGCGGGCGACGGTGAGCCCGCCCCAAGGGGCACGTGCGCCCCGTGGCCAGCCGGTCGTTCGCCTCCTCCGCGCACTGTCCTCGCGAGCATCGCCGGACGACCCGGGCCCTGCGCCGTCTCGCCCGAGTGCAGCGGGCGTCTCGGCTGCGCCACCAGGCCGTCCGAAGACACCAAACCCCCGACCAGCGAGCCGATCACCGCAACAGCCAGCGTGATCACGACCGGCAGGCCGAGGTGCTCGACGCTGGTCCCAAAGCCGATCAGGATGCCCAGCACTACGCCGGCCAGGCCGCCGACCACCGCGCCTCGCACCCGCGGGCTGACCGGCTGCTGAGAGCCCGCGCCGGTCGCGTGCCTCAGCATCGGCCGCTGCCGCGTCGATGGTCTCTCGCGCTCCATCACTTCGCCCATGCGGGTCTCCATACCATTGGCCGCTGAGTAGTTCGCCACGGGTCGTGGGAGTCCTCGCCACGCTCACGAGAAGCCATTCCCATGATTGACTGCTTCGGTCGCGCGTGGTCAGCTGGCCGATCGCCGATCACCTGCGCCGAGCCTCGACGCGCTGAAGATGGCCGCCCCCGCCGGCGCCCCGCGGCGGGCTGGTCCAGCACTTCGAGCGGAGGCCCCGACCAGTCGCCCCCACGCTTCCACCGATCGGCGGTCCACCCCGACGCTGCGCGGTGAGCGCGATCGTCCCCGGACCCCAGCGGGCCGGCCGTCCGGCCGAGGCCTGATCGCGCCCCGTCTATCGCTTCGACCATCGCCGCACCCGGTCTCGCTCCAGAAAGCCCTGCACTCGGGCCTTGCGTCGCAGTCCGACGACCGCCTTCAAAACCGGCAGGGCGGAGCAGCCCGGCGCTTGGAAGGTTTGATTCCATCGCCGCTCCGGGAGCGCGTCTCTGCGGCGCGTGCAGCCGATTGAGGCTGAGGCGGCCGGGGGCGCGGGAGCGTCGGGGACCTCAGTGGATGTCAGTAATCCGGGGCTGCCGTCCCCACGCCGTACCCACGGCGGCCTACGGGGCGGCCGGAGGAAGGTGGGGCCGCCGAGGGCCGCAGGACCGGTCGGTGTGGCCCCTGCGCGGCGTTAGTCGATGACCCCAAGTGACGCTGCCGCCGCGAGTCACCCTGGGCCGATCTTGGTCCGCTTGCTGGATACGGGTGATGTGTGCGTGACAAGCCAGGTTCTCGTAGGCTCCGGGTCATGGTCGTCATCGAGGTCACGAACGGCAAGCCGGTCGAGTTGCACGGCTTGTCTATCGGTGAGGTCGCGAATGTTCTCCGCAACGCAAACGATTGGGCACAGTTCGAGACGCCAGACGGGCACGTCTGGATCAACCCCGCTCAGGTCGTCTCTGTGCGCGAGGCGCGAGAGCACGACGGTGAGATGCACGTTCTGGGCGAGTAGCTTCGTCCCGGCGCGGTAGCTCACGCTCGCCCGGTGCGCAAGTTCGTCGCTCGCTCAATCCGTGCGACCAAGCTGGTCGTCCGCGACGGCCGCATCCCCGAAGCCGCTGCGGTGGCTGGCCGGACTCGCGGTCGGAGCCCTCGGAGGCGGCGTGCTCCAGAAGTTCGGCCACAGAGTGAGCGAACAACGCCACAGCAAGGAGTCGGCCAAAATCTTGGCCGCCCTGCAGGAACGCCAGAAGCGCGTCCGCAGGCGCGTTGCGTCTGGCTGACGGGTCGAAGGCCTCTCCTGTCGATCGAAGAGGATGAGCCGTCATCGTGTCGAAGCAACCACCTTCCGCGCCTGTCTGTTGCGGGTGCCACGAAAGGAGGGTTTCTCATGCGACGTAGCGTCCATGCTGGTGTGGCCGTCTTGGCGGCAGCTTCGGCGATCGGGGGCGGTGGGTGTGGGTCGAGCAAGAAGTCAAGCTCGAAGTCTTCGAGTTCGACCGGGAGCTATCACCGCGGGGAGTTCTGCTCTAAGAGGCTCTAACGGAATGAGGGTTATGGCACTCTGCGGCGAAGTCCGCGGTCATGGCCAAACCTCTTGTTTCAGACGAGTTGTGGGCGCGTATCGAGCCCGAGCTGCCGGTGGTCAAGCGCCGGTCG
>JAABUM010000260.1_pt1 | contig 18588 bp, 18 predicted proteins | sample 5559161 | NCBI WGS metagenome assembly JAABUM01 (sample SAMN10711868, study PRJNA513369) | rock metagenome | isolation source: Antarctica rocks | place: Antarctica: Victoria Land, Siegfried Peak nord | reverse complement strand
TCGGCTGCGACCAAACCCGCATCAGCGAAATCGAGAACAACCGGCGCTGCGCCCACGAACTCACCACCCGCTACCGCGCCTGGCTCGACACCCACAACGCAACTTGCGCGGCATAGGAGCATCAGCCAAAGGACGGGTGCGGATAGGTCGTCCGTCTCGACGCCGGACCTTGACTTCGCCAAGCTGCGCTTGGCGAACGAGACGCTGCGCTCTTGGGTCGCTTCGCCTATCCGCTCGGCTCTCAAGGAAAAACGATTGCGGCAGCTTCGGCTAAGGGCTCTTGGCCTTGCAGGCGACCGTGGCCGGCTCGACCTCGGCCGTCGCCCCCGGGGTGAGCCCGAGGCGCTTCAGCCCCCCTTGCGGCACCTCGATGGCCAGGCGGAAGGGCTGGGCCACCGGGTAGGAGGGGCAGTCGGCGCGGTCGGCGCAGGGAGCCATGTCGTAGGAGTCGACCACCCTGTGGCCGGCGTCTACGTAGGCGATGGACAGCGGCATGGGCGTGTTGCGCATGTAGAAGCCGCCGGGCTGGTCGGTGTCGAAACGGAAGGCCATACCGTCGTACCCGCCCAGCGACCGGTCCCTGACCTTCATCAGGCCTCTTTGCCGTTGGGCTTCGTTCACTGCGTCAAGTACGCAGAAATTTTGCACGGTGCCCGACGCCGTGGTGACGCGCAGCACCGCCTCCCTGAAGCCACACAAGGGCGTGCGGCCCTTGGCGTAGCGAGTCGAGGCGGCGACCGGCGGGGGCGCCGGCACCTCACCGGCCGGCGGTGTGCCAGTGCCGACCTCACCGACGCACCGCGTCCGGCCGGCAGTGGTTCGCTCGCCCGTGTCGCGGTGCGCCGCCAAGACGGCAAAGGCGATGGCGGCCAAGCCGCCCACCACCAGCAACAGACCCAGCACCGTGGCCGGGGCTGGACCTGTGCGCCGGGGCTGGCCGTCGGGCCGGAGGCTCTCCTCGCCTGGCCCGTCGACGGGCTGGTCAACGGTGGCTACGGCTCACTCCCCGGCGCCGTACAGGTTGAGCGTCTCGGCCACCTGGTCGTTGAGGTGATAGCTCTCGGCGGGTCCTGGGAAGGCGCCGCCGCGGACGTCGTCGGCGAACGCCGTCATGGCCGCTACCGCGTCGTCCTTCAACGAGGCGTAGCGGCGCACGAACTTGGGGGCGATGCGGTCCTCGATTCCGAGCACGTCGTGGAACACCAACACCTGGCCGTCGCAGCGGGGGCCGGCGCCGATGCCGATGGTGGGCACGTCGACGGCATCGGTCACCAAAGCGGCGACCTCAGCGGGCACCCCTTCGAGCACGATGGCGAAGCAGCCGGCGTGGGCCAGTGCCTTGGCGTCGTCGACCAGCCGCAGCGCCGCTTCGGACGACTTGGCCTGCACCTTGAAGCCGCCCATGGCGTGCACGGATTGTGGCGTCAGGCCGAGGTGACCCATGACCGGGATCTCGCTGTCGACCAGCGCCTCGACCATGGCCAGGCGCTTGCGTCCACCTTCGAGCTTGACCGCCTGGGCGCCGGCCCGGATCAGCGTCGCGGCGTTGCGGACCGTGTCCTGGGTGGAGAGGTGGTAACTGAGCCAAGGAAGGTCACCGACGATGAGGGCGCTGGGTCTGGCCCGCGCCACCGCCGCAGTGTGGTGGGCGATGTCGGCGACGGTCACCTGCAGCGTGTCGTCGTAACCCAGCACCACCATGGCGAGGGAGTCACCGACCAGGATCAGGTCGACGCCGGCCTCATCGGCGATCCGGGCGCCCGGCGCGTCGTAAGCGGTGACCATCACCAGCGGTTCGGCACCGTCGCCGACCTTGCGGGAGCGAACAGCGGGAGCCGTTACCGGCGCTCGGAGCGGACGTGTGCCGGTCGAGCTCATGAGAGCCTCCTTCCCGTCCAGCGCCCCTCGGCTGCCGGCGGTCCCCGAACGATACCGTTCCAGCCGTGGACGCGTCCCAATCCGACGATGCGGTGCCGGCCGACCTCGACATCGTCGAACCACCGCCGACGGTCTGCGACAGTTGCGGGTCCGAGGACGACCGGCTGGTGCGGGTGAGGCGCATCTACATCGACCCCCACGCCGACGGTGAGGGGGACCACCGCATCCTCGACGAAGACGAGTGGTGGTGCCTTCCGTGCCGCACCCATTACCCCCACGAGGCACAGGCGGGCTGACGGGCGCGGCTACGGGCTGGGGCCGGGGGCGGCGGCCTGCGCCTGGGGCGCAACCGGAGCGGTGGTGGCCGGCGCCGTGTACTGAGGGGTCGTGTACTGAGGGGTCGTGGTCTGTGGCGCGGTGGACTGTGGCGCGGTGGACTGGGGAGCGGTGGACTGGGGAGCGGTGGTTTGGGGGGCGGTGTATTGCGGGGCCGTGGTCTGGGGGGCGGTGTACTGCGGTGACGTGTACTGCGGCGCCGTCGGGGTCGGTACGTCGATGACGGTCGAGGGCGTCACCAGGTCAGGGTTGAACTCCTTGCCCTCGCTGAGGTCTCCGGGCGCGGGGAAGTCCTGGACCTCCTGGCCCTCCATGGCGGCGCGCATGAACCTCGACCAGATCTGGGCGGGGAAGCCGCCGCCGGCGACGGTCTGGCCGTGGACGTCCTCCATGGGGCGCACCGACTCGCCGTTGAACCCCGGGTAGCCCATCCAGACCGACGCAGTGAGTTGCGGGGTGTAACCGACGAACCAGGCGTCCTTGTTGTCGTCGGTCGTGCCGGTCTTGCCGGCGGCGGGGCGGTCACCCAGGTTGGCTTCCTTGCCCGTCCCGTTGAGCACCACCTGCTGCAGGGCGTAGGAGACCTTGGCCGATTCGCCTTCGGAGATGACCGGTCGGCTCTGGGGAGCGAAGGATTCGAGCAGCTGGCCGTCGGCCGTCTCGACCCGCGTGACGGCGAGGGGCTCCACATGGGTGCCCTTGTCGGCGAAGGTCGAGAAGGCCGATGCCATGTCGAGCACCGACACCTCCCCCGACCCGAGCACCAGGGACGGGTTGGGCTGGAGCCGGGTGGTGATCCCGAGGTTGTTGGCCATCTCGACCACCTTGGCCGCCCCAAGCTTGAGCATGAGTTGGGCGTACACGGTGTTGATCGAGTCCTGCGTGGCTTCGAGCAGGGAGGTCTTCCCGCCGCAGCACCCGCCCTTGACCTTCCAGTCCTGGCCGTTGTCCGCCTTTGGGAACACGATCTCATCCGGTGCGGTGAACTGTGATTCCAGCGAGTAGCCCTCGTGCAGCGCTTCGGCCAATGCGAAGGGTTTGAAGGTCGAGCCGGGCTGGCGGCCCGATCCGCCACCGGAGCGGCCCACCGCCAGGTTCACCTGCGACTGCGCGAAGTTGCGGCCGCCCATCATGGCGGTGATGTGGCCCTGGCCGTCCACCGCCACCAGCGCCCCGGCCGGATCACCCGGCTGGTTGAGGGTGTCACCCACCGCCGAGTAGGCCGCCTGTTGCTGGTTGAGGTCGAGCGTCGTGTACACCCGCAGGCCACCGCCGTACACAGTGGCTTCGCCGTAACGCTTGACCAGCCACTGGCGCACGTACTCCACGAAGTAGTCCGATGCCGCGAACTGGCCTTTGAGCACGTTGACCTGGTTGGACGGGTTGAACGGCTTGTAACCGTGGGCGTCGTCAAAGGGGACGGCGTTGAACAGGGTCGCCTGTGCCGGCGTGAGGTAGCGCTGCTGAGCCATGGCGTGCAGGGCCAGGCTGCGGCGCCGCTTGGCCGATGCCAGGTTGGCGCCTTGGAAATCGGCGGTCTCGGGACCCTGGATGAGCCCGGCCAGGTAAGCGGCCTGATCGACGCTGACGCCAGACACGTCGGTCCCGAAGTAGACGCGGGAGGCGGCCTGGACGCCGTAGGCACCGCGCCCGAAGTAGACGGTGTTGAGGTACGCCTGCAGGATCTGCCGCTTGGTCATCTTCTGCTCGAGCTTGACCGACATGACCGCCTCCTTCAGCTTGCGCGTGAGGGTGCGCTCCTGGGTCAGGAAGACGTTCTTCACGTACTGCTGGGTGATGGTCGAGCCGCCCTGCTGGCTGCCCCCGCGGATGTCGGTCCACGCCGCTCTGGCGATGCCTACCGGGTCGACGCCGCCGTGCTTGAAGAAGTCACGGTCCTCGATGGATAGCACCGCGTGCTGCAGGTCGAGCGGCACTTGGCTGAGCGGCACCTCGACTCGATCCTGCTCGCCGTGGAGCTTGGCCAGGGCGTTGCTGCTGTTGCAGCCCTGGGTGACGTCGGCCGCGCAGATGAACGAGGTTTGGCTGGCGGGCGGCGCTTTGGGTATCTCCACCTTGGACACCACGTAGCCGGTCCCGCCAAAGGCGACCAGCAACAGCAGCGCCGCCAGGAACAACGCCCGCCGGCCACGCCAGAGGACGCTCCGTCGACGCAGCTGGCCCTTACGGCCGGTCTTCAGGTCGGAGAGGTGGACGAGTTTGGAACGGGCCATTTAGGGGTTCGGCTGACGGGTCATGGGCTAGCGGTTCTGGTGGGACTCACGTTCGGCTCGTCCGCTCGGCGCAGGGCGGCCCTAACACAACCGTTGAGCCGCCGGGACCAGCCTGAGATCGTACCGGTCGGGGGCGGGGTGGGCTCAGCGGGTGGAGCTGGCGCGGCGTGACGTGGCCGGCGTGGCCCGTGTCGGGTTGAGCAGGAAGGTGCGGGCCAGGTGGTTCCACCAGCAGGTCGGGCACACCTCGACCACGTAGCAGGAGAAGTTGCCCGAGCGGCGGGCCAACGCCTGCAGCTCGCGCTTGGTGGTGACGCAGCGGCCGTGGGACGGGAGGCGCGGGCCGAAGACATAGGACACGAGCACCACATGGTCGTCTGCGCAGATCGGGCAGAGCTGAGTGGTGCGATCACCGACCTCCTTGGCCGCTCGGCGCAACTCGGGGTGCGCATCACAAACCTCGTGGCGGGCCAACCGGCCTTTCCGGTACTCCGAGATGAGGGCCTGGCGCGCCAGCCGGTAGTCGATCTCGCCGGGGCCGTGGTGGTCGGCGCCGTTGACGGTCTCTTGCCGGGTGGGCACGGCCGGGAAGGCTACCGGGACGGTCGCGATGGCGTCGCCGTGGTGGCCCCTTTTGCCTCCGGGATGGGGACGGCCACGTCGACCACCAACGGGCGATGATCGCTCATGGGGACCTCGGGCACCGACACTTCCAGGATGTTCACCCCGGCTACCAGCAAGTGGTCGATGCGGATGCGGGGCCTATCCGAGGGGAAGGTCGGCGGCGTGGTGTCCGCCACGGTGAGACCGGTGCCGCGGGCCGCGGCCTCCACATGGTTCGGCCGACGGTTGAAGTCCCCGAGCAAAACCCTCGGTCCCACTCCGTCGGCGACCCGGGCGATGATGGCCGCCAGTTGGCGGTCGACCTCGTCCTTCTTGACGCTCAAGTGAGTGGCGGTGACCGACAGATCACAGCCGGGACGGTCCAAGTGGGCGAACACTTCGATGCTGCCGCGCCGTTCCCGGCGCCACCGCAGGGCCGGGCGGTAGAGCCGGTGGGTGCTGACCTCGGCGATCGAGCCGCGAACGAGCAGGGCGTTGCCGTACTGGCCGCCGCCGATGCGGGCGACCGGACCGAACACCAGCTCCATCCCCGTCGCCTCGGCCACCGTCGCCGGCAGGTCGACCCGGCCGGAGCGGGTCACACCCCGCTCGATCTCCTGCAGCGCCAGCACGTCGGCGTCGAAGCCCGCGCACACCTCGCCGAGCCGCCGGGAGTCCACCACCTCGCCGGCGCCGACCGTGCCGTGGTGCACGTTGAAGGAGACGATGCGCATTGGGAAACCTATTGTCGCCGGTCAGAACCATTATCAGCGGCTCCGCTGGTGGCTCTGGCGTGCGGCAGACTCGCGGCCATGTCTGAGCCGATCCTGCCGCTGCCGGTCGATCCTGACGATCTACCCACAGGTGCCCGAGGGGGCGCCGGTGAAGGGCCGGCGCCGGCCGATACGGGATGGCACCGCTTCACCGCCGCCTCGCCGCTGGGGGACCAGCTCCCCACCGATGCCGCCGTCTACGGAGCGGCCATCCCGGCCGAGCCGACGTTGCGACTGCTCGGCAGCCTGGAAGGCAAGCGGGTGCTGGACCTGGGCTGCGGCGCCGGTCACGCCTCGGTGGCCTTCGCCGCCCAGGGAGCCAAGGTCATGGCCGTCGACCCGTCGCCGGTCCAGGTGGCGGCCACCCGCCAGGCTGCGGAGCAGGCCGAGGTGCGAGTCGAACTGCACCAGGCTGATCTGGCCGAGCTGGCCTTCCTCCGCAAGGACACCCTGGACCTGGTCTTCAGCGCCTATGCCCTCACGGAGATCGACGACCTCAACCGGGTCTTCCGCCAGGTTCACCGGGTCCTCAAGCCGGAGGCGCCGCTGGTGTTCTCGGTCCCGCACCCGGCCTTTGCCATGCTCGATCCCACCGCGCCCGATCCGTTGCGCATCCAACGCCCTTACCATGCCGTTCGGCCCCAGCGGTGGGACCGCGGCGACGAAGCGGTCACCGACCGTCCCCGGACCCTGGCCGAGATCTTCGTCAGCCTCACCCGGGCCAACTTCCGCGTCGACACCCTGCTCGAACCCCCAGCCACCGACGACACCCACCGCGGCTCCGACTGGGCCGAGGTCATGGCGTGGGTCCCGCCGACCTTGATCCTCCGTGCCCGCAAGGAGGGCATCTGAGCGTTCGGGCGTCAACGACCGGTCGGGTCAGACAAATCGGCAGGATAGGTGATGTCGATCAGTTCGATGGTCCTGGAGAAGTCCTTGGCGTTGTTGGTTATGAAGCGGTCCGCCCCACCGGCTACCGCAGAAGCCAGATGTACCGAGTCGAGCGCGCCAAGGCCGTGTGACACGCCAAGCGCCGTTGCCAGCTCCGCGGTCGCCCTGTCTGTCGCTCGCAGCTCCAAGTGGCCGAGAAGTGAAGCCAATTGTTCCAGCTCAGCAGTAGCGCCGGTTCGCAGCGGCTTGATCATCAGCTCTGGAAGCAGGAGGACGGAGCCGATTCCGGCTATGGCGCCGGAGCTCTCCGCGACCCCTGCCGGAAACAATGCCCGTACTCGCCGGCCGAGCGGATGGTCGGGCACCGCGGCGTAGATCAAGGCGTCGGCGTCGAACGCGTCCACGGCTCGCCTCTAGCGGGATGATCGGTCGGCTCGCACGTCGGCGATGAGCTCTTCGGCCCATTCCTCCTCGATCGAGGGCCGGGGTGCTAATGGCGCACGCCGGCCCTCGTCGAGCGCCTGGCGAAGCCGGTCGAGAACAGCCGACGACTGGTCGGTCCGGCGAACACGGAGCGCGTCGGGCCGGACTACGACGGCGACAGGCTTGCCGTGGCGGGTGAGGGTCACCTCCTCGCCATCGAACACGCGGTCTAGGAGCTGAGGGAGTGCCGCGCGAGCCTCGCTCACGGTCATGGTCGTCACGTGCGGAAGCGTACGCACACGTACAAGGACGTACAAAATGCGGCGAAAGCCAGTTGGACCGGCGTTTACGCAGTCGTCAATGATCTGAAAGCCGAGGCACCTCGGTGTAGAAGATCAGCGACCGCTCAACGTCGGCCACGAACAGCTCCAGCCGCAGGCCGGTGGTCACGGCGTCGATCGTTCCAGGTGGCCCGACGCGCCGTCACCCTTGGGCGGCCGACTGGCCCACCAGGCGTCGAGGCGGCGGTAGGCCTCCGCTTCACCTAACGGGCCTTCTTCGAGCCGCAGCTCGAGCAGGTGGTCCAACGCCTGGCCGATGACAGGGCCGGGTGCGCAACCAAGGTGGGCCATTACCTGGCGACCGTCCAGGTCAGGGCGGATCGACTGCAGTTCCTCGGCCTTCTCGAGCACCTTGATGCGTTCTTCGAGCTCGTCCATGCGGCGCGACAGCGTCTCGGCCTTGCGGGCGTTGCGGGTGGTACAATCCGAGCGGGTGAGTTCGATCAACTCCTCGAGCTGGTCATCGGCGTCGCGTACGAACCGGCGAACCGCGCTGTCGCTCCACCCCAGCCGGTAGGTGTGGAACCGCAGGTGCAGGAAGACCAGCCGGCTGACCCGTTCGATGTCGTCAGTGGAGTAACGCAACGCCTTCATGCGGTCCCGGGTCATGCGGGCGCCGACGACCTCGTGGTGGTGGAAGCTCACCCCGCCGCCGGCGAACGACCGGGTCTTGGGCTTGCCGATGTCGTGGAACAGGCACGCCAGGCGCACGATCCGCCGGCGAGAGGCGGCGTTGTGCACCACCGCGATGGTGTGGGCCAGCACGTCTTTATGACGGTGGATGGGGTCCTGCTCCACCCGCAGCGCCGGCAGTTCGGGTAGGAACAGGTCGGCCAGACCGGTGTCGACCAGGAACCACAGCCCGGCGGACGGGTCCTCGACCACCATCAGCCGGTCGAGCTCGTCGCGTATGCGTTCGGCCGACACGATGTCCAGCCGTTCGGCCAGCGCTTCGACCGCGGCCACCAGCTCGGCGTCGGGGGTGAGCCCGTAGCCGGCGATGAAGCGGGCGGCGCGCAGCATCCGCAGTGGATCATCGGAGAAGGAGACCACCGGCGAGAGCGGCGTGCGTAGCCGGCCGGCGGCAAGGTCGGCGGCTCCGTCGAAGGGGTCGATCAGAACCGGGTCCGGCAGCGACAGCGCCATGGCGTTGACGGTGAAATCCCGCCGGGACAGGTCGGCCTCGATGGCCTCGGCGTAGGAGACCTCAGGCTTGCGGGACTCCGCCACGTACGCCTCGGCCCGGTGGGTGGTGATCTCGAAGGTCCGGTCGCCGAACTTGGCCCCGATGGTCCCGTACTTCTCTCCCTGGCTCCACACCGCGTCGGCGATGGGGGCGACGAGGTCCTTGGTGACGCCGGGAAGGGCGTCGGTGGTCAGATCGATGTCGTCATCGGGACCTAGCTCCCGTCCTAGCAACTGGTCACGCACTATCCCGCCCACCAGGTAGATGCGCTTGCCGGCGGCGTCGAAGGCTTCGGCCACCGGCCGCACTTCGTCCAACACCGGTTGCAGACGGGCGGGTATCACGCCGCAGACGCTAGGGGGTCCGGTCCCGGGGCCGGCAGCCCTTACTGGCGTTGCAGGTTCAGGAGCGCGTCGACCACTGACTGGCCGGGACCGCCGCCGGTTGCTGGTTCCGGACGGTGGTCCTGGCCGACCAGTCGCCCAAAGGTGGCGGCCGCCGAATCGGCCATGGCTTGCAGGTCGTATCCGCCCTCCAGGAACAGCAGGCGCCGGCCGGCGGGGACCAGCTCGACCAGCGCGGCGGTGATGTCGGCGAAATCCCCAGCCGAGAGACCGAGCCCGGTCAGGGGGTCGCGGCGGTGGGCGTCGAAGCCGGCGGACACCAGCAGCCAGGTGATGCCCGAGGACGCTGCTAGCGGCGCGATCACCTCGTCGACGGCCCGCCGGTATATGTCGCCGGTGGCGCCCCGCGGCAACGGGATGTTCACGGTGTGGCCCGCTCCTGGCCCCTCGCCCCTCTCACCGAGCGAACCGGTGCCGGGGTAGAGCGGGTATTCGTGGAGCGACACGTACAGCACCCGAGGGTCGTCATAGAACACCGCCTGGGTGCCGTTGCCGTGGTGGGCGTCGTAGTCGACGATCAGCACCCGTTCGCCGCGCTCGGCCAGGGTGGTGGCGGCGACAGCGATGTTGTTGAAGAGGCAGAAACCCATCGCCCGGCGGGGCATGGCGTGGTGGCCTGGTGGTCGAACGGCGCAGAAAGCGGCAGCCGCCTCGCCCCGGTCCAGCCGCTCGATGGCGTCGAGCCCCGCTCCGGCGGCGAGCAGGGCGGCGGCCCACGATCCCCGGCTCACCGCGGTGTCGGCGTCGATGGGGCCCCCGCCGCTGGCACAGAGACTCTGGATGGCATCCACGAACGGGCGCGGGTGAACGCGGGTGAGCTCCTCAACGGTGGCGGCCCGGGGTGCGACGCGGGTGACCGACTCCTCGATGCCGGCGGCCAACAGTCCCCGTTCGATGGCCTCCAGGCGCGCCGGCCGCTCCGGGTGACCGTGGCCGGGGTCGTGGTCGAGGAACCGCTCGTCGCTGACGTAGAGCAGGTCGGGCATCGTGGCGGAGGCTATCGACGGACCCCCGGTCGGGTTCGCTTGCCGCGGGGGACCAGACGGCGGCTCACCAACTCCCGGGCCTCTAGCCTCGCAGGGGCATGTCCCAAGCGCTCTCGTCGGCCCTGCAAGTGCGCCCCTGGCGAGGGGGGGAGCGAGCGGCGCTCATCGTCGCCACCATCGAGGGGTTGGCGCCCACGGTGGGAGCGGTCTCGGACTGCATCGCGTCGCTGAGCCGTTCCGGCCACGAGGTCGCCTTCACCGGGGCGCTGCCGCCGGCCGAACAGGCGCCTTTCCTGTCCGCCGGGTTCAAGGTTCACGAGCGTTTGCACCTGCTGCTTCACGACCTCAACGAGTTGCCGCCGCTGCCTGAAGGGACCCGTCCCCACCGGGCGCGCCGCACCGATCGAGCCGAGGTGCTGGCCCTCGATGCTCGCGCCTTCGACGATTTCTGGCAGTTGGACGACAGGGGCCTCGAGGATGCGCTGCGGGCGACCCCGGTCAGCCGGTTCCGCCTCGTCCGTGACCAGACGGTGGCCGGTTACGCGGTGTGTGGGCGGTCCGGCCATCGCGGCTACCTGCAGCGGCTGGCCGTCGACCCCACCGTGCGCCGCCGCGGCATTGGCACCACGCTGGTGGTGGACGGGCTGAGGTGGTTGCGGCGGCGCAACGTCCGTTCGGTGGCGGTGAACACCCAAGAAGGCAACGTCCCCGCTCTCGCCTTGTACGAACGGCTGGGGTTCCGACTCGATCCGCACGGGCTGGCCGTGCTCTCGCTGGATGTGCACCGGAAGGGTCGTTGACGATCCGCCGGTTGCTGGCGTGCCTGGCGGCCACCATCGTCCTCAGCTCCGCCATGTTGGCCGAGGGGACCGCGGCGCCGCAGCAGGCGCCAGCTTCGCCGGTGCACATCAGCGTTCGCGACCAGGACACGTGGGTGCCTCGCAACACCGAGTTCAAGCTCGACCTTGCGGTGATCGGCGCTCCCACGGGGGCCATGGCCACGACGACGGTGTTCCAGGCGGTCGGGTCCCGGACGGCGTTCGCCAACAGCCTCGACGACTCCCGCCTCGTCGGGCCGATCGACGGCGATCTGCCACCGGTGGCACTAGACCTGGCTCCACCTGCGGAGTCCGGTGGGCGCGATGTGGCGATCCGCGTGCTGGTCCGTGATGGCGGTCCGCCGGCACCCGGCTCGGTGAACATCAACCAGTTCGGGGTGTTCCCCGTCGAGGTGGTGGTGCGGTCCGCCGACGGGCGAGCATTGGCCCGGCTGGTGACCCATCTCGTCCGCCTTCCCGACCCCGGCCAGGCGACCGAGCCGGTCGTCTCGAGCCTGGTGCTCCCCTTCGGCGCTTCGCCCGCCCTGCAACCCGACGGCACCACCCGGGTCGCTGATGCCGATCGGGCACGGCTGGCAGCCACCGCCGATTCTCTGGTGCTGCATCCCGGCGTGCCGCTCACCGTCGCGGTGACACCCGAGACCCTCGACGGCCTGCACAGCACCGGCAACCCGGCTGATGAGGTCACCCTGGGGCGGCTCGCCGACGGCCTCAAGGGTGAGCAGCTGATCGGCGATCCCTACGTGCGGTTGGACCCCTCCGCCTGGCTGGCCTCCGGCCTCGAAGTGGAGCTGGCGGGCCAGCAGCTCGTGGGGGCCAAGACGGTGGGCGACCGTCTCGGTGTCTTCCCAACAGCCTCGACGCAGTTGGCGGGGCGCGACCTGTCGAGCACCGCCTTCGCCCGGATGCAGGCAACCGGCACCCGTCACCTGGTCGCGCCGGCCCAGGCATTCACCCCGGCGGACCCGAACCAAGGGGCGCGGGCGTCTACCCGGCCGTTCATGGTCCAGTCGGGGCCGGTCACCCTTCCTGCCGCCCAGGTGGACGCCCGCTTCCAGGCCGCTTTCACCAGGCACGCCGACGATCCCGTGCTCGGAGCCCATGAGCTCCTGGCGGAATTGGCCACCCTGTTCGGTGATGACCCGACCGAGTTGCAGGGAGTCGTGCTCCTACCGCCGGCTGGCTTCGCCGCGACCCCCCAGTTCCTCGGTGCGTTGCTCGACGGCCTCCGGCAGGGGAGCCCGGTTGTGCTGCCAGCCAACCTCGACGCCCTCTTCGACCTGCTGCCGCCGGCCGGTCGCAACGGCGGGGGCCAGGGCTCGGACGCCGTGCCGACCCGAAGACTCGCCAACCGACCGGTCGGGTCCCTGGGTGCCTACCCCGACCGGTTGAGGACGTCGCGCAGCCAGGTGGTCAGCCTCCAGAGCCTCACCGGAGGCGAGAACCGGCGGACGGCCCTGCTCAACCGCCAGCTGCTGGTGTCGGGTTCCAATGACCTAACCCCCGCCGAGCGCCTGCACCGCATAGACGTCGTGAACACGGTCTCGGGCGGCCAGCTCGGCCTGATCGAGGTGCCGGACAAGCAGACGGTGACCCTGGCGTCGAGCACGGCGGACATCCCGCTCACCATTCGCAACCAGCTGTCCGAGCCGGTGACCCTCCGAATCGAGTTGCAAGCCAGCAAACGTCTGGAGTTCCCCGGGGGTAAGACGTTCACGACCAAGCCGCTCGCCCCCCTGACCTCGACCCGCATCTCGATCCGCGTCCGAACCCGCGGCTCGGGGGTGTCACCGGTGCAGATCATCGTTCGCACCCCCGACGGGCGGGTCCTGCAGTCGACTCGCTACCGGGTGCAATCCACCGCCGTCTCAGGGGTCGGGCTGATCATCACCATCGGCGCCGCGCTGTTCCTGGTGCTGTGGTGGGGGCGCCACCTCTACCAGGAGCGGCGCAACCGCCGGCGCCCTGCCCACCGCCGCTCCGGAAGGTAACCAACCGTCCTTCTACCGGGTCGAAGCTTGTCGGGCCGTGGCCCTTCAGTCGGGCCGTGGCCCTTCAGGCGGGCCGACCTCCGGCCCGGCACCCAAGGAGTGGCTCACCATGGCAGTCCGGATCGTCACCGACAGCGCCTGCGACCTACCCGACGACCTGGTCGATCAGCACGGTATCCAGGTCGTGCCGCTCTCGATCCGCTTCGGTAGCGAGGAGTTCGTCGACCGGTTCGAACTCAACACCGAGGACTTCTACGCCAAGTTGGCCACGTCCGGAACGCTGCCGGAAACCGCCGCTCCCTCGCCCGGCGCTTTTGAGGAAGCGTTCCGCAAGGTGGGCGGTGCCGGGGATCCCGTCCTCTGCATCAACCTCTCGTCCCAACTTTCGGCGACCATGGCTTCAGCCCAGAACGCGGCCAAGGCGGTCACCGGCGACGTTGACGTTCGGGTGTTGGATTCGGTGTCGATCACCGGCGGCCAGGGCACCCAGGTCCTGCGGGCCGCCGAGGCGGCCGAGGCGGGGGCCTCCCTCGCCGAGGTCGCGTCGCTGGTCGAGGACCTTGCTTCCCGGACCCGGCTCTTCGGCGCGCTCGACACCCTCGAGAACCTGAAGAAGGGGGGAAGGGTCGGTGGCGCCAGGGCGATGGTCGGCAGCATGCTCAGCATCAAACCCATCCTCGACCTCTCCAGCGGGCACGTCGAAGAGGCCGGCAAGCAGCGCACCCGAAAAAAGGCGCTGGTCTGGTTGCGGGACAAGCTGTTCGAGCAGGACGACATCGAGAACCTGGTTGTCTGCCACGGCAACGCCCCCGACGTCGACCAGCTCATCGAACTGATCTCGCCGCGATACGGACCGGACCAGTTCCGCATCAGCGTCATCGGGCCGACGATCGGCACCCACGGCGGGCCCCGAGTGCTCGGCTTGGCCTGGACGCTGCCCGGAAGGACCTGACAGTCGCAACCTCCGCAGGGCAGCCACTGCGCGGTAGGGCCTGGCGTCCGGCCGCTACCGTCTGACTGCTGTGGTCGACCACGTACCTCCCACCGCCGTCGGTGCCGACGAGCTGGCCGGAAGGATGTTGGCTGACCGGTATCGCCTTCGCCGGTTGATCGCCTCCGGCGGCATGGCCCAGGTGTGGGAGGCCGACGACGAAGTCCTGTCCCGGCCGGTCGCGGTCAAGCTCCTGCACCCGCACCTGGCGTCCGACGACTCATTCGTCGCCCGCTTCCGCGCCGAAGCCATAGCCGCGGCCCGCCTCGCCCATCCCGCCATCGTCTCGATCTACGACACCTGCAACGAGGGTGGCCGGGAAGCCATCGTCATGGAGCTGGTGCGGGGCACCACGTTGCGCCGCCTGCTCGACGAGCGCCACACGCTCGACCCCCACGAGGTCACCTCCATCGGTTCGCATGTGGCCGAAGCCTTGGACGCTGCGCACCGCTCGGGACTGGTGCACCGCGACGTGAAGCCGGCCAACATCCTGCTGTCCGACGACGGCCGGGTGTTGGTGGCTGACTTCGGGATCGCCAAGGCCATAGCCGGCTCGGACGTGACCCAGGACGGCCTCATGATCGGGACGGCCAAGTACCTCGCCCCTGAACAGGTCGAGGGCCGCGCCGTCGACGGTCGGACCGACATCTACGCCCTCGGCATCGTGTTGTACGAGGCGCTGTGTGGGCGGGTCCCGTTCCAGGCCGACACCGACGCCGGCACCGCACTGGCCCGGCTCAACCAGACCCCGCTGAGGCCCCGCCAGGTACGAGCCGGCATCTCCAAGCCGTTCGAACAGGTGGTGCTGCGAGCCATGGCCCGCCGGCCCGACGACCGCTTCGCCACGGCTGGCGAACTGCGGTCCGCCCTGCTGGCGGCGGTGTCGGTGCCCGACGAGCCGACCCTGCCCCCAGGGGTGCTCGACCCTGCGGCGGGGAACGGGTTCGGCCCGCCGCCGACGGGATCCACGGCCCAGGCCGCTGCCGAACCTGCACCGCCTCCCACCTTTGTGCAGTCAGAGCGCCGCTGGCTGGTGCCCACCATGCTCATCGTGCTGGTGGCGGTCGCCCTCGGCGTGGCCGGCGTGCTGCTCGAACGGTCCGATCCCGGGCAGTTGCTCGACAACGTCACCGGCCGCGACGCCAATCCTCCCGCCGTCGCCAAACGAGTCTCGGCCCACAGCTTCGACCCCCTGGGAGACAAGCAGGAGAGCGACGACTTGGCCGGCAAGGTCATCGACGGCGACCCGTCCACCGCCTGGCAGACCGAGCAGTACAACAGCCCCATCGAGGACCTGAAGCCAGGCGTGGGCATCTACGTCACCCTCGACCAAGCGGTGAGCATCAAGAAGCTGAAGCTTGTGTCCGGCTCCTCGGGCTGGGACGCCCAGGTGTACGTGTCGAACGGCAACGTGGGACCCGATCTGGCGTCCTGGGGCAAGCCCGTCGGGCGCAAGTCCAACATCGGCACCGGCGAGGTCACCATCGACCTGACCGAGACCAAGGGCCCGTCCGTCCTGGTGTGGATCACCCACCTGGCTTCCCAGGACGGGACCCACAAGGTCGTGATCGACGAGATCACACCCCAAAGCTGACCTTGTGGAGGATGAACAGGCGCTCATCGCCTCCGCTCAGGCCGGGCAGCAGGCCATGGGCAGGCTGCTCGAACAGCACCAGGACCGCATCTACGCGGTGTGCCGGCGCATCACCGGCAATGACGCCGACGCCCGGGACGCCACCCAGGACGCCCTGATCGCGGTGATGCGGGGGCTGCCCCGCTTCGACGGGCGATCGAAGTTCTCGACCTGGGCCTACCGGGTGGCCACCAACGCCTGCCTCGACGAGCTTCGACGCCGCAAGCGTCGCCCGGTCGTGGGCCTGCCGGAGTTCGAGACCGCCGACCGCCAGCCTGTCGGCCCGGGTGGGCGGAGCCGGGCTGCTGGTTCGATCGCCGGCCGGGTCGCCGACCGCCTCGACGTCGACGCCGCCTTGCGAGAGCTAAGCCCGGACTTCCGAGCTGCGGTCGTGCTGCGGGACCTCTGCACTTTTGACTACGCCGAGATCGCTGAGGTTCTGGGCATACCGCCCGGAACCGTCCGCTCCCGGATCTCCCGGGCTCGGGCTCTGCTCGCCGACCAGCTGCGGGACCCTGCCGAAGGACCCGACCGTCGGAGCCAAGATCATGGCTGACGACCCTCGTACTCCTGCCTCTGGTCCGGCCGGGGCCGACGACGAACTGGTCACCGCGGTCCTGGACGGCGAAGCGACCGAAGCCGAGGTCGACCGGGTCCGGTCCGACCCGGCGCTGGCGGCGCGCCTCGAGCAGTTCCGCCAAGCGGCGGCGGCGCTGGCCGACCCGCCTCCTCCGCTCCCGGATGACCAGCGCAGGGCGGTACTCGAGGGGGCTCTGGCCGCGGGGCGCGACGCCGGCGAAGGGCCGCAGGCACCGAAGCCCGTAGGACCAATTGCGCCCCGGCGGTCGAGGCGCCATGTGCCGCCGGCGTTCCTGGTGGCGGCGGCGGTGATCGTCATGGTGGCTGTCGGCCTGGCATTGGTCTTGAACGGCAGGGGAGAGCAGAACAGGGACAGCCGGGCCTCGTCCAAGGCGACCAGCTCCGACACCTTCTCCCAGGCCAGCGGTGACTCCCAGGCCAAGGCCGGCAGCGGGACGGCCGACAAGACGGCGGCAGCCCAAGGGGGCGAGGGACCTCATGCCGGCGGGACCCAACAGGCTCCCACCAGTGCCGCCGGGGAAGGCCGGCCGGCGCTCCCGTACCTGGGTACCTTCACCAATGCCGACCAGCTCCGGAGCGCACTCGGCGCCCTCGACCCCACGACCCTGCGCCCGACCGAACCGTCCACCCCACCCGATGCATCGGGTTCCTACACCCAGGCACAACTTCAGCGCTGTGCCCAGATACCACGTGGTTACGAGCAGCAGCTCGGCCAGCCCTTCGCCTATGCCTACGCCAACGTCAACGGCGACTCGGTCGTGGTCATCAGCTTCCCGTTGACCGACCAGCCCGGCAAGATCCGCGAGATCGCCCTCGGCCAGGGCTGCACCGTCCCGATCTTCGGCATCGAACGCTGAGCCTCACCAAAAGGGCTGAAGCTTCTGCCTCTAGGCTGCGCGCCATGCCTCAGCCAGAGCCGAAGAGCTCGTCCGCCGCTTCTGCCGCGCTCGGAGAGCAGTGGCCGACCCAAGCGACCGACGCCATCGTCGACGTCGTCCAAAAGGTCGCCGGCAAGACGACCACTCCCATCCAGAAGATCGGCCGGGCAGTCGTTTACGGCACCTTTGCCGCCATCGTCGGTGTGACCGCAGTTGTCCTGTCCGCCGTCGTAGCGGTCCGGCTCCTGAACAACTACGTCTTCCACCACCACGTGTGGGCCGCCCACGTGCTGGTCGGTGCTCTGTTCGTCATCGCCTCTGCCTTGCTCTGGACCAAGGCCAAGGCTCCTGACCGGCACTGACCGCCGGCACCACCAAGGTCCGGCGGAATACCCCCGGAGTATGCCGGTTTGCTGTGACTGTCCCCCCAACCGGAGTTCTTGTGAGCACCCAAGCCAGCGCCGACAACCTCACCGCCCCGGTGCACGACATCGTGATCGTCGGCTCCGGGCCGGCCGGCTTGACCGCCGCGGTCTACACCGCAAGAGCCAACCTGGCACCCCTGGTACTTGAAGGCGAACCGTCCTCGACCTCGGACCAGCCCGGCGGCCAGCTCATGCTCACCACCGAGGTCGAGAACTTCCCTGGCTTCCCCGAGGGTGTCATGGGGCCCGAGCTCATGATGCGGTTCCGCGAGCAGGCCGTCCGCTTCGGTGCTGACATCCAGACCCTCAAGGCGTCCAAGGTCGACTTCTCGTCCTGGCCCCACAGCATCTGGGTCGGCGATCCCGACGCCGCCGAGCCGACCTACCGGGGCAAGGCCGTCATCGTGTCCACCGGTGCCCAGTCGCTGATGCTCAACCTGCCCGACGAGAACCGCCTGATCGGCCATGGCCTCTCCACCTGCGCCACCTGCGACGGCTTCTTCTTTAGGGGCCACGAGATCGCAGTGGTGGGCGGCGGTGACTCGGCGGTGGAAGAGGCGACCTTCCTCACCAAGTTCGCCGACAAGGTCACCCTCATCCACCGCCGTGACGAGCTGCGGGCCTCCAAGATCATGCAGGAGCGGGCCTTCTCCAACCCCAAGATCGAGATGCTGTGGGACTCGACGGTCGAGTCGGTCACCGGCGACACCAAGCTCGAATCGATCAGGGTGCGCAACCTCAAGACCGACGCGGTCTCCCACCTACCGGTCACCGGCCTCTTCGTGGCCATCGGCCACAAGCCCAACACCGACCTGTTCAAGGGGCAGCTCGAGATGGAGGACACGGGCTACCTGGTCACCGGGCCGGGCACCCGCACCAACGTCACCGGGGTGTTCGCCTGCGGTGACGTGCAGGACCACATCTACCGCCAGGCCATCACGGCGGCCGGCTCGGGCTGCATGGCCGCCCTCGACTCCGAGCGGTGGCTGGAGAGCATCGGTGAGATCGAACCAGGCCACGTGCCTCAGTGGTGACCACAGAGCGGCTTTGACCAGACCTGAACAAGACCTAAACGCCAACCCATCCAAGGAGGCCACCATGGCCGAGGGAACCACCACCAAACTGTCCGACTCCACCTTTGACGAGGAGATCGCCGCATCAGAGGAGCCGGTGCTG
>JAABUM010003624.1_pt1 | contig 18591 bp, 13 predicted proteins | sample 5559161 | NCBI WGS metagenome assembly JAABUM01 (sample SAMN10711868, study PRJNA513369) | rock metagenome | isolation source: Antarctica rocks | place: Antarctica: Victoria Land, Siegfried Peak nord | reverse complement strand
CGCCGGCCGCGCTTTGCCGGTCGTCAGGCCGCTATGGGACCCCGCGCACGCCGCACCAATCGGCGGCGAAGGCGGCGATGGCGAGGGTGACCTCCTGCAGCGTCGGCAGGTGGGCGCGCTCGTCGAAACCGTGGTGGTTCTCGCCGCGTGGGCCGTAGCACAGCGCCGGCATGCGATGATACAGGCCGTAGAAGCGGGTGTCGTTGACGGCGGTCGACCGGCGCTCGTCCATGGCGGCGCCGAACACCTGGCGGTGCGCCGCGGCCAGCACGCGCTCGGCCTCGCTGCCGGGATCGAGCACGTAGCCGTCGGCCTGGAAGCCGTTCCAGACCAGGTCGGGCGGGTTGTTGGCCATGAAGCCGTCCGCCCGCGCCGCCTCGGCCACACAGCGTTCCACGCCGTCCCGCGCGTCCTCCAGGCTGGCGCCGGGCAGCAGGCCGATGCGGCAGTCCACCTCGCACCAGGCGGGCGTGCTGCTGGCCCAGTCGCCGCCGCGGATCACGCCGGGGTTGAACTTGATGGGGCTTTCGATGCCGCCAAACCAAGGGTCGGCGCGGGCGGCCTCGTTCAGCGCGGCGGTATGGCGCTGCAATGCCTGGATCAGATGGAAGGCCGACATGATGGCGTTCGTGCCGGACTGCGCCTGCGCCACGTGCACCGGCACCCCGCGCACGCGCAGGCGGAACCACATGACGCCGATGTGGGCGCGGGTGATCGTCGTGTCCGTAGGCTCCGGGATCAGCACCGCATCGGCGCGGTAGCCGCGCGCCAAGGTCGAGAGCGCGCCGTTGCCCGTGCACTCCTCCTCCGTCACCGTTTGGACATATACGTCCGCCGCCAGGTCCAGCCCGGCATTGCGGATCGCGTCCAGCGCGAACACCATCGCGCTGACGCCCTGCTTCATGTCGCCGACGCCGCGGCCATGCATCCAGCCGTCGCGCATGACGGGATCGAAGGGCGGCGACGTCCACAGCTCGGAGGGGCCGGTCGGCACGACGTCCACATGGCCCTGCAGGATCAGGCTGCGCCCTGCCGGATGCTCGGCCCGGCGCGTCGCGACGACCTGGACGGCGCGGCTGTAGTCGGTGTCCATCACCGGGCTGAAACCCGGCAGGTTGGCCATGTCCACCTGGTCGAGCGTATAGCGGTCCACGCTGTAGCCGCGCTGCGCCAACTGCCGGGCCATCCAGTCCTGCAGCGGCCCCTCCTGCCCGCGGACCGACGGGAAGTGCACCAGTTCGGCCAGGAACTCGGTCTGCTGGCCGAACCCGGCGGCGACCGCGCGGCGTAGGCGATCGAGGGTGACGATGTCGGGCAAAGGCGTCTCCTTAGGCGGGATAGACATTCCAGAAGGTCGGAAACCCCTTCAGCACGCCGCCGATGCCGCGATGCGCGGTCGTCACCGCGAACTGGCCGAGCGGGAAGAACGGCACGTCGTCCATGCACTGCATTTGGATGTCGCGGCAAATGGCCTGCCGGGCCGGCAGGTCGGGCGCGTCGAACCAGGCCGCTATCAAAGCTTCGGTGCGTTCGCTGGTGGACCAGCCGGGATAACCGGCCAGGCCGTTGCCGTGCAGCGCAATGTGGGTGGCGGGATTTAGCCAGTCGCTGCCGGTCCACGACGTGACGAAGCCGCTCCAGCCGCCCTGGGCGACCGGGCCCTTATTGGTGCGGCGCTGCAGCATGGTCGCCCAGTCGGTCGCGACGTAGTTCACCGTTATGCCGGCGCGGCGCATGGTGTCGACGAACACCTCGCCCATCAGGCGCATATGCAGATAGTCGGTGGGGACGATCAGCTCCACCGGCTCGCCCTTGTAGCCGGCGTCCCTCAACGCCTTCGCAACCATCGGCAGGTCGCCCTTCTGGTCGCCCACCGACCGCAGCCCGGCGTCGCTGGCCATCGGGCTGCCTGGCATGAACACGCCGACCGGCGCCGTATACAGCGCTGTGTCCTCCCCCACGACCGCCTGCATCATGCCGGGCTGGTCGAGCGCATGCAGCAGGGCACGGCGGATGGCGGGGTTGTCGAACGGCGGCTGCAGATGATTCGGCCGCATCATGCCGATGGTGCCGGACGGGTCCAGCACCTCGACGGTGATCGCCTTCGTGCGGCGCAGCAGCGGCAGCAGGTCGGGCGTCGCCTGCTCCCACCAGTCCTGCTCGTTGGCCTGCAGCGCGGCGGCGGCTGTGGCGCCGTCCGGGATCGTGGTCCACTCGACGCGGTCATAGCGGACCACCTTTGGGCCCGAGAACCAATCGGGTGTTCCGCCTTCGCGCGGCCGGTAGCGATCGAACCGGGCATAAACGTTGCGCGCACCCTGCACCCGCTCGTCGGCTACGTAACGGAACGGGCCGCTGCCGACCATCTCGCCCACCTGCGTCATGGGATCGGTCAGCGCCAGGCGCTCGGGCATCATCGCCGGCATGTAGGCGGCGGGCTTGCCCAGCGCGTCCGGCAGCAGCGGGAACGGCTTGTTCAGGCGGAACTGGATGGTGCGGTCGTCGGGCGCCGACAGCTCGTCCGTCGCACGCAGCAGGGTGCCGCCGAACGCGTCCCGCTTCGCCCAGCGGCGGATGCTGGCGACACAGTCGCGCGCCAGCACCGGGGTGCCGTCGTGCCAAAGCAGCCCGGGGCGCAGCGTCAGCCGCCACAGCAGGCCGTCCCGCTCGGTCGTGTGCCCTTCCAGCATCTGCGGTGTGGGGCGATAGCTCGTGTCGCAGCCATAGAGCGTGTCGAACACCATGTGCCCGTGGTTGCGGGTGACGCTGGCGGTCGTCCAGTGCGGGTCGAGGAAGGCGAGGTCGATCTGCGGCACGAAGCGCAGCGTGGTTGCCGCGGCTGCACGCACCAGGCCGGGGCGCGCGAGGCCGGCCGCCCCAAGGCCGGCCAGAAGGGTCCGACGCCGCATCCGCGCTCTCCCGCAATCTATGGCGCCACTACACCGGACCGGCACCCCCTTTGGCAAGCGCGCCCTTTGACGCCCGCTATGCCCGGCCGCGCAGCACGTCCGCCATCCGCTCCGCGATGGCCACCGTGGTCAGATGCGTATTGGCGCGCGGCACCTCCGGCATGACCGAGGCATCGATCACGCGCAGCCCGGTGCAGCCGATCACGCGGCAATCCGTGTCCACGACGGCGCGCGGATCGCCCGCGGCGCCCATTCGGCAGGTGCCGCTCGCGTGCTGGGCGTCGGAGCACTCGGCGAACAGCCAGTCGTCGAGGGCCGCGTCGTCCAGCGTATCCGCCATCGAGCGGCCGGATGCGCCGTATTCCACGCGTTCCGCCACGGCCTGGATGGCGGGATCGGCGCAGATCGCCTCCAGGCGGCGGACACCGTCCCGCAGGCGCACGAGGTCACGCTCGTCGGACAGCATGCGTTCCTCGACGGCCGGGTCGACCGCCGGGTCGGTGGTGGTGACGCGGACGTGCCCCTGGCTGAACGCCTGATAGACCGACACCGCGAGCCGCCCGCGTGCCGCGTCAGGCCCCGCTTGGCTGAGCAGGGCGCCGGCCAGGTTGCCGGCGATCATGATCATGTCGTTCTCGCCGGCGCCGACCAGGCCCGAGCTGTAGCGCAGGCAGCAATTGGTGTGGCGGTGCATGAGCGTGTTCACCCGGGCGTCGGGGCGGAGGTGCAGCAGCCCGCCGACAATCGGATGATCGAGCAGGTTCTCGCCGACCGGAAGGTCCGCGGCGACCGTGATCCCGAGCCCGCGCAGCAAGGCGGCCGGTCCGATGCCGGAGCGCTGCAGCAGCGCCGGGGAATGGATCGCGCCGGCGCACAGGATCACCTCCCGTGCGGCGCGCGGCGCATGCACGTGGCCGTCGACGCGCACCCGCACGCCGGAGGCATGGGGCCGGTTGCCCTCCAGCTGCACCGCCTCGACCAGGGCGTCGCCCACGACGTGAAGGTTCGCGCGCCCGCGGGCCGGCTCCAGGTAGCCGTCGTTGGTCGAAACGCGGCGGCCGTTGACGCTGTTGATGGCAAAGGGCGACGCGCCGGTGCCCTCCGGCGCGTTGTGGTCCTCGCACCAGCCATAGCCGAGGCCGAGGGCCGCGTCCCGCAGCGCGCGGTCGACGCTGCCCCAGGCCTCGGGCGGGGCGCGATAAACCGGAATCGGCCCTGCGTCCCCGTGGTAGGACGCACTTCCAAAGTTCATGTCCGTCTCGAGCTTGCGGAAATACGGCAGCATGTCCGCCCAGCCCCAGCCCGTGCAGCCGGCGGCGGCCCAGCGCTCGAAGTCGTCCGGCACGCCGCGGATCGCGATTTGGCCGTTGATGGTCGAGCTGCCGCCCATGGCCCGGCCGCGCCACAGCAGGCGCGGCTCCTGCTGCGCCGTGCGCCGCGCCATCAGCTTTGGCCAGCGAAAGCCGTCGTCGCCGATGGCGCGCATCGGGTTGGGGATGCTGATGTGCTCCGGGGTGTCGGCCGAGCGGAAGTCGCGCCCGGCCTCGAGCAGCAGCACGCGCGTGCCGGGGTCCTCGCTGAGGCGGGCCGCCAGCACGGCGCCGGCTGAGCCGCCGCCCACGACGATGATGTCATACTCGGCCAGGATCATCGGCGCAGCCTCCATATGGTCATCTCCCGCTCCTGTTCGGCCGTGCGGACAGGCATGGGTTGAGCGACGACCCAATAAGGTGTTCGAGCCGGCTTTAACTGGCCGCCGCCACGACCCGCCGTGCCTGGCCGATCGCGGCGAGGTAGCGGTTCTGACCGCGCAGCAGCTCCGTTTGCGCCACCCGGCGCAGATGGTCATCGGTCATCTCCGGCAGCTCCGCCGCCACGGCGAGCGTCGGCAAGGGCGGCACGGTGTAGGCGGGGTCATGCCGGAAGCGGGCCTCGCGCGTGTAGTTGATCGGCACGAGGATGCGCGACAGCTCCATGAGCGCGGCATTCCGCCGGGCCGGGCTGGCGCCCGCGAGGCCGGCCAGGTCAGCCTTCAGCGCCTCCGTGGCTGTGCGGCTCGGTGACAAGTCGGCCAGGTCCTGCGACGCCATCTCATACCCCTCGATGGTCTTCAGGAACTCGTCGCAGGTCGCGGTCCAGTCGAACGGCAGGATCTCGGCGTTGGCCAGGCGCAGCACCGCGAGAAGATAGATCTTCATGTCGGTCAGCAGCACATTGCGGTCCGCGATCTCCAGCGTGTCGTTCTCGGTATGCCAGGCGATGTTGGCGCCGCACCCGGACACGTCGTAGTAGTTCTTCTCCCGGCGCAGCCCGTCCGGCATGGTCGAGCTCAGCATGAAGAAGCTGGGAAGCCCGATATTGTTGAAGCTGTAATCCCCGGCCTGCGGCGGGCGCTGCGTCGCGATCACGGCGTCCGGCACGACGTCGCGGATCGCCGCCGCGGCGACGTGCGCGGACTCTGAGAACGTGCGGGTGTCATGGTAGCTCGTGGCCCAGCGGCAGCCGGGGCTGTCGCAGTTGATCTGGGCGACGCAGTGCCGGTCGAGTTCCATGGCAAACGCGTCCGCGAACCAGGTGGACCCGGCATACCGTCCGGTCGAGTGGCCCGGCCACCACGCCAGCTTCACCGACCGGCGCAGCTCGGCGCGGTTGTTCCAGAGCACCCGCGACAGCTCCAGCAGCGTGGCGTCTCCGGTCGCGTTGTCGCCCACACCCGCATCCCAGCTGTCGTAATGGCCGTGCACCAGCACGAACTTCTCCGGCTCGACAGCGCCGGGGATAGTCACGACCGGGATTTTCTGGGCGAACCAGCCCTCGGTCAGGTTGGTCGTGATTGTGGCCTCGCCGCCTTGCGCCGCCAGCGCCATCAGCCTCTGGCCATCGGGGTTGTTTACGGCAACGACGGGGATTTTCGGCTTGCGCGGCAGATCCTGCAAATCGGGGCTGCCCCAGATCGTGGTGCAGGTGCCCCAATGGATGTCGATCCCCGGATTGACCGCGATCAGGCCGATGCCGCCCCATTCCTCGATTAGGCTGCTGAGCGCCGGGTTGCCGAAGCCCTGCATGACGACGACGCTGCCGGCGACGAGGCGCCGGACCTCCTCCACGGAGGCGATCGAGCCGCCGAACAGCGTTTTGATGTCGCGGTTGTAGCTGCGGAGCGCCTTGGGATTGGCCGCCAGCGTCACCAGCCGGCCGGTCTGCCCGCCGGGCATCGAGAGGGCGGAGGAGGGCGGCTTCGCGCGATAGGTGACGCCGCCGGCCGAAACGGAGGCGGATTGCGGGACAGACAGAAAAATCTCCGGCGCGTGCACCTCGACCGGGACGCCCGTTTCGCGCAGCCGGGCCACAAGGATGTCGGCGCCGCGGTTCACGTCCTCGGGCTGCCAGCGCGGCATCGTCGCGAAGGTCTCGACCAGCGCCCAGGGCAGGTCGAGGCTGAGATCGTCGATGAAGCGCCGTTCCGCCGCCGTGATCGCCATGCGCTCGCTCCCTAGTGGTGCGAATCAGACAGAAGCACCCGTCTGATTCGCACCACTAGCCTTTGTTTGGTGGGCCGATTCACCTAACGCTTGGGAACCAAGCGTTAGGATCGGACCACTAGTGGCATGGATATCGCAACACCGAATCCGAAGGCGCGCAAGCCGAGGGTTGAACGCCATGACTTGTGAGTGCTGAATGGCTGTTATGCTTGCAGAAAGGCCTAGCGTATGAAGCAGTGGGTTCTGGCGACTGCCGTGGCGACGGCATGGGCGTCCTTCGCGCAGGCGCAGCCCGCCGGCGATCCGGTGCGCCCGCTGTTCATCCTCGCCCAGCCCCAGGCCGCTGCCCCGCAGGAGTTCCAAGCGGCCGAGATGGTCGCCGAAGCCTGGAAGACGCTGGGCCTGCGTGTGACCGTACGGCCGCTGCCGGGCCAGCAATACAATCAGGTCGTCTGGTATGAGCGGCAGCGCTGGGACGCGTCCACCTGGCAGATGGGCGGACGGCCGGAGCGGTCCGATCCGGACGAGCTCACCTATAACTTGTTCGTCTCCGCCAACGCCGCCAACGGCTATAACCTGGTCGGGCTCATGAGCCCGGAATACGACCGCCTCGCCCAGGCGCAGCGCGAGGAGCTGGATCTGCCGAAGCGCCAGGCGCTGATCCGGGAGGCCCAGGAACTGATCAACCAGCAGCAGCCCTATGGCTTCATGGTGCACCCGAAGAACCTGGTCGCCTATAACCGCACGGTCTGGGACGACGCCACGATGAAGGTCCAAGCCGGCATCGGCATCCGCAACTTCTGGACCTGGATCAACCTGCAGCCGAAAGCGGGCCAGCGGGACGTGATCCTGAACTCGGTGGCGCCCCCCACCAACCTCAGCCCGTTCAACATCCCTGGAATCCAGGGCTCCTGGGCGACGGAGCTGGTTTGGGATCGCCTGATGCGTATCGGGCCGGACGGCCTGCCGCAGCCCTGGGCGGCGGAAAGCGTGACGCGTCCGACCCCCACCACGGTGGACGTCGTGCTGCGGCCCGGCATGAAGTGGCATGACGGCCAGCCGGTCACGATCGAGGACGCGGTGTTCAGCCTCGAGGCGCCGGGCTTTGGCGACAAGTCGCCGATGTATCGCCCGTTCGTGGCCAACATCGCGGGTGTCGAGACGACGGGGCCGATGAGCCTGCGCATCACCCTGAAGCGCCCGGACGCGGCGTTCCTGGTCAGCTCGCTGTCGAAGCTGAACCTTGCGCCCAAGCACATCTGGGCGCCGTTGCTGGACGGCCTCAAGGGCAAGCCCGAGACGGCCGAGACCATCATGGAGCGCCTGCCGGTGGGGTCCGGCCCGTTCCGGTTCGCGTCCGTGAAGCTCACGGAGCAGATCGTGCTGGAGGCGAATGCCGAGCACTGGGCCAAGCCGAAGGTCAGCCGCTGGATCATGCGCGTCCAACCGAACATCGAGGCGACGCTGGGCGCCATGAAGAGCGGGGAGATCAACTTCCTCACCGACTACACCGGGGACCCCGAGCTGCTGGCCAATCTGTCGAAGGCGGTACCGGACATTCAGGTCGCGGACTCGCTCGATATCGGCTTCCGCTTCATCGCCTACAACGAGCGCCGGCCGCCGTTCGGGGACGTGGCGTTCCGCCGGGCGCTGTCCGCGGTGATCGACCGGGAGACGATCGCGGCGGACGCGTATGGCGGGGCGGCGGTGCCGTCCAACTCCTGGATCTCGCCGGCCCTGCCGCTGTGGGCGGACCCGGGGATCGACAAGCGGGTGCCCGGCGGGACGCTCGCGGCGGCGAAGAAGATGCTCAGCGATGCCGGCTATGTCGTGGTGGACGGGATGCTGCACTATCCCGCGGGCGTGAAGGAGACGACGCCGGTGTTCCAGTAGCCGCTGATGGCGCGGCGTTTCGCGGGGCGGCTGGGGCACCTCATTCTGGTCCTGTGGGTCGTGACGACGCTCACCTTCGTGATGTTCCGGCTGATGCCGGGAGACCCGACGCTCAACTTCCTGTCGCCCAGCTTCTCGGAGGAGACCCGGGCGGCGCTGCTCAAGGGGTTCGGGCTCGATCGGCCGTTGTGGCAGCAGTATCTGATCTACATGGGCAACCTGCTGCGGGGCGACCTCGGCATGTCGTTCCTGCAGGGCAGGCCGGTGGCGGCCTTGCTGGGGGAGGCGCTGCCGAACACCGTGATCCTGACCCTCGTGTCGCTCACCACGGCGTATGCGTTCGGCATCGTCGCCGGCGCGTTCCTCGCATTCCGCCGGGGCGGTGTGATCGAGGCGGTGGCGATCCCGGCGGCGCTCACCACCCGGGCCGCGCCGGAGTTCTGGCTCGGCATGCTGCTGCTGGCGGCCCTCGCGTTCCAGGGCGGGCTGTTCCCGACCGGAGGTGCGCTTAGCCCGGGGCGGGAGCTCGGCAGTTTCGGCTCCAGCTTGGTCTCCGCCGACTACTGGTGGCACCTGGCCCTGCCGGCGCTGACGCTCATGCTCTATCTGCAGGGCCTGCCGCTGCTGCTGATGCGCGCCACCATGCTGGAGGTGCTGAACGACGAGTTCATCGTCATGGCGCGTATGAAGGGCCTATCGCGCTGGTCGATCGTGATGCGTCACGCTGCCCGCAACGCGCTGCTGCCGGTCGTCACCGCCTTCGCCCTGGGGCTGGGCGCCAGCATCGGCGGCAACGTGGTGATCGAGACCGTGTTCGCCTGGCCCGGCATCGGCCGCGTGCTGGTGCAGGCGGTGCAAAGTGCCGACTATCCGCTGGCGCAGGGCGCCTTCATCCTGATCGCCGCCGTGCTGGTGACGATGAATACGGTGGCGGACCTCGCCTACGCGGCGCTGGACCCGCGCGTGTCGGTCGGGGCGAAGGCGTAGCGTGCTGCGCTTCTTCCGGAGCGAACCCTTCGCCATTGCGGGGGCCGCGATCTACGCGCTGATCGCCGTCGTCGCCGTCTTCGCCGACCGGCTCGCCCCCTACGACCCGCGCGCCATCCTGAAGGTCGGCACGCGGGTGGCGCGCTATCTGCCGGTGTCGGAGGCGCACTGGCTGGGCACCACGGCCAGCGGGCGGGACGTCTTGAGCCAGGTGATCTTCGGCACGCGCTCGGCGCTGCAGGTGGGGCTGACGGCGGCGCTGGCCGTGGTGGCGATCGGCACGGTGCTGGGTCTGCTGTCGGGCTATCTCGGCGGCTGGGTGGACCGCGTCGTCACCCTGCTGGCGGATATCGTGCTCGGCCTGCCGTTCCTGCCGTTCATGCTGGTGCTGGCGGCGCTCACGCGGCCGGGCACCGGAGTCGTGGTGTTCACCGTCGCCGCCCTGCTCTGGCCCAACACGTCCCGGGTGATCCGGGCGCAGGTGCTCAGCCTGCGCGAACGCGCCTGGGTGGAGGCGGCGCGGGTCACCGGGTGCTCCACCCCGCGCATCATGTTCGTGCACGTCCTGCCGCAGGTGCTGCCGCTGGCGGCGCTGTATGGCTCGGTCGCGATCGGCTGGGCCATCCTGGCGGAGGCGTCGGCGAGTTTCCTGGGCTTCGGCGATCCCGCGACGGTCAGCTGGGGCGTGATGCTGCAGGACGCCTACGCGAACCAGGCGCTTTCCCGCGGGGCCTGGAACTGGTTCGCGCCGCCCGGGGCCGCGATCATGGCCATGGTGCTGGCCGGGTTCCTGATCTCGCGCGGGTCGGAGAAGCTGCTGTTTCCGAAGCTGGCGGACGGATGAGCCTGCTCGAGGTCACGGGGCTGCGCGTCGCCTTCATGACAGGCCGCGGTCCGGTTCGGGCCGTGGATGGCGTGGACCTGGATATCCCGGCGGGGTCGATCACCGGGCTGGTGGGCGAGAGCGGCTGCGGCAAGTCCACGCTGGGCCGGGCGTTGATGGGCGTGCTGCCGGACCGGGGACGGATCACCGCCGGTTCGATAGCATTCGAGGGGCAGGACCTGCTGAAGCTGTCCGAACGCGCCCGGCGCGCGCTGCGCTGGCGCCGCATGGCCTTCATCCCGCAGACCGCGATGAACGCGCTCGATCCGGTGCAGCGGCTGGGCGCGCAGATGGCGGAAGTGCTGACGGAGCGGGGCGGGCTCGGCCGGGCCAAGGCCGCATCCCGCGCGTCGGAGCTGTTCCGGCTGGTCGGGCTCGATCCGCGGCGGCTTTCCGACTATCCGCACCAGTTCAGCGGCGGCATGCGGCAGCGCGCGTCGATCGCGCTCGCCTTGGCGCTGCAGCCCAGCCTGGTGATCGCGGACGAGCCGGTGACCGCGCTCGATGTGATCGTGCAGCGCCAGGTGCTGGACGTGCTGCGCGACCTGCAGGCGCGGCTCGGCCTCGCGATGATCCTGGTCACGCATGACATGGCGGTGGTGGCGTATGCTTGCGACCGGGTGGCGGTGATGTATGCCGGGCTGGTGGTGGAGGCCGGGCCGGTGGCGTCGGTGCTGGAACGGCCGCTGCATCCCTACACGATGGGGCTGACCCACGCCTTCCCCGACGTGCATGACAGCGCGATGCGCCTCGTGCCGATCGAGGGGTCGCCGCCGTCCCTGCTGGACCCGCCAACGGGGTGCCGGTTCGCGGTGCGCTGCCCGTTCGCGGATGCCCGCTGCCACGCCGAGCCGCCGCCGTTCGGCGCAATCGGCCGGGATCACCGCGTGGCGTGCTGGCATGCCGAGGACGCCGACGCCCTGCGCGGCCGGGCGGCGGACCCGGCGACCTGGGCGGCCCTGGGTGTGCTGGCGTGACGGCGCTGCTTACGGCCACTGGCTTGAAAAAGACTTTTCGTAGCCGCGGACGCGAGGTGCATGCCGTCGCGGATGTGAGTCTCGCAATCCGGGCCGGGGAGGCGCTGGGCATCGTCGGCGAGTCCGGCTGCGGCAAGACCACGACGGCGCGCATGCTGCTGCGGCTGGAGGAACCGAGCGGCGGGCGCATCCTGTTCGACGGCACCGACATCACCGCGCTGCACGGCCGGGCGCTGCGCCCGTTCCGCGCCCGGGCGCAACTGGTGTTCCAGAACCCGTTCGAGGCGCTGAACCCCCGCTTCTCCATCCGCCGCTCGCTTACGGAACCGCTCCGCAACTTCGCCGTGCCCGCGCGCGAGCACCGGGACCGCATCGACGCCGTCCTGGCCCGCGTGCGCCTGACGCCGCCCGAGGCCTGGCTCGACCGCCGCCCGCATGAGCTCTCGGGCGGGCAGCTGCAGCGGGTCGTGCTGGCGCGCGCGCTGATCTGCGAACCGCGGCTGATCGTCGCGGATGAGCCGGTGTCGATGCTCGACGTGTCCGTGCGGGCCGGGATCCTCAACCTGCTGCGGGAAGCCCGGGACAGCCTTGGCCTTGCGGCGATCTACATCAGCCACGACCTCGCGCTGATCCGCTACGTTTGCGAGCGCACGATGGTCATGTATCTGGGCCGCGTGGTGGAGGAGGGCCCGACCGCGGCGCTGATCGCCCACCCGGCCCACCCCTACACGCGCGCCCTCGTGGCGGCGGTGCCCGTGGCCCACGTCGATCAGGACCGCGGCGGATTGCCGATCCGCGGCACCCTGTCCGACGCGCCGCCCGCGGAGCCCGGCTGCCCGTTCCGCGACCGCTGCCTCCACGCCTTCGGCCGCTGCGCCGCCGAGACCCCCGCGCTGCGGGACGTCGCACCCGGCCGTAAAGCCGCCTGCCATCTGGAAGGAGCCCTGTCATGACGTGCGATCCCATCACGCTGGAGATCATCCGCGGCGCCATACGCGCGGCGCAGGGCGAGATGGAGGCGCTGCTGGAACGGACCGCCATCTCCGCCTTCATCCGCGAAAAGAAGGATTTCTACACTGCCCTATTCGACGCCGACGGCGTGATGGCGGTGGGCTCCAACGTGCCGATCTTCGGCGACATCTGCGGGCCGGTGTTCGAACGCTTCCCCATCGGGACGATCATGGAGGGCGACCTTTATTGGTATAACGACTGCTACGGCAGCCGGGGCGCGGTGTCGCACTCCAACGACCAGGTGTTCCTCGCTCCGGTGTTCCACGCCGGCCGGCGCTGCGCCTTCGTAATGGGCTGGGCGCATTTCTCCGATATCGGCGGCTTGCGCCCGGGGTCGATCTCGCCGGATGCCACCGACATCTTCCAGGAAGGGATCATCATTCCGCCGACGAAGCTGGTGCACCGCGGCGCCACCAACGAGGCGGCGCTCGAGATCTTCTACCGCAACTCCCGCTACCCCGCGACCTGCCGCGGCGACACCCGGGCGTTGATGGCGAGCGTGGCGCTGGGCGTGCGGCGGATGGCGGAGATCGCGGACCGGTTCTCGGCGGACACGCTGGGCGATGCGCTGGCGCAACTGCTGGCCCGCACCGAAACGCTGGTGCGCCAGAAGCTGCGCGAAACCTTCCCGGTCGGCACGCACCGTTTCACCGACGCGATCGACAGCGACGGGCATGGCACCGGCCCGGTGCACATCCGATTCGCCCTGACCCGCACGGCGGACGACCGCTTCATCTTCGACGCGAGCGGGACGGACGACCAAACGCCGGGTCCGGTGAACTACCTCATGAACCCGGATGTGCCGGGCACCGCGTTCGCGCTGTATTTCCTGGGCGGCGATCCGTCGCAGGTCTGCAATGCCGGGGGCGCCCGCGCGTTCGACGAGGTGATCCTGCGGGAGGGCTCCCTGCTCCGGCCGCGCTTTCCGGCGCCGCTGGGCATGCGCGGGATGACGATGATGCGGGTGCTGGCGGCGCTGAACGGCCTGATCAACGTGGCCGGCACCAGGGCGCCGGCGGCCCATGCGGCCTACGTCATCCTGCTGATCCGCGGCATGGCGGCGGGCCGGCCGTTCCTGCTGTCGGACGGGCTGGGCGTGGGATACGGCGCGCGGCCCGACGCGGACGGGATCGACGCCGTTTATTTCGTGGCGCAGGAGAACTACCCCGTCGAGTTCCTGGAGCTCAGCTACCCGGTCCGGCTGCTGCGCTACGCCATCAACCGGGACAGCGGCGGGCCCGGCGCCTTCCGCGGCGGCTGCGGCATCGTGCGGGAATACGAGATCCTGGCCGAGGACGGGGTGCTGGCGGTCCGCATCGACAGCGTCGTGAACCCGCCCTGGGGCACTGAGGGCGGCAAGTCCGGCGGCCCGGCCCGCGCCGTCGTGAACCCCGGCCGCAACAGCGAGCGCGTGCTGCAGCCGCTCTCGGACGGCAACGCGCTGTCCCGTGGCGACGTGCTGCGGATCGAGACGGGCGGCGGCGGCGGGCGCGGTCATCCGTTCGACCGCCCCGCCGCGCTGGTGCTGCGCGACGTGCTGGAGGGCTATGTCTCGACGGACGCGGCACGGCGCGAGTACGGCGTGGTGATCGAGGACGGCGCGCTGGACGCGGCCGCGACCGACCAGGCCCGCGCCGACCGCCCGGCCACGCGCGCGTTCCACCGCCTGGAGTATGTCGATGCCTTTGCCTGACCCCGTAGGCCCGGCGGCCCGGCCGTTCGCCGTCGCCATCGACATCGGCGGCACGTTCACCGATGTCATGCTGCAGGACTCTCGGACCGGGACGGCCTGGCGGGCCAAGACGCCGAGCCATCCCGCCGACCCGAGCGTGGCGTTCATCGCGGCCCTGACCCAGGTGCTGGACCTGGCCGAGGCGAAGCCGCAGGAGATCGGCCGCGTGCTGCATGGCACCACGGTCGCCACCAACCTGATCCTGGAAGGCAAGGGCGCGGCGACGGCGCTGGTCACCACCGCCGGGTTCCGCCACGTGCTGGACATCGGGCGGCAGGACATTCCGCGCCGGGCCAATCTCTATGCCTGGCAGAAGCCGCGCCGCCCGGTGCCGGCCTCACGCGTGTTCGAGGTCGAGGAACGGGTCGCGGCCGGCGGCGCGGTCCTCACGCCGCTCGACGAGGCCAGCGTGCTCGCCGCGGCGGCCGAATGCAGGCGGCTCGGGGTCCAGGCGGTCGCAATTTGCCTCCTGCACAGCTTTGCCAACCCGGCGCACGAGCATCGCGCGGCCGAAATCCTGCGCGAGGCCCTGCCGGGCGTCGCCGTCACCGCCTCGGTCGATGTGCTGCCGGTGGTGCGCGAATACGAGCGCAGCCTGGCCACCATCCTCAACGCCTCGGTGATGCCGGCGGTGTCCACCTATGTCGGGCGGCTCGCGGAGCGGCTGGAGGCGGGCGGGGTCCAGGCGCCGCTGCTGCTGATGCAAAGCAATGGCGGGGTGGCGGGTGTGGCCACCATACGTCGTGCCCCCGCCGTGACCGCGCTGTCCGGCCCGGCCGCGGGCGTCGTGGGTGCGCGGGAGGTGGCGCGGCCGGCCGGGATCGAGGACCTGATCACCATCGATATCGGCGGCACCAGCGCGGATATCTGCCTGATACACCAGGGCCGGATCGGGCTTACGCAGCAGGGGCGGGTGGGAGAGTGGCCGCTGCCGCTGCCGATGGTCGACATGGTGACGGTGGGGGCAGGGGGCGGGTCGATCGCGCGGATCAAGGATGGAACGCTGTCGGTCGGGCCGGCCAGTGCCGGGGCCGAGCCGGGGCCCGCGTGCTATGGGCGCGGCGGCAGCCTGGCGACGGTGACCGACGCGCATGTCGTGCTCGGGCACCTGCCGCCGTCATTGCTCGGTGGGCGCATGCGGCTGAACCCGGCCTTGGCGGCGGCGGCGATCCGGCGGGAGGTGGCGGAGCCGCTCGGCCTCGACCTGCATACGGCGGCGCGCGGCATCCTGGCCATCGCCGACAGCAATATGGTGGGCGCAATCCGGGTCGTGTCCGTGGAACGCGGCCACGACCCGCGCGCGTTCGTGCTGATGCCATTCGGCGGTGCCGGGCCGCTGCATGGGGTCGCGCTGGCGGAGCTGCTGGGCATCGGCACCGTGCTGATACCGCCGGCCCCGGGCGTGCTGTGCGCCGAGGGGTTGCTGGCGGCCGATCTCAAGGCCGAATTCCACCGGACCCTGCCCCGCGCCGGTGTCCCGGATGCGGCGGCGGCAAACGAGCTTGTTTCCTCGTTGCGGGCGGAGGCGACGGCGTGGCTGGATCGGGAGCAGGTGCCGCAGGCGGATCGGGTGTTCGAGACGGTGGCGATGATGCGGTATGAGGGCCAGGGCGGCGAGCTTGCGGTGCCGTGGACGGGCGAGACCGAGCCGTCGATCACAGCGTTCCATACGATGCACCAGGCGCTCTACGGCTTTTCCATGGAGGCGCCGGTCGAGCTTGTGACCGTGCGGGTCGAGGCGACCGGGAAAGTGTATGCTCCAGCAATACCGCAGCTGGCGCCGGCGCCGATGCCGACGCCGATTGAGACCCGCTTGGTGCATTTTGCTGGGGGATCAAAGGAGACGGCCGTGCTGGCGCGCGACGGGCTCGGCGCCGGATTGGTGTTCGACGGCCCGGCGATAATCAGCCAGCTGGACGCGACCACGCTGATCCCCCCTGGCTGGCGCGTGGAAATCCACGCCGCGGGGTCCATGCTGCTGCGGCGTGCTGCTTGAGAGGGTATTCGTCGTGCAGCGACGCCGCATCCTGAAGCATTTCGCTCACGACGTTCGAAAGGGTTAGCGGCCCACGGTCAGGGAAGGCTATACTCCGGCGGGTGATCCATCGGCGGAGGGTTCGTCCTGATCCGTTATTCTCCATCGGCGGCTATCGGATCGCTGCATGAGGCGGCTATGGCGGGTGAGGCTATCCCGTTCGGGGCTGTCGGGCAGGCTGTGGGCGCATCCTACACGCTGCTTTTTGCCGAGCGTGAAGCGGACGGCAAGGTCGAAAGCCCTCAGGTGCAGGGCGTCGATCAAGCATACGGGCGAAGGTTGCAGCAAGCCGCGGTAGAGCGGTTGCTGCCCAACTGGCTGCGCGGGCTCAACTCCGGCGGCGTCGTCGACCGAGCGGCCTTGCAGCGCGACCACGACTTCGCCCACTCCGCTTTCTTCGACTATGTCGTCCGGCCGGAAGGGCGTTTTCACTGCCTTATCGCCACGCCCTATGCGACCCCGACGCACCGGTATCATCTGATCGTCGGCCGTCCGTTCAATCGCCGGGATTTCACGCCCAATGACGTCGGGGTGCTGCAAGCGTTGCTGCCGTTTATCGGACGCGTGATCGCTACCGAACGAGAGGCGGCACGGGCCAGGAACGAGGCCACCGGCCTGATGTCGGCCTTCGACCGTATGTCGGCGAACGTGCTCGTGCTGTCGTCGCATGACAAGGTCGAGTTCGCCAACACGGGAGCTAAGCGGCTGCTGGAGCTGAGGGACGGTTTGCTTTTAGCCAATGCGACCCTTATTGCCACCGATCCCGTCGCCAATGCGCAGTTGCATCGGGCCATATCGCAGGTGACCAAACCGGACGCGGCGTCTGAAACTGCGTTCCACCTGCCCCGCCCCTCCGGCTGCCCGCCCTTCTGTGTGACGTTGCTGCGCCTGGACGGCACGTCCGACCTAGCCCTCCATCGCGCCGCAAGTCCGACGCGCGCGATGCTCGTGATCCAGGAGCCTGATCCGCAGGAGTTGGTCGATGGCTGGTCGGTAGGGCGGATCTACGGCTTGACGGCGAAGGAGCTGGAAACGGCCGTGCTGCTGTCCCGCGGGCAGGATCTTCGTAGCGTCGCCGTCACGCTCGGGATCAGCTACAACACCGCGCGCTGTCATCTCCGCCACGTCGCTGTCATCTCCGCCACGTCTACGAGAAGACGAATGTCCACCACCAGGGCGATCTAATCCGCATGGTGCTGAACGCGTCCCCCCGATTGCGGCGCTGAGCACGCGCTGTTCAGTCGCCCGCGTGCCCCTCCAGCATGTTCTGAGTTGCCGGTCGCGCGGCTTGTGAGCGGCGGCCGCGTCGCCGCTTACCGTTTTGTCGCAGGTTTCTCGTCGCAACTGGCGTCCAACTCACCCAAATGGACGATGCGCGTCTCCTAAAAGGGAGAACACCCTGCGTGGCGCCAACATGCAGGACGGGCGCTAAGGGCGATGCGAAGCGGATGCTGATTGCATTGTTCCCGGAACAGATCCTGATGAGGCACGGTGTATGAACATGGCTCACACGTCACGCCGTATGTTTCTTGGCGGGGCTGCCGTCGTGGCTGCCGGCGCAGGCTTCGCTGAACTGGCGCACGCGCAAGGCCAGACGCAAAGGTTGCGGCCGGTCCGGATCGGCTGCCTTGTCGCCCTCACCGGAGCACAAGAGGTGATTGGCCGCCCCATCCTGAACGGCACCCAGATCGCAGCCGCGCAGATCAACGAGGCGGGCGGCGTGCTTGGCCGCCCGGTCGAGATTGTCCCGTTCGATATCCATGCCGACCCGAATGCGGCGCTGGCAGGTGCGCGCGAGCTGACCGGGCTCGGGATCAACCTGCTCTGCGGCGTTCTTTCCAGCGAGGTCGGGCTCGCCCTGGCGCCGGTGCTGCAGCCGGCCAATGCGGTGCTGATCACCTGCGCTGCAGCGTCCGAGAAGCTGATGCATGAGGCATTCACGCCGAACCTATTCCGGGTCAGCGATCAAACCTACATGCGCAACCGCGCCCAAGCACGGCTGATGGCCGAACGCTATCCCAAGGTCACGCGCTGGGGCGCGATCCTGCCCGATGTCGAATACGGCAGGTCCGCTTACGCCTCGTTCCGTGCGGGACTGCTGGATGCCTATCCCGCAATCGCCAAGCAAGACCCCGAGCTTATCGAGCCGGTGGTGGCCCGCTTCGGCGAAACCGACTTCAGGCAGCAGATTGCGGCGTTGAAGGCGGGCGGCGTGGAGGGATTGTTCGTCGCCGTCTATGGCGACGACGCGATCGGTTTCTACCGGCAGTCGCATTTGGCTGGATTGATGCGCACCGTCAAAGTTTTGGCGGACGCGACGAACGAGTTTCTGGTGCCGCTTTCGCTGGGAACCGGCACCCCGGAGCACCTCTGGCTGGGGATGTCGTGGTACTACGGCGGCTACCAGAAGCTGCCGATGGGCAAGCAGCTTTACGACGACTATGTGAAGCGCACCCGCAATGGGCTGCCGCTGGGGTTCCTGAATGCCGGGCACTCCGCCGTCTATGCCTATGCGGCGGCGATCCGCAAGGCGGGCAGCACGGAGACCAAACCGGTGAGGCTCATGTCGGGTTCCGGGGTGTTGGCTTTGATCATCGGACGAGTGCGGCGATGAGGGCGCCGAGTAGGGCTTTGCCGCGTCGGCGCGCGTTGTGCACGAACTGGAAGAAGCCGAGGTAGAGT
>JAABUM010003622.1_pt1 | contig 18609 bp, 36 predicted proteins | sample 5559161 | NCBI WGS metagenome assembly JAABUM01 (sample SAMN10711868, study PRJNA513369) | rock metagenome | isolation source: Antarctica rocks | place: Antarctica: Victoria Land, Siegfried Peak nord | reverse complement strand
GCACATGCGAGTCGTGGTCTCAATTTGGTATCAGTTGGTCTCAGATCTACCGCGGATTTGAGACCATTTGAGACCATTTGTTACCGAAAAATAGGACCAGATCCAGCCTCCTCGTTGGCATAGTGATAGCCGCCGAAGGCATTTCGCACAACTGTGATGTTGCCGAGCGCAAGGCCAGTGCTGCCATCCAGCCGCAGTGCTGTCAGCGGTGAAGACGCGCACAGACTACCCAGCAAGGCCAGCTTTATGCCGGCCGCCTGTGTAGGGCACATCATCTCTGGTCACTTTTTGCAGTCATCACGATCCCATGCAGCTGCACCCGAGTGAAGAGCTGGCGCATGCAGTTTGCCTCACATTGGCTGTTGCAACACACCATGCTGAGCTGAAAACGCAGTTGCGGGTTCATGTACGCGTTCAGATGCGCAGGAGAGAACCCCGAACAAGGCCTCTATCGTCCGTCATGAGAGTGACGGCTCACATCTGCAGGGCTACTGCCGCCGATGTGGAGCTGCCGCAGCTGCTGCCCATGCACACGAAACCAGGGCCGCGGCGAGGCAAAGAAGCCCTCAGATATTTCAAGTTCAGATGCAGGCTCGCAGAGCTGCCAGGGGTCTTCATCTTCAGTGCTGGTGAGCACAACAGCCTCCCACAGCTGCCCGCAGGGCTGCAAGGCATCACGCCAGGCTTTGCAAACCTCTAGGGCAGAGCACCTGCGAGGGAAGGCTTTCGATGTAACAACTCGTTCGTGGAACTTGTCAGTGTATGGTTGAGGCAATAACTTCGTTCCGAGAGGGAAACGTGCAACTCCACACATCCTGTATGTGCTGAGCACGCCGGTCCCAGGACGCTATCGTACCTTTCTGTGAAGGGTAAAGCTGCGGCGATCTGCTGCAGCAGGTGGCCTGGAAGGTCGCTGATCGTAGTGCTGCTCATCAGTGCTGCCGAGGCCATCCTGTGAGCAGGTGCCGGTTGATCGGTTCGCAATGCCCGCTGGTGTCGGACATGCACCAGCTCCTGGTGCGCATAGAACGGCAGAGCGGACCGCCGATTAATCCGCCGACTGTGTCCTTATCATTATTGCTGCGCGAGACACGTTGCTTTTCATGAGCAAAGGATTTATGCAGTGCACGAGAGAGGAGGAGGGAAAGGCAAACCGCAAGGAAAAACTCGGAATCTAGCCGAGCAGGCAATGAGAGAGAGATTACACACATCAACCTTTGCAGCCTTACTTAGGTTGATTAGGGTTCATGTCGTCAACACTGCTGATCGTCAATCGATGGTGCTTCGTCTTCGAATAAATCATGTTGTGCCGTGTCTGTTCTGCCACCATTGATCATCGATCCGGCAGCGACCCGCAACACTCCATCATCGATGATGGCGGAAGTCGATATATCGGCTTCCGCCTGCGCCGTTAGCCGCTGCCGCTGCCGGTGGATGCGTAGCCATGGGCCCCATCTGCGGCCGCTGCGGCTCAGCTCCTTGGTCGACGTCGAGGCTAGTAGCACCTTGTGTGATTCTGGCATTCCTCTTCTTTCCGAACCTTCGATCCGCACTTAGGACAACATGTGGCAGATTCTGCATGCAGCACTTATCCTTTGTCGCCTCTCTTTAGGCCAGCTGGTTGTGCTTATCACACAGTCAGCGCTTTTCTGAGCTTGCGGGGTGGTCCCGAAGATGACTGCTGTGTCCCACGTGCTGCCCTGGGGCTTGCCGCCTCGCTGGCTCCGGTGTGCGCGCTGCGCCTGGATGCAGAGGGGGGCGTGCCGCTAGCTGCTGCCCAGCACCCTGGCGGCCATTCCCCAGGTTTTTATGTTTTGAAAGAAATACTTGTGCTGTGAGTCAGCAATCACCAAGCTCGCCAAGTGCAGTCGGGATGGGTTTGCTTTGAATGTCACATGTCACATGTCACATGTCACATGTCACACGGTGTTTTAATCCTAGATACCCCGTCCGGCAAGCGTGCACCATGACAGAACGAAGGAGCTCAGTGACCTGAGCCTGGAGCTGAGAAAGCAGCGCGATGTGACCAACAAGCTGAACGAGACCGTAAAAAGCTGGAGAAACACAAGGCGCCTGCCCCATCTGTCAAGGAGCTGAGAGACCGCTTCACCATCTCTGAACCTGCGGCCCCCTGAGCATCGCGTGGCTGACACCGACCACTGCATGGAGATGATTGACCAGCATGCCCGCAGGAACAGCCTGATTGCCCATGGCATTCCTAACATTCGTGCTGCCCAAGCTGTCCAGCCTGCTGCCCAATGCCGGCAGCAAGGAAGGGTTGTCGGCTAGGCAAGCCTCCGGCAGCCTCTGGCATCAATGGTGGTGGCACCGTAGTGTAGCCATCCTTAACCGCTCTCGAGCAGCCCATTGCACCATCCAAGCAGATGCCCGCCGCATCACCGCCGGTCCGTCTTGCCATTGCCGCGCTTGCCTACATTTGCAGAACCACATCAGATCAGAGCAAGGGCCACGATCTTCAGGACTTGTGAAGATCGTGCATTGAAATCGACGATAAATCACTCTGCCCGAATGCGTCAGCGCGGCGCAGCGTCTTCGTGCAGGCGTAGACAAGCAGACACAGAGGTTGCGCATGAGAGGCGCTCACCAGAGAACAAATGCTTGGGCTTGAGGTCTGGGATGTGCCTGTCGCCCTCTCCCTGCAGTACGGCACAGATGTCACAATCAAACGATGGACCCCGCAAAATCAGCGGTCGCAGCCAAGGGGGATCAAGATCTTGAGGGGGGATCAAGATCTTGATCCCCCTGGCAGCTGTGGAGATAACAGAGCCGCGCCCGCCTTGCAAGACGGTGCCAGCACGCATCTGCGCTCGCCCGACAGTTTCGATTTGGTGTGATACAGCACATCCTTGCATGCACTCCATCTTGCAAGCGGCCTTGCCAGCGTGCTTCTGAGCGCGGTCGGCGATCTTGACGGCGGCATCGCGCTGCGCCGCATCGCGTCCGCTTGCCAGATGACATGTAACAAGTAGGAAGCACAACAAGCGGCCTGCACAGCCCCACCTTGCGGCGCTTCTGCTGGCGGTCGGCATCTTGACGGCGGCATCGCGGTGCGCCGCATCGTGTCCGCCCGCTTGCCAGATGACATGCAACAAGAGAGAAGTGCGGAAAGCGTTCTGCTGAGCCCCACCTTGCGGGCGGCCTTGCCGGCGCGCTTCTGCTGGCGGTCGGCGATCTTGACGGCGGCGTTGCGCTGCGCCGCGTCCTTGAGCCCGCTGCCCGCCGTGGGCTTGGCCACCGACAGCGCCCGCCCCCGCGACATTGACCTGCACGTCAGGAGGGAACGGACACTGATGACAGCAACGCAGCAACCACAGCACTCTGGCAGACCAGATCGACACTGCACAGCAGGGCCTGGCGCTCCGGCTGAGAGGCTCCACCATGGGCACCGAGCTCGGCAGGCTTTCTGGAGCTCTGCAGCCTTCATCCCCGCCGAGCTGCTTGTCAGGCATACTTGTGCAGATTTGCCGGCAGCACTGTTTCGCCCGCTGGCTTCAATGTCGCGCCCGTGCGTGGCGCATTGCTGCGGCAGACAGGCAGACCAGGCGCGGTGATGCGGGCGAGCTTCACGGCTGCCGGCGTCGACACCTGGAAGGTGCGCGGGAACACGAGCACCCGGGCTGGACAGCAGGCGACGTGCAGAAAGACCCACCGCGACTTGGAGCTGTGGATGCGCTTCTTGGCGACCGGCGCCCCGTCTCCGTCCACTTCCATGCCCTCGCCTCCGACTGAGGGCGCCTCGGAGCGCGTGCGCTTGCGGCCGGCTCGCGACTGAGACCGCGCTCGGGCGCGCGCCAGCGCCGCGCTCGGATCGATACCCACCCGCTCCAGCTCCACCTGCGCACAGGCAGAGGTCACGACACATGAGACCAGCAGTGGTGCTCATGAAGTCCGGAATCTTGGTTTCAGCTGCCCGGGCGCGCGCCGGCGCTGCGCTCAGGTCGATGCCCACCCCGCTCCAGCTCTGCCTCTGACAGGGAACGTTGCTGGATGTCTCAGCATCGGAACACTGATGGGGGCAAGTTTGAACGCACTAAGTGTCTTGCCCGCGCACTCGGCAGGGCCACGTTCGGATCGAGACCCACCCGCTCCGCCTGCGAGGTTGGATTCAGCCGTTCGGAAACGGGTTTGGCGTCTCTTATACATGCCTTGATGACGGCCAGAAATGATGCAGCATAGCCGACCAAGCCCACGTTGAATTTGCCAGTAGTGGAGATGCGTCTGGCATCGGCGCGGCGCGGCAGCACCGCCTGGTCACTGTCACGTTGTTGTGACATAGACACTTTCACGTGTATCGAGAACAATGCGCTGCACCCACCTTGAGGTTGCCGTTGGTGGAGGTGCGCTTGGCGTCGGCGCGCCGCGGCAGCACAGCCTGGTTGTTGGCACTTGGCTGTCCTTAATACACAGCCACGTCTCTCAGGATGTGTTGAACCCACCTTGAGGCTGCCGGTGGTGGAGGTGCGCTTGGCGTCGGCGCGCCGCGGCAGCACCGCCTGGTTGTTGGCGGCGCCCTTCTTAAGGCGGTGCACGTTCACGAGCCGCTTCTTCTTGTCGCGGATGGCCGTCAGCGTCGCCCGCTCCTCTGGCGTGAGCTCCTCCTCGTCAATGCCCATGGCCTGTGATGCGAAGGTGGAGGTGAGGAGTTGGTACAGGACGCACGAGCGCAGAGGCTTTCACAGAGAGTGTGCGTCTTCACGTCGCGGATCGCTGTCGGCGTGGCACGCATCTCGGGCGTCAGCGCCTCCTCTTTTAATGCCCAGCCCTGTTCTCGTCACAAAACCCTAAACCCTAAACCCTCACCTCCTGCGTCTCCTCCCAGGCGGCAGCCGCCAGTTCCTCCTCCCGCTCCAGGGCCGCCAGCCGCTCCTCGATGTCCGGGTCCACAAAGTCGGCGATGTTGTGGCCGCCCCACAGCTCCGGCAGGATGTCGCGCCGCTCGTCCTCCTTGACAGAGTCCCATAGGACGCGCTCATCCATAGAGTACACGCCCGCGCCGCCCTTCTCCTCCTATCAACGAGAAGCAGGGCTTGATGAAAAGCATACCCAATGTATATCTGATGCTGGCGGGGCACCGCAACGCTGTCAGGGAAATGTGCCATTCATCCTAGCTGGGGCGCCGCCACACCGTGTGCCCTTGTTCAGTCAACAAGGGCACGCGTGATAGCTTCAGAACAACACCTGGAGAAAAGCTGCGTGGTTTCTCGCGCTGCCCTGTGATTGCTTGCCAGCATTGCAGGCCAGATGATACGAGCATGCTGAGAACACCCAGTCTCACGAAGACTCTAGATGTGTGCGGCCACGGCGCAGCAGCTGCCTGCGGCAAGACTGGCAGCGGAGGCAGCGGGCACGGGGGCAGCGCGCGACTCAGGTTCGCGAAATTTAGGGTTTAGGGTTTAGGGTTTCACTCCCAGCATGCCGCAGCTACCTCTCGTGCGCATGAAGCCAAGCGCCACAGCCTTGGAAGCTTGACGGTGGTTTGAGAACGCTCAGCACGCACTGCTGCAACACAACCCCCGCCGTGCTCCCGTCTCATTCCCAGTGAGCCTGCCTGAGGAAGAAGCGACCAGCCGCACACCTGGACCTCCTTCTGCAGCTTGCGGGCGGCCGCCTTGGCGGGCGCCTGGCCCGTCTGCGCCGCGAGCACAGAGGGCGGGATAACAGGGGGCCGCGCCACCCCGTCCCGAGGCTTGGGCAGCGCCACGTGCATGCGGTTGGTCACATCCGCCACGCGCTTGCCCTGCGATGATGCAACGTCACAGTGTGAGAATTGACGGGGGTTTTGCAGATGCTGAGGGTTTGAGCATGCTGAGGGATAACGGGGGCAGCGCCACGCCGTCCCGCGGCCTGAGCAACGCCACGCCTTCTTGTGCTTAGGGTCCACGCGCGAGGCGAGCAGACCACTGCAGGCAGCGGAGCGACTGCACTGCCACGAACTTAGAACATCGACAGAAGCAACAGCAGCACGCTGCCTCACCTTGAACTTGACGTCCCCGCGCGCTGCGAGCCGAGGGTTGGTGGAGCGCAGCGCCATAATACACACCTGTCAGAATCGCAGCGTGGAACAATGCACGTCATGTTTCGAACTGGAATATGACCCCACCTTGAGCTTGAGGTCCACGCGCGAGGCGAGCAGCCGGTCGCACGCCGCAGAACGCACCGCCATGACGCCCTCCTCGTTCAGGGCGCTCATCTGCAGCACCCTGGCCGTCTCATCGTCCGCGCCCGCCAGGCCTGCAAGAGTTTGCGCAGCTGTTGGACTCGACTGTGTTCCCCTGGAGCACCTTGTCAATGCAAGAGACGCCCCAGCTTCGATTCGGCCTGTGCGGCAGCGCAAATGGCGATCCGTCCGTGCCTGACGCAAGCTACGAACATGTCTCAACTCCTGCTTTGTGATGATACAATTTATGGATGCAGGCAGCTCTCGGAATGGGCAGTCGCATGCGACGCTGGCGGCAGCGTACCGCCGGAGGAGAGCTTGGCGGCCTCGACGCCCATGGCCTCAATGGTGGTGCGGTCTGCCTCGCTCAGCTTCTCCCACGGCACCGCGTCCACCTGCAGATTTGGATCTCGATTGGATCTCGATTGGATCTCGATTTGGCTCCTGTGTAACTGCGCCCTGTGTAGTTGCGTCACACACTACCCTTTGCGCTCAAGGGAGGGCCGCCGCGTGGAGTTCTGTGTGCCAAGAAACAGCTGAGCAAGGTCACAGTGCCGTCTTGCTCTGCCCCTCGACTGCTGCGCCCTCTTCCCGTGGCTCTGCCCATCGCCGAGCCATCTCCTCTGCAAGGGCGCATGCACAACAAAGCCGCCCACCTTGTTGGCGACGACCAGCAGCGGCTTGGAGGCGAAGAGCGGGGAGATGGAGTGGAACAGCGCCGCCTGCTGCGCGATTGTGTAGCCGCACTGCTCGCTCAGGTCCAGCACATACAGCACCGCCGCCCGCAGGTGCGCCAGCGCCGTGATGCTCTGTAGAAAACACAAGTAGTCGGGTGTAGGGGAGAGAACATCAAATGTGGACAAAGCATATAGCACCGCCGCCCGCAGGTACGCAGGCGCCGTGGTGCTCTGCAGAGAGAACAAGATATGGGATCAAGATGTGGTTAGAATCCGCGTGTGCTATCACGCGATAGGGTCCAGCACGTACAGCACCGCCGCTCGCAGTTGCGCCAGCGCCGTACTGCTCTGCGGCAGAGAGTTTGAGACCCGTCATCAAGGGAATGTGATAATCAAGATGAAATCAGGCGGCATGCTGAAATCCTGTGGACTGTTGTGAAACGCCTGCCCTGCGGATGCTGATGGACTTTGTGATCCTCCGGCAGGTGCTTCTGAGACAACCCATGGCACAGTTGAGTCGCGTCCTTGCAGCAGAGCGCCGCACACCTGCATCTCGATGGTGTTGCGCTCCTCGAGAGGGCGGTCCAGGATGCCGGGGGTGTCGATGACTTGCCAGCGTAGGTACCGGTAGTCCATGTGACCAACGAACAGGCTCTTGGTGGTGAACGCGTATGGCTGCACCTCCACATCCGCCCGCGTCACCTGCAGGGTGTGACAGCGCAAGCTTCGGGTTTGCATGCGTTCAGTCTTCATGGACTGCAGACTTGAATCGGGCATGCCGTGAGCGGTGACCCCGCAAGCCGTTGTTTGTGCATCAAGCTCCGAGCGGTGATGGGCAACACTGAAGCACTCTTCATCACGCTGCGATGAGAGACATCAGCGCAGGAGCGCCTCACTGCCCAGCGAGACACGCCTGCGCCCTAGCTTGCTCATGATACAGGACTAGTCAAAGTTGGTGAAGCAGCACACGAGGCACGTGCAGCTGGACCTTGAACCGCCAAAACACCTGACCGTCTTGTTCATAGAGCTGGACTTGCCGTCGTTGGTGGTAGCCGCATGCAACCACGCCAGCTCACATTGCTGATGGGCCACAAAGTACGACTACGTTATAGAACACTTAAAAAACCCCTTTTGGGTAACCCCACCTTGTTCATGAAACTGGACTTGCCGACATAAGGGTAGTCTGAGTAGTCGCAGACGAGGAGGGTGCACGTCGCCGGTCAATACTGGACATCGTAGCAAGCGTAAGACCCGTGCGGTGACTGTTCGAACCGCCCCAGATCCACTCACCTTGTTCATGAAGCTGGACTTGCCGACGTTGGGGTAGCCGCACACCAGAAGCGTGCGCGTGGCGGGGTCGATGCTGGGCAGGCGGCCCATGTGCTGCCGCACCTCCTCCAGGTACTTCAGGCTGGGGCCCTGCCGCTTCATGATGGTGCACATGCGGCCCTGTAAGCAGAAGAGTGATCGACGTCAACCAGAACCACTGCTGGATGCACAGCATAGCAGCCCAGCGGCAGAGAACTCTGTAAACAGGTGATTGAACAGGTTATGTAAACTGCAGTGTCCCATGACTGGTGTATAGCAGGTGGCAGCAAAACTGAGATTTCTTCAGTGGATGCATGTGTCACAGCATCAGGAGAGTGGTACGCTGGCAATCGCACCAGGGCGGCGCGCTTCAGCTCCTTGCAGCGGTACAGGCTGTCGCCGTACTTCAGCAGCCGCACGTAGTCTGCACCACATCACATGCAAATGCTCGATCAGCTGTTAGATGTACGCTTGGTCATCGTTTGCGCGCATGCCTTCCTGTTCCCCAGGATACACAGGCACGCGAAATGGCATCCTGCGCCAACAGTACGATCCTGCTGCGCTCTCCACATTGCGCGATCTGCATCTCGTCAACTGACTGCTATTGCAGGGCGATCATCGCTGCGGCACATCTGCATTGCCAAATCTACCAGACCGAGGCAGCAGGGTTGACAAGGGAGCGCACGACGGCAAGCTGCCCTAATGTCACTTTTGAGCTTGCTGAACTTGCACAATGCAACATGATTCCACTGAAGATGGTCACACGGGCACCCACCTGAGGCGATGCGGTCAATGAGGGAGCGCGCGACGGCGAGCTGCCCCAGGGCCAGCTTATAATGGTCCCGGTCGTACAGCACGTTCAGCAGGTCCGCGTAAAATGGGTGGATGTCGTCCACCTGCCGCGCACACTCATGTACGTTGTCAACAGAACTTTGCACCGGCCTCCTCTGGCTGCACTTACAGAAGTGATTGCGCAAGATAACAACACCGCCGTTGATGCGTTATGCTTGGTGATTGCCTTGAGCTTGCACGCCATGCAGCTTGCACAGACTGATCAATGGCGCTGGCAGTAGCTGAGCTGGTAGCAGTTCCCAAGCCCACCTTGGGGAAGTCGTCAACGATGGTCGTCAGCCGGTCGTGCCAGTTCTGCTGCGCAAACTTGACCTGCAGCGGACCAGCGGCACATCGCATCAGCGCTACCTGGCGGCCATGGTGGGCGAAGTGCACTGGCCGCTGCGCATCTTGTGCGTGTTCTATGCATTGACTGCGCGTCGGGATACAGGCCATGCAGCAGCAAGTCGTGGCGGGCGCCCTTCTGACTCGCCTTGCGGGTGTAGAACTGGCGGATGCGGGTGATGGCCCAGCCCTTGTGCACCACGGTGGGCGTTCCTCGCTGTGTCTTGCTGAGCACGATGTCCACAAAGTCCGAGGCCGGCGGCACCACGCCGATGGCCTTGAAGTTGTACAGCACCATGGCGGCGGCGGCGACCTTCGCTCAGCGGTTGCCTGCGCACAGCACATTTAGGATGCTTGATGAACTGGCTCAGAGGGTTGTGCAAACTATTGGCGTGGGTTTCCAGCATGCGTGGGCACCGCAAAGCAGCGCTTCGAGGAGTCAGCAACGCCATGTTTGCCCGCACCGGGGAGACGCCGGCACAACGGCAGTGTAACCTTCCCCCGGCATGGCGACTGCAGCATGCGTGTGTGCTGCAGTATCCAGTGTGCAGTGCGAGCTGCTGATGTTGACATGTGAAGGCTTGCAGCTCACCTTCCTCAATCGCGTTCTGCAACAGCCCCCACTTGGCTGCTGCACTCGCCCTGCCCCTGGCTGTGGCGCCGCTTGGGCTCACTGCCGGGGCAAAGCCTCGCTGCTCTGACTTCTGACAGGCTCGATGTGCCTGGCAGGCTGCAGACGCCGCCCCAAGGGCTGCAAGCCGGCTCCCGCTAAGCAGAATGCCGGCACAAGGGCCTTGCTGACCTTGCTCACGACACCCGCCGCGCTTAAGGAGAGATGCACCTGCTTATGCTATACCTGAGCCGCGCGGCGCTGCAGCCTTGCGAAACCTCTGTGCAGTCTCAAGAAAGTGACTGCGCCTGATATTGTCGGCTCCAAATCAGGCCTACAGACTCTGCTTGTCGCGCTCCTCAAGCAGAACCGAGAAGATGTGATGCAGCCTTGGCGTTCCAAAGAGCAGCTTGGAACGGTCTTCGCAAATGTGGTGCGCGCAAAATTCTTGGAGGCCGCTGTGCATGATGAAGGGGAGGATTCAGAACGAAACAAAACGTAGCAGTCACCCTTTTCGCGGCAACGCCTCGATCCGCGGGAAAGATCTGTACGGAAGCTACAAAAAACCGGTCTCGCATGGCCTAAACACAACGCATGTTTGCTGACCGGTTTTCTCGGCGACGTGCGCCAGGAGTATACTGGCTGCAGCTGCGCCGCTGCCCTTAAACGCTGAACTAAGAGCAACATTCACCCAGAGGGAGATCTCCGACACGACTTGCGCTGCCAAGCCGAAGAGGCTTGTCATGTCCTGTGGCATATAAAAGTTTTCCAAGCGGATTTCAGTTTGGAAGGGCCTCTCTTTGTGAGCGAAAGGTTGTTGCAATCGATTGGGGCTAACATCTGACGCTCAAGGGCGCAGTAGCGACTGCAACAAACACTGCTCTGGCTCCCAGCGCCACAGTCTCGACCAGCCGACCGTAGCGACTGGTAGCTCCTGCAGCCCATCAGCCACGTCAGCGCGCGAGGCTCTATGTCGGACGAGCAGCAGCAGTGCCCCGGGCCCAGCGGCGGCGACTCTGGACAGCAGCTTGATGCAGCAGCTAAATCGGAGCAGCAGCTGCAAGTCGCGGCCGCTGCAGCCGGCGCAGAGGATGGCACTGCTGCCAAGTCTGGCACCGGCAGCCTGCTGGGCAAGTGGGGCGCTGTCACCAGCTCGGTGTTCAGGGGCGCGACCGATGGCTGGCTGGACCTCCCGCCGCAGCAGGTGGGGTGCCGTGGTATCGCGCTGCCATGCAAATGACCCCCACCGCATGAACTTCAGCATGCGACGTCTTGTGCTTGCCTGTCAGCTGCAGCTTGGCGGGGGCATCATGCACTCGCCCATGCCAGGGTTTTCTACATTGAAATGTCTGATTCCGTCTCACCCTGCGCCCAACAGGACAGCCTGGCGTTCCTGCGCCTGTCCGCGGTGCTGCTGCGGCTGAGCTCGCTGATCTACGACGTGGACGAGAGCCACGTCGGCCAGACGGTAGGGCATGATGTGCCGCTGGCGGGACCCAATGGCGAACGCGCTCGCGTCCAGGCCACGCTCGTCGAGTTCAGGTACCCTGAAAACATATTAGACACAGAAGTCACATTCACAGTGCATCCAGGTGACTTGAAGGCACTCAAACTCGACGAGCATGGCCTGCATGCATGCGCAATAGCCGTCAGGTCCCTCAAGCGGCATGCCATGGCCAACGGTCCAACTGAGTTCCGAAATCTGAATTTTCAGAAGACACATTGTAGCAGGATGCTTCCCGCCAGCGGCCAATCGCAGCCGGCCGTCTTCCCTGACGCACACATGATCTGATGTCTGTGTGTTAGACAGTTTGTCTACAGTCAACCGAGCGACGTGGCATGACATGATGCTGACGGGCCCCTCCAGCGAGCACCCGTGTCCAACGTTCATTGAGTTCACATAACGTAAAAGGTTTTGCTTGAGCAGTTCGGCCAGTGGCGTGCCAGCTGTCCAGACAGCTTACAAATCTGATAGAAATTTCGTGAAATTTCATGCAGGGTGGCAGTGCGAGGGGAGCGGCTTTCTGACTGGTCTTGCAGCATCTTTCAGGGTTTAGGGTTTAGGACACTCGCACCCAGTGCTATCTCCCAGCGCCAACACTATGCATGTGCAGGGCGGCGGTGCAGGATAAGGGGCTGTCGACGCCCGAGCAGTGGAGCTGTGGGAGGCGGTGGTCGCTCCTGTCTCCAGCACATCCAATTTGCACTTCAGATTCAGCACCGACTCTGATTCTTTCACCACACTCGTCGCAGGGCGGCGGTGCAGGGGGAGGGGCTGTCGTCGCCGGAGCAGTTCGGCATTTGGGAGGTCGAAGGCGTGGGACTCGTGGTCGCGTTCCGGGGAACCGCCTCGACCGAGGATGTCCTGGTCGACGTCAACATCCGGCCCATGCCGCTGGCCACAAGCAAAAGCATGCGCGGTAGGGTTTTGAAGATATTGCAGTGCTGTGTCTGGCAGAACATAAGGAAACATTCTCGTGGACGGCATTATCCGGCGATACCAGAAAACTCGTACAGTGAGCAGACGAAACTGAGAACAGTGCGGCTGAGAAGTTCGCTTTTACGAGAACACATAACATTTCAAAGGCTTATTCGTGGACGCACCATCCGTCCCGTGCCGCTGGCCGCCTACAGAAACATGTGGCAAGGTAAAACACATGGCTTTCTCTCGTTCTTGTCTGGACAAGGCATGAAGACGTGTTCGTGGATGTCAACGTCCCATGCCGCTCGCCACCACCAAAGGCATGCGCGCTAGGGCACAAAATGATGTTCTTGATGTCTGCATTTGACTGAAATCAGAAAACGTGTCCTTTGGACGTCATCGTTTGACTTACGCCGCTGGCCACGATCCAAGACATGCGCGGTAGGTGTATTGACGTCATCAGGTCACACTGGTTTCGCACACGTGCGCGAATGTCGACATCCGCCCCGTGCCGCTGGCCGCCGCAAAGAATACGCGCAGTGCGTGACACGACATTATGCCAAAATGCTAATTTTATTAGGGAATCATAGAGATGATTCTCTATAAAGAAGGTTCGAAGGTTCCCATTGTCACACACAGAAACGTGAGTGGCGTGCTTGTGAATGTCAGGCTTCCGCCCTTTTGCTGCTGGTGCCAGGACCTTCATGCGGTGCCCTACCCCTTAAACCCTAAACCCAGGACCTTCACGCAGTGCCTGCCTGAGAACAGTCGAAGTGTGCTGGAAACGTGTTCAGATGCAACCTGCATAGCGCTTTAGCTCATCGAAGAGTGGTGTAAGATCCAGCACTATAGTGTCAGGATCAGTGTTTCTTTTCAATGAGGCACAACTGTTAATGTGCACCAGCTGCAGCCGACGCCCTCGTGGCTCCAGGCGCATTGCGATTTGCTGAAGCAATGTCGAACGGTCATACAGCAACTCACGTCGCCTTCTCTTCCCCTGCCGCAGGCGTGCCGCCGCTGCAGGTGCACCAGGGCTTCTACAATGGCGTGTCCCGCCACCTGCCCGCCGTGCGTGAGCTCATCAAGGTGCGAATACCTACCCTTGATAGTGACACTGATGACGTGTGCATTGTCTCCGACTGGCGTGCCGATGCCCGCTCTTCGCTATACCCGAGGCGAACATGAGCATGTGAACTTTGAGCATACACGGGGTCAAAGGGTTGTTGCCATTCAGCAAACCTTCCAGAAATGGCTTGGCCAGGGTGCGAAGAAACTTGAAGATCTGCTACGAAAAAGAATATATCAAAATGAATAACGCACCGTCTATATCTCTTGCCTAGGCGCGTGCCACATCCGCGCCGGACTCGCTGCTGCCGCCGGGCGGCCGCGGCAGCGGGAAGAAGCGGAAGCAGCCCCCGGTGTGGATCACGGGCCACTCCCTCGGCGGTGGCTACGCCAATTGTGTCATGCTGCACCTGCTGGCCAACCGCGCCTGCGCAGAGCTCTTTGGCGGAGGTAATTCTGATGTTAGCTGTCACACGTCTGCACCCTTACCACTTGTCCTATCAATTTAAGTACCCAAAGGGGTCCTAAAATCTTACGTACTCAAAGGGGAGTCCTGCTAAACACAAGTACTCAAAGGTGGAATCCTTTTAAACACAAGTACTCAAAGGGGAGTCCTGCTAAACACAAGATGCAGCTGCGCCAACTGCGTCATGCTGGCCAACCGCGCCTGCGTAGAGCTCTTTGGCGGAGGTAATTCTGATGTTCGCTTTCAAACGTCTATTTCGCGGCGGTGAGAAATCTGTAAAAAACGCTACGAGTGCAACACCCATTCCCCCTGAAGGCCGTGGTGCTTCAGCAGTTTCACGCCGCGACCACTACTGTGGCCGCGCCTGCTGCGTCATGCAGCACACGCCGGTGAACCGTGCCTGCGCTGTGCTCTCTGGCGAGCAGCCGCTTTCGCGTCTCGATCCTCTGCCGAATCGAAATCCCTTGCCACACTTGTTGGCACTCTATCGCAGACGCATTTTCGCAGCAGATCACACCATCTTGACATTGTGCGAGTGGCGGTCCTTCCTCCGCGTGGCCACTGAAGATGTCAGGGCTTAATGACTACACCATGGCGCTGGCACATGGTTGCTGGACTGGAAATTGCAACGCGCGCAATAAATGTTTCACAGCACGGGCATCCACAACCTGGGCCGTAAACCACTTTCCGATGTCCTTGCACGTGCAGGCAGCAGGCTTGCTGTTGTCTGTTGTGGCGATTGCGGGGCTGATTGAATGTGTGCAGGCGGAGGCTCGGTCGCTTTTGGCGCGCGGATGGTTCTGATGGGTAATATGCGACAAAGTATCATGCCAGGCTGCAAACACTGGACGAGGTGGCTGGTGCCTCTGAGCCGAAAACCTCCGACTGCTGTCTGAACACTTGCATGCGCAGGCGGCGGTTCTGTGACCTTCGGCGTGTCTGGGGAGGATGTACGCGGGCCGGCAATAACTGAAGGACGCGACTTCTGATCCTGTCCAGGACATCCTCGACTCTTACACCATCTCACTCGTCCGCCCACGCAGGCGGCGGCTCGTTGGCGATCGGCGACCCTAATGGCGCTCTGCATGGAGGGCTGCGCGCGGGATATGGCAGAGCTGGAGGAGGGTGCAGCAGCCTCAGAGCGGGAAATTGCAGTAGAGCGGGACTCCGTGAGGTTCCGACTGCCTGCAGATCACACTCGCAGGCGGCGGCTCAGTGACCTTCGGCGCGCCCATGGTGCTGTATGGGGAGGATGCGAACAAGCTGTACGCGGGCCTGCAGAAGCTGGAGGCGGCTGCGGAGGCGGCCGCGGGCAAGGCGGGGCACCCGCCGCTGCACTTCCACAACTTCGTGTGCGGCTCGGACATCGTGCCCAGGTTGGACTTGCGCAGCATGACAAACCACAACAGACCATGCACTGACAGCTTCGTCAACTTGACAAAGGAACGTCTGGGGGGGACGGCCGCGGGCAAGGCGGGGGCGCCCGCTGCTGCACAACTTTTTGGGTTTAGGGTTTAGGGTTGTGCGGCTCTACATCGTGCCCAGGTAGGCGACGTTTCGTATCGAAGACGGTGCATAACAGAAGATTGCAAACCAGGCGGCAACCGTGGGCAAGGACGGCCGCCCACCGTTTACTTCCGCAAATTGTGTGCGGTACCGACACCGTGCCCAGGTGCAGGTGTCACCGTGTTCTTGGCTACCATTTCAAACGTACACTTGAATCAGCGTTCAAACTACATGCTGAGGATACCGCAAGGCATGCGGGTCACCCGCCGCTGCAATTCCACGACAGGGCATGTGCGCCTGCATGGTCTTGCCCAGGTGGAAGCCGCTGAAGTCTAGGCTCGAGCGATGAGACTGCCCCTGGGAAAACCGTCTGGCGGCCTCTGAACCTGTTTTGGCCCTGGGGCGCATGAAGACTTCCAGAAAGCCTCTCCATTTCTGCCCTTGTCAGCAAGCGGACCCTTCGCAAGTTTGAGCACGGGCGTGCAGATGGAACTTTAGGGTATAGGGTTGCTGAGCGTCCTCGTGTTTTGCGTTTTAACAGGCTGCTGGGAGCCAGCCTGGAGACGGTGCACAACTCCGTGGCCGACTACTGGCAGATCTTTGGCCGCCTGACTTCGGTGCGCATGCTCGTCCTTCCTGCATTCGAAGCCGGCTGACTTTCGAGGTGCTGCGCATCTCACACTGATTCGGGGCTTGTGGTTCAACACCATGAGGCTCTCCGAACGTCTCGACACACACACACACATACACACACTGCTCGAAAGGCACCGGATTTCTGCACATGGAGCTTGCTTCTCTCTGCCTCTTTCACTTGTCTGGCGCCGATCAACTGGAGTTTGCTGACATTCTCGAGCTCATCTCAGGCGATGCGGAGTACTTCGCAGGCGTACCACCCCTTCGGCACCTACCACTTCATCCTCGGCAAGGTGCGCACATTTCTGGGGCGTGATTCATTAACAAATCGGCTGTCACCGCCAGCATTGCTCAGCCTTCCGGGATCCCTTGCTTCGCCTTTGCCTCGCGAGAGCAGCACTGGTTTAACAACAGCGACTGGAGGTTGCGTACCGAGGTAACCCCCACCAGAGGTTTACACGACGTCGGGGCCCAACAGCCAAGTTGCTGGTTCCTTATTCCTGTCCAGTAACAGGTAATCAGGAGCCAGTAACAGGTAATCAGGAGAGACAGGATCGCATCATGCGAATGCCTGTCTATTTCCTGTCTAGTTCCTGTCTATTTCATGGCATGAACATGATCCGATGCACTTTGAGCGGATTGTCAGTAGGCATTCAGCGTCTTTACGACACCACATTCTATGTGCACACGCCACAGCACGCGAGCGCCGCCTCCAGCAGCGGCGGTGTGTCGTGGCGTGCGGCGCTGACATAGCGCAAATCAGCTCATAGGATTACCAATCCGTACATAGCTTCGTATCTTTTGTTTGGCGCAGGAGACTGGCCAAAGTGCATCGGATCATGTTCATGCCATGAAATAGACAGGAACTAGACAGGAAATAGACAGGCAATCGCATGATGCGATCCTGTCTCTCCTGATTACCTGTTACTGGACAGGAATAAGGCACCAGCAACTTGGCTGTTGGGCCCCGATGTCGTGTAAACCTCTGGTGGGGGTTACCTCGGCGGCGGCGCTGTGGCGACTCCGCCCATTTGGTCATATTAGGGTTTAGGGTTTAATTTTGAAAACCTCCGGCCCACTCGGGAGGCAGCGTCACCGACACGGCGTACGTGATCAGGATCGCGGCGCACACGTGGTCAGGAGTTTCAGACTGCAATTTTGACGTGTCGCCGCTTTTGATTCGTCAGGAGGTGCGCACGCCGAAGCATGGCGGCTCCTCGTCCGGCGGCAGCGTGGGCGATGCGGCGTATGCCGCCAAAATCGCGGCGCAGCTGGACGTCAATGCGGCGGTGAAGGCCATTCTGCGCGGCGCTGCAAGCAGCCCCGCGCACGACCATTTCCTGGCCAGCTACGAGGCCGGCCTGCGGGTGAGCCCAGACGCCTTTACGCGCCCTTACGCATATGCAAGTAAACTTTGCAGCTTGAAAAGCGTCTTCGCGTAGAGTTTTGTGCGGAGTCCCGCCAGGAGCGCCGCGCACGACCACCTCCTGGCCAGCTACGAGGCCGGCCGGCGAGTGCGGACGTGCAATGTCCGAGATGTCTCTCCCAGAGGAAAAGAGCCGTTCTCAGCTGCATACAACGACGACCCCTTAGGGTTTAGGGGATCAAAGGCCAACGTGCATTCGCCACTGCAATTCGGCATGGACCTTCAGCACACAGAACAAGCCTGAAACCTCTCCAAGTCAACAGTACCTGCAATGATCCCGCGGCAGCTTGGCGCCTGCTGCCGAAAAGAATATTTTAATTTGTCATCGGTTATAGTGTACTATATTTGCATACAAGTAATTTATTTTTCAGGCGCCGCCTTGCCGGCAGCCACGGTCCATTGGTTGCATCGAATGTGGTTACTGGGAGAGCTGCTGCCTGAGCAGTAATCCTCCTGTCCTCCACCCGCAGGCCACAATGGACGGGCTGGCGGTGAAGTCCGAGGCGGACGCCGCGGAGAATGCTGACGCCCCGTCGAGCCTCTTCCAACTGCCGCGGCCGAGCGCCGCTTCCGCAGTGGCGGCGGCGCTAAACCCCGACGCCCACATCGAGGGCCTTGGGCGCAGCATCGGGCAGGCGGGCTGGACGGTGGCGAGCGCGGCGGCGGGTTTTGCGGGACGCGCTGCTGTCGCGTACATGCAGCAGCCCAGCGCCAAGAAGCGGCCGGCGGCGGGTGGCGCCGGGTGAGCGGGCACTAAAACCTTGGCTCTGATTCAAGCATTTCGGGTTTAGTAGCTACTAGCATTAGATTTCCGGGCCGCACCACCATCGCCTACATGCAGCAGCCCAGCGTCAACAACCGGCTGGCGCCTAAACCCTAAACCCTAAATCCGGACGGCGCCAGCCGGACGGCGCCAAGTGAGGCGACTTGTATGGTGCTGCAGGTCTGCAACTTTTTGCTCTGATGGCCAGATGCCAACGGGCGTCGCAGCCGTCGCCAACATGCAGCAGCCCTGCGCCAATGAGCGACGGCGGCGGACAATCGCCGGATGCGAGCGCTGTGTGCTCTCTGTGCTTGAACATTCGACGTAGGGGCGTTGGCAGGCAGACTGCATCGAACATGGGCTTACGAAGCATGCGCTG
>JAABUM010003621.1_pt1 | contig 18609 bp, 18 predicted proteins | sample 5559161 | NCBI WGS metagenome assembly JAABUM01 (sample SAMN10711868, study PRJNA513369) | rock metagenome | isolation source: Antarctica rocks | place: Antarctica: Victoria Land, Siegfried Peak nord | reverse complement strand
TTCATCGCTGGCTTCCCGCCTGCGATGTCGCTGCCGTATCTGCGCGACGTCGCCCGGATCGAGCGGGCCTGGATCGAGGCCTATCACGCGCCCGAGGAGGCGGCGCTCGGCCCGGCGGCGCTCCGTGTCATCGAACCCGAGCGCCTCCCCGGCATCCAGCTGCGCCTGCATCCCTCGTTGCGCGCCGTCCGATCGGCTCTGCCGGCCCTAACGATCTGGAGCATGAACGTCGAGGGCGGTGTCGCGGCCCCGGTGGACCTCGCCTGCGGGGAAGACGCCCTCGTCCTGCGCCGGGCGGCCGAGGTCGAGGTGCGCGCGATGCCGGCGGGGGCCGCAGCCTTCATTGCCGCCCTCGCGGCGGGACAATCGGTCATGGATGCGATACGGTCGGCGGCCGACGACGATAGCCGCTTCGATCTATCGGCCAATCTCGCCGAGCTTCTGGGCGCTGGCGCTTTCGTTGGCTTCGGCTTCACAGACAACGAAAAAGGCGGCCTACCAGGGCGCTGGTCATGAGCGGGACCCTGCCATCGACCCTGGAACTGGGCCGCCTCACCCTGCGCAGATGTGGCGCGTTGACGGATCTGCTCGTCCGGGCGGCTCGCCTCAGCGCCCCTCCGGTGCTTCGGGTGGCCCTCGCCGTGCCGTTCCTCCGCTCCGGCCTCACACGCTGGGACGGGTTCCTCTCGCTGTCGCCGAGTGCCGAATACCTGTTTGCGGAGGAGTTCAAGCTTCACGTCCTCGGGGGCGTGTTCGACATCCCGGCGCCGCTCGCCGTCGCCTACCTCACCGGGATCGCCGAGATCACGCTTCCGATGCTTCTGCTGACGGGCCTCGCCACCCGGTTCGCCGCGCTCGGGCTGCTGGCGATGACCGGCGTGATCCAACTCGTCGTTCCCGAAGGCTGGGCGAATTTTCATCTGCCCTGGGCGGGGCTGGCGATAGCCCTGGTCGCGCTCGGCGCGGGACCGCTGTCGCTGGATGCGGCCATCGACCGGCTTTGGCGGCGCACATGGCCGGCAGCCGGAAGGCAGGAGCGGTGACAGGGGGCTCGCTACGCCCTCCCTTCCTGACCGTGGTGGCCAAGCACCCATCCGGCTCGGAGAGACAATCGGACGATCCGCGCACGCCGCGCCCCGACCGGGCGGGCCGCGATACGGACTGGTCGATCCTCATGGCGCGCGTGCAGGACGGGGACGGTCCGGCCTACCGGCGCCTGCTTCAGGAGATCACGCCCTATCTCCGCTCGCTCGCCGGGCGCCGCCATCGCGATCCCGGCGATGTCGAGGATGCCGTGCAGGACATTCTCCTGACCCTGCACATGCTGCGCCAGACCTATGATCCGCTGAGGCCCTTCGGCCCGTGGATCGTCGCGATCGCCAATCGACGGCTTATCGACCGCCTTCGCCGCCAAAGCCGCTTGAGGACGCGCGAAACGCCGCTCACGGCCGATCACGACGCATTCGCGGCCGCTCCGTCGGGCGCCGAGGACGCTTGCGATCGCAATCGTGTCGAGGCGGCGGTCGACAGCCTACCGTCGGGCCAGCGCCAAGCCATCCGCATGCTCAAACTGAGGGAGATGTCGTTGCGGGAAGCCTCACTCGCCAGCGGCGCCTCGGTGGCCTCGCTGAAGGTCGCGACGCACCGCGGCCTGAAGGCCCTGCGCAAGTTGCTGTCCAATCGGAGTGAAACGTGACGACCACAGTCGATCTCATCGACGCCATGGCGACCAACCTGAGGCCGGTCCGCCGCCTGAGGTCCCCCGTCGTTCGCGCCGGGTCCTGGCTGCTGCTCGCGGCCGTGGTGCTCGCACTGCTGGCGATCAGCCAGGGGCTTCGCGCCGACCTGTCCGCGCGTCTGCTGGATCCGGCTTTCGTGGTCGGTATCGCCGCATCGCTGACGACCGGCGCCCTGGCCGCCGTTGCGGCCTTCATGGCGAGTCTGCCGGATCGGTCGCGGTTGTGGCTTCTGCTTCCGTTGCCCGCTTTGGCGGTTTGGCTGGCAGGCATCGGAGAACAGTGTCTGACCCATTGGGTTGCCTTCGATCCCGCCGGCGTCACGCTCGGCGAGACTGCCCGATGCCTCGCGACGCTGGTGCTGACGAGCCTGCCCTTGTCCTTGGCCATGGTGTTGATGCTCCGCTACGCGACCGTGCTCAGTCCGACGGCGGTGACCCTGATGGGCAGCCTGGCCGTGGCGGCGATTACGGCCTCGGCGCTCTCGTTGTTCCACTCCCTCGACGCGACGGCCATGGTCCTGATGTGGAACATCGGCACCGCCGCGTTGTTTCTCGGCCTCGGCGGCTTCCTCACTCGGAGGAACGCGGCATGATTGCAACGGCAAGAACTATTCAGAAGGAATCGAAGCATGATGTCCGAAAAACTTCAGGCCGGGGCAGCGTTCCCGGTGATGCAAGTTGCGCGCGCGGGTGGCGGCGCGGTGACCCTCGGCGAACGCGGGAGCTGGCAGCTGATCGTGGTCTACCGTGGCAAGCATTGTCCAATCTGCAGAACCTATCTGAAGACGCTGAACGCCCTGGCCGAGGAGTTCCAGGCCATCGGCACCCAGGTGCTCGCGGTTTCCGCCGACCCAAAGGAGAGGGCCGAGGAGGAAGCTCACGCCGAAGGCTGGCGCTTTCCGGTCGGGTTCGATCTTTCGTTGGAGCAGATGCGCCGGCTTGGGCTCTATGTCTCCGAGCCACGCTCATCCCAGGAGACCGACAGACCTTTCGCGGAACCCGGCCTGTTCGTCGTCAATCCCGAGGGCAAGCTGCAGATTGTCGATGTCTCAAACGCCCCGTTCGCGCGCCCTGACCTGAAGGGTCTGCTCGACGGCCTCAGGTTCGTTCGGGAGAAAAACTATCCGATCCGGGGGACATACGCTTGATGGGGCTCGAGCGATCATACAGCGGCCCGCCTTTCGAAGATGATCGATGCTGCGCGGCCGATGCCATTGCCGGCGTGATCAGGTGCGGATGACGCAAACGCGGACGCTAGGGTCGAATGGCGCAAGCCGCGCGGAGCACCTGCATGGCGATGGATCGTGTCAGCGGCCCAGGCGAGAGGTCGTGCTGATCGGCGCCGGCCATGCCAATGTGGAGGTCCTGCGACGGTTCTGCGCCGCACAGCTGCCACGCGGCGTCGCCGTGACCCTCATCACGCGTAGCCGGTCCGAACTCTACTCCGGCATGCTGCCGGGCGTGGCGTCCGGGCGCTACGATCTGGATGATGCACGGATCAACGTCGGGACACTCGCGGGTCGGGCAGGCGCGCAACTGATCATCGACGACGCCATCGGCATCGACTTGCCCCGCAAGGCGGTCCTGTGCCGGTTGGCCCCGCCCGTCCCTTTCGATCGGCTGTCGCTCGACATTGGCTCCGGCCCGACGGCGGGTCGCGTGGCCGGCGCCGAGATGCACGCGCTGCGAGTCAAGCCGATCGAGGGTTTTGTGCCGGGATTCGACTCCATGCGGCATCGCTTGCGGGAACGGGGGTACCGCGGACGACTGGTCATGGTCGGCGCCGGGGCAGCCGGGATCGAGCTTCTCCTGGCCGTCGAGCACCGGCTCCGATCCGAAGCCCGTCGGGCCGCCGCGGACCCTGATGGGCTGACGTTCACGTTGCTGGCAAGGTCGGGCGACATCTTGCCTGGCTTCCCGGCACGGTTCCGTCGAACGGTTCGACGCGTGCTGGAGGATCGCCGCATTGCCGTGAGGACCAATGCGCGAGCCAGGATGCTGGACGGAGATCAGGTGCACCTCGCGACAGGGAGCCCCATCGATGCCGACGAGGTTCTCTGGGCGACCGAGGCAGCGCCCGCGAACTGGCTGGCCGAGACTGGCCTTGCCCTGGACCGCGAGGGGTTCGTGCGGGTCGACGAGGCGCTTCGCTGCGTCGGCCAGGAGGACGTCTTCGCGGCCGGCGACACGGTTTCGTTCGACCCGTGTCACCTGCCGAAATCGGGCGTCTACGCCGTCCGGTCGGCACCCGTCCTGGCCCAAAACCTCCTAGCCTCATGGACCGGGCCGGCGCTTCGCCAGTTTCGGCCCCCGTCGAGCGTCCTTTACCTGCTCTCTACGGCGGATGGCCGGGCCGTCGGCACGCGCAACGGATTCACGTTTTCGGGCCGATGGGTCTTTTGGCTGAAGGATCGGATCGATCGCCGTTTTGTCGCCCGCCTCAATGCCTCGCATGACGGCTCGGACAGGAGCAATGGCCGTGAGCGGCGAGCCGGAAGCAGGGACCGGTCCATGGCTAGCCCGATTCCCGGCAAGCTCCTCAAGGTCGCCGCGGTTCTGGCCGTGCTGGTGGGGGTCGGCACGCTGCTGGTCAGCCTCACCGGCCACCTCGACCTCGCGCAGATCCTTTCGCATCGGGAGCAGGCGCAGAATTGGAGCCGCGCCAATCCGGTGACAGCCGCGGCCGCGTTCTTCGCCGCCTATGTCGCCGTCACGGCGCTTTCGCTCCCGTTCGCCACGGCGCTCACCCTGCTGGCGGGCGCCTTGTTAGGGCAGTGGGTCGGCGTGGTCCTGGCGCTCCTCGCGAGCGTCACCGGCGCGTCGATCGCCATGCTGTTGGCCCGCTATGCCTTTCGGGATGCCGTCCAGCGACGCTTCGGTGAGCGTCTCCGTGCGATCGAAGGAGACGGGGCGAGCTATCTTTTCGGCCTGCGGCTCGTTCCCGTCATCCCCTACGTGCTCGTCAACCTCGGCATGGGGCTGACCGGGATCCCGGTCCTGACCTTCGCCTGGGTCAGCCTGATCGGCATGCTTCCCGCTACCGTGCTCTACGTCAATGCCGGGCGGCAGCTCGATACGATCAGCGCCCCGCGCGACATCCTTTCGCCGCGCGTGCTTCTCGGCTTCCTGGCCGTGGCGGTGCTGCCCTTCATTGCCAAGGCCGTTCGCTCGTGGTGGGCCGGGCGCGCCGTGCGTCGGAGGTGGGACCGACCGCAGCGGTTCGACTACAACTTGGTCGTCATCGGGGCCGGATCGGCCGGTCTTGTGGCGGCCAGCATGGCTGCGGGGGCGCGCGCCCGCGTCGCCCTCGTCGAGGAGGGCCGGATGGGCGGGGAGTGCCTCAACACGGGTTGCGTGCCATCCAAGGCGCTGATCCGCTCCGCAAAGCTCGCCAAGGAAGGGCACGGTCCCGAGCGCTTCGGGCTCAGTGGACGGCTCGAGCCCGACTTCGCGGCCATCATGGCGCAGATCGGCCGAGTGATCGACGCCATCGCCCCCCACGATTCAGCTGAGCGCTACCGGGAGCTCGGTGTCGACGTGGTCCACGGGTCGGCCCGCATCATCGACCCCTGGACCGTGCAGGTGGGCGACCGGCGTCTTGCGGCCCGGCGGATTGTGATCGCGACGGGCGCTGGGCCGGCGATACTTCCCATTCCGGGCATCGAGCGCGTCGCGGCGCTCACGTCCGAGACGATCTGGTCGCTGCGGGGGCGCCCCGGGCGCCTGCTGATCCTGGGCGGCGGCGCGATCGGCTGCGAACTGGCGCAGGCCTTCGCGCGCCTCGGCAGTCGGGTCACGCTCGTGGAAGCGGCGGAGCGCCTCCTCGCGAGCGAAGACCCTGAACTCGGTGCCGCCGCCGCCGAGGCGCTCGCCGGCGATGGCGTGGACCTCGTGCTCGGGACCAGGGTGGACCGCTTCGACGAAGGAGAGGGCGGCCGGACGGCACTGCTCGCCGATGGCCGAATCATCCCGTTCGACCAGTTGCTCGTCGCTATCGGCAGGAGGCCGCGCACCAAGGGGTTCGGCCTGGAGGAACTCGGCCTTCTGGACGATGGCCGGCTCGTCGTGGATCGAAACCTGCGGACGCGCCTGCCGAGCATCTATGCGGCGGGCGATGTGATCGGCCAATGCCAGTTCACCCATGCAGCCGGGCAATATGGCTGGATCGCGGCGATGAACGCCCTGTTCGACGTTGTCCGCTCCTGGCGCTCCGAACTGCCCGCCTTCCCGGCCGTGATCTACACCGATCCCGAGATCGCACGGGTGGGTAAGAGTGAGGCCGAAGCCAATCGCGACGGTCTGCCCTATGAGGTGACCCGCGTTGAGCTACGCGACCTCGACCGAGCGATCATCGACGGAGCACCAGAGGGCTTCATCAAGGTTCTGACCGCGCCGGGCAAGGACCGGATCCTGGGCGTCGCCGTCGTGGGGGCGCGGGCGGGCGACGTCCTGGGCACGTTCACGCTCGCCATGAGAAACGGCCTTGGCCTCAACGCGGTGCTGAAGACGATCTACCCGTACCCGGGATGGACCGAGGCCGCGAAGGCGGCGGCACTCGCCTGGCGACGGGCCCATGTGCCCGGTTGGGCGCTCGGCGCGTCGGCCAGGTTCCTGCGCTGGCGGAGGGGCTGAGGCGATGTTCGACGCGCTGCTCATGCCGACCCAGCATCGGCTTCTCGCTGCCCCTGCCGGCTGGCTCGCGGCCCGGGGCGTTCCTGCTGATGCCGTGACGCTGGCCGGCTTCGGTGTCGGACTCGCTTCCGTCCCGCTCTTGGCGTCGGCGCATTTCGGGGCGGCGCTCTGGTGCATTGCCGGCAATCGCTTGCTCGACGGGCTCGACGGGGCCGTGGCCCGCCGTGCCGGACCGACGGACCGTGGCGCGTTCCTCGACATCACCCTCGATTTCTTCTTCTACGCGGCCGTCCCCTTCGGCTTCGCTCTGGCCGACCCGGCTGCCAACGCGCTGGCGGCCGCCGGCCTGATCCTGGCGTTCGTCGGAACGGGGAGCAGCTTCCTGGCCTACGCGACGATCGCGGCCAAACGGGGCCTGATCGCAGCCGACTTCCCGCGCAAGGGCTTTTACTATCTCGGCGGTCTCACGGAGGGCACGGAGACGATCGCCGCCTTTGTGGTCTTCTGCCTCTGGCCCCGATCCTTCCCCATGGCCGCAGCGGCCTTCGCCATCCTCTGCGCACTGACGACCGCCACGCGTTGGTGGTGGGGCTGGCGGGCGTTTTCACCATGAGGCCTCACGCCGAACACCCCGGCTGGGCCCGATGACCGGCTCATCTCTAGTCCGAAATCGTTGTGACCCGAAGGACCCTGACATGAGACCCCTCTGGCGTTCTGCCGCATTGGCCGCTGTTTTCGCGGCCGCGCCGCTGTTTCCGGCCCATAGCGAGAACCAATGGGATTCAGTGGTGGCCCGCGCGCGCGGGCAGACCGTCTACTGGAACGCATGGGGCGGAGACGCGCGGACCAATGCCTTCATCGATTGGGTCGCCGCCCAGGTGCAGACCCGTTACGGCGTGACCGTCAGGGAGGTGAAACTGTCCGACACCTCGGAAGCCGTGACGCGCATAATTGCGGAGAAGGCGGCAGGACGCGACACGGACGGCTCGATCGACCTGATCTGGATCAACGGCCCCAACTTCCTGAGTTTGAAGGAGAAGGGGCTCCTCTATGGACCTTTCACGAGCACCATGCCCGCCACGCGCCTCGTCGATACGGTGAACAAACCCTCGACCGTGGTCGACTTCACCGTACCCGTGGACGGCATGGAATCGCCCTGGCGGCTGGCCCAATTCGTGTTCGACTACGACGGCGCGCGGGTGACGGACGTGCCGAGGAGTATGGCCGACATCGTGCCCTGGGCGCAGCGGCACCCTGGCCGGTTCACGCATCCCGACCCGCACGACTTCCTCGGCGCGACGTTCCTCAAGCAGGCACTGGTCGCCTTGACGCCCGATCAGGCCATCTTGCAGCGGCCCGCCAGCGATGCCGAATTCGAGCGCGTCACGGCCCCCCTATGGACCTGGTACGACCAGCTGCGTCCTTCGCTGTGGCATGGAGGCAAGGACTTTCCTTCCAGCGGCCCAGCGGCTCGTCAATTGCTGAACGATGGCGAGATCGACCTCGTCCCCTCGTTCGACCCCTCCGAAGCCGCGGCTTCCGTCGCCGACGGCTCCTTGCCCAAGACCGCGAGGACGGCGACGCTGGCCGGGGGCAGCATCGGCAATACGAGCTTCGTGGCCATCCCCTACAACGCGCCGCACAGGCACGCGGCAATGGTGGTGGCGAACTTCCTGCTGGAGCCGGCGACGCAAGCGCATGCGCAGGACATCCGGGTCCTCGGCAGTTTTAGCGTCCTCGATCTGCAGAAGCTCTCGCCTGAGCAACGCCAAGCCTTCGCCGACCTTCCCACGAGCCCGGCCCTGCCCAGCAACGCCGAACTCGGCCCCACCCAGCTCGAGCCGCATCCGTCCTGGATGACGCGGATCATCGAGGCCTGGAGCCGTCGATACACCCGGTGACCGGGATCGCCGCCCCTGTCGCACAGGTGGTCGGCTGCCGTGCCGCCGGGCTGGGTCTGGCGGCCGTGCTGGCCGTCGTTCTGCTCCTGCCCACAGGAGCCGGGCTGTTGGGGACGATGGTTCCGGCGTTCGGGTATCTACCGGCCGCCGGGGCGCGAGACCCGGGCCTGTGGCCATGGCGTGACCTCATGTCCTCGCCCGGCTTCCTGACGGGCCTGCGGCTGACGGTCACCACCGGCGTCGGGGCCACCGCTCTGTCGCTCACCTTGGCGGTGGCCCTCTGCATATCCCTGCATCGCCAGGTCAGGCTCCGAGCCGCGAGGCTGCTCCTCGCGCCCATGCTCGCATCACCCCATTCGGCGATGGCCATTGGGTTGGCATTCGTGCTCGCCCCCAGCGGATGGCTCGCGCGCCTCGCAAGTTCGTGGCTCACGGGCCGGGAACTCCCGGCCGATGTAAGCACGATCCACGATTCGGGGGGTATCGCGCTAGTGCTCGGGCTTCTCGTAAAGGAGGTGCCGTTCCTCTCGCTGGTGATCCTGGCCGCCGTGGAGCAAGTGCCGGTCGCGGCCCTGCTTCGGACTTGCCGCGCGCTCGGGTACGGTCCAACAGCGACCTGGATCAAAGTAGTGATGCCGCAGGTTTATCCGCAAGTGCGCCTCCCGGTATACGCGGTGCTGGCGTTTTCGCTCTCGGTGGTCGACGTCGCGCTCGTGCTCGGCCCCGCCAATCCGGCGACCCTGTCCGTCACGGCCGCGCGCTGGTTCGCCGCGCCGGACGTGTCCCGTTACCCCGCCGCGGCTGCGGCCGCCGCCATGCTGCTCGCCGTCGTGGTCGTCGCAATCGCGCTCTGGTGGGGCGTGGAACGGCTTGTCGCCGCGGCGGGCAGGGTCTGGATCGCCCGAGGCGGACGCTCAAATTGGGCTGAGCCCGTGCTGGGATTGATGGATGGTCCGGTGATCCTCACCTTAGCCATGGGCGCAGCCGCACTTCTTGCCATGGCGGTCTGGTCGTTCACGTGGCGGTGGTCTTTCCCCAATCCGCTCCCCCAGGAGTGGGGGATCTCCAACTGGTTACATGCACCGGGTCTGCTGGCGGGGCCCCTGGCCAACACCGTCGCGCTCGGATCGTCGACGACGGTCGCGGCTGTGGCGCTGGCAGTGGCTTGCTTCGAGGCGGATGACGCCTGCGCCTCGGATCTGCTTAAAACCATGGTCCGACTGGCGATGGTGCCGCTCCTGCTGCCCCAGGTGGCGTTTCAGTTCGGCGCCCAGATTCTGCTTTTGCGGTTGCGGCTGGATGGCGGGATCATGGCCGTCGGCTGGTATCACCTCGTCTTCGTATTTCCTTACGTGGTGATCGCCCTTGCTGATCCGTGGCGGGCCATCGATCCGCGCTATGCGAGATCCGCGGCGTCCCTCAACGCTTCGAGGATGCGCGTGCTTTTCGCCGTTAAACTGCCGATCCTCCTCCGTCCCCTCATGGTCGCCGCCGCCATCGGCTTTAGCGTCAGCGTGGCCCAGTATCTTCCGACCCTGTTCGCCGGCGGGGGCCGGGTCGCGACCCTGACGACGGAGGCTGTCGCGCTGTCGAGCGGCGGCGACCGCCGGATCACCGGAATGCTGGTGATCCTTCAGTCGGGGTTGCCGCTGCTCGCCTTCGCCGCGGCGATGGCGATCCCACCCCTGCTGCATGGCAAGCGCCGCCGCGAGGGGGAAGTCGGATGAGCGCTCGGCTGTGCCTGCGGTCGATCTGCATCGCGATCGGGCCGCGCAAGCTCGTGACGGGCCTCGACCTCGAAGTCGCGCCGGGGGAAGTGGTGACCCTCATGGGGCCGAGCGGCTCGGGCAAGTCGACCTTGCTCGACTATGTGGGTGGGCATCTCGGCCGCGCGTTCTCGGCCAGTGGGCGAGTGCTGGTCGGCGAGGCCGACGTGACGGCCTTGGCGCCCGAACGGCGCCGGATCGGCGTCCTGTTCCAGGACGACCTGCTGTTTCCCCATCTCTCCGTCTGGCAGAACGTGGGCTTTGGCTTGGCGCGGTCGGACGCGAGCAGGCGAGCGCGTCGGGAACGTGTCGCCTTCGAGCTAGCCCGTGTAGGCCTAGCCGGCTTGGAGGATCAGGATCCGGCGACGCTGTCCGGCGGCCAGCGCGCCAGGGTCGCGCTGCTCCGAACCCTGCTCTCGGCGCCACGGGCTCTTCTTCTCGATGAGCCGTTCGGCAAGCTCGATGCGGCGCTCAGATCGGAGTTCCGCAGGATAGTGTTCGACCAAGCGGCGGAGCGCGGCCTGCCTGTTCTCCTCGTCACGCATGACCGCGACGATGCGGCCGCCGCGGCTGGCCCCGTCGTGATCCTGGACGACGGTGTCGGCCTTCGGTCCTAAAAGCGGGTGGTCAGGTTGGAGAGCCATTGGGGCGAGGCATCGACCAGGACCGTCTCGACCGTCGTGTCGAACCCGAGCAGGACGATGGAGGCGGTAACGATGACGACCGCCCCGAGCGCGATCTTCAGTCCGCCGCCCGTCCGCATCAGCGTGCCGCGCCACCGCGTCAGCGTCTCGCGCGACAGCAGCCCGAGCAGCAGCAACGGGACGGTCGCGCCGATCCCGAACAGCGCCATTGTCGCGCCGACCTCCCCGAGATTCTTGACCTGCGCCGCCAACACCGACGCCGCGCCAAACGTGGACCCGACGCACGGGCTCCACACCATCCCAAGCAACAGGCCGACGCCGAACTGTCCCCAGAGCCCGACCGATGGGAGGCCCCCGAAGCGGTGCTCGGCCCAATTCCCGAGAGGACCCGCGGCGAAGGCCAGCTGCGCCTGCAAGCGCGGCACCACCAGCACGATCCCAATGGCGAGGAGCAGCACCGCCGCAGCGGTGCGGAATACGCCGCCGTCGAGGCCGATCGAGAACCCCAGCGTCGCGACGAACAAGCCGATCGTCACGAAGGACATCGCCAGCCCGGCCGCGAGCGCCAGGGGCGCCAGGCGATGTTCCGACGCGGCCGCGCCGAGCACGATCGGCAGCAGGGGAAGCACGCAAGGCGAGAGCGTCGAAAAGAAGACCCGCGACGAACGCGAAGCCGAGACTGAGGATCATGCCGCGCCCTTCAGATCGCCTTGTCCAGTAGGCTCGCGATGGAGCTGGCATTGGTGTCGCCGACCGAACGCGCCGTCTCCTGCGCCCCCTTGAAGACGATCAGGGTGCTCTGCGTCCTGGCGTTGAACGCCCGGACCGCATCCTTCTGACTGTCGAAGTCAACATCGAAGATTTTGAGGTCCTTGAACCTGGGCGTGGATGTCAGCTGGCTCACGATCGGCTTTTGCGCCTTGCAGGTCGGGCACCATGGCGCCGAGATGTCGACCAGGATGGGGCTGCCCGCCTTCTGCGCCGCCTCGAACGCCTGCGGGGTGAACGACATCCTCTCCGCCGCATTCGCGAACGGACTGTGGGCCAAAATAGAAGCCGTCGCGGCGGCGAGGATGAGCGATCGTCGGTTCAGCATGAACGTTTACTCCGAGATTGGGCGGCAGGGGTGACAATCAGCCGGTCCGGCATATGCCTCTTAGTTCGCCACAGCCGCCAATTTGGTTACCTGCCCCTCTGTCATTCCATGGTCGGCGACGGCTTCACTCGCCGAGAATCTCGAGCATGGGACAGTGCGTGGCATCCCCGCCCTCGCAGAGGTCCACTGTTTTGGACAACGTGCGTTCCATCCGGCGAAGATCGGTGATCTTGCGACGGACGTCTTTAAGGTGCGCGACCGCCGCCGCCTTGACCTCCGCGCAGGTGCGGCTGCCTTCAGCCAAGCTGAGCAGGTTGCGGATTTCATCGAGGGTGAATCCCAGCTCACGGCTGCGGCGGCTGAACCGCAGCGTCTTGATCTCGACCGGTCCGTAGACCCGGCGGCCACCTTCGGTGCGCGGAGGCGCGGGGAGGATCGTAATCCGCTCGTAATAACGGATGGTCTCGATGTTCACGCCGGTCAGGCGCGACAGGGCGCCGATGGGAAGCGTGCCGGCTCCCGAAAGTTTGACGGCATCCATCGAAAATTCCCCTTGCTCCTGTAGTCGCTACAAGATGCACGGTAGCACGATCGGTCGAAAGGATAAGAGAAGCCTGCCTCAGCCCGGGTCGTCGAAAGCGAAATCGCAAAGCTGTCCGAACAGGGCACGGTACCCCGGAGCCGCGACGGCATCCTGGCGGCTGCCAGCAACATTGCGGCCCTGGGCGCCTCCTCCTGCTGCCTCGTTCCGCTTGTCCTGTCCCTGCTCGGCGTCAGCGGCGCCTGGATCGGCAACCTGACGGCGCTCGCGCCTTACCAGCCGCCTTTCGTCGCGGCCGCGGTCGGCTGCCTCGCGGTCGGCTTCGTGCGGGTCTATCGCCGTCCCACGGCGGACTGCGCGGACGGCAGCTATTGCGCCCGCCCAGCAGCATCCCGCGTTGCCAAGCTCGGACTTTGGATTGCGGCGGGGCTGGTCACCATGGCCGTGGTTCTTCCCTACGTCGCCCGTCTCCTGCTCGAAGCCTGATCGGAGCTTTGTCATGACCAAGCTTGTTCGCGCCGCCCTGACCGCCTCGGCCCTGCTGCTGGCGGCACCTGCCTTTGCTGGTGAGAGGACTGTCACGCTTGCCGTCGAGAATGTCGGCTGCGTCACCTGCGCCCCCATTGTGAAGCGCACACTGTTCCGGATGCCGGGCGTCAGCCTGGTCGTGGTCGCCGAACTGAATGGCGCGGCCGCAGCGACGGTCAGCTTCGACGATGGGCAGGTCACGCCGGAGGCGATGACCAGGGCCGTCACAAACGCGGGGTTCCCTGCGCATGTACAGGAGAACTGAGCATGCAACCTGCAATACGGTTTGAAGGAGCACCGGTCAGAGCTGGTCAAGGCCTACACGACCGAGGAGGGCCGCACCGAACTCCGGGCCGTCACGGGCCCGGACTACGGCCGCATCCACGACCACGAGCTCGTCGAGGCGGTGATGCGCATCGCCGGCGACGGACAGGCGATACGCGCTGGAAAGTGCCGGGCGTGCTCGACTGGGGCACGATGCGCCACAACCCCGACGTCGACGTCACGGCGGAGACGACGACCCTCTACGCATCCGACCGGGACGTGTTCCTGTTCCTGTGCGACGATCTCAACCCGATCGAGGCCGGCCGGCTGCCCTCGGGCGAGCCCGACCTCTACTTCCGCGGCTTTTACTGCTGGAACTCGGAGGTGGGGTCGCGCACGCTCGGCATCGCGAGTTTCTATCTCCGGGCGGTGTGCCAGAACCGCAATCTCTGGGGCACCGAGTCCTTCGAGGAGATCACGATCCGCCACTCGGCGACCGCATTGATCACGTGGCGCTCGACGGTCGGCGGGTCCGGAAAAGGGCTGAAGTCGCGTCTCCATCTCCTTAGCGTGCACAGAGAGCACTTTCTTGCAGCGACCCCAAAGAGCGCAAACGAAGAAGTCGAATGCCCGTTGGACATCGCGCGACATCGCGGCAGCGGCCGGTGTTTCGTAGGCAAACGGTATCGAACGTCCTGAACAGACCTGCCATTGTGGCCGCCAAGACACGAGACCGGGTGCATGCTGTCATCCAGCGGATGAACTTCATCGTGAACGATTCGGCCCGGACCCTGCGGGCAGGACGGTCACGTACGCTCGGCGTTGTCGCCCTCGACTTGACGAACCCATTCTGGGGAGAGGTTACGCGTGGAGTTAGCGATGCAGCGGCAGCCCGAGGTTACACTATGCTGCTCGGGTCATCGGACGAAAGCTGCGAGGGAGAAGGAAATCTACTGCGGTTGTTCGAAGAGCACAGGGTCAACGGCGTTCTCGTCTCCTCCGTCGACGTCAACTCGCCCGCGATCGATGCGCTCGGTCGACACGGCATCACGGTCATTCTGCTGGACGAGCGCGACACGGCCGGCCGATACAGCTCCGTCTCGCTCGATCAGGTGGCAGGGGCACGGCTGGTCGCAGAGCACCTGCTCGATGAGGGCCATCGCCGCATCGGCCTCAACACTGCTCTGGCTGTCCCTTGTGCACGACGCCCAGATCAGGTCTGACGTACCCTCACCGAACCGCTGCTTGGTATCGTGCGAGGAGGTCCGGGTCGTCGATGGAACCATGATGGTGGACCTGACGCCAGCCGCCGCTACCCCTACTGAACACGCGGCTGGTACGGATACGTAGGTCCAGGGACATGCCCGCCTTTCGGAGTGTGCCGCGCTCGCGCCCCACGGCCATGAAGACATCCCCCATGCAATGCAGCGTGTAATCATGGAACTGTATCTGCACGGACGCTTCGCCGCCGAAAATTCGCTCGTAAACCAACCGGATCTCGTCCCAGCCCCGCTTGATGCCGCCGAGGGGATTGTCCATTGACGCCTCGCCCGAGTTCTCCCAATTCTCGACCATGAGGCTGAGGTCGCGTCCATTAAAAGCTCTGTAAAAGCCGACCAACGCGGCAAGCGGACCTTCAAAGCTGGCCAGGTCCTCCGCACCCGTAATCGGGGTCTGGATCGGGGTCATCGTCTGCTCCGTTTTTGTGTTTCGTCGTTCGCGAAGGTACTCGCCGCCCATCAGTCCGGGGGCCAGTCGCCCGTCCGATCAACCGTCGGCGATTGTTCGGCAAGCACCCACCGATGAGGCAGGGCGCCGCGCAGTCGCCAAGCGCCCGTCGTGGTGAAGCGCCACACGAAGGTCGCGCCGCCCGGCTTAACCGAGGGATTCCAATCGACCGCCACACGGCCCAAGAGCCCGAGCAGCGTCCCCGTTGCGAAGTCAAGGAACAGGAGCGCGGACCGAGGGTCGATTAGGAAGTTACCGACAGTGTTCATGTAGCTGTTGCCGCAGAATTCAGGTATGATAAGTTCCGAGCCTCTCACCCGCACGAAACCTGCCCGCCCGCCGCGGTGTGAGACGTCTACGCCTCCGGCATCGATGTCGGCGACCGAGGCTACGAAGAACGTGCCCGCCGCGCAGATTTGGGCGAGAGCGTCCTCGTCCAGTTCGGGAAGGATCTCGATCTTGGCGCTGCCGGGCGCCTCGAAACCGACGATCTTGCGAGCGTGGATGTATTGCGGGCAGTTTCCGAAGCTCTGCGTCACCTCGAGATCCCAGCCGTCCGTGGAGGAGAGGATGCGCCCATTCGCCCGATTGCGGCGACGGGTCGGCAACTCGATGCCGAGGAGACCAAAAGGAGCGCCTTGAACCATCAGCCGCCGAACGGGATCTCGATCGTCGGGACGCGGCCGGAGAAGTAGCCGGTTTGGCGACGGCGCGGTTAGGAATCCAGGCTCGCCGTCGAGCACCGTCGCTCGGGGTGCCCCGCGTGCATCCACGGTCGCGACGACGACGTAGGGGAGTCGGCTGAAGAACACCCGGTGCTGCTCCGGCATGAACGGCCGAAGCGGCGCGTGGGAGACGTGAACGCCGGCCAGCCGCTGAGCCTCAAGCTCGCCAGCATGGAACGGGTTGAACGATGCGGAACCGTCTTTGTCCATCATTTCACCGCGGCATCGGCTTGAAACGCGGGATGGCCTCGACGTCGGCAAGCCACGCCTGGAGGCGCGGATAGGGATCGAGCCGCAGGCCGCCCTCGGGCGCGGTCGCGATGTAGGAATAGCAGGCGAGGTCTGCTATGGTAGAACGCTCTCCGACGAGCCAAGCCCGGCCCTTCAGGTGCTGTTCCATGAAGCCGAAGAGGGCCGTCGCGATGCTGCTGGCCGTCGCGAGATCCGCCGCGACGCCGAAGCGGACGATGAGCCTAGCGAGCGCGGGGCCGAAGCGCACGTCGCCAGCTGCGACGGAGAGCCAGCGGTTCACTTCGACCGCATGGTGAACATCACTCGGCAACCAGACGTTGTCCCCGTCGTAGCGCCGAGCCAAGTGAATCAGGATTGCGTTGGAGTCCGGTACCACCCGACCGTCGTCGATCAGGACCGGGATCTGGCCTTGCGGGCTGATAGCGCGGAACTCGGGAGACTTGCGGAATTCCGACTGGGCTTCCCGATACTCATAATTGAGGGCGATCTGCGTCAGCAGAAGCTCGACGCGGTGCGTGTGACCCGAGAGGGGCGTTCCGTAGAGAACGAGATTCGGACTGGACACGAACGCTCCCGCATTTGAGGGTCAGATCAAGGGTGACTGCGCTTGCTCCGCACGGCACCACCGATGGCCCGCAAGGGATAGAGCTTGAAGCCGCAGATCATTCTTTCGATAGTCGGAAGAATGGACCGCTTGAACGAACTCGAGATCTTCCTTGCCGTGCTCGACTCCGGCAGTCTCGCTGGCGCCGCCCGACGGCTGGGCCGCTCCGGCCCGGCGGTGACGCGTATCCTGTCCGCCCTCGAGGACAGGTTCGGCGTGCGTCTTTTTGATCGAACCACCCGCAGCCTTGCCGTTACCGAGGAAGGAAAGCGACTCGAGGCGCACGCGCGCGACCTGCTGGCTGGCTACTCGAAACTCGCCAAGTCGGCGCAAGCGCGTGGTGAGCTCACCGGCCTCCTTCGCATCACCGCGCCGGTCGTATTCGGACGCCTGAATGTCGCGCCCCTGCTCGCTATCTTCATGACCGAGCATGAGGGGATTTCGATCGACCTCGTCCTCGACGACACCAATCGGGACCTGGTTGGCCAAGGCTTCGACGCCGCGATCCGGATCGGGTTCCTAGCGGAATCGGAGCTCGTGGCTCGCCGGGTCGGCACGGTCGGCCGGTTCGTGGTAGCAGCGCCGGCATACCTGCAGCGGGCCGGGATCCCTGCCGATCCCGCGGATCTCTCAGCGCATTCTCTGATTCTGACGGTGTCGCTCCCGGGACCGGCCGAGTGGCGGCTTGACGAAGGGGGACAGCCGCGGATCGTGCGTTTCACGCCGCGGATCTCGGTCAATCATGTCGAGACCGCACTGGCCATGGCGCGCGCTGGTGTCGGGATAGCGCGGGCCCTGTCCTACCAGGTCGCCAACGACCTCAAGGAGGGCCGCCTCGTACGCATCCTGGCCGAGTTTGAGCCCCCTGCAAGGGCAGTGCAGGTCGTACATCTTGGCCGACGGCACATGCCGGCGCGGACCCGGGCACTGGTGAAGCATCTGACGCAGTCGCTGGCCACCAATCCGCACCTGCGGGCGTAATATCAGCCCGCGGCGCACCTTAGAACCAGACCTCCTTAAACTGGGAGCGCTGTAAATAAGCGCCGAACCAGGACCCCTCTCGAAAAGCGGATGCAACAGGTTGATTTTAAAGGGAGAAGTGGCGGATAGGTGGGGTCCCGGTCGGCGCCGATCGGGACCCCACCCTTGCGGCGCTTTCCTACATCCGATCAATGCAGTAGGCCTGATCCCAGCAGGGTCCCGGTTCGGGTCTGACTAATCTCGATGACGTTTTCTGCCACCTCGCTGTTTTTTATGTGGAACAGCGCCGTTGCCAGCTCAACTCAGGATGACCTCTCTGATCCCCGCAGGTCTGTCGGTAGATGACGTCGTGCGCGACGAGGGCATGATCACGGTGAGCGCGAGAGCGATGACGGGCGAAGCCTTATGCCCGCTTTGCCAAAGCGCTTCCCGGCGAGTTCATAGCCGCTATGTTCGGCGCGTATCGGACCTGCCATGTTCCGGTCAGGCGGTTCACCTCGACGTTCTCGTGCGGCGATTTCGGTGCGATGCTCCTCATTGCACAAGGCGCGTCTTCGCCGAGCGGTTCGATGACGCGTTGGTGCTGCCACGATCGCGTCGCACCGCCAGGTTGGAATGCATTGTCCACCATCTCGGTCTCGCACTTGGCGGTAGACCTGGAGCAAGCTTCGCCAAACGCCTGATGTTGCCGGTCAGCAACGACACGCTACTGCGCGTGGTGCGCCGACGCGCACGCCCTCGAATTGATGCTCTGAGGGTAGTTGGCGTTGATGATTGGGCATTCCGCCGTAATCAGCGCTATGGAACGATCGTCTGCGATCTCGAGCGCCGGCACATCGTGAAACTCTTACCCGATCGTGAAGCGGCGACGGTGAGGGCCTGGTTGGTCGATCACCCTGAGATCGAGATCATCTCGCGCGATCGCGGCGGCGGATATGGTGAGGCGGCCACAAAGGCGCTCCCGAACGCCATTCAGGTCGCCGACCGATGGGACCTCATGGAAGAACGCGAGCGCGGCGTTCCTCGGTGCGGTCCGCAAATCCATGAAAGCGATCCGAACCGCCGTCGGTGCGACGACGATTTGTCCGGAACTCCTCACCTCGGCTGAACGCCTGCAATATGAAGGCTACCTTCGGCGCGAGGAGACCAATGCGGCCGTCATGGCCATGGCGACGAAAGGCGTGCCGATCAAGCAGATCGTCCGGCAGA
>JAABUM010003620.1_pt1 | contig 18610 bp, 16 predicted proteins | sample 5559161 | NCBI WGS metagenome assembly JAABUM01 (sample SAMN10711868, study PRJNA513369) | rock metagenome | isolation source: Antarctica rocks | place: Antarctica: Victoria Land, Siegfried Peak nord | reverse complement strand
ACGTCAACGAGGGCTTCTCCGGCGGCGAGAAGAAGCGGCACGAGATCCTGCAGCTCGAGTTGCTCAGGCCCAGGATCGCCATCCTGGACGAGACCGACTCCGGCCTCGACGTTGACGCCCTGCGGATTGTCGCCGAGGGCGTCAACCGGGTCCGCGCGACCGGCGAGACCGGCACGCTGCTCATCACGCACTACACCCGGATCCTGCGCTACATCGAGCCCGACTTCGTGCACGTGTTCGTCCGCGGCCGGATCGCCGAGTCGGGCGGCAAGGGGCTCGCCGACGAGCTCGAGACCAACGGTTACGAGAAGTACGGGCCGTCCGCAGGTTCGCCCTTGTCCGGAATCACCGCCGGCGTCGTCCCGAGCCTGGGCGGCGTCGGGCTGTGACGTCCCTGCTGTCGCCTGCGCTCGACGTCGAGGCGGTCCGTGCCGACTTCCCCGTGCTCGCGCGCCAGGTGAACGGCCGGCCCCTGGTCTACCTCGACAACGCCAGCTCCTCGCACCGGCCCACGCAGGTGCTTGACGCCGAGCGGGCCTTCGTCGAGCAGCACTGGAGCAACGTGCACCGCGGGGTGCACACGCTGTCGCAGGAGGCGACCGACGGCTACGAGCAGGCGCGGACGACGGTCGCGACCTTCCTCGGCGGCCGGCACGACGAGATCGTGTTCACCAAGAACGCCACCGAGGCCTACAACCTGGTGGCCTACTCGTTCGGCAACGCCGCCCCCGGCTCGCCGTTCCACCTGGGGCCCGGTGACGAGGTCTGCGTCACCGAGATGGAGCACCACTCCAACCTGGTGCCGTGGCAGATGCTGTGCCAGCGGACGGGTGCGACGCTGCGCTGGCTGCCGCTGGACGACGAGGGCCGGCTGGACCTGAGCGAGCTGGACGAGCTGGTCAACGCGCGCACCAAGGTGCTGTCCTTCGTGCACGTCTCGAACATCCTCGGCACCCAGAACCCGGTTGACGTGCTGGTCCGGAGGGCCCGCGAGGTCGGCGCCTACGTGCTGGTCGACGGCGCGCAGTCCGCCCCGCACCAGAGCGTCGACGTCACCGCTCTCGGCGCGGACTTCTACGTGGCCACCGGCCACAAGATGCTGGGCCCGTCAGGCATCGGCGTGCTGTGGGGACGCACGGAGCTGCTCAACGCCATGCCGCCGTTCATGGGTGGCGGCTCGATGATCGAGGTCGTCCAGATGGGCAAGTCGACCTACGCGCCGGCGCCGGAGCGGTTCGAGGCAGGCACGCCGGTCATCAGCCAGGCCATCGGCCTGGCGGCCGCCTGCGACTACCTTTCCGCCATCGGCATGGACCGGGTCCGTCAGCACGAGATCACCTTGACCGCAAGGCTTCTCGACGGTCTGCGCTCACTTGACGGTGCAGCGGTGCTGGGACCGGACAGCACCGAGATGCGGGGGAGCGCGGTCTCCTTCGTGGTCGACGGCGTCCACCCGCATGACGTCGGTCAGTCGCTGGACGAGCTCGGGATCGCCGTGCGCGTCGGCCATCACTGCGCCGCGCCGGTCTGTCGCCGCTACGGTGTGCCGGCCACGGCGCGGGCGTCGTCCTACCTCTACAACACCGAGGCCGAGATCGACGCGCTGCTCGACGGGATCGTGCAGGTCCGCCGGTTCTGGGGGGTCGGCACGTGACGGCTCCGGAGTCGATGTACCAGGAGATCATCCTGGACCACTACCGCAACCCCCACCACAAGGGCCTCAAGGACCCGTTCGACGTCGAGGTGCACCACGTCAATCCGACGTGCGGGGACGAGGTGACGCTACGCGTGCAGGTGCGCGACGGCATCGTGCAGGACGTGTCGTACGACGGGCAAGGCTGCTCGATCTCGCAGGCCTCCACGTCGGTGATGACCGACCTGGTCATGGGCAAGCCGGTGACCGACGCGCTGTCGACCTCCGAGGTGTTCCTCGAGCTCATGCAGTCCCGAGGCACGATCGAGCCCGACGAGGACATCCTGGAGGACGCGATCGCCTTCGCGGGCGTGTCGAAGTACCCGGCGCGGGTCAAGTGCGCGCTGCTGGGCTGGATGGCGTGGAAGGACGCGACGGCACAGGCCGTCGCGCGACAGGAGGCCTGATGACCGAGCAGACGACCACACCTACGGCAGCCGACGCGGTGAAGGCGCAGCCGGCGGAGGACGACGTCATCGAGGCGATGAAGGACGTCGTCGACCCCGAGCTCGGCATCAACGTGGTCGACCTCGGCCTGGTCTACGGCGCGCAGGTGCACGAGGACCGCACGGTCACCCTGGACATGACGCTGACCTCCGCTGCGTGCCCGCTGACCGACGTCATCGAGGACCAGACCCGCTCGGCGCTGGCTCCGCTCGTCGACGACGTCCGCATCAACTGGGTCTGGATGCCGCCGTGGGGACCGGACAAGATCACTGATGACGGTCGTGACCAGCTGAGGGCTCTGGGCTTCAACGTCTGACCGGCCACGGTTGGGTGCTGCCGCAGCTCTGCCGGTCATGAGGGCGGTCGGTCGGCTCCCGTAGTCTGGAGCCGTGACGACCTCCTGAGCCGGCCGAGCTCCGCTGCCCGCTGACCGAGTCGTCCCCCGAGGAACCCATGATCACTGTCCAGGACCTGGAGCTGCGTGCCGGTGCCCGCGCGCTGCTGACCGGCGTCACCTTCCGGGTCCAGCCCGGTGACCGGATCGGCCTGGTGGGCCGCAACGGTGCCGGCAAGACCACCCTCACGAAGACGCTCGCGGGCGAGACGCTGCCGGCCGGCGGCTCGATCACCCGAGCCGGCGAGGTCGGCTACCTGCCCCAGGACCCGCGGACCGGCGACCTCGACGTGCTGGCTCGTGACCGGGTGCTGTCCGCCCGCGGGCTCGACGAGATCGTCCGCCGGATGGAGAAGCTCCAGGTCGAGATGGCCGAGCGGCCGGACGACCCGGACGTCCTGGTGCGCTACGGCAAGCTCGAGGAGCGCTTCACCGCCCTCGACGGTTACGGCGCGGAGGCCGAGGCGGCCCGGATCTGCAGCAACCTCGGTCTCCCGACCCGGGCGCTCGACCAACGGATCGGCACGTTGTCCGGCGGCCAGCGGCGGCGGGTCGAGCTGGCCCGCATCCTGTTCAGCGGGGCGACGACGCTGCTGCTCGACGAGCCGACCAACCATCTCGATGCCGACTCGATCGGCTGGCTGCGGGAGTTCCTCCGCAAGCACGCCGGGGGGCTCGTGGTCATCAGCCACGACGTCGAGCTGCTCGGCGCCGTGGTGAACAAGGTCTTCCACCTCGACGCCAACCGCGCCGAGCTGGACCAGTACAACGTCGGCTGGAAGACCTACCTGCAGCAGCGCGAGACCGATGAGAAGCGGCGCAAGCGCGAGCGGGCCAACGCCGAGAAGCAGGCGGGGGTGCTGTTCTTGCAGGCCGACAAGATGCGGGCGAAGGCGACCAAGGCCAAGGCCGCGCAGGGCATGGCGAAGCGCGCCGAGCGGATGCTGGCCGCGACCGAGGGTGTGCGCGCTCAGGACCGGGTGGCCAAGCTGCGGTTCCCGGAGCCGGCCCCGTGCGGCAAGACGCCGCTGACGGCCAGGGAGCTTTCCAAGTCCTACGGCTCGCTGGAGATCTTCACCGATGTCGACCTGGCGATCGACCGGGGCGCCCGGGTCGTTGTGCTCGGTCTCAACGGCGCCGGCAAGACGACCCTGCTCAAGCTGCTCTCGGGCACCGAGCTTCCCGACACCGGTGCGGTGCTGCCCGGCCACGGCTGCCGGCTCGGCTACTACGCACAGGAGCACGACACCCTCGACACCGACCGCACGGTGCTGGAGAACATGCGCACCTCGGCGCCGGAGCTGCCCGAACCCGAGGCACGCCGGGTGCTCGGATCCTTTCTTTTCAGCGGCGACGTGGTGCACCAGGTCGCCGGCACGCTGTCCGGCGGCGAGAAGACCCGGCTAGCGCTGGCCACCCTGGTGGTCAGCGGCGCCAACGTGCTGCTGCTGGACGAGCCGACCAACAACCTCGACCCGGCCAGCCGCGAGGAGGTGCTCTCGGCGCTCTCGTCGTACAAGGGTGCGGTCGTGCTGGTGACCCACGACGAGGGCGCGGTGCAGGCACTCGAGCCGGAGAAGGTGCTGCTGCTGCCGGACGGCGTCGAGGACCAGTGGTCAGACGCGCTCGCCGACCTGGTCGCCCTGGCCTGATCCGCGTACGACGCGCCGCAACCCTCGCAGACCGCGGCCGCTCGCCACCGCTAGGCAGACGGTCAGGCCGGCGAGGCTGGCGAGCACCCCTGTCGACTCATCACCGATGGCGTGGGCCAGTGGGCCCACCAGGACGTAACCGGCCGGCATCAGCACCACCGAGCCGAGGTAGTCGAACGAGCTGACCCTGGACTGCGCCTGCTCGGGGATGCGCTCCTGCAGGGCGGTCTCCCACACCGTGAAGCACAACGAGACGCAGATGCCGGTCGCCGCCTCCAGCCCGGCGACGGCAAGGGTGGGCAGCGGGCTCACGCCGATGTAGGCCTGCGCGCAAGATGCCGCGAGCGCGAGCGCGATGACCAGGCCCGGCCGAGCTGGACGCCAGTGCAGCGAGAGCACGGACCCGGCGACGGCCCCCAGCCCGAAACCGGCCGAGATCACCCCCCAAGCCGCGGCGCCCCCTCGATGTGCCTGGGCGTACTGCGGTCCGAGGACGAACAGCGCCGGCAGGACCAGCGCGTGGTAGGCACCGAACGCGAGCAGCACCGACCAGACCCAGGACCGGCTCCGCACCTCCCGCCACCCCCCGGCGAGCTGGCTGCCGAAGCGCTCGACCGGACCGGCTGGGCGAGGCGCTCGCCGCGGCCGCAGCGCCAGCAGGCTCAGCGCGCTGACGACGAAGGTGCCGGCGTCCACCGCCAGGGTGGCTCCCGGGCCGGAGGTCGCCACCAGAATGCCGGCCACGGCGGGACCGACCACCATCGCACCGGTGGAGGTGACGGCGAGCAGTGCGTTGGCCGGCTGCTCCTCACCGGGCTCCACCACCTGAGGCACCAGACCGAGCAGAGCCGGCCGGAAGAAGGCCTCGGCGGCGCCGTACACCGCCTGCAGCAACACCAGGCGGGGGACGGTGGCCCAGCCGGACAGCAGCAACAGCGCGGACAGGCCCTGCGCGGCGGCCCGCACGGCGTCGCTGGCCAGCATGGTGAGCTGCCGGGGCAACCGGTCGGCGACGACGCCCCCGACGAGGACGAACAGGCCCAGCGACAGGGCGCTCGCGCCGAGCACGAGCCCGACGCCGGAGAGCCCGGCGCCGGGGATCGAGAGCACGGCGAACGGCAGGGCGACGATGACCAGCCGGTCGCCGAGCGCCGACACCGCCTGGCCGGCGAACAGCAGCCGGAACTCCCGGCTGCGCAGCACTGCTGTGCGGCGCAGGCGCGGGACCGGCTCGGGGTCGGCGAGCAGCGCGTCCACGCCCGGCATGCTCGCAGCCGCAGGGCATCGGGGCACCCGACTTGTCCTGTGCCGTCGGGGCGGGAGGTGGCAGGGTCTGCCTGTGGCTCTGCAGATGAGGGGTGCGCCCTCGCACCCGGAGCTGCTCGACCTGCCCTGGGACGTCCCCCTCGAGTACTGGCCGGTCGATCGGCTGGTCGGCCTGCCGCGCGGCATCTCGCGGCACGTCGTCCGCTTCGTCCGGGTCGGTCGGTCGGTGGTCGCGGTCAAGGAGATCGGGACGTGGTCCGCCGAGCGGGAGTACGCCCTGCTGCGGGCGCTTGGCCGGGCGCGGGTGCCGGCGGTGCTGCCGATCGGGATCGTCGAGGGGCGGCGTGCCACCGACGGCCGAGAGCTGGAAACCGCGCTGCTGACCGAGCACCTGCAGTTCTCGCTGCCCTACCGAGCGTTGTTTTCCCAGACGCTGCGTCCCGAGACCGCGGCCCGGCTGCTCGACGCCCTGACGGTGCTGTTGGTCCGGCTGCACCTCGCCGGCTTCTGGTGGGGGGACTGCTCGCTGTCCAACACGCTGTTCCGGCGCGACGCGGGGTCGTTCTCGGCCTACCTCGTCGATGCCGAAACGACCGAGCAGCAGAGCGTGCTCACCGGCGGCCAGCGGGGACACGACCTCGACATAGCCCGCACCAGCATCATCGGGGAGCTGATGGACCTGCAGGCCGGGGAGCTCCTCGACACCACCGTCGACCCGATCGCCACCGGGGACACCATCGTTGCGAGGTACGACGCGCTGTGGTCGGCTCTGACCGGTCGGCAGACCGTACGGGTGGGCGAGCGCTTCAAGGTCGATGCGCGGATCCGCCGGCTCAACGAGCTGGGCTTCGATGTGGACGAGCTCGAGGTGCTGCGCGACGAGGACGGCGACCACGTGCAGGTGCAGCCCAAGGTCGTGGACGCTGGGCACCACGCCCGACGGCTGTTGCGGCTGACCGGCCTCGACGTCGAGGAGAACCAGGCCCGCCGGCTACTCAACGACCTCGACTCCTACCGCGCCGCGACGGTGCTGACCGACGAACCGGAGGAGTTCGTCGCGCACGACTGGCTCACTCGGGCCTTCCGTCCGGTGGTCGAGGCGATCCCCAGGGAGCTGCGGGGCAAGCTGGAGTCCGCCGAGGTGTTCCATGAGGTGCTGGAGCACCGCTGGTTCCTCTCCGAGGACTCCGGCCACGACGTCGGCCTGCTGCCGGCAGCCCGCAGCTACGTTGACCGGGTGCTTCGTCACAAGCCCGACGAGCGAGCCGTTCTCGCTCCCCTGGTCGTCGAGGAGGTCCCGTGATCGGTTACGGCGTGGCGACGTCCGCCTATCAGGTGGAGGGTGCTGTCGATGAGGACGGGCGTGGACCGTCGACGTGGGATGAGTTCTGCACCCGGCCCGGAGCGATCCTGGACGGCTCGGACGCCCGGGTCGCCTGCGACTCCTACCGCCGCGCAGAGCAGGACCTCGAGCTCCTCGTCGGGCTCGGCGTGTCCGCCTACCGGTTCTCCGTCGCCTGGCCGCGGGTGCAGCCGACCGGCCAGGGGATGGTCAACGCGGCCGGCCTGGACCACTACGATGCCCTCGTCGACTCCCTGCTGGGTAAGGGGATCCGGCCGTTCCCAACCCTGTTCCACTGGGACCTGCCGCTCGAGCTGGAGCAGGCGGGTGGCTGGCCGCACCGGGACACTGCCCGGCGCTTCGCCGACTACGCATTGGCGGTCACCGACCGGCTCGGTGACCGCGTTTCGACCTGGGCGACGCTGAACGAGCCGTGGTGCACCGCCTACCTCGGCTACGCCGCGGGCGTCTTCGCGCCGGGGGCAAGGGACCCGAGCCGGGCACATGCCGCCGCGCACCACCTGCTGCTCGGGCACGCCCTGGCCGCGCAGGCGATGGGGGAGCAGCGGCCTGGCTGCGACGTCGGGATCGTGCTCAACCTGGCACCGGTGCGGGTTGAACCCGGTGGTGACCCTGTTGCGGCCGACCTCGTCGACGCGCTGCAGAACCGGCAGTGGCTGGACGCCCTCGTGGACGGCAGCTACCCCGAGGTGTTGCCGGCTCGGTCCGCCGTATGGGACGGCGACCTGCACCTGATTCGCGGGTCGGCGGACTGGATCGGCATCAACTACTACACGCCCTTCCGCATCGGGACGTCCGAGCAGACGACCGGCGCGGTCGGGCAGGACACCGGCGCCTACCCGGGGGCACCGGCATTCTCGTTCCGCCCGCGTCCGCCGCTCACCACGATGGGCTGGGAGGTCGACGCCACCGGGCTCGAGCAGGTGCTGCGCGAGACCGCCCGCCGGGCACCGGGAGTGCCCCTGCGGGTCACCGAGAACGGTGTCGCCTGTACCGACTCCGGCGGCCCGGATCAGGACCGGATCGACTACCTGGAGAGCCATCTCGCCGCCGTGGACCGGGCAGCGGCGGCCGGGGTGCCGGTGCAGGACTACTTCGCGTGGTCGTTGCTGGACAACTTCGAGTGGGCCCAGGGGTGGACCCAGACCTTCGGGCTCGTCGCGGTCGACCGGCAGACCCAGCAGCGCAGGCCCAAGGCGTCCTACTCCTGGTACGCCGAGTACATCGCCGCACGGACATGAGTGCGCCGGACCTCCTGCGCTCGGGGTCCGACAGGGGGCGCCGGCCGCCGCGCGGGATGCTGCTGGCGGCCGGGCTCGTCCTTGCCCTGGCAGTGGGCGGTGACCGGTGGCAGCTGTCCCGCGAGCAGGAGGCGCTCGTGCGCTGCGTCGAGGGGGCGGAGTCGGCCGCGGTCTACGCCGACCGCCAGATCGCGGCGACCGCGCAGTACGCCGCGCCTGGGCTGTCCGGCACCGCCCCCGCCCGTGTGCGCGCCAGCCTGCAGCAGGTGATGCAGCAGACGGCAGCCAAGGGGATCGTCCCTGCGCAGGCGGCGCGGCGCCGGTGCTCGGCCGTCCGCATCTTGCCCTGGCACGCTGGCCAACGCCGGGGACGCGACACCTACGTGCGCTTCCTGCTGGCCCGCACGGGCCAGCTGCGGCGGGTCTCACAGAACTTCGACGCGCTGTCCACGCCGAGCCCCGATCTGGGCCGTAGCCAGGCTGCGGCGCTGACCGCGCTGCGTGCTGCGGTTCCCTCACGCGCCAACCGGCTGCAGATGCTGCTCAGCCCTTGAGGCCGCCGGCCAGCAAGCCGCGCACGAAGTAACGCTGCAGGGCGAGGAACACCGTGACCGGCACGATGATCGAGATGAACGCGCCGGCGGTGAGCAGGTGGTAGGCGGTGCCCCGGGTACCGCTGAGGTTGGCCAGACCTACGGTCAGCGGCCGCAGCTCGGGGGTGCTGGTGAAGGTCAGGGCGACCAGCAGGTCGTTCCAGACCCACAGGAACTGGAAGATCCCGAACGCCGCCAGCGCCGGAGTGAGCAGCGGGAGCAGGACCTTGAACAGGATCTGCACATGGCCCGCCCCGTCCATCCGGGCGGCCTCGATCAGCTCACGGGGGATCTCCTTCATGAAGTTGTGCAGCAGGTAGATCGCCAGCGGCAGCGCGAAGCAGGAGTGCGACAGCCACACCGTGTAGAAGCTGTTGGCGAGCCCGGTCTGGTTGAACAGCGTGAGTAGCGGAATGAGCGTCACCTGGATCGGCACGATCTGCAGCGCGAACACTGCGACGAACAAGATGTTGCGGCCCCGAAAGTCCACCCAGGCAAAGGCGTACGCCGCCAAGGCGGCCAGCCCGAGCGGGATGAGCACCGCCGGGATCGTGATGACAAAGGAGTTCACGAACGACTGGCCGAGGTTGATGCCGCTCTCGGAGCCCAGCACCGACCGGTAGTTGTCGAGAGTGAATTGGGGGTTGGTGAAGAACGTCCACCAGCCGCTGGTCTTGATCGACCGCTCCGGGCGGATCGAGGACAGCGCAAGCCCGAACGTCGGGACCGTCCACAGGAAGCCCAGGATGACGGCCGCGAGCGACGCCCAGGGCGAGGTCAGCTTCTTACGGGCCCGGCCGGCGCTCTCACTGAGCGTCAGCGCAGGGGTGGAGGTGACGGGCAGGGTGACGTTGGCGGTGGTCATCGGCCCTCCGAGGCGCGCAGCTGGCGGACGTTGTAGACGACGATCGGGATGACCAGCACGAACAGCACGACGGCCAACGCGGCGCCCAGGCCCTGGTTGGCAGCTGAGAAGCTCTGCGTGTAGAACTCGTTGGCGATCACGCTGGTGTCGAACTGCCCACCGGTGACGACGCGGACGATGTCGAACACCTTCAGCGTGGCGATGGCGATGGTCGTCAGCACCACCACGAGCGTCGGTCGGATGCTCGGGACCGTCACGAAGCGGAACATGCCGAGCGCGCCTACTCCGTCGAGCCGGGCGGCCTCGACGATGTCCTCAGGGATACCGCGGATAGCCGCGGACAGGATGGTCATCGCGAAGCCGGCCTGGATCCAGATCAGGATGGCGATCAGGAACAGGTTGTTCCACGGCTTCTCCAGCAACCACTGCTGCGGGCTGCCGCCGAGCCAGACCAGGACCTGGTTGAGCAGGCCGATCTGCTTGATGCTGCCCTGCTCCGGGCGGTACTCGTAGACGAACTTCCAGATGATGCTGGCGCCGACGAAGGAGATGGCCATGGGCAGGAAGATCAGCGCCTTGGCGATCTTCTCGAACCGCGCCTTGTCGACCAGGATCGCATAGATCAAACCGACCACGGTCGCGATGAAGGGAGTGATCACCACCCACAGAAAGGTGTTGCGCAGGACGATCAGCTCGTCGTGGTCGGTGAAGATCTTCTGGTAGTTGTCGAGGCCTGAGAAGGCGTCGCCCGCAGCGTTAAAAAAGGACTCGTAGACGGTGCGGATGGCGGGGTAGAGCAGCCCGATTCCGAGCAGGAGGACGGTGGGCAGTAGGAACAGGCCGGCCACGAGCGGATCGGCGCGCCGGCCGGAGAAGCGCGAGGCCAGCAGCAGCATCGCCCCGATCACCGCGACGAAGATCAGGATCGCCAGACCCATCTGCGAGAACTTCTGCGTAGTGCTCACGTCACCTCTTCAGTCCGGGAGGGTCGGGCAGCGCGGCTGCTCGTGGGTCGATCGAGGCGGTACGGCAAGGGAGCGCGTTGCGGTAACAGGGAACGCGGGTTGTGCGTGGTGCGCGTCGGGCGCCCGCAGTGGGGCGCCCGACGCGGCCACCGGTGGCCCTACTTGGGCCAGGACGCCTCGATCTTGCTGACAGTGTCCTGCGTGCTCTGGCCGGTGATCCAGTTGGTCGACTGCTTCCAGAACGAGCTCGATCCCACCGCCGCCGGCATCTGGTCCGAGCCGTCGAAGCGGAAGACCGCCTTCGGGTCCTGGAAGGTCTTCGCTGCTAGCTGGTCGATCGGGCTCACCAGCTTGCTGACGTCCAGGCCCTTGTTCGCGGTCACCCAGCCGCCCAGCGGCGTGGCGGCGACCTTGTTGTTGGCCCAGGTGTCGGTGGACAGGTAGGCCTGGAAGGCCTTGACCTCGGGTCGGTCGGAGAACGCCAGGATGAACTCGCCGCCGCCAAGCACCGGCTTGGTCGCGGTGTCCTTGCCGGGCAGGTAGAAGGCGAAGACGTCACCGTCCGGCGCGACCGTCGTGCCCTTGGGCCAGTTGGCCGCGTAGAAGCTTGCCTGGCGGTGCAGGGAGCAGGTGCCGTCCAGGATTGGCAGGCCGCCGTCCTGGAAGGTCGTCGTCGCGATGCTCTTGATATTGCCGAGGCCGGCGTTGAAGTACTTGTCGTTCTTCAGGAAGGACCCGGCTTCGTCGAGCGCAGCGGTCGGCTCAGGAGAGTTGAACGCGATCGTGTGGTTGACCCACTTGTCGTACTCCTGGGGACCGGACAGGCGGAGCATCATGTCCTCCATCCAGTCCGTGATGACCCAGCCGGTGGCCTCACCGCTCGCGATGCCGGCGCACCAGGGCTTGTGCCCGGACGCCGCGATCTTGTCCGACAGCCCCTTGAGCTCGTCCAGCGTGGTGGGGATCTGGTAGCCCTTCTCCTTGAACTCCTTGGGGGAGTACCACACGAGAGACTTGAGGTTGGCGCCGAGCGGAGCGGCATAAAACTTGCCGTCGACCATCCCGTAACCCTTCCAGTCCTTTGTCCAGAACTTGTCGACGTTGGCGGCGACCTCGGCCGGCGCCTCCTTGGCCTTGCCGGTGGCGACCAGCTGCTTGACTAGGCCCGGCTGCGGGACGATGGCAAGGTCCGGCGGGTTGCCGGCCTTGGCTCGCACCAGCACCTGGGCCTCGAAGGACTTGTCGCCCTCGTAGTTGACCTTGGCCCCGGTGCAGTCCTCGAACGGCTTGTAGGAGTCGATCTGCGGCTTGTCCTCCGGCGTCACGATGCCGGTGTAGATGTTCACCGACTTGCCCTTGAGGTCGCCGTAGGAGGCGTAGGCCTCGCAGCCGGCCTTGGTGCTTCCGGTCGTGGCGCCACCGCCGGCGGCGGTGTCGCCCTTCTTGCTGCTCGAGCTCGAGCCGCAGGCGGTCACTCCCAGTGCAAGGGCGAGTGCTCCGGCCACGACCAGCGAGCGCTGTCCGATGCGTGCGGTCATGCGATCCTCCAGATCGGGGGGTGCCAGCAGGCTCGCCCCAGGCCTGGACATGCAAGCGCTTGCGGGATCGGACGGCAACCGGTGTGAGGCCGATCACACATCACGATGCTGTAACGACAGCCGTTTCGGGCGCAACCGGGGCCGTGGTGTCGCGCACCCGAAGGTGCACCGGCACCACGACGTGCTCCTGGGAGCGGGACTGCGTGCCCCGCAGCGCAGCCAGCACCAGGTCGGCCGCCAGGGCGCCCTGTCGCGCCACCGGTTGGGCCACGGTCGTGAGCCCGACCAACGCGGCGAGCTCGTGGTCGTCGACCCCGACGACCGACAGCTGCTGGGGGACGCGCAGCCGTCGCCGTCGGGCGACGGTCAGCACCCCGAAGGCCATCTCGTCGGAGGCGGCCACCACCGCGCTAGGGGGCAGGTCGAGCGACAGCAGCCGCTCGGCTGCCGCCATCCCTCCAGCAGCCGTGAACGACCCCGGCAGGTCGTAGCGGTGATCGGGTTCGTGACCCGCCTCCCGCATCGCCGCCAGCCAGCCGGCGCGGCGGTCGGCCGGTGTCGTGAAGCTCAGTGGCTGGTGGGGATCCCCTCCCACGTAGGCGATCCGGGTGTGTCCTAGCTGTAGGAGGTGCTCGGTCGCGCACCGCGCAACGGCGACGTCGTCGATCCGGACCGACATCGCGCCGGCCACGGAGGCACCGACGTAGACCGTCGGCAGATCGAGTTTGCGCACCCCGTCGAGCTCGCTGCCGGTCAGCGGCACGGTGAGCACGACGACGGCGTCGACCCGTCCGCGCAGCGTCTCCGGCTCGAAGGCTGGCCGCCCACCCACCTCCGGCTGAGCCAGGCCGATGAGCAACGCGTCATAGCCGCTGCGGCGCAACTCGGCCTCGACCGAGGCGATGAGCTGGGAGAAGAACCACCGCTCCATGTACGGCGAGATGACGCCGATCGTCTGCGTCCGGCCGCTGGCAAGGGTGGACGCCGTTCGGCTCACGACGTAGCCGAGCTCGGCGGCGACGCGGGTCACCGAGGTGCGGGTGGCCGTGCTGACGTTCGGCAGCCCCCGCAGCGCCCGGGACACCGTCGCGGTAGAGACACCGGCCTCGCGGGCGACGTCTTCGATCCGCGCAATCATCAATCCTCCGGTGCAAACGCTTGCAGTCCGGCGCAGTGTGGCGCACCATACGCGGCGCGACAACGGTCCGACCGGGCCGCCCCCACGACGGATCGTCCGGCACGTACCTGCCGGTGGAGGGATCGACGATGGCGACAGTGACCTTCGACGCAGCGACGCGGCAGTACGAAGGAGCCCCGCGTCCAGCGGTGGACCGGCTCGACCTGGAGGTTGGTGACGGCGAGTTCCTCGTCCTCGTCGGCCCGTCCGGCTGCGGCAAGTCCACCAGCCTGCGGATGCTCGCCGGCCTGGAGCCGGTCGACGACGGCACGATCCGGATCGGCGACCGCGACGTCTCCGATGTCGACCCGAGTGACCGCGACATCGCCATGGTCTTCCAGACCTACGCGCTGTACCCGCACATGACCGTGGCTCAGAACATGGGGTTCGCACTCAAGATCGGCGGCGTGGACAAGGCCGAGATCGGCACCCGTGTCGCCGAAGCCGCAAAGGTGCTGGACCTCACCGACTACTTGGACCGCAAGCCTAAGGCGCTGTCCGGCGGGCAGCGGCAGCGGGTCGCGATGGGCCGTGCGATCGTGCGCAACCCGCAGGTGTTCTGCATGGACGAGCCGCTGTCCAACCTGGACGCCAAGCTGCGGGTCGCGACCCGGACCCAGATCGCCAGCCTGCAGCGCCGGCTGGCCGTCACCACGCTCTACGTCACGCACGACCAGGTCGAGGCCATGACGATGGGTGACCGGGTGGCCGTCCTCAAGGACGGCGTGCTGCAGCAGGTCGACAGCCCACGGGCGATGTACGACCGGCCGGCCAACGTGTTCGTCGCCGGCTTCATCGGCTCGCCCGCGATGAACCTGTTCGACGTGGAGGTGTCCCCAGACGGCACCGCCCACCTGGGCAACTTCTCGATGACCCTTCCCCGGCAGGCCACCACGGCCCTGAAGGGCGGCCGCGCCAACGTCGGTGTCCGGCCCGAAGACCTCAGCCTCGTCGGTGACGGCCAGGGCATCCCGGCAACGGTGGAGCTGGTGGAGGAGCTGGGATCGGACGCGTTCCTGCACGCCAGCGTGCAGGGCGGCGACGGCGGTCAGCTGCTGGTGGCTCGCGTCGACCCGCGGCACCCACCGGCCAAGGGCACCGAGGTCTGGCTGGCTCCTACGACGGAGGACCTGCACTGGTTCGACACAGCGTCCGGCTCACGCGTCTCGGCGTGACCTACCCGGTCTTTCGCCCCGATCCGCGGCGGTCAGGTCGACGATCGTCTCGCCGCCGGACGTGAGCACCGGTCGAGCATGACAGGGCGAGCTCCGAGCTGGTGGCAGGACGCCACCGTCTACGAGGTCTACGTCCGCAGCTTCGTCGACAGCGACGGTGACGGCATCGGCGACCTACCCGGGATCACCGCCCGGCTGCCCTACCTGGTCGAGCTCGGGGTCGACGCCCTGTGGCTGACGCCGTTCTACCGCTCGCCGATGGCCGATCACGGCTACGACGTGGCGGACCAGTGCGACGTCGACCCGCTGTTCGGCACCCTGGTCGACGCCGACGTGCTGCTGGCCGGCGCACACGACCTGGGACTCCGGGTGATCGTCGACGTCGTGCCGAACCACAGCAGCGACCAGCACCCCTGGTTCCAGGAGGCGCTGGCCGATCCCGAGTCGGCGATGCGGGACCGCTACCTGTTCCGGGCCGGCCGCGGCCACCTCCCGCCGAACGACTGGGAGTCGGTCTTCGGCGGCCCCGCGTGGACGCGGGTCGAAGGCGACCAGTGGTACCTGCACCTGTTCGACAGCGCGCAGCCGGACTTCGACTGGCGGCAGCCGGCCGTGCACGACGAGTGGGAGCGGATCCTGCGCTTCTGGCTGGACCGGGGGGTCGACGGCTTCCGTATCGACGTCGCCCACGGGCTCTACAAGCAGGCCGAGCTCGCTGACCACCCGCCGGGCCTCGAGCCGGACGCTGCGCTGTTCCACGCCTCCGCAGCCCCGAACGCCTGGGACCAGCCGGAGGTGGTGGAGGTCTATCGACGTTGGCGGGAGATCACCGACTCCTACCCCGATCGGGTGCTGGTCGGCGAGGTGTTCCTCGCTGATCTGGGCCGGGTGCAGCGCTTCATCGGAGCCGACCGGCTGCACCAGGCGTTCAACTTCCCGCTCCTGGCCGCACCGCTGGACGCCGGCATCTGGCAGCAGCTCATCAGTGACTCCCTCGAGGCCTTCGAGGTCGAGGGGGCAGCACCGACCTGGGTGCTGTCGAACCACGACGTCATCCGGCACCCCACGAGGTACGGCGGCGGCGAGCCCGGCCGGCAGCGGGCCAGGGCGGCGACGCTGACGCTGCTGGCGTTGCCCGGCTCGCCGTACCTGTTCGAGGGCGAGGAGCTGGGGCTCGAGCAGGACCAGCTGCCGCCGACGGCCCGGCAGGATCCGATCTGGCTCCGATCCGGGGGGACGGTCGAGGGACGCGACGGCTGCCGGACCCCGATGCCGTGGACCTCGCACCCGCCAGGTCACGGATTCAGTGACGGGGTGCCCTGGCTGCCGTTCGGGGAGCAGGCGCGCAGCCGTTCGGTCGAGGCCGAGCGAGGTGACGCATCGTCGACGTTGGCCTTCTACCGCGCGGCCCTGTCGCTGCGGACGGCCATGCGCCCGGAGCTGGCCCGCGAGGTGCGCTGGCTCGACGCCCCGCCGGACTGCCTGGCCTTCACGCGCATTGGTCGGTCCGGGGACCTGGTCTGCGTGCTGAACACCGGCGAGCGGGCAGCCGAGCTGCCGATCGCCGGTGAGCTGCTCATCACCTCGACCCCCGGGGCGACGGTCCGGGACGGCGCCCTGCAGCTCCCGGCCCGGACCGCGGTGTGGCTGCGCTGCTGACGGGCCGGCCCGCGAGCGCGTCTCGGGCTGGCTGCAGGGGGGCCGACCCGCCAGCGAGCGCGTCCGGCCTGCCCGCTGCGGCCGAGCGCCGCGCCGTCGCCCGACCGGTCGCAAGGTGGTTCGGAAGGCGCTCGATGCGGTAGGTGGGTGATCATGGCGCGGACGATGCGTCGCACCGCGACGGCGGCGACACGAAGGGCGACACGACTGTGGCAGAGCTCAAGAAGGGCAGCCGGGTCACCGGCGGCGACCGCGACAAGCTGGCGACCGACCTGAAGAAGCGCTACGACTCCGGCGAGAGCATCCGGGCACTGGCTGGTGACTCCGGGCGCTCGTACGGCTTTGTGCATCGCATCCTGTCGGAGTGCGGGACGACGCTGCGTGGGCGGGGCGGCGCGACCCGCAAGAAGAGCAGCTGAGCGACGGCCCGGGTCGCGCTGTGCGCGGCGGGGGTGGAAGGCTGGCTGCCAGCGCAGGACCGCCGCCCGCGCTCCAGCAGATCGAGGGGATCGCGCCGTGGACCTGACGCTCAGCGCCGAGCAGGACGCCGTCCGCAAGGCCGTCAAGCAGTGGGTGGACGACGTCGTCGCGCCGCCGGCGTTGAGCAACGACCGCCAGGAGCGCTTCCCGCAGGAGGCGTTGGACGGTCTGCAGGAGACGGGTTTCATCGGGATGTCTATCCCGGAGCAGTTCGGCGGTGGCGGTGGCGATCCGATGTCCTACGTCCTGCTGATCGAGGAGCTGGGCCGCGGCGACGCGAACGTCCGCTCGATCGTCAGCGTGCACCTCGGCCTGGTGGCCGGCTCGATCGACCGCTGGGGCACTCAGGAGCAAAAGGAGCAGTGGCTCCCGAGGATGGCGACCGGTGAGGTGCTGGGCTGCTTCGGCCTCACCGAGCCCGACTACGGCTCGAACCCCGCCGACCTGCAGGCCAGCGCGGTGAAGCAGCCCGATGGCGGCTACCTGCTCAACGGCAACAAGATCTTCATCACCAACGGCACGATCGCGGGCGTCACGCTGTTCATGGCACGCACCGGCGGTCCGGGTGCCCGGGGCGTGAGCGCCTTCCTGGTCCCCAACGACACGCCGGGCTTCGAGGAAAAGGCCATCCACGGCAAGCTCGGCCTGCGCTCGTGCGACACCGCCGAGCTGGTGCTGCGCGATGTCAAGGTCGGACCGGAGGCGCTGCTTGGCGGCGAGGAGGGCAAAGGCATCCGGGTCGCGCTCACCGCGCTCAACGACGGCCGGATGTCGCTCGGGGCGTCGTGCACCGGCCTGGCCCAGGCGGCCCTCGACACGATGGTCACCTACACCCAGCAGCGCCAGCAGTTCGGCAAGGCCGTCGCCGGCCACCAGCTGGTTCAGGCGCTGATCGCCGACACCGCGGTCGAGGTCGACTGCGCGCGGCTGCTGACCTGGCGCGTCGCCGACCTCAAGACCCGCGGCGAGGACTATTCGCTCGCCGCCTCCAAGGCCAAGTACTACGCGTCCGAAGCCAGCGTCCGGGCCGCGAACGCGTGCGTGCAGGCACACGGCGGCTACGGCTACATCGACGAGTACGCCGCCGGGAAGTACCTGCGCGACGCCCGCGTTACGACGTTGTACGAAGGCACCAGCCAGATCCAGCAGCTCATCATCGGGCGGGCGCTGACCGGGATCTCCGCCTTCTAAGGCTCCCAGGAGGTGCGTCGGCATGGGACCAGGAGCCGGTGCGCCATGGGCCGCGATGCGGTCGTTCACCCGCGACAGCTCGGTCAAGGACATCAAGCTGGCGCCGGGCACCGTGCGCCGGATCGTGCAGTTCGCCGCGCCGTACAAGCGTCAGCTTCTCGCCTTCCTGGTCGTCATCGTCGTCGACGCGATCGTGGCAATCGCACCGCCGCTGGTCCTCAAGAAGATCATCGACGATGGCATCGGCACCAACCCGCCGGCGACCGGCCGCCCCGGCCTGGTCCTCGGGCTCGCGCTGTTCGTCGCCGGTCTGTCGCTATTCGACGCCGTGCTGTCGCTGATCAACCGCTACTACTCGGCACGCATCGGTGAGGGGCTCATCTACGACCTGCGTTCGCGGGTCTACGCCCACGTTCAGCGGATGCCGATCGCCTTCTTCACCCGCACTCAGACCGGCTCGCTGATCAGTCGCCTGAACAACGACGTGCTCGGCGCCCAGCAGGCCTTCACCGGCACGCTGTCCAACGTCGTCAGCAACGTCATCGGCGTCGCGCTGACGCTGTCGGTCATGTTCGTGCTGTCGTGGCAGATCACCCTGTTGTCGCTAGTGCTGCTGCCGCTGTTCGTGGTGCCCGCAAAACTCGTCGGTCGGCGGCTCCAGGAGCTGACCCGTGAGAGCTACGGGCTCAACGCCGAGATGAACAACTCGATGACCGAGCGCTTCAACGTCTCCGGTGCGCTGCTGGTCAAGTTGTTCGGCCGCCCCGAGCAGGAGGAGCAGGCGTTTCGCGGCAAGGCCGGCCGGGTCCGTGACATCGGGATCACCTCGGCGATGTACGGCCGGGTGTTCTTCGTCGCGCTCACCACGGTCGCGGCGCTGGCCACCGCCTTGGTCTACGGCGTCGGCGGCA
>JAABUM010003619.1_pt1 | contig 18614 bp, 15 predicted proteins | sample 5559161 | NCBI WGS metagenome assembly JAABUM01 (sample SAMN10711868, study PRJNA513369) | rock metagenome | isolation source: Antarctica rocks | place: Antarctica: Victoria Land, Siegfried Peak nord | reverse complement strand
AACCGCTTGATCGTGCCGCCCTTGCCTGCGGCGTCGCGACCCTCGAACAGCAGGACGACCTTCTGCCCGGTGTCCTTGACCCAGCTCTGGAGCTTGAGGAGTTCGATCTGGAGCGTCCGCTTGGTCCGCTCGTACTCCTTGCGGGTCATCCGCTCGGTATAGGGGTAGTCCTGGCGCCAGGTCGGCACCTCGTTGTCTTCGCCGTCGAGGAACGGCAGTGCCGTCAGTGCGCCGTGGTTGTCCATGCTGGTCATGCGACTCCTGCGAGCTGTCGGGAATCCCTTCTGGCCAGTGTGGCAGTCCCAACCGTCGCGGGTGACCCCACCCTGCCACGGCTCGACCCGAACACGATTGACCCCATTTGACCGATCAGTACAATCACGGTGCAGCCACCTCCCCCGTGGCCGCAGCTCACGCCGCACCGCCGCGGTATCGCCGCGGCGAACCAAGCTAATCGATAGGCGCGCCGACAATGCCGACGCCAGCGCCCGACACCGGGCTGCAGATTCTGCTCGAGGTATCTCCCATCGGGCCGCGGCGCGGCGCCCTGGAACATGCCATCCGCGACGCCATCACCAGCGAGCGGCTGTTCCCGGGCGACCGGTTGCCCTCCACCCGTTTTCTTGCCCAGCAGCTGGGCCTGGGTCGAGGCACGGTCAACGACGCCTACACGCACCTGACCGCCGAAGGCTGGTTGACGGCCCGAACCGGCTCCGGCACCCGAGTCGCCGAACGGGCCCCCGCGGGTGCGGGCAGCCCGCGTCCGGACCCCCTCGCGCTGGCCAACCCGACACACGACCTGTCGCCGGGAAGGCCCGATGCGGCGACGTTCCCGCGACGAGCATGGGCCGCGGCAATCAAAGAGGTCGTCGCCACGGCGCCCAACGAGGCGTTCGGGTACGGCGACCCGCGAGGCCGCCCGGAGCTGCGCGAGGCCCTGGCCGGCTACCTCGGACGGGTTCGCGGCGTGCGGACCGTACCGGAGCAGATCCTGGTGTGCTCCGGTTACACCCAAGCCCTGGGGCTGATCGCCGATGTCCTCGCCGCGCGCCGGCCCGCCGGGCAGGTCGCGATGGAGAACCCGGCGCTGCCCGACCACGTGAGCATCGTGTCCCGCCATCTCCCCGTACTCGAGCTGCCCGTCGACGCCGAAGGCCTCGATTCAGACGTGCTGCTCGCCTCCGGCGCCCACGCGGTCGTCTGCACGCCGGCGCACCAGTTCCCATCCGGGGTCGCCCTGTCCCACGGGCGGCGGTCGACCGTACTCGACTGGGCGCGGTCGACGTCCAGCTGGATCGTCGAGGACGACTACGACGGCGACTTCACTTACGAGCGCCATCCGATGAGCGCCCTCCAGTCAGGCAGCCCGGAACAGGTGCTATACGTCGGTTCCACCAGCAAGTCGTTGGGCCCCGCTGTCCGGCTCGGCTGGATCGCCAGCCCTGCCGAGCTGATCGAGCCACTGGTCCACGCCAAACGGCTGGCCGACCGCCAGACCGGCCCGATCGATCAGCTCGCTCTGGCGGTCCTGCTCGGCAACGGCAGCTATGACCGGCACCTGCTGTCAGTCCGGCGGCTGTACCGGCGGCGGCGGGACCAACTGGTGGCCGCCGTCCGGCTGCACCTGCCCGCGGCGCGCGTGCTGGGGGTCGCCGCCGGGTTGCACGCGATCGTCGAGCTGCCGCCCGGCGGCCCATCCGAGGCCGATGTCGTCCAGGCACTGCACGACGCCTCCATTCGGGTGCACCCCTACCGCGGATACCTGCGCGGCACCCCGACGGACGGACCGGTGCGGGTGATCGTCGGGTACGCCGCGCCGTCCTCGCACGGCTACGGCGCCGCGGTGGAAGCCCTGGTGACGGCCTTGGTGGGCGTCACCGCCGCCGCGCCGCCGGGCCGCCGGCCACCGCCCCGCCGGCTGCCCGAGCTGGGAACAGCGCTCGCGCCCACCCGGCCGGTCAGGTCCGCCCCTGCCCGCTGACCACGAGTCCTCCCGCTGCCGCCGCCATCGGGCCGGATCGGTGCAGCTCGGCGACGTGCACGGCGAGCTGCAGGGACTGGCGCCGGTTCAGCCGGGGGTCGCACGCTGTCTCGTAGCGGTGGTGCAGATCGGCGACGGTGATCCCGCCTCCGGTGCACTCCGTGACGTCATCACCGGACAGCTCCACGTGCACCCCGCCCGGGTGGCTGCCCAGCGACCGATGCACCTCGAAGAACCCGGAGACCTCATCCAGGACTGCGGGCAGGTCCCGGGTCTTGTGACCGGACTCGGCGACGACGGTGTTGCCGTGCATCGGGTCGCAGACCCACACCACCTGAGCGCCGGAGCCTTCGACCGCTGAGACGATCCCGGGCAACCGCGACCGCACCACGCCCGTCCCCATCCGGGCGATCAGGGTGAGCCGGCCCGGCTCGCGCCGCGGATCCAGCTTGTCCACCAGTCTGAGCACGTCCTCGCGGGTCGAGGTGGGACCGAGCTTGACCCCTATCGGGTTGCTCAGCTGGGATGCGAACTCGACGTGGGCGCCGTCCAGCTGCCGGGTGCGCTCACCGATCCAGATCATGTGCGCGGATAGGTCATAGGACTTGCCGGTTCCGGCGTCGAAGGACGTCAGCGCGCTCTCGTACTCCAGCAGCAGGGCCTCGTGCGAAGTGAAGAACTCGACCGGCCGCACGTGCTCCGACGACAGGGCACGCAGCAGGTTCAGGGTGGCGGAGGACGACAGGTAGGCCTGCTTGAGCCGTGCCGGATCGGGTGTTCGGGCGCCCAGGGTGAACTCCGCGCCGTTCACCGCGTCCCCGCGGTAGGACGGCAGCGTGATGCCGCCGCGGATCTCGGTGTGCTCGGAGCGAGGCTTGGCGTACTGGCCCGCGATCCGTCCGAAGGTGAGGACCGGCAGAGACGTGGAGTCACCGACGACCCGCGCCATCTGCAGAATGACCCGCAGGGTGCTGCTGATCCGGTCGACGGTGACTCCGGCGAAGGTCTCGGCGCAGTCACCGGCCTGGAGCAGGAACGCCTCACCCCTGGCCACGGTGGCCAGCCGGTCCCGCGCGATATCGCACTCGCTTGCCAGGACCAGCGGTGGATAGCTGTGCAGCTCGGCGACGACCTCGTTCAGCGCCGCCGCGTCCGGCCAGTGCGGTTGGTGCGCCGCTGGCAACGTCCGCCACAGCTCTGCGGTGGCAACGGGCGCGGTCATCCGCGGCCAGCGGCAGGGGTAGGCAGTACCTGCTGCTCGGACGGCTTCGGACGGGTCACGACGGAACTCCCTGAGGCTGGCGGATGAATGCGGCCATCACGTTGTCGATGACCCGGCGGCCGACCTGGCCATCAGCGGTCATGATCGACTCCGGATGGAATTGCACGGCTGCGATGGGCAACGTGCGATGTTCGACGGCCATCACGATGCCGTCGTGGGTGACCGCGACCGCGCGGAGGCTGTCCGGCAGCATCGCGGGTGTGACCGCCAGCGAGTGGTAGCGCCCAACCTCCAGACGCCTCGGCAGCCCGGCGAACAACCGGCTGTCACCGGCGATCACCTCGATGGTGGAGCGCTTGCCGTGCACGGGCCGGGCCAGCATGTGCAGGCGCCCCCCGGCGTGCTCGACCAGGCCCTGCAGGCCCAGGCATACCCCGAACACGGCGAGTCCGAGGCGCTGCGCCTCGGAGATCGTGGCCGCGAGGCCATGGTCGCCCGGCCGGCCGGGTCCGGGCGACAGCACCACGAGATCGGGCCGTTCGGCTTCCAGTCGCCTGAGATGGTGCCCGGCACGGTAGGTGGTGACGTCCGCCCCGGTCTGGCGCAGGTAGTCACCGAGGCAGTGCACGAACGAATCGCGGTGATCCACCAACAGCACGCGCGGGGCCGGGCGGCGGGCTGACCCCTCTGCGTCACGCACGTTCACCTCACCATGCTCGGCTGCCTGACCTGGCGCGACTGTGCGCTCCGGCTTCGTGTCCGAGCCGTCGAGTACCCACAACAGTGCCGACGCCTTCAATTCGGTCTCGGCCTCCTCGGCAGCCGGAACCGAATCGACGAGCACCGTCGCGCCCGCCCGGACGCTGGCGATGCCGTCGCGGATCTGCATGGTGCGCAGTGTCAGCACGGTGTCCAGCGAACCGTCGAACCCGATGTGCCCGACCGCGCCGCCGTACCAGCGGCGGGGCGATCGCTCATGGTCTTCGATGAACTGCACGGCCGGGAGCTTCGGCGCCCCGGTGACCGTGACCGCCCACAGGTGCGTGAGGAACGCATCGAGAGCGTCGCGGTCGGGCTTGAGGACGCCCTCGACGCGGTCAACGGTGTGAATCAGCTTGGAGTAGCGGACGATCTCGCGCCTGCCGGTGACCCGCACTGTCCCCGGCACGCAGACCCGGGACTTGTCGTTGCGGTCGACGTCGGTGCACATGGTCAGCTCGCACTCGTCCTTGGACGAGTTGAGCAGTTCCCGGATCCGTTCCGCGTCCTGCAGCGCGTCGCGCCCGCGCGCCACGGTTCCACTGATCGGCGAGGTCCGGACGACGGCATCGGTGCCGACCTGGACGAACATCTCGGGCGATGCCCCGACAAGGTATTCCCCCGCCCCGAGGTTGGCGAGCAGGCTGTGTGGCGCCGGGTTGCTGGTGAGCAACGCCCTGAACAGCTGCGCCGGAGTCCGGACACAGGCACGGTAGAACACCTGGCTGGGAACCACCTCGAAGAGGTCACCGGCGTAGAAGGACGCCATCGCCTCGTCGACGATCGCCGCGTAGCCGCCCGGAGCCAGATCGCGCGAGGCGGTCGGTGTGCCGGGGACGAAGGCACTGGCCGCTGTCCCGCCGTTGCGACCGACAGTCGAGGTTCCGGCGACGACGAACTCGTACCGGTACCGGATGGCCTCGTCCCGACCGGAATCGAACTCGATGATCTCGTCCGGAAGGTGCAGCACGAGATCGTGATCACCGCACTCGCGTTCGTGCCGCAACGATATGGGTTCCAGCTCGAACAGCAGGTCATAGCCGAAGGCGCCGTACAGCCCCAGCAATCGGTCCGGCCCGGCGAGGGCACCGACGAGCGCGCGCAGCACCCGGAAGACTCCCACCTGGCGGGTGCGCTCCTCTTCGGGAAAGGACTCCGCGGGCGCAAGCGCCCGGCCACCGAACTCCGACGGCTCGTCGACGTCGACCTCCAGCTCGCCCACGACCGCCTCGCGCAGTGCGGGCAACAGCACCCGGCCGCGGCCGTTCAGCGCGCGCAAGACAATCCGGCCGCCGGTAACGACGATCTCCACCGGCGGGTCGACGTAGCCGACGGCGTGGTCCACGCCGCGCACCATCAACAGCCCGCGCCGGGTGTCGAGTGCGCTCTCCAGCTCCACCCGCAGTACCGTGGCCGAGCCCACGGCATGTCGGCTGCGCGCTACCTCGACCCCACCGGGAGTTCGCCAGCGGCGGGCGTCGTCCTCACGTGAGCCGGCGCCGGCCGACACGTCGGCCGCTGACGGCTTGGTGTCGAGCCGGGAGGTCACCGTCCGCCCACGCTCTGGGAGAAGCGGAAGAACCGGTGCGGATCGTAGGCGTGCTTGACCTCGAGCAGCCGCGGGTAATTCGTTCCGTAGTAGGCCCACTCCCAGTTGGCGAGTTCGGTGTCCGGGTAGTTGATGTAGGTGTGCCCGTTGGAGTGGGCGTCGATCGCACGGAAGCCGCCACGCGCCCAGTCGACCGCCGCTGCCCGGTCATCGCTGGACGGCGTCGCCGAACTCAGGCCGGCAGTGAAGACCGAGAACAGCGAGGACCTTCGGTGCACGTAGGCGGTGTCACCGGGCGCCGGGCGGTTGGCGTTCTTGCCCAGCGACAGCAGGCCGAGGTAGCGGTACTGGCCCGCTCGCCGATCGGCGTCGAAGGCGGTGAGGATGTCGTCGAAACCGGAATCGGAAATGGCCTTGTCGTGCATGCGGCTGCGGTTCAGGACGAACTGCTGGCGGGGCAGCAGCGCCTCGGGGTTGGCCCCGCTGAGATGGCACTGCTCCACCGAGTCGTTCTGGCAGCCGAACTGCCGCATGCTGGCCTGCTGGTAGGAGAGCTCGTCCACCACGCGGGTCGCGGGCGCGCTGCCGATCATCGAGACGAGCTCAGCGAGATCGGCGTCGAGGGTCGCCCTGCTGCCGAAGTGCACGCCGGTGACGATGACGGTCGGAACGGCACCCGGCGCGGCGTTGCTGAGCAGGATGCCCGCCCGCGGCGCGAGGTCCGGGGAGGTGTTGGTGAACCACTCCTGCAGCTGGGTCAGCACGTGATCTGCCTGCGCCCACGGCCAGGTCAACGTGAAGTAACCCACCCGGGTTTCGGTGGTCGGGGCAAGCTCGTAGTCGACGATCACGCCGAAGTTGCCGCCACCTCCGCCCCGAATTGCCCAGTACAGATCAGGGTTCTGCCGCGGCGAGGCAGTTACTGTGTGACCGTTGGCGAGCACCACCCGCGCCGACAGCACCCGGTCGCAGGCGGGTCCGTACTTGCGGTACATCCAACCCATGCCACCACCGGAGATGAACCCGCCCGGGCACACGGTCGGGCAGAAGCCACCCGGCACGGCGAGCCCGTGGGGCGACAGAGCCGTCACGACGTCCACCATCTGCGCAGCGGGGCCGACGTGCACCGAGGACGATCCGACCGTGACCTGGCGGAAGCCGGACAGGTCGATGACCAGACCCTCGGACGTCGAGAATCCGGCAAAGCTGTGACCCCCGCTGCGCACGGCGCTGGGCAGGGAGTGCTGCTGGGCAAAGGCTATGCAGGTGGCGACATCGCGCTCGGTGGCGCACAGAGCTACGGCCTGCGGGAAGATGCTGTCGAATTGAGCCGCCGCGAGCCGGTGTGCCTGCTCGTACGCCTCGTCCGAGGGCAGCACCAACCGACCGGTGAGGTGCCTGCGCAACTGGTCCCACGGCAGCCTGCGACGCCGGCCGTGCGCCGCGGCGAGGTCACCGCCCGAGGGGGATGCGCCTGCCGCGGTAACCACCGCGCCAGCTGACAGGGCGACGCCGGTCGCGAGGAATGATCTTCTGTCCATTGGTGAAACAGCCTTTCTGGGGGGGGTGGGCGGGGGCTCAGGACCGCTCGCGCAGCAGGGCGCGGCGCAGCTTTCCGTTGTCGGTGCGGGGCAGGGAACCCACGAACTCCACGAGCCGGGGGTACTTGTAGGGCGCGATCTCGCTCTTCACGAATTCCTGCAGTTCACGGGCCTTCGCGTCGTCGGCGACGACTCCGGCGGCCAGGACGACGAAGGCCTTCACCACGGTGCCGCGCGCCTCGTCCGGTACGCCGACCACCCCGGACTCGACCACATCCGGATGCCGGACGAGCGTGTGTTCCACCTCGGGGCCGGCGATGTTGTAGCCGGAGGAGACGATCAGGTCATCGGCGCGGCCCTGATGCCACAGGTAGCCGTCGGAGTCCTGGAGGTAGCGGTCACCGGTCAGATTCCAGCCGTCGCGGACGTAGCGTTGCTGTCGCTCGTCATCGAGGTAGCGGCACCCGGTCGGTCCCTGGACGGCCAGCATTCCGACCACGCCGGTGGGCACCGGCCGACCGGAGTCATCGACCACCCTGGCCCGGAAGCCGGGTACCGCACGTCCCGTGGAACCCGGACGGATGTCATCACCGGCCGCCGAGACGAACACGTGCAGCATCTCGGTCGAGCCGATGCCGTCGACGATGCGCAGGCCGGTGGCGTCATGAAAGGCATGCCAGACCACGGCCGGCAGCGCCTCACCAGCTGACACGCAGGTACGCAGCGAGCCGAGTTCCAGGTCGCCGAGGTGCTCGAGGATGGCGCGGTAGGCCGTCGGCGCGGTGAACAAGATCGTGACCCCGTGCCGCGCCACCGACGCGAATAGGTCCTTGGGTGCCGGGCGCTCGCTCATCACGGTGCAGGCGCCCACGCGCATCGGGAACACCAGCAGGCCGCCGAGGCCGAACGTGAACGCCAGTGGCGCGCTGCCTGCGAAGACGTCATCGGCCCGCGGCTGGAGCAGGTGCGCGGAGAAGGTGTCGGCAATGGCGAGGACGTCGCGGTGGAAATGGGCGGTGGCCTTCGGCGTGCCGCTGGTGCCGGAGGTGAACGCGATGAGCGCGATGTCGTCGGCGGCGGTGTCGACCGGGACGAAGCCCGCCGCCTTCGATTCCGCGCGCCTGGTCAGGTCGGCGTCGGCAGCCGCTCCCCACGAGACGATGCGGTTCGCGGCCAGCCCGGCATCGCGCAACTCGTCGAGGTAACGGTCATCGCACAGGGCGACGTCGACCGCGGCCTTATCCAGGCACTCGCGCAGCTCCCGCGCCCGTAGCAGCGGCATCGTGGTGACCACGACAGCGCCCGCCCGGAGCGCGGCCAACCAGCAGACCAGCAGCCATCGGGTGTTGGGTCCGCGCAGCAGCACCCGGTTGCCCGGTACCACATGCAGATCCTCGACCAGCACGGCCGCTACCCGGTTCACCAGGTCCGCGACCTCGTTGTAGGACCAGACCTCGCCGTCGTCGGTTCGGACGCAGGGGCGGTGCCCACCGACGCGCATGATGGTGCCGTCGAGCAGTTCCACGGCGCAGTTGACCCGATCGGGGTAGCGCAGCTCGGGTAGGTCGAAGCGCACTGTGGGGCAGGCAGTCGCGGCGGGTAGCAGGTCGCGGGCGAAAGTGTCGACGTGTGCGCTCCGCGTCGGTGCGGCCAGGTACGCCGCGGGAGCCGTGGTGTCCGGAGCGGCCGGCACGGTGAGGGAGGGCGCGTTCATCGGTCGGTGTCCGTCGCGGTGACCGGGATCGCCCGATACGCCGCCGTCATTCGCGCCGTGCATACCCGCTTACCGCGCTCGTCGCTGATCACGACCTCGTAACTGGCCAGCGTCCGGCCGAGGTGTAGTGCCTTGGCTACGCCGGTGACCCGGCCGCCGCGCACGGCGGCGTGATGGGTCGCGTTGATGTCCACGCCGACGGCCACGCCACCACGGGCGGCGAAGTGGTGGCAGGCCGCAACCGAGGCGAGGGTCTCGGCGAGGACGCACGAGGCACCGCCATGCAGCAGGCCGTACGTCTGGGTGTTGCCCTCGACCCTCATCGAGCCCTCAGCCCGGCCAGGGCCGGCCTCATCGATGGTGATGTCCAGCAGGCGCGCCAGCTGACCCGGGTCGACCACTGTGGCGAGCTCAGTCATCGAGGCCGCCACCCTGCAGCAGCTGGACCAGCTCCGGGCGCCGGATCTTCCAGGTTGCCGTCATCGGCAGCTGGTCGAAGCGCAGTTGCCGCGGAGCACCGAGACCGGGACGACCGGCAATGGCCTTCTTCCAACGGGCATTGTCCAGCGGCAGGTCACCGCGGGTGCACACGACCGGCACCGGTTGACCGTGATCGCCGGCGACGATGACGATCTCGCGCAGCTCGGGTAGCAGCGACATCAGCTCGTCCTCGATCTCGAGGTTGCTGTCGGTGTCCTCCAGCCGGTCGATCTCACGGTCGAGCAGGTGTACCCGGCCGATCCGGTCCTTGGTCCCGGTGTCGCCCATCCGCCACCAGCCGTCGTGCAGCTGCGCGGCGAACCGGTCGGACTCGCCCAGGTAGTCGGTGGCCCGGGTGCGGCTGCGCACCTCGATGTGGCCGACCTCGCCGCGGAGCAGGGGTGTGCCATCGTCATCGACGATGCGCAGCCTGATGGTGCCCGGCAATGCCCAGCCGACGCAGCGGCCGTCCACACTGGCTGCCTTGCGCTGGGAGATCCAGTTTCCGGTGACCGGACCCGTTTCGGTTTGTCCGTACAGCTGAAAGAACTTCGGGCGCGGACGCTTCGAGGCACCGAGCAGCGTCTGGACGGTACGCGGGTGAATCGCGTCGAAGGTGGCGCTGTAGTACCGGACGCTGGACAGTGGAGCGCCCGGCGCGCCCGCGAGTTCCTCCCAGGACACGAACGTGTTGGGCTGGGTCTCCACCACGCCGGGGCGGTGCTCGCGGAACAGGCCGCCGATGGCTGCCGGGCTCGGGTCTATCGCGACCACCAGCGGATTGCCGTACGAGATCCCCATGTAGAGCGCGCTGTAGAACCGGGCGTGCACGAAGCTGATGCAGAGCGCCACGGTCTCCTTGCGCCAGGTGCGCGAGGCGACGAGCTTCTGCACCCGCAGCCGGTACCAGAGTGCCGACGGTGTCTGAATGGCCAGCTTGGGAAGCCCGGTGGTGCCCGAGGTGTGCGAGATGAAGGCGGGCTGATGAATCGCCGGAACGGCCGCGACGGGCTCGGGCAGGCCGTCGACATCGGGCAGTACCTGGGTTCCGAGCAGCGCCTCACCGGCGGACAGCAGCACCGTGCGGGCGGCATCGAGGTCGATGGTTTCACGGTCCAGCATCGCTCGGTCGGTGATCAGCCAGGGCTGCTCCAGCCGGCGCAGCAGTTGCGACACGGTGTCTCCCGGCAGCATCGGCGACAGCAGCGCCGGCACCGCACCGATCCATTGCGCGGCGGCCGCGAGCAGGGCGATGTCGAAGTTGTTGGTCTTGAAGATGACCACCCGATCCTGGGGGCGGATGCCCGCGGCGTGCAGCTGGGCCGACAGCCGCCGTACCAGCGCCGCCAACCGGCCGACGGTGACAGTCGTTCCCTCCGCCGGCGCCAGCTGCAGTGGCTGGTCCAGCACGACGGGGGAGTTGCCGTGGACGGCAGCTGCCTCCTCGAACATGAGGCCGATGTAGAAGCCTCGAGCCTTCGTCTTCATCGAAATACCTCTTTCGGTCACAGGGTGATGTATGCCCGGGCGAGCGACTGGGTCGAGCCGCGTGCCGGTGGCGTCGAGCGGGTGGTGCGGGTTAGCTGAGGTCGTAGTCGATCGTGAGCGAGGAGCTGCGGGGACGGGCCCGGCAGGTGAGGATCTGGCCGGCTGTGATTTCTTCGGGGCTCAGCGCCCACTGGGCACCGACCTCCACCTCCCCGCACACCAGCAGGGCGCGACAGGTGCCGCAGACCCCGGTGGTGCACGAGTAGGGCAGTTCAGGATTGGCGACCAGCGCGGAGTCGAGCAGCGACCTGCCCGGCAGCAGTGCGGTCGTGGTGCGGCTGCCGTGGGCGACGGTGGTGAGCGTCCCTGCCACGGTTGCCCCGCCCGTATCGATTTCGCCTGCTGCGGTGGGAATCGGCGCGCTGGGTACGGGGGCACCGGCGGGGGCGTGGAACAGCTCGGTGCGGATTCGGGCGCTGGGCACACCACGATCGGTCAACACGGAACTCGCTGCCTGGCACAACTCTTGCGGCCCGCACAGGAACCACTCGTCGACGGCCGTGGTGTCCACGATGCGCGGCAGCAGTTCACCCAGCCGGCCCCCGTCCGGGCGTCCTGGACGCAAGCCCTCGCCGCGGTCCTGCCTGGATGCAAGGTGGAACAGCTCGAAGCGATCGAGGAACCGGTCCTTCAGCTGCGCCAACTCATCAACGAACATGGTGGACGCGAGGCCCCGATTGGCATAGAGCAGCGTGAACGTACTGCCGGCTTCGACGTCCAGGGCGGTGGCCACCAGGGACATCAGCGGGGTGACGCCGGAGCCTGCCACGATGGCGGCGTAGCGCCGTTGCCGGGTGGGCTCCACCGCGGTCGTGAAGCCGCCGCGCGGGGTCATCACCTCCACGTCGTCACCGGGACGAAGGCCTGCGGTGTATAGCGAGAAGGCGCCGCCGGGCACAGTGCGCACCCCAATTCGCAATCGGCCGGTGCGGTGCAACTCGGTCGGCGTCGAGCACAGGGAGTAGGGCCGGCGCACTTCGACCCCGGCGATCGAGACCCGGACGGTCACGTGCTGGCCCGCCGCGAAGGCGTACGAGGGACGCAGCTCGGAAGGGACGTCGAAGGTGAGCATCACCGCGGAGCCATCCGCTGACACGGGGTCGACGGAACTGACGCACAATGCATGGAACCCGCTGGTACTGGCAGCGATCGTTACAGCCGCGGGAGAAACGGCACCAGTGATCGTCGCGGCGGTCATCAATGTGCCTTCAGGTGGTCGAATGGGTCACCACAGCCGGCGCAGGTCCACAGCGACTTGCAGGCGGTCGAGCCGAACCGGGAAGTCTCATGGGTTTCCGCGCTGCCGCATGAGGGACATTGCACGCCGGCCGATCTGGCCGTACCGATCTGCAGCAGGACGGATTCGCGCGGACGTTGCGCCGGTGGTGCTATTCGCGCGGCAGCCAGTTTGCTGCGCGCCGACTCGTCGAGCCAGTCCGTCGTCCAGGCCGGTGACCAGACCGTGACGATGGCGATGTCATCGAAGCCGGCGGTACGTGCGGCGTCAGCGATGTCCTCGCGGATGACGTCCATGGCTGGGCAGCCGACGTAGGTGGGGGTGATGGTCACGGTCGGGCGGCCGTCGTCCAGGCTGACGTGGCGCAGGACGCCGAGCTCGGCGATGGTGAGCACCTGGATCTCGGGGTCGCACACAGAACCGACCGCTGTCTTGAGCGTGGCGAGAGCGCTCACCAGTTCACCCCTGCGTGAGCCCGGTGCAGGCTCTGCATCTCAGCGATCAGGAACCCGAAGTGCTCGGTGTGCAGACCGGAGCGCGCGCCCTCAGGGGCCCAGCCATCCAGGGGACGTGACACGGTCGCGCTCGCGAGCACCTCATCCACCAGATTCAGCCAGCCCGGCCGCAGCTGGGCCGGGTCGAGCCCGTAACCGCCGGCCGCCGCCGCGTCGAAGACCTCGTCGGAGCGGAACAGCTCATGGGTCCAGGGCCACACCGAATCGATGGCCGACGTCATGCGGGCATGGGACAGCTCGGTGCCATCACCGAGGCGCGCGGCCCAGGTGGAGAAGTGGTTCAGGTGGTAGGCGACCTCTTTACCGGCCTTCACCGCGATGGCCGAGATCCGGGCGTCGCCGCTGTCCTCGAGGTGCCCGTACAGCACGTGCTGGTAGGCGCTGAACGCGAGCATCTTCGCCACTGTGACGGAGAAGTCCTCGTTCGGCAGCTCCACCAGGGCAACGTTGGTGAATTCCTGCTCATCGCGCAGGTAGGCCAGTGAGTCCTCGTCGCGGCCGGCACCTTCGAGCTCGCCGGCGTAGCTGAGCAACACCCGCGCCTGGCCGAGCTGATCGAGGGCGATGTTGGCCAGCGCGACGTCCTCTTCGATCTGCGGGGCGACGGTGCACCACTGCAGCAGTCGCTGCGTCGCCACCAGGGAGTCATCGCCCAGGCGCAGCAGGTACCGGTAGTCGGTCATAGTTGCTCGACTCCCTCGGGCAGGTCGAAGTAGTTCGGAAAGCGGTACGCCTTGTCCAGCGCCGGGTCGAACATCGAGTCCAGCTCGTCCGGGCTGGACGCGAGAATCTCGGCCGTCGGCACCACCCAGATCGAGATGCCCTCACCGCGGCGGGTGTACAGGTCACGGGCGTTCTGCAGGGCAAGCCGGCCGTCGGCGGCCCGCAGGCTGCCCACGTGCAGATGGCCCAGGCCACGGCGGGCCCGGACGAACACCTCCCAGAGCGGCATGGCGGTCATGCGACTGCCGTAGCGCTGGCAGTCGCAGTCGCAGCGGTAGCGGCCCGGTCCGAGTGCTTGCGTGCATGCGCCATCGCGGCCTCGCGCACCCAGGCACCGTCCTCGTGAGCCTTGCGCCGGTGCGCGACCCGCTGACGGTTGCACGGGCCGTCGCCGGCGACGACGCGCGCCAACTCATCCCAGTCCGGAGGCGAGAAGTCGTAGTGACCCCGGTCGGTGTTCCAGGCCAGGGCCGAGTCGGGCAGGGTGACGCCGAGGGCCTCTGCCTGCGGAACGCAGATGTCAACGAAACGCTGGCGCAGCTCGTCGTTGGTGAACCGCTTGATGCGCCATTCCATGGACTTGGCGCTGTGGGTGGACCGCTGGTGCGGTGGGCCGAACATCGCCAGCGCCGGGTCCCACCAGCGGTTCACGGCATCCTGAGCCATCCGCTGCTGCTCCGGGCTGCCGTGGGTCAGCGTCCAGAGCAGGTCGAAGCCCTGCCGGTGATGGAAGGACTCTTCCTTGCACACCCGCACCATGGCCCGCGCGTACGGCCCGTAGGACGACCGGCACAACGGCACCTGGTTGACGACCGCGGCGCCGTCCGTCAGCCATGCCAGCGCGCCGACATCGGCCCAGGTGAGCGTCGGGTAGTTGATGAACGACAGGTACTTCTGCCGCCCCTGGTGCAGGGCGTCGAGCAGCTCCTCGCGGTCGGCGCCGAGCGTCTCGGCAACGCCGTAGAGATAAAGCCCGTGCCCGGCCTCGTCCTGCACCTTGGCCAGCAGGATCGCCTTGCGACGCAGGCTGGGCGCGCGGGTGAGCCAGTTGGTCTCGGGCTGCATGCCGACGATCTCGGAGTGCGCGTGCTGGGCGATTTGGCGGACGAGGCTCGCCCGGTAGCGCTCGGGAACCCAGTCGCGCGGCTCGATCTTGCCGTCGGCGGCGATGATGGCCTCGAAGCGGGCGAGCAACTCCGCTTCGGTATGCGCGTCCTCGCCGGGCAGCGGCCGCGGCCCGGGCGCAACACGGGATCGGGCGGCGGCGAGCAGTTCCTCCGCCTGCGCCACCTCGCCTAGCAGCATGTCGGTACTGGCGCGGGTCGCCTCGCGCCCAGTCTGGATGTGCATGTGATCGACCTACATTCCGCATATCGGGTCTGGCTGTCTTGCCACCTGGGCGAGTTGCGCTGGGGTGCTGACAGGGGGCAGGTGGCAGGTGTTGCTCAGCTGCCGCCGGCGAATCCGGTTCGCCATGAGGGAAATTCGAGGGTCATTCCGCGAGACTTCGCCAGGCCGTTCGTGGCGCCTCGCTCCCACCCGGCCCGGCCGGACGTCGGCTCGGGCGTGGGGCGCCCTACGGCGCCGGCGAGCACCGGCACCCAGGCGCGGGCCGGTGCCGGTTCGTCGTCGACGATGTTGACCGGACCGTTCGGCCACTCAAGGGCCTGGACCGTCGTCCTGGCAGCGTCTCGTACGTGGATGAACGAGCTGACCGCATCGTTGGCGGCCAGCTCTCCGCCGGCAAGCTTGCCCGCCATGAAGCCGTTGGGCACGTACCAGGTACCAGGGCCGTAGAGGGTCCCGTATCGCAGGATCACGTGCTCGGGCAGTTCCGCGACCGCGCCTTCGAGGGCCTGGATGCCGCCGATGGTCATGGAGCGCGGCTCGGGTGCCCCGACATCGAGAGCGTCGCTCTCGTCTGCCGGGGTGTCACCCGCGGCGTAGGCCCACGAGATGGATTGGGCGACCATGCGGCTCACGCCGGTCGCTTTGGTGGCCTCGACGAGGTTGCGGGTACCGACCCGGCGCAGGTGCGCATTGTCGGCCGACGAACCTCCTGCCAGTGCCGTCAGCTCGTGCAGCACAACGTCGGGCGCCGCCGACCGAACGGCCTCGGTGGTGGCCCCGGGGTCCAGGACGTCGAGCACGACACCCTTGGCGCCCAGGCTTGCCAACTCGGCGGCCGCCGAAGCGGAGCGCGACGTGCCGACGACCTCGTGACCCGCGTCGACAAGCATCGGGACGAGGACGCGGCCGATGGCACCGGACGCGCCCGCTACGAAGATTCGCATGGGATTGGAACTCCAAATGGTGGGCATCAATGATCAGGTGACGAGGTGGGGTGAGGGCTTGGCATCGCGGTCGCGGAACCACAGGGCGGCGGTCAGGGTGAACAGGATCCCGCCGGCGACGCACACACCGGTCCAGCCGACGTGCGGTAACACGGTCAGCGCCAGCAGGCTCCCGACGGAGCCACCGACGAAGTAGGCGGTCATGTAGGCGGTGGTCACCCGGGCCCGGACCTGTGCCTTGTACTGGTAGATCCGGCCCTGGTTGAGCACGTGCAAACCCTGGACGCCGATGTCGAGCAGGATGATGCCGATGATCAGCACCCAGAGGTGGCGGGGGCCGGCGAAGACCAGCCAGGCCGCACCGAGCAACAACGTGAAGGCGCCGATGGCGACGTGACCGTAGCCGCGATCCTGCAGCCGGCCCGCGGACTGCGCGCACAGCACACCGGCCGCGCCGACCAGGCCGAACGAGCCGATGGCCGCGGTCGAGTAGCCGAAGGGCGTGGCTGCGAGCAGCGACGGCAGCGCGGTCCAGAGCAGCTGGAAACTGGCGAAGCCCAAGGCCCCGACGAGCATCCGCCGACGCAGGAACCGCTCCTGGCGAATGAGGCTGACGACCGAGCGGAGCAGCCTGGGGTAACTGCGGGACCCCTCGGGCACCGGCAGGACCGGCAGCGCCAGGAACAGGACGACGGCAAGCAGCGCGATGACGACGGCGGCAGTGATGTAGACGGTCCGCCAGCCCGCGAGTTGGCCGAGCGCTCCGGACACCGTTCGCGCGAGCAGAACGCCGAGCAGCAGGCCGGTCATCATGGTGCCGAGCACCCGGCCGCGCTGGCCGTCGCTCGCGAGGGTGGCCGCGAACGGGATCAGGACGTTGACAGCCACGCTCGACACCCCGACGCAGGTGAGCGCCAGTACAAGCACCAGCGCGGACCACGCCACCGCTGCAAGGGCGAGCGCGACCGCGCTTGCCGCCAGCAGCGACACCGCGAGCGCCCGCTTGGCGAGCAGGTCGCCGAGCGGAACAAGAAAGATCAGTCCGAGCGCGTAGCCAAGTTGTGTCGTGGTGACGCCGTAGCCGACCCTGGACGCGGCGCCGAACTGCCTATCGAGGTCAGGAAGAAGCGGCTGGACGTAGTAGATGTTCGCGACGATCAGGCCGCACGAGACCGCCATCAGCAGCAGCAGCGCGCTGGATATGCCAACTTCAGCCTGGGTATCCGCCTCGGGGCGTGACACTTCGGCACCCCGCACTTCGGCACCCCGCACCGGGCGCTCATCCGAGTTCGAACGCCCGGACGGGCGGTGGCGGCTGGACGCGGGAACACTCATGCTTCGGGACCCTACGAGGCACTAGGTCAAAGCGCCTGGTCCGATCCGTCACTTTTAAACTGGTCCATTTGTCCGCTTACGCCTGTCCACTTGTCCGGCCGCAACTGGCGTCACCAAGTGGCGCATCCATCGGTAGCCGAGGCGGCGCGGCGCTATGAGCCAGCACGGAGACCGGCTTGGCCAGAAACGACGGTTCGTGTGATGCGTGAGAAGTGAGAAGTGAGAGGGCCGGAGAAGAGCCGGAATCGTTGAGCCGACGAGGAGACTTGAACTCCTAACCGCCCGATTACAAGTCGGGTGCGCTACCAATTGCGCCACGCCGGCGTGCGCGAGCCCGATCATCCGAGCCCACCCGCCGGGATCATCGTAGTCGGCCCAACCACCCCCGGCCGGGGCCACTACGGCCCGGGCCGCCTGCCAAACCACTCACCGCAGCGGGTACGAATGGTTCCCAGACGCCCGGACCGACCATGGAGCGAGAAGATGACCCGCCTGCACAAGCCCAAGGCCGGCTTCTGGATCCGGCTGTGCGTGGTGCTCAGCTACCCGATCACCACGGCCTTCTTCCGGCTTCGTTGGCGCAACGTCGATCGGATGCCCGCCACCGGTGGGGTCCTGGTCGCGGTCAACCACATCTCCCAGGCCGACACCCTGACGATGGCGCGGCTGGTCTGGCACAGTGGCCGCATCCCCCGCTTCCTGATCAAGCACACCGTGTTCGGCTGGCCGGTGCTGGGCCGCATCATGGGAGGCGCCGGTCAGCTGCCGGTGTACCGCCAGAGCGAGCATGCCGTTGACTCCCTCCGCGATGCCACCAAGGCTCTGCAACGTGGCGAGTGCGTGGTCATCTATCCCGAGGGCACGATCACGAACGATCCGGATTACTGGCCGATGCAGGCCAAGACCGGCGTCGCCCGGCTCGCGCTCTCATGCCCCGACGTTCCGGTGGTCCCGGTCGGCCAGTGGGGCGCACACCGGACGCTCGGGCGCCGCGGGCGCTTCCGTCCGATTCCGCGGCATCGACACGAGGCCTCCGTCGGTGAACCGCTCAACCTCGACCGGTACCGCCAGGCCGCGCCCACCGGGGAAACCCTCAGGGCGATGACGGACGAGATCATGGCCGCCATCACCGCCGAGGTCGAGCAACTCCGGGGCGAGACCCGCCCGGCGACAACGGCCAACCCGGCAGCGAGCGCCTGACCGGCGTCAGCTACGCACCGGCCCCGAGCTTGTTCGTACCACCAGCGAGGTGGTCAGCACCACCGAACCGGCCGCGTCCAGCAGGGCCTCGACCGCGGCATGCCCCTTGCGCTCCATCGGCTGCCGGACCGTCGTCAGCCCCGCGGAGCTCGCGGCCGACACGTCGTCGAACCCGGTGACGGTGACCCGCGCCGGCACCTCGACGGCACGCGACGCCAGCTCGTCCAGCGCCCCGAACGCGAGGATGTCGGAGGTGCACATGATCGCGGTCAGCCCCGGCCCCGCGTCGAGCAAAGCGGCAGCCCCGAGCGCGCCCTCCTCCCGGGCGTTGCCGGGCCGCTCACTCACCAGCACGCCCGCCGCGTCCACCCCGGCGGCCTCGACGGCGTCCAGCAGTCCGAGCAGCCGCTGATGCCGCACCGGGTGCGGGTCCGCACCGGCGTCGAGCCGTTCGAGCAGTGGACGTGCCGAGCCCCGAGCCGGAACGTCCTCACCCCGGCGGACCGCGACCACACC
>JAABUM010003618.1_pt1 | contig 18619 bp, 30 predicted proteins | sample 5559161 | NCBI WGS metagenome assembly JAABUM01 (sample SAMN10711868, study PRJNA513369) | rock metagenome | isolation source: Antarctica rocks | place: Antarctica: Victoria Land, Siegfried Peak nord | reverse complement strand
TCTCCGTCGAGTGTGCTCGCGCCGTGCACCCTACTGGTGCGCGATCAGATGCAGCACGACAAGCGCAATCCTCCTGGGTGTTGTCAAGTCGTTGCGCTCAACGCCTCATTCACCGGCTCTCGTGCACCGCCGCAGGTGCGTGTACCAGCATGCGGACGAGAAGGGGACGACAGGCGTGGCGCTGGACCGCAACCTCGTGCACGTCGCCGGCCGCGCACTCCAGGTATGCTTCTTGCTGCTTTGCGTGGCCCATCGTGTTCCAGAGACACCCCAAAAAAATAAGAAGGGCTACACGCTGATGAACAGTCCACAGCTCGACGGGGTACTGCTGCGCCCTGCGCTGTCTCTGCAAATGCAGAGGAGGCGTCTGGAGGCGGCTCCGCCTTGCGTGAACGCTGCTGCAGGCCGCACGCGGTCCACAGCAGGCACGGTCATCGACTTGTCTTGACACCAAGAGGTCCAGAGCGATCAGGTGCAGCAGCTGCTCTGCCAGGCGAATGGTTTTGCAAAAGCGGTGGGCATCAACGGGTTGCACAATTGCGGCAGGCCAACATGACGCGCATGGGGCGGCACGTGCTGCCGGCGGGGGAGAAGGCGCTGTTCCTGCTCAACTGGCTGGCGCGGCGCGTGCGCCCTGGTCTCAAGCCCTACACCCCCGACTTCCGCCGCGCCTTCGACCACTTTTGCCTGCACGCCGGTGCGCTCCCGCAGCATGGATCGACGGCGGAATCCTGAGCAGTATCTGATGCTGGGCAGCACCTGGTGCCCTCAACACCGGCAGTTGCTTCCTCATTCCGGCACTGCATGTCGCGCGGCTGCCCGCGCCTCTTTACCCAGTGGCCGCAAATCCGGCCAACCGTCCTGTCACCCGCGTCCGTGCTCTGAGAAATTCTGGCGTTTACTTTGCATCTCGAAATCCCGGTCGTCTCACAGCAGCAGAGTAAGTAAGACGGTGAATTCACCTGCAGGCGGGCGTGGCGTCATCGAGGGCCTGGGCGCGCAGCTGCAGCTGGACGAGCGGCAGCGGGCGCCGGCGGCGCAGACGCTGTGCCACTACGGTGCGCGCCTTTCCTCGACTGTCCGCACCGCTGCCCCACTGCAGGGGCGGGCGTGGGACTCTGTGGACACCCAGCAGTGACTATGGGTTCCTGGGTTTACTGGGAGTCGCCTGGACACGACGTCTGGTGCAAGCGTTGTCTGCTTTCGAAACACCTCGTCTGCTGATGTTTTGGACTGGCTTGTCCATGGAGCTGTGGACACCCTCTCCAGCTCCTGTGCTTGTCTGTGGAACAGGCAACACCAGCAGCAGCACGGTGTGGTACTCGCTGGGCTTCATCGAGTCGTGCCAGGGCATCCGCCGCGGCGACACCGTGTGGCAGGTCCGACATTTCCTGCCTCGATTGTTGTTGTTTTCTTGTACAGTTGCCAGTTCGATTGCTTGCACATGGTAGAGCCTTGCGCCCGTTGCGCAGCTCTGGCAGTGCAGCACAGAAGGCAGAAGGGTCCACCAAAGTGTTAAATTCTGCGACCTCTGCGCGCAGGTGGGCTTCGGCTCGGGCTTCAAGTGCAACAGCGCGGTTTGGAAGGCGCTGCGCTCGGTAAAGGACGTGCACGCGTGCTGGGCCGAGCACGAGCAGGTGCTGCGCTAGATTTTATGGCTTCCTGTTGTCGCCTTTCGCCATCTGTCGGCGGCCAACTGCGGGGCCGCAGGCACTCGGAGGCGACGCAACATGAGCCAGCAGCCGCAGATTTCAGACTGGCACGGCGGGGTCTGGCGGAACAAAGCTGAAACTTCTGCCGGGGCATCGTGCAGCGGCTCGACACGGCTGTGGGGCCGCTCCCGCCCTGTGGCTTGCACCCTCTGCACATTGCGGGCACACGGCGGAAGCGGTCACCAGCCAGCAGATTATGGGTCGAGACCCTGGAGGGCAGAGGCAGGCTGGCGCCAGTCATGTGGAAATGTAGCTTGCAGACCTCCGTGATTAGCTGATAGGACGGACGGTCGAGAGCGCCGCGGTGCTCTCGGCAGGGTGGGCATAGCACAGCACAGCGGCAGCCAGGTTTGTAGAGGCAGGCGGCGAGTGGCAGAATCTGGCGAGTGAGTAGAGAACTACAGCTGCTGGCGTGGTGGCCAGCGTATGTTCTGAGGGCAGCACGAGGGGCGCTCCCGCCTTTCCTTTGACGTTTGTCAAGGCACAGCATTGGGCACCGCAGCACTGCACACATGGTCGTGCGGCCATCCTGATCGCCCTGGTTCAGATCAGCGCTGGGCTGCCATCGGCCAGCTGTAGAGCGTGATCAGGATGGGCGTGCGTCTCACATGAAATTCACTTGAAATCATGGACCGCAACCCACCGCCTCTCCACTCTCCTTCTCCCTGCCGTTCCACAACTTGCATTTTGGTGTTCCCCAACCATCTGCCTTACGCAAACGTCAAAAGTGAACATATGATCATGGCGTCACCGCTGTCGGCAGCGCCGCGGCGGGTGCCGCCATGCCCGCGCAATGGCGGTCAATGTCCAGGCACCATCAACGCGCCGACATCACGGCTGTGTCGCCGCTCAGGCCGTTGTGAATCTAAAGTGTACGATCGCATATTCACACGCTGTGTGATTCCCGCACCTTTTGGCAGCAACTTTTGGACCGTCCACTGGCTTCAGCAGGGGACAGAGACATGCTGAGGTGGGTGGCAAACTTTTGTCTAACCGCAAGGATCAGCGGCTACAACTCAACTTCTTTTGCAGGTCCCGGTAGCTTCTGACTGATTCCAACACTCGGAACGAAACGGCCGGCCGGCAAACTCGCAGGAACTCGCCGACGCAGCAGCACCGCCTGCGCGTTGGGACGGCTGGAAGGTACGCAGCCGCCTTGAGCTTGCAACGAGGAACATCAAACATCCTAGAACTGTTGCAAGTAGGCAGATGCAGCATATCACGATGACGAAAGAGGCCTGAAGGCAGTTGTTCCACCGCCGGTTCACGAGCTTCTTGTCAGTTCGAATGCAAACATTGGTCTGCTCCTTGCTTGCAGGCATACTCTCTGGGTGCTCCTGCCTTCCAGATCATCGCTTAGCTGCACCCCGCCACTTGCAAGCCGGTCGTTCGAAGCTTCGGATCGCAAGTTTCTCACCAGCCGAGGGCTGCCGGTTACCCGCGGCTTCTGGTGCCGTCAGGCGCCCAGCGACCTGTGCGTGATCTGGGACAGCGACTGGAAGACGACCCTCCTCCAGCCGCCAGCTCAGTGCACCGCTGCAGCTTGACCGCCACCGGAGAGATTTGACCGCAGCGGCTGCCCAGCTGCTTGGGCCCGTTCAGCTGCGTTCTACCGTCAACGCGAGCAGCGCATCTGCCAAACGCAAGGAAGGATTAGCCACACAGCCAGCGAAATGGCTCCCGCCATCGTCGCCCAACTCCCAGCCGGCAGCCGCGGCGGCGGCATCCCCAGGTGAGCGGCTATGGTATGCCTTCTGCATGTGTTGCACTGCTTGCGACAGCTCCTGTTGGGTCGTCAAAACGTTGGTGGTCATCACAACCTCATCACCATCCTCTATGTTTGCGCCGCAGCCCCCAGCAGCTGCTACGACAGCTGTGGCGAGCATACAGCTACGCACTCGTCACCTCGCCGCTCGCGACGCAGAGCCTCACGGCGGTCGTTGGCTTTGCCGCCGGCGACGCCTGCGCCCAGGTAGCCGAACCTTCCTGCTCCTGGATTCCCTGGCACAGATTATCTACATTGTACTATGGCAGAATCGGCACATGGCAGGAAGCTGCCAACTGCCCTGCCTGGCTCTGTGCAGAGGTCGTCTTGATGCAGTGCAATGGCGACAGCTGCTGCATCGCACACTGTCTTGACTGTCTGTTCCCCGATCGTCTGCCCCTGAGCATCCTGAGCACCTGTGGCTGCTGACCGGCTGCTGCAATCCCGTTTGCAAGGCACTTCAAACCACTTTGACACCTGGCGTCCGCAGCTGCTCAGCACGCGGCCCGAGTGCCGCACCCGCGACGGCCGCCTGATCCGCGCCTACCGCCGCGTGTTCCGCCCGCGCTACGAGCCCGAGGCCCCCCCCTTCGAGTATGATTGGCAGCGCACAATGCGCCTGGCGGCCTTCGGGGGTGCCATCGCAGGACCCATGGGCCACGTCTGGTTTCAGCTGCTCGACAGTTGCATCATGCCGCACGCGCCCCGCAGGTTCGGAGCCTTCCTCCTCCAAACATTGCTGATCTGTGATCTCCGATCAGGATCTGTGATCTCCGGCAGGATCTTCGCCGTGCAACAGCTACATCCGCCCCATCCGGGCAGCAGATTACCCAGTTGCCGCGCCGGGTACCGCGCCGGTCGCCGGATCTAGAAGAGCGCACACCTGCACTTCTGCGCTCGTGCAGCTGACACATCAGCCAAACCGTCGGCTACTCAGTTCGTGCCAGTCATGGCGATCACACTCCTCCTGCATGTGCTGTCAGTTCATCGCTGCACTCTTGAGCGGGCTTCGCTTCCGATGTGATCGATCTGCCGTGGCGTAGCTGAGCCCCTGCTTCCTGCCACCACGCAGCGTGTCTGCGATTACGCTGAAGTGCGTGCTGGACCAGACCTTCATGGCGCCCTTCGGCTGCGCGCTGTTCTATGCGGTACAGGGTGTGCTGGCCGGCGCGCCCGAGACCGTAGTGCCGACGCTTCGCGAGAAGTTCGTGCCGACGATGTCGGTGGGGGTTTTGGACTCTCAGGGTCTTGTCTTGTAGCGCCTCTCCGCTGCCCTGCTGCGAACGAGCCAGAATACTTCAAGATTGCGGAGGAGCTTGAGTACTGAATAGAGCACACTGCAGGTCACGAGGGAGCTTCAGGCTGCGATGCGGCACGTCACAGCCTCCGCGTGTTGCTGCTGTAGTGTGTTCAGCTTCGTGCGGCCCGTATTATGGCATCATGACATCAGCCTAACCAGGACGACCCAATGCACACCATATGGACCATGAGAGGGTTGCTCTCATGCCTCCTGCAGGCCAGCTACAAGCTGTGGCCCCCGGCGCACATCGTTAACTTTGCACTAGTGCCGCCGGCGTACCGGGTCCTGTACACGAACCTCGTCTCGGTGCGCCCGCCGTGCTTGCCCCACTGCGAGTTTCGCTCGTGATCGTAATTCCGATCAGCTTGGGGGGAGCTGCGGGAGCTGCTCTGTGCCCCTTCCTGCCTGCTTGAAAATGGCCTCACCGGTGACAGCTCCAGTGGCTTCAGTGGGCTGTAAAGGCTCACTCTCATACGTCTGACAGCCTTCCCACCTCGCTCCGCAGGTGCTGTGGACGTGCATCCTCAGCAAGACCGCCGCCGACAAGCCGCAGCGCGTCGTCGCGTCTGGCAACGTTGTGGTGCCGCTGTGCATCGAAAACGTGTCCGAGGACCCAATCGCATCCCTGACCGCCGCCAACGCAGTCTGAAACAACATGGGATTGACATGGAGGATGACATAGAGAGGGGCATGGTTCGTGAGCCGGTTAGGACTAGAACGGGCAGCCCTGAAGGCGGGGCGCGGCTTTTTATGCTGCCGCTGTCGCACAAAAGCCGGCGGCGGCGGCTGCCCAGCAGCAAAGAAGAGGGCGGCGGCGCGGGCGCCGGCGGACTCAGGAGAGAAGGACCAGACTAGGGCGAAGACTCGGATGTGGCAGCCGCAATGCCAGCAACTTCAACAGAATGCACATGCAGATACAGCGGGCCTCAGGCGGCTAGTCAGGGCCACGGCGGGGCCCAAACGGAACAAGGGCTGCCGCAGGGCCGCAGAAGAGGCACTATATGAATCAGGCGGGTCAGCGACGGCCGCTGCGCAGAATACTTTCTAAGGCGGACGCGGACAGACGGGCATCGATTGTGACTGACTGTCAGGCGGCAGGGGGAGGTGACAGGGGAGGTTCACGGGTTGTGCGGCAAGGTCCAGAGAGCTCCTTCAGCCTGCAAGCATGGCTGCAATTCGTTGTCTGAGAGTGTGGAGGCGGGGCCACCGTAGATCAGACACCGTAGAACAGGCAATGCGCGAAGTTGGCTGTTGTGTCTGTTGGTTTCTTGACTTGTCGGAGGGCTTCTGACTCGCGACTTCGTCAAATTCTTGGGGGTTCGAAGCAGAGCGCGCTAGTGTGCCTGCTCACTTTAGGGCTTGAGGTTTTCACCACAGAGAATAGGTACGTACCTAGTCAGATGTGGTTTGAGCCTTCGACAGGTAGATTCCTCTTCGTTGTTACCAGGCACTGCTCTGTACTCGCAGGTGATGACCCACTGTGTTACACACTTTGACTTCGGTACAAACCACAGTTCGACTGCTCAACAAACTCTTCCTGTCAAGGATCTCGCACTTCGAGGTGTCCAATAGACTGAACGGCAGACACAAACATCTGCCGTGCGCATCCAGCCCAAACCTAGATGTAAAGGATGTCATCACTTTCTAGCATGCCGCACCTTTTAAGGCAGCATGTGCCCCTGCAGCATCAGTCCGCGCCACACTGCACTGATCGCAGCGCAGCGCTGCCGTTTTCATCGATGACGGTCTCCTCTGCCAAATTCACTTGCAATCCCCCAAGGTTAATACGGCCGTGTCAATCCGATAGACGCGTCAAATTGTTTGCCCCATGTGGCGCATCCGCACGAGTTCTGCCCAAGGCATGGGCAGTCTGTCGCCTTAGGTGAGGCTGCCGGACCCGCAGACAGGACACGTGCCGCCCCCCGCGCATCTCGCCGCCTTTACTAGTCCGCCACACACAAGAGGCGTTCCCGTGCGCCGCTGAGCATGCCGACTGCTGGCACACCCCGGCGGCCGCCAGAGGCGTCTAGTAGCGGTTCCGCCGGGCAAGCGCAAACAGGTTGCCGATCTGGAGGAGGCAGGCGGCGGTCACGACGTAGTGGAGGATGTGGTGGTCAGACAGCCCTATGTATCGGTGGTGGCCCGAGTTCCTGCGCAGCAGGAAGGAGCGGAAGCAGCAAGCGTCAATGCCAGAGCTGTTGTCGTCTGCAAAGGGGCTCTCAGGAAACGTTCTGCGCAGCGATGGGTGCACGCACAGGCCACCACGCAGGGTTTGCTGCTGGGTGAGGAGCAGCAGCAACATTGCGATGCATGCAGTCCTGTCGTGGGGTCTGCACAACCCGTGCGGGCAGTGATAAGGCACCTGAGGAAGGTCACGGCAGCGATCGCGAACAGGATTAGCTGGACGCCCAGGTTGGGCGTGTAGATCTGCAGCGTGGAAACGTATTGTCACGAAATTCTTGGCATGATCTCGACACAAAACATCAGAGTAGTCGCGCTCTGCACGTGCTGTGCAGCTTGGCAAGCGTGCAACCAGTCTGGGCGGCGCCTGGCGCGCCGCAGCACCTGGCAACAACCGGGCTTCGCTCCGACAAGCACTGCATGCATTGCATTGCCTGATAGGACCGCCTTTTCGAGTCACATGCACAACTTGAGCCGTCGTGCGCAGCGAGACTTGGCCTGTACAGCCCTTGACAAACCCTGAAAACCCTGAAAACCCTGAAAACAAGTTCAGCGCACCTCCTTGCCGAAGAGGGCCACGATCGCGAGGATGCCGACGGTGAAGGCGCCCACCCGCGGCGCCGGCGGGAAAAAAGCGCCGCCCAGCAGCAGCGCCGCGATGACGTACATGGGCACCGGCACGTGCCCATGCTCGATCGCCTGCGCCGCACAGCAGCACTCGAAAGCACGGACCAGCCAAACGAAAGGGTTTGGAGCGCCTCCAGTCGAGTATTGAGATTGACGGGGCCTCGAGCTGCGACCGCCAGCGGTACCGATGCCCGTGCAGTGTGGCCTGCACCCCACACAGCTTCCCAACGCAAGAGACAAGTCGGGCCGGTATAGGCGGCGGGACCGCCGGCTGCGCGCACCATGAGGCTGGACAGCGGGTTGCCGATGGTGAGCATTATGATGCCCCAGGTGAAACGTTCCAGTGCTGTGAAATTGAGTTGAGGCGCCGCCCCGTGACAGCCTTACCATGAGGCTGGACAGCGGGTTGCCGACGATGAGCATCACGATGCCCAGGTGGTCCGCCTTCTCCAGACTGTGGCTGTCCGGGTACACGTGCCCCAGCGCCGACAGCAGGTGCGTGGTGCTGGCCGAAAAGCAGAAGAAGGCCAGTGGCCCCGGCGCCGCGGCGCCCCACCACCGCACCAGCACCCTGTGACAGGTAGAAGTTGCGTTTTGCACAGTCAGCTGTATGTGGAGTGCCCGCCACAGCAAGGCGTTCATCGGACGCCCCTGACAGAAGAGCAATGGCCGAGACTCCGACGTGTCAGCCGCTCAGAGACCGAAAGTGGTCCACCTAACTTCACTTTTCTGCAGTCCCTACTGAAGTACTGAACGTGCCGGGGGTGCCAGCAGTGAGGTATACAGTATAAAGTACTGAACGTGCCGGGGGTGCCAGCAGTGAGGGTGCTGAACGTCCCGGGGCGCCAGCAGGACCTGAGGAAAGGTGCCGGTGCACTGACCCAGAGGTCAGAGGCTTGAATCACGAAGGCTGCACGCACCACAATCATCTATACACAGCACCATAGCGACAACCTTCAGGACAGGGGCGATTGGGAAGGTCCTATGCATGGGATTGATCCAGTTGCATCGAAGTGTATTGAATGCCTTTGTGTTGCGTATGCGTGCACAGTCGCTGCGGCGGGCGCCGAGTGAGGCGGCGGAGAGTGGAGGCTCACGCTGCCAGCATGAAGAGGGCACCCGGCAGGCCGTGCGACCACACGTTTATGCGCTCGTAGGCGTCCCGGAAGGCGCCTGCAGCGAGGCGTTGCATCATCAGGTGAGGCGCGGCGGCAGGCGTCCATGGCACAAGTGTATGGAGGTCTGGGCGGGCAGGGGCGCAGGGTGATCGCTCGCACTTACTGTGGTGCCACGGCATGTGGGGGTGGCTGCCGGCCTTTGACCCTGGGAATCTGAACGAGAGGCCAGGAGGCGGGCTCTGCGAGCCATCGCTGAGCGTGTCCAGGCTGCTGCAGCTGCAGTTGTGCCGCTGCCGCAGCTTCTCTGCGTGCAGCTCGTACACCGTGGCTCGAAGTGCTGCGTCGCCATCTGCCATCTGGGTGCTGGGGCGTACAGGTGGCTCCGGCAATCACGCGTCTGCACGACAACGGGTTCTTGTGTAGATCACGAGGCTGCAGGCTGCCCAGCAGGGCTGAGCTTCAAGGGTTGTGGAGAAAGACTTTTCCTAGGTCAAGTCGGGAGTAAGCGAAGTTGTCCTTGCAGCTTGCAGGTAGTCAGGAGCATCGGTGCAGGAATCTCCAACTGCAGTGGCGGGAATATCATGTGGGAATATCATGTGACGGAACCGCACGGAGACCGCATAGCGTAACAATTTCTTACCAAGAAACACAACTGTGCATCGGCACACCTTTTCCCTCAAACTGAACCTCGTTCCGACCAGCTTCGATCGGTAGCCTGTATCGGCAACCGCTGCCAGCACCCTGTCCACTATGGCGTCAGCAGGGGCAGCTTCGACGCGCGTGATATACTGGGGGAGCGGCTCGGGCCCCGCCTGGCGAGTCCTGATCGCCCTCAAGGAGAAGCAGCTGGAGTTTGAAAGCCGGCTGCTTGAGTTTTCCAAGGGTGAGTGACATTGGATTGATGCCACGATCTGCACCTCCTTTACGGTGTTGCACAGGGAGCAGGGAAGGCTGTGATAGACATCCAAGTACTCTGTGATGGGCTCGATGAATTATTGTACTCTATGATCTCATCTATAGCTGCTGCATCAATGCTTGCCGATCCTGGTTGCATGCACAGGATGCTCCTTTCTAGTAACTTGCCGTCTGCCAGCCTGATTTGAGGGCCGGGAATGTGCATTTACGCACAGAATTGCATTGCGAAATGTTTCTTGTCGCTTTTGCCCGCCAGCAGGAGCTTATGCGTCCCTCAGGGCGTCGGCTGCGCGTCTTGATGCGAGGACATCGCTGCCGCTTGTCATGCAGCGGCAGGGTCGTCAGCAAGGCACAAATTCTACAGGATACTCGCATCAGAGGGCTCACTCAACCAAGTGCTATAAATGTGCCGTGCAGGTGAGCACAAGTCCGCGGAGGTCCTGGCGCTTAACCCCCGGTGAGTGGCGCCACACTGCCGCTCCTGAACTAAAAATAAAACTTAGTAAAACCTTTGTCAGTGACAAAACTGCTGATGACGCTGGTTTAGCATTATGCTGCCGGTCACAACCCTGTCACCTGACGCCTTGCCCCTGGCTGAGCAGTTTTCCATATTTCACCTTCTTCAATTTGGTATGTGCGCCGACGCCTCAGGGGCCAGGTGCCGACGCTGAAGGACGGCGAGGTGGTGGTGAGCGAGTCGCTGGCGGCCGTCATATATCTTGCTGAAACATACGACAGCGGCAGCCAGCTGCTGCCGGCCTCCGATGCACCCGCTGCCCGAGCGCTGGTGTGTCTGCAGGGGCCTTCTCCTGATGAATTTGAAAAATGAAAACCCAGCAAAGTGTATCAATAACTGTCCTGGAGGAGACGTGTGCGGACGACAGCTCGCCAGCTGCTGGCGCCATGGTCCAGACCCCACCCAAGTCGATTTGAGGGTCCACTGCCGTTCCGCTCCGTGCCCGACGCCCATGCGCAGGTGTCGCGTTTGCTTTGCTGCCATATTTCTGGCTATTTCAGGCTTGGCCTATCCTTCTGCTCTGGTGACGATGTGTCCTCCTCATTTCCTCGCGACGCATGGCTTGTCGGTGTGGATGGCTCATTTGCGGCTGCCTGAGAAGCTCATTTCTTGCCTGCAGGTGTGGCAGCGCCTGGCCGAGGCGGAGGTGAGCCTCTGGGTTTGTGCATGATGCTCTGTCGGAGTGATGCATGCAGCTCCCGCCACTGCTTCTCGCCAGAATTCCCACCTGGGAAACCCTAAACCCTAAACTTGGGTGCGATTTTGAGATGATGTCAAATGTGCGCGGCCAGGTGCTGTCAACAAAATTGACAGCGCCGTTCAGACTGAAGATGATGGCGTCGCGGAACAACAAGCCCCTGGGTGCGTCCTTCTTTCGTTCCTTCTTTGGGTGAGAGCACATGCACTGGGGGCAAGCTCGCTTTCGTCTCAGCGCTTTCGAAGCACCTCACTTGCCATGCCGTCTGTCTGCTACACAGCCCGCTCTTATCTGAAGTACCAACATGTGGCACACTCTTTCAATACATGGTGCCTTTTGGTCTCCAGACGAGGCGGAGTTTGCGGCCAAGATTGAGGAGGTGCGCACGGAGCTGGGTCACTGGGAGAAGTACCTGTCAAAGACGCAGTACCTGGCGGGCGCGGCATTCACGCTGGCGGACGTCTATGCAGGCACGCCGTATGCCCTACAAAAACCTATGAAAGATTCGTCGACTCGTCATGCTTGCTGCGAGAGCTGCAGCAGCAAATGTGAACCTAGTGAACCCCTTATGCTGGCAGACGGCATGCGCAGGCCAGAGTCTGTGGACTGCCAAGAGCTTGTGGACTGCAATGCGAATCAGCACTGTAAACACGCGGTTCTGTCAGCACCGCGGATGCTGTGGTTGTTGAAGTGTCATATCTCGGTGCATTCTGTTTTTGGGGGCTCCATGCGTCGCTGGTCCATCCTAGACCGCGCTGCGGATCAGCAAAGCATAAGCCCTAAACCCTAAACCCTAAGCCCTGGCCTGCTTTCGGCCTCTGGGGCCTATGCGGCTGGTCCGTCTGCATGCCGCCCAAACACTTGCTGCTCGATGTGCTGTGCCACACTGCACTACACTTATGCACACAGCCAGCCCCCAGCCTGCTGTCGGCGCAACATCGACGGCATCCGCATCCTGACATCTCCATCTATCTTGTATGCTGCCCGCGCGTAGGAATGATCTGGGTTCCTGCATCCGCGCAGCCCCCAGCCTGCTGTCGGCGCAACCTTGACGGCACATCCGCAGCCCCCAGCCTGCTGTCGGTGAAGCGCTACAGAGCGGACTTCGTGCCTTCTCGCATATACCCACGATATCGTCTCATCGTCATTGAATGTTTGCCAATGTGCGCAGCCCCGAGCCTGCTGTCGGCGCAGCGCTATGGGGCGGACTTTGCGTCTTTCCCGCACATCGCCAAGTACGTGGCCATCGTGGCGCAGCGCCCCTCAGTGCAGGAGACCTGGTGCGCTGTATGCGAAGACGATGCTTTCATTCTAGCCTCATTCCGTTCTCTACATTTGTGGCCATGATAGCAACGCCAACGCGGCGAAGCGCACCTTCGCGCAGGGTACCTGCTGCGCCATCATCTACGTTCCCTTCCCAGTTGCATTTCCAGGGCTGTGTGCTGATCTATCTCATCGCCCTGTCCGTCTGCACGCCGCCACACAGGGTACCTGCACGGATCGGCTTGCCCACACTGCAATGTGACTGGTGGCGGTTCCTGTGGATGCATCGATGCAGCTGACTTGTTGTGACGGAATTTGTTACTCTGACGACGCGCAGGCCGCCGCACTGGAATGACACGCCGCGCCTTACGGACTACGTCGGCCTGTGAGCGTTCCGTCCGAGGCGCTTTGCGGAGGTGCACGGCGCCCCGGATTCTGCTGAAGCAAGATGAGGCAGTTCAGGCGGCGTGATCATATTATGGCAGGCGTAATCATATTATGGCAGGCGCTCGGCCGGCGCCTCGGCAACGGCGAGCAGATGGGCAGTGGCAGCAGACGGGCGGTTGCAGCAGGCGATAAGAGAGGTAGTTGAGCTGACATCGGTGTGCAGTGCTCCCATCTGGGGTTTGTAATCGTTCATGTCTCCTTCCTGCAACCGCCGCACGGCACACCAAGCATCGCGCTGCGGCAGCAGCTCCGACGATTTTTCGCCCCGCCCTGTGCTGCTCTGCGACCCATCCTCCCAACTGCCTCCAGAAATGCAAGGCAATAAAAGTTCACGCGAACTCGTTGAACATAGCATGATGTTGACGTGGCGGCACCATTGAAATTGGCTGACGTCATGATGAATCCAAGATTTAATCGGGGCGCACTTTGCAGCTGTAGGCATCTGGCTAACTCACACTCTCATTGTGCTCATCATCTGCTGCAACACGGGTGTGGTCTGGCGGCGCTGCGCTGTGAATCTGCCCATGGTGACTGCATCTCCACTGTGCATGATCTCGCAACACACCAGCTACAGCAGCAGCAGACACCATCGACGATATTGATCGACTACACGGATGCTCTTTGCTCGAACTGTATCTTTCACGCAATCTGCAGCAAGTCAGCACCACCCACGCACGCCTGAGCAGCTTCAGGTGCTGCAGATTGCGGCGGAGAGCGCACACCGACCCCTGGTGAATCCCCTGTCCGCATGTTCCCCTGGCGCAGAAAACCGATAGAATCATCACGAGCTTCACTAGCATGTGGACGAGGGATCTTGGATATCAAGAGCTGTCGCCACTGCGGTTCAGGCGGCAGCGGCTTGCGAGCGGCAGTCGAGGACCGGCCGGAAGGACACGACAAGTGCAAGCGCACCGTCGGCGGTCAACAGAGCTGCAGCATGAACCGCAATCGCTGCACATTGCCGAATTCCAGTACAGCATGCCGACATAGGTGTGCGGCCCTGCTGCAACGACGTGACCTGCAGACATGCACTCGTCACATTTGACGATTCTTTAATGCATATAATACTGTATCCGGTAGCGCGCTATCGCCCAACATGCCATAGTGCAGGTTCCTCGGCGCTGATCCGGCTCCCGGCATGCAGGACATACTTTGTGAGCGCCTTCATCGGAAGCACCGCACAGCTCCGGCCGCGGTTGCTGCAGACGCGGCAGGCGCACGGCAGCGCGCTCGCTTCGGCGGCTGCCGCCCGCACCGCCATCGGCGCCAGCGGCCTTGCTTCAGGCGGCCTAGCGTCAGGAGCGTCGAGGCCTGACAGTAGCTGCGGACACGGCTCTTGCGGCCACTTGCGCCGCGGCCAAGGCTGCGGGCCCTCAACGCGCCGCAGCCGCCGCAGCGTCGCCACGGCGGCCGGCGCAGGGCCCAGCAGCGTGCAGGACGTCCTCATCGGCAGCTCCGTGTTCGCGGCGGTGGCCTTTGCGTTTCTATTCGGCGCCAGGGTGAGCCCTCGTGTCCGACATCTAGCGGCTGCTGTGTGACTAGGTATGACTAGGTAGGACTTGGCCTGTCAGGGCCTTCATCACAGGCTGGACTGCTGCTCTGTCTTGCTCCGCCGACGCCTGCCAGCGTGACCTCCAGCACTTGCAGGCTGCTGTGCTCCCCCTGCATGTCGCCTTGCATGCGTGCATGCTGTCGCAACCAAAATGTTACGCTGTTAGGGCGAGCCGGAGATGTGCAAGGCGTGCGGCGGCTCGGGCGGTGTGCGCTGCTTCGCCTGCAGCGGCACCGGCATCATGGCGCCCGGGCCCGGCGACGAGCCCGATGCATCCCCGCGGCAAGCCCGCCAGGTACAGATGTATGAGGTCAGTCTAGTGTTGTAAATCATCTTACTGGCGCCCGGGCCCGGCGACGAGCCCGACCCCTCCGCGCGCCAAGCCCGTAAGGTGCAGTTCACTCTGTGTCAAAACCTCAATGCTTGCCAGGTTGCAGCCAGGCTGCAAGAGCTGAGCATGTGCATGGCGGCTCGTTCACTGCTTACAGCAGTGAAGCTGCCAGATGAGCCGGTACGCAGAGTCGCCGCATCCTTCGACGGCGCATCTGACAGTGGTGTGGCCGCCGCCACAGGCGAAGAGCAGCGGCGCACTGCGGCCGCGGGCGCCAAAGCGGGGCGAATGCCTCGCATGCCGCGGCAGCGGCCTCCTGGTGTGTAGCCGCTGCAAGGGCACTGGCTACAGCCGCCGCATGTAGAGCGGCTGAGGAAGGGCAAGCGCCGGGAGCGCGCTGCGCACAGCGATTGAGGGCGCAGAGCAGCACTGATGGGGAGCTGCAGCTGTGCAGGATTGTCTGCCGGTGGAGGCAGTCCGCCGCGGCCTGGTCATTGTGAGTTTCGGGACAGTTTTGCCGCTGCAATACCGGATTGAGTGAACCTGTTTGATGAGAAGTGGGCAGCCACAGGAGTGCGACATGCCATCTGGCCAGAATCAGGAGATGCACTGCTCTGACGCACTTATTTCATAATGGAACTAAGAGTACGCAGGAAGTTGTGAAGTTGGGAGTATGCAACAGCGGTGCCATGGATCTCCATCATTACCCTACGTGTTGACCAAGGAAGCCCCATCCCACAACGAGCAACGTCTAAGTTTTGTTTCTGCGAATGGAAGATGCGCACAATGGCACCGTCTAGGGCCGAGCCTCTCCATGCATCCCCCAGCCCAGACCCTGAGACGACGCCAGCATAGGTAGCTAGGTACCTCGAAAGTCGTGTCGAACAAGAACTCCAGTAACAGTCCGCACGTCATAAATAGGGGTGTGGCAGGTGGCGGCACAGCATTCCTTATGCACCAAGTTGAGCCGCGGCAGTCACGAGCCGCGCCCCGGCCCACGGCGGCCAGGTTATATTCCACAGGATGCGACTTGTTCTCAGATAATGAGCCTCATTCCTGGCAGCGCTCCAAGCCGATGCGCTAGAGCGTGCGGTCCCTTCCGCGGCCGCCTGCGTATGCCATGAGTGTGTCACACATCACCCAGCCGCGGCAGCATTCAGCGGGTCGGCTGCGCCAGAGGCTGTCCACTGCCGCGGCAGCCGGGCGCGCGCCACATCGCCGCGCTGCTGCCGGCTGTGCCTGCCGAGCCGCTTGAATGGCTCCGCAACGTGGAACACGCTGAAAAGCATGCAGCGCGGATGCCAGACCCGCTGCCGAGGCCCCTCCGTTTGACGCGCCACGTGCACAGTCAGCCGACCGTAAACCAAGAGCTTTGCGCAGAGATTCGGCCTACTGGCCCCAGCCCTGCTGCTGCTGCGGCTGCTGCGGCGCAGGCGAGCCCTGCGGCGGGAAGCTCGCAAAGCCGCCGGCGCTGCCGTTGGCCCACCCGTTCTGCTGCGGCTGGCCCTGCTGCGGCGCCTGCTGCCCCTGGCCCTGGCCCGGCTGCTGCTGCTGCTGCTGCCACTGCTGCTGCGGGTAGCCGCCCTGCTGCGGGTAGCCCTGCGCGGAGCCTGGCCGCATGCCTGCAGCATTGCACCAGCAGCATCGCACAACGTCTTCGCCTTGTGTGTCAGCCAGGGGGGGGAAGTGGTCCGACGACGGGACAAGCTCGCAGGGATGACAGAATTGTTGTCCAAGGCACTGTGCGCAAAGGGCGGAAACCACACGGTTTCAGACCCTTGCAGATGTGGCTGTTGAGCTGGGGGTAAGAGCCTGTGGAGAGACAGGAGCCCGTGGATCTGCGGCGTTGACCTGCAGCAGCGCGAGGGGGTGGGACAAACGAACGCACCGAGGTTGATTCGCTGCTGGGTGGGGGAGACCTCCCGCAGCGGCGGCGTCGTCTGCGGCTGCGCCGACGCGGCGCGCACCGAGCCCAGGTCCGCGAACGGATCCGCCAGCGCCGCCTCCTTGAACGACTGCGTCGGGTTGCCGCCTGCAATGCACCAACTCATTCTCAAGTCCGCTCCACATGAGGCCGCCTGGCTTACTTACCACTATATTATTGCTATTGTTAGCTATTGTTTTACAGCATTTCAAGCTTATGAACATTTGGAAGCGCCTTTTACTATTTCTGAAAGCGGCTTGCGCTTCGTGGCTCTGGGCCCTGCTGCTCTTCCCCCCTGTAGCGGGCGTGGCGCCCCACGTGCACAAGATGTGACCGTGAAACGTGGATCCTCGGCAGCCTCATCAGGCAGGGCTCGAGTGGCGCCGGCCTTCTACCGTTTCTACCATTTCTACCGTCTCGTGCCGGGTCGACGTCTGAGAGACATGCCTGGCGTGGTGCTGTAGGGCGTGGGCGAGCGGTTGAAGGAGCCCTGCGGGGAGGGCACGCCCGCGTGCGAGCCGAAGCCCGGCGAGCCGTGTATGCCGTACCCCGGGCTGCCCATCCCTGCGGCGGCAGGGCGGCGCGCGTCAGCAGCAGAGAGCGATGCAAAGTCAGCAGCGGATGAGCAAGATATATTTTATTGGAAAATATGTGTTATTTAAAAATATATTTTATTTAAAAATATATTTCATGTCGTAAAAACATTTACGGCAGCCGTGTCTGACTGCAACCTGGATGCGAGCTGCTTAGGCGGCGTGCAGGCGCCGCACCAGCACCAGCACAAAAGACGCCCCGGCCGGGAAGGACAGCAGCGCTTTGCCAGCTCAAACTGCCCGAGCTGCCGGAGCCGAGACACAGAAACGAACCACCGAGTTCTCCATGGTGAAAGGAATGAAACAGACAGGATTGAACCCACCGTTGAGGCCGTAGGGCACCATCGCGCCCGGCTGCACGGGCGCGCCGCCGCCATAGCCGCCGTGGCCGGGCTGCTGCATGCCGTACCCGCCATACTGCTGCTGCCCGTAGCCGTACTGCTGCTGCGCACCCCAGCCCGGGCCGCCGCCTGCGGCGCGGCACTTTCTGTCTTGGGGTTTGCCTCAGGCAGCGCCAGCGTGAGCAGCGCGCGTCACGCTTCGTAACACGAGCCAAGGTTGCGGGAGAGCCTGTCGCACAGGCGCACATATGCTGGCAGCTGCCATGCCGCAGCTCACTGCCCTCCCTTACCGGCAGCGGGTCTCTTACAGGATGCCAAATAATGCGCACTGAGTGGCTCACCAAAGGTGTTCTGGCCGTACGGCACGACCGCGCCGGCGCCAAACCCGCCCGGCTGCCCCTGCTGCTGGCCCTGGGCCTGCTGCTGGCCAAAGCTGGCGCCCTCGCCGAAGGGGTTGTTGGACGGCGGCGCAAACTGCTGCTGCTGGCCCTGGGCGCCGTTCTGCGCTGTCGGCGTGTCTGCCGCAGCGGCGGCGGCGGCCGCCTCCTCCTCCAGGAGCTCCGTCGCGGTCTTCTCCCTTGGCGGCTGCGGCTGCACGAAATTGAAAGGCGACAGGTTTTGCAGACTTTCGAGTCTTTCACTATATGATGTGCTGTGTACTCCTGTTGTGGCGTTGGCCTGGTTCATCCCGCAATTGATCAAACCAGGACTCGGTCAAAAAGGCGGCAGTCAGTCTGGGCTCCTGAAGCAACTGGGTCGCAATAGAAGGCAATACAAGGGAAGGGAGAGGGTCGTTTCCAAGGATGGCATCCTCACCGAGACAGAGGCCTCCTCGGGCTCGTCAAAGTTGAGCAGGTCGAGCTCGGGCGCCGGGGGGGCCGGCGGCGTCGGCGGCGGGGTCTCTTCTTTCTTCTCCTCCTCGGCAGGGTGGATGACGCCGTGCAGGCCGCTGTCGATCGGCGGCGGCAGCTCGCCAGACCTCTCGCCGTCCTTCGGCGCGTTGCGCCCCTTGCGCAGCGGCGTCGTCTTCTGCGGACGACCACAAGCTCGATGAGTCACTGCGCATGGGTGCCTGTGCGAAGAGTCTGCTCCGCCAGAGGCGGCTGCGCACAATCGTTTGAGATATAAGGGTTGATATAAGGGTGCAGCACCGTGCGGATGTGCGAGCGCAGGAGAGGCAAAAGGTCCTCCAGTACCATGCACTGCCCGTCTGCTCTGCTCGTCTCCAGGCAAGCTCACTGCCCGCTGCTCTGCTGCTGCGTGCCCCGCCCGCCCCTAGGTACCCACAAGCCTCAGACCCCACAAGGACGGAGCGAGCCTTGGAGCCGGCGCCGGC
>JAABUM010003617.1_pt1 | contig 18621 bp, 31 predicted proteins | sample 5559161 | NCBI WGS metagenome assembly JAABUM01 (sample SAMN10711868, study PRJNA513369) | rock metagenome | isolation source: Antarctica rocks | place: Antarctica: Victoria Land, Siegfried Peak nord | reverse complement strand
GGGCTACGGCTGGAGCCGCGTCTCACTTGCCGACCTGCGCCAGACCCTGGCATGGCGCGGCTTTCGCCGCTTCGCCCGCCAGCACTGGCGAACCGGCGCCGTCGAGATGGCCGTGTCGCTGAGCAGGTGGAGGTTCGTGGCCGCCGCCCGGCGATACGTCCCCGAGCTGACGACCGCGGACGTCGTGCCCGGGCCGCGTGGGGTCCGGGCCCAGGCGCTCGATCGGGACGGCGAGCTGCTGGACGACTTCAGGATCACCCGGCGCGGCACGGTGCTCGCCGTCCGTAACGCTCCGTCGCCCGCGGCGACGTGCGCCCTCGCCATCGCCGAGCATATTGTCGATCTTGCTCTCGACCGCAAGGACGCACGCTCCTGACCCAGACGGACACGAGAACCGCGCCTCCCGGGTTTCCGCAGGTAAGGGGCGTTCTCGATGGTGGGCGATACTGGGTTTGAACCAGATTCCATACACTTCGCGGAATCTGTGCTGACCTCGCGAAATGCGCTGTGAACTGCGGATATCCGGAACAGTAGCGCGTGTCAGGAGTGGACACAACAGGACTCGCTGATACTGTTGGATCGCACGGGGATCGCACGAACGAGGAGGCTGACCGGTGGCGAGGTACTGCCAGGACGACGAATGCGGCGAGGTCATCGAGGCCGGCAAGCGCGCAGACGCCGCCTACTGCTCCAACGCATGCCGCCAACGGTCGTACCGCCGCAGCGAGCGACTGCTGTCGGTCGAGAACGTCGAGCGCATCGTCGCGGGGGACTTCGGCCAGCGTCACCCTGAACTCGCCGCGATGATGCGGGAGGCTGCGCAGCAGCGCGTTACGGCTAAGCGCCCAACTAGCCGTAACGCCCCCGGCTGATGGCCGGCAAGCGCTCGCACCGAGGGTTCGGCTACGTCCGCAAGCTCCCGAGCGGCCGCTACCAGGCCTCCTACGCCGGCCCCGACCTCGAGCGGCACAACGCTCCCGACACCTTCCAGACCCGAGGTGACGCTGAACGCTGGCTCGGGGCCGAGCAGGCCATGCTGGCAGCGGGCACGTGGGCATCCCCCGCCGCACGACGCACGGCCGCGAGCACCAAGGCGCTGACCTTCGGCGCATACGCCGAGCGGTGGTTGGAACGCCGCGACCTGAAGCCCCGCACTCGCGACCACTATCGCTCGCTGCTGGACCGGCAGATCATCCCGACGTTTGGGCAGGCGCCGCTCAAGGCCATCACGAGCGAGGCCGTGCGGGACTGGCACGACGACCTCGACCGGACGCGCCCGACGTTGCGAGCGCACGCCTACGGGCTCCTGCGGACCATCCTCGCCACGGCCGTGGCTGACGAGCGCATCCCCGTCAATCCTTGCCACATCCGCGGCGCCGGTACGACCCGACGCGTGAAGAAGATCCGCCCCGCATCGCTCGTCGAGATCGAGGTGCTCGCGGCAGCGATGCCGGAGCGCTACCGGCCTATGGTGCTGCTGTCCTCCTGGTGCGGCCTGAGATTCGGTGAGGTGACCGAGCTGCGCCGGAAGGATCTCGACCTGACGAACGGTGTGATTCACGTTCGCCGCGGTGTAGTTCGCTCTGGCGGCCAGACCGTGATCGGCTCCCCCAAGTCGTCGGCCGGCGTCCGTGACGTCGCGATCCCTCCTCACCTGATCGCAATGCTCAGAGCGCACCGCGAGGCGATTCCGGTGCGAGGCGTCGACGGACTGCTCTTCCCGGCGGCAAACGGAACCTCACACCTGGCGCCCAGCACGCTCTATCGGCACTTCTACGCCGCGCGGAAGGCCGCAGGGCGTCCCGACCTCCGCTGGCACGACCTCCGGCACACCGGGGCTGTGCTCGCCGCGCAGACCGGCGCCACCCTGGCCGAGCTGATGGGTCGGCTCGGGCACTCGACCCCGGCCGCCGCGCTGCGCTACCAGCACGCGGCACAGGGACGGGACGCGGAAATTGCGGCCGCTCTGTCCCGTCTCGTGGGTGGCGGGACGAAGTAATGGCAGATGGATAGCGCCGAGTGGGAGAATGCTCGACGGGAGCAAAACGACCTGATTCGAGCGCAATTGGCGCTACTGCGCAGCGTTCCGCGCGCTAGCCGCAAGCGGTTTCGGCGCTTGGAGTGGGTGTGCGCCAAGTGCGGTGACGTTCTGCTCGAGGTGTTTGGAACGTCCCCCTACCCGGTGATTCTCACGCGCGAAATTACGAAGCATCCGGCCGCGCCCGAGTTGGTCACCGAGATCGACGGGCGCCGGGTCACGGGCGCCGACATATACCGGCAGATGGAGTCGCAGGGCCCACGCTTTCTCCGCGGAGAGTGGATGTTTACACCTTTCGATCCGGTGGCTCCAGCCTCCGGTAGCCTGGTCTCAGCGTGCCGCTGCAGGCGATTCCGTAGCTCCATGCGGGCTGTTGCTGAGGACCTGGCTAACAAGCAGGCGCGCCGCGTCATCCCGGTAGCCCAGAGAGACCACGGCGCGTCGTGACCCAACGTTTCCCCACCCGTCCTATACACTGAATCGCAGGTCAGGCGGCTCGTCCGCGGACGCTCGCAAGATGGTGGGCCGCGAGCCATACCCCGAGGAGGGGTTGGCTGATGGCGCGCGAACGCACCCTGATCTCCATATCCGAGGCCGCCGAGACCTACGGCGTCTCCACAAAGACCGTCCGACGTCGGATCGCCGACGGCACCATCCCCGCCCGCCGCCTTGGGCCTCGCCTCGTGCGGATCGATGTTCGTGACGCCGACGCCGCGCTCCGGCCGATTCCGACCGCGCTGCCAGGTGTCGCGTGAGCGCGGCGAGCGGAGCGCCCCCCGGACGACGAAGCGGCGGCCCCGGTGTGGGTGCCGGGACCGCTTCTGTCTTGCCGGCCAAGCCGCTCGACCATCTTCACTCTACCTGGCCGCGACGCTGGGCGTTGCTGAGCGAGCGCCGTAGAGCCGCGCGGGAGCTGGACCAGCTCCTCGGCTGCGATCGGTACCCCGACGTGAGAACCGTCTACGGCATCCGAGGTGGCGGCGATGTCCGCTGAGTATCACGCGCACGTCTACGAGCCTCCCGGGGCACGGCATGCTCTCCTGCGAGGCGTTCCCCGCGAGTTGTTAGCCGACATGGAGATCTCGGCGCTGTGGTCACCGCTGCGGCGTGGCTTCCTCGTCCGCTCGGAGCGTATGGCGGACGTCGTCGCCCTGCTCGAGTACCACAACGTCGCGGTGCGGCATCACGCTTCGGAGCCCAAGCGATGAGCACGGGCGAGCCGTACTCCCCGGCACCGGACGTCGACCCGTGGGTTGAGTCGCAGGACGACGACGAGGGCCGTGGCGAACGTCGGCTCAAGCTGACCAGCGCGGCCACGATCAAGCCCCGGCCGGTGTTCTGGCTGTGGACAGCTCGACTAGCCCTCGGCACCCTGTCACTGCTCGCCGGCCGCGAGGGCCTCGGCAAGAGCACGGTGGCCTACTGGATCGCAGCGCGCATCACTCGCGGCGACCTCCCCGGCGCCTTCCACGGCAAGCCGGCGGCCGTCCTGGTCTGCGCGACGGAGGACAGTTGGGAGCACACGATCGTCCCCCGGCTCATGGCAGCGGACGCCGACCTGGAGCGGATCTACCGCGTCGAGGTCGTCACCGCCATGGAAGTCCATGTCGGCCTCTCGTTGCCCCGCGACTTGACGGCCATGGAGAAGTCGGCGACCGAGGTCGGTGCCGCGCTGCTCCTCCTCGACCCGCTCATGTCGCGTCTCGGCGACTTGGACACGCACCGCGACGCCGAGGTTCGGCAGGCACTGGAGCCTCTGGCTGCGATCGCTGACCGCTGCGGCATGGCTGTCCTCGGCGTCTGTCATCACAACAAGTCCGCTGGCTCCGACCCGTTACAGATGGTCATGGGGTCGAAGGCGTTCACGGCCGTGGCGCGGTCTGTGCATACGGTCGTTCCGGACCCGGAGGACGACACGGACACTCGGCGCCTGTTCGGTACGCCCAAGAACAACCTCGGGCGGACCGACCTGCCGACGCTCTCGTTCACGATCGGGTCACACCGGATCGACACCGACGAAGGCACGGCTTGGACGGGCCGGCTCGCTTGGGGTGACGAGCACGCGGGTTCCATCGGCGACGCCATGCGGCGAGCGGCCGTCAGCGACGACGACAAGAGCGCCACGACGGAGGCGATGGAGTGGCTCGAAGACCTGCTCGCGTCCAAGGGTGGCCGGGTCGCCAGTGCGGAGGCGAAGCGGCTGGGCAAGGTGGCCGGCCACAACGAGACAGCGCTCAAGCGGGCGAAGCAGCGTCTCGGCCTATCCACCGAAAGCGAGGGATTCCCTCGTGTGACGCACTGGGCGTCACCAGTTGGACCACAGTCGGGCCACCTGCTTAGGGGAGATGATCTAACTGACCCAACTGACCCAACTGCGCTCAGTCAGGCCAGTCAGGCCAGTCAGGCCAGTTCAGACGGAGACGACCCAGCTGTGACCCGACTGAACGCTAGCCAGACGATTTGCCGCTGCGGCCAAGCCGTCACCGAGCTGCGCGCGGCATACGGCAAGACCACCTGCCGCGACTGCGAGAGCGAAGCCTCGGCATGAGCGGCTCGTCGTTCTACCGCAACCGCAACCCCCTCGACTTCCTCAACGCGCTCGATGGCGCACGCATCCCTGGCGGATGCCCGGACTGCCGCGCCGAGCAGGTCGTCGATGCCACCGCCGCGCCGATCTACCAGGTGACCGTCCACCACGACAACACGTGCCCGGCATACCGGGCCATCCAGGAGGAGAAGCGATGACCGCACTCCGGGCGGGCAAGATAGTCGAGTGCGTTTGCTCGACCAACTCGCTGGCTGATAGGCGGCCCACCTCTCCCGGGGGGGTCAGGTCGTGCCGCTACGTACTGCCGAATGTGCTTTGTACGGTTCCCAGGGGGTACCTCCAATATCCCAGTGGCCGGGCCTTCGCCGGTCTGCCGCGACCCACCGCCGACCTCGAGTCCTTCGAGGTCGTCCCGGTCACGAGGGACACCGCAGCCCCCGGACAGACGGGGGCGTGATGGAGACCTCACCTGCCGGCCTCAAGGGCCCCGCTCGACTACGGCTCTTCTGGACGACGGGCCCACGCGGCCTCGCGAAGTGGGCGGACCACCCGCACCCGTGGACGGCGCTCTATCGGCAGTTGCGCCGTTTCATGCCGGAGGAGGAAGCGAAGCGGACTGCGGCCCAGTGGTTCCGAGACGTGAAGGGCTACTGGCCGGGTGACCAGAAGGGCTCCAACCCCGTGGGGCCGGGCTGATGGCCGGTTCCCGTCGGCACCCGTCACCACCACCGCCCGGGCCGCCGGCTGCGCACCGCAGCGAGGGCAGCGGCCTGCTCATCCTGGACGTCAGTCGAGAGGTCGCGGGTCACCTCGCGCTGGCGCTGCAGGGGCATCGTGACTGGGCGCGGGTCCGCCGGCTCGCCCTGCCGAAGGAGTTGGACGAGATCGAGCGCGCCCTCGCAATCCGTGTCAGGCGGGGCCAGGTGGGGACACCGCTGGAGAACCCGGCGGAGCCTCTGGAGGCTGAACCCGTGAGCCCGCGACTCGTGACCTACGCCGACACTGCAGCGCTGCTGCACGTCGGCGAGCGGACCGTCAAGCGGCTGGTCGCCGCGGGGGCGCTGCGCCCACTGCGCATCGGCGGCGCCGCCCGACTCCGCCTGACCGACATCGACGCCTACATCGAGCGGCTCGCCGCCGAGTCCCCCACTTCGAACGGAGCCCCATCATGTTGACCTCACAGCAGATCCTCGATCTGATCGGACAGGAGCCGCGGCAGGGTCTCGCCGGCCAAGTTGCCTACCACCGACGGGCGGCCCGCAATGGCATGAACTCCGTCACCGGTCCCGAGAGCCACCGCCGGTTCCTCGCAGACATGGGCGACGTTGCCGCCGCCATCGGCCCGCCGTCGGGGAAGTACGTGCACCCAGCCGACGACGCGAGAGCGGGCTCGTCAGGCAGGCCTGCCGAGGCGCTCTCCCCCGCAGATATTGAATGGCTGCGCGGGTTGCCAACCGACCCAGCGCAGGTGTCGTACGACGACGCCGTGCAACTCGCGCGGATCGCCGCCAATGCCAGTGCGTTCAAGGATCCCTCGAGCTCCCGTCTGATCAACCAGCGGTGGACACCGGTTAAGGAGATCCACGACGCGCGAGCCGCGCAGGTCGCGCTGAGCAACGCCCAGACCACACCTCCCTCTGTGCCGAGCAGCGCGCTGTCCGCACTGACTGACGCCGTCGCCGCCGAGACGCCGCAACTGCAGCCGGACGAGGCCGTTGCCCGCGCCGGCAAGATGCTGCGCGAGACACTCGACCGGCGCAACGCCGCCCGAGAGCAGAAGCTCCTCGACGCTCGAGCCGCCATCGCGAAGGCGGACGAGGCAGCGACCGTACGCACCCGGGTGACCAAGGACCCGTTGGAGTCCCGCAGCGGCTGGACGGGACCGTGAGGCGGGCGGAAGGTGTGCAGTCCGTCGCACACCCGCCCCGAGCCTGCGCTGACCCCCATGGGGGGGCCCTCCCCCCGGCCTATACACAGCACCGGGACGTACTGCTTCTCGGGCTGGCTGACCCCTGAAACGTTCCTCGCGCGCGCGAGGGCATCGCACCCGGATCCTTACGGACACGGCCGAACGTCCCCCCGCGACATGCTCGAGCCCGTCAGCAGCGCTGACGGTGACCGTTTCACCTACGTGGGAATGAGGCCCTGAATGGCTATCACTGTGTATCCGGCTGACGCGGTCGCCGGGGCGCCGGTTTACTCGGGGCAGATGCTGCGTAAGACGTTGGGTGTCCTGATCGGTGGGGCGACGTCGGTGCGGCCGTTGGGTGGCCGGTCTGGTATCCGTCCGGGTACGGGCGCGGTGGGGTCGGCGACGACGACGACGTGGACCATCGCACCGCACGCGGGAGCGTTGGACTTGGAGTCCTCGGCGAGTGCGGGGACCTACTATTACGCGGTTGACGCGGCGGTGTCGGGGTCGTTGACGGCGCCGCATGCGACCCTGTCGCGCAAGGACATCCTGTATGTGACCCTGAACGACCCGGCCGAGCAGGACGGCTCAGCGGCGCCGGGGGTGGTGACCGGCTACCTGGCGGGGGCGGCGGCGTCGCAACCGGCCGCGCCGGCGGCTCCGGCCCGGTCGCTGGTCGTCTCGGTCCTGACCGTCCCCCCCGCTGGTAGCGGCTCCCCGACGGCCGTGAACGGGCAGTACACGAACGCGGCGGGCGCGGACACGCTGGTCAACTCGGTGGCCGAGTTGAACGCGCTGCCCACGCATGAGGGGAAGCGGGCGTTCTGCCTGTTCGACGGGGCGCAGGCGTTGTTCTCGGGCGGCCGTTGGCTGTTCAACGACACCCGCGAGCAGTCGTACCCGGTGACCTGGACCGACGCCGGCGGGACGGTCCTGTCGCCGGGCACTGGCGGGTATGTGACGGGTGCCTACCGACGCCGGTGGGACTCGGTCCGGGTCCGGGTCGTGGTCGCCTTCGGCACCGCCGGGATCAACACCGGCGCTGGCTCGTTCCGGTTCAGCATCCCGATCAACGCCGCGGCGGGGTACGTGGCTGACATCGGGTGCCGGGCGTGGGTGCCCGGTCTGCCGGGCAGCGCCCACGTCGCCGGGTTCGCCGACATCGCGGCTAACCAGTTGGTCCCTTATTTGCCGTACAACGCCGGCGGGGCGGGGCTCGGGCGGGCGCAGAACGCGTCCGGGGTGGGTGTCACCGGCTCCGGTATCCCGCTGGTCACGGGCCAGTCATACACGTGGGTCGACGGCACTACCGGCAACATCGTCATGGACGGCGAGTACAACATCTGATGATCCGCTGGGCATTGCGCCTTTGACCTTTCCCCCTGACCCCTCTTTGAGGAGCCGATGACGATGAGCAAGTTCCCGACGAACCTGGCCTCGCTGCCGGGTGACGGCGCGTCTACCGGGGCGCCACCGCCACCTGACGGTCTGAAGACGGCTGGGCGGGTCCTGTGGTCGTCGGTGATGGACGGCTGGGAAATCGACCCGTGGGAGCGGACGCTGCTGCTGCAGGCGTGCCGGTGCGTGGACCGGCTCGACGACCTCGCCGAGGCCGCGGCCGCGTCGACTGCGGTGGTGACCAACGCCAAGGGCGACCAGGCGCCGCACCCGGCGATCGTGGAGGCCCGGCAGCAGTCGATCGTGCTGACCCGCCTCCTGGCGTCCATGCGGCTGCCGGTGGGCGACGAGGACGACCTCACCCGTCCCCAGCGTCGTGGAGGTGCCCGCGGCGCCTATGCCCTGCGGAGCGCCCGGTGAGACGCCGTCAGGTTGACCCGGACCGGCAGCCGGTGGTCCCGGCGGAGATTGCTAACGGGCCGGAGGTCCACCGCTGGGCCGCCCGGCAGAGCCTCGGGGCGCTGGCTCTGCTCCCGGAACGGCCGACCACCAAGGCGCAGATGGAAGCACGCGAACACGCCGTCTCGTCGTGCATGCTCTCCGCCTGGCGCAACTGGCGCGAGGCCCGCGACGAGTGGGCGGCGGAGGCCGGCTACACCCACCGTGAGGGCATGGCGCTGGTCGGCTTCCGACGCCCCTACTGGGAGGCCGAGAAGTGATCAGTGTCGGAAGGGTGTCCAGGACGGCTTCCGGGGCGCCCCGGAGGAGTCGGCCCGCAAGGGCCGCGAGTCCGGGGACAAGTTCGCGCGGACAAGTTCGACCGCCAGGTCCAGACGAAGATCCGGGCCGCGCTGGCCGCTATCCGAAGGTCGACATCACCGCCGACTCGACGGAGGCAGAGTGGAAGATCCAGGCGGGTCGGCGTCGACATCGACGAGGCGGCCGCGCTCGCGGAGATCGACCGGATCAAGGCCGCTCTGGCTGAGCTGTCACGGACCGCGCCTGAGGTGTCGGTCCGTGTCAAACGCTGACAAGGCGGCTGAGGAGCTCGCGGCGTTGCAGGCCATGATCGACAAGGTCGAGATCAGCCTCACCGCTGCAGGCGGGAACGTCGCCCTGGCGCAAACCGACTTCGCCACTAGCCAAGCACCCCTCGACAGGGTCATCACCCAGGCCATGGAGCATCAGCGCCCAACGTAAAGGCCGGTGGTGCTGTTGTTGTGCTGGAACCGGCTATGACGGGTTACCCGGGGATGAGTCATCGTCCAATGCCGACGATGACCACCGGTCCACGGAACTACGTCGCCGCCTACCGCCGACGCATAGAAAGACGCTCCGACGACCCCCGAGGCTTGGACCGGCGGCCTGAATCCAGCGCCGCACTTCACTGACCGCGAGGTCGCCCCCCCGAGGGCGTGCGGCGCGCTCCGCCCCCGCTCCCCCTTCCCGGGAGCGGGGGCGCTTCGTCGTGTCCGGGGAGCCTCCCGCGGGTGTCACCGGGGAAGTCCTCATACTCGGCAGCATGGGCAGCATGATCTCGATGGTGTGGAGCTTGTCCGAGGCAGTCCTCCGTGCGCTGAGCGAGTACGGCGGGCGCTCAGTGTCGGCTCGACGCTCGTCATGGTGGCGAGGCGCCGAGAAGATCTAACGCGTCCAGCCTGGCCCATCGCCACGCATGCACGCGGCGCGGCGGGGGACATATGGCGCGAGTAAGGCGACCGGCAACGTATCGTGATGGCCGTGGCGATTGCGGACACGTTGACGGGCGATGCCCCTACAAGAACCGCAAGACACCGAAGGTCAACACCCGCAGGGCACCGCAGGCCAGCACCCGCAGGCCGCACTCCGGCTCTGCGCCCAGTGCTGCTCGCGACAGGCATCTACCTGCTCGGAGCTCTGGCCCTAGGACGCGAGGTGCTGGGGCAGCTCAACACGGCCACTCTGGGTTGGATATCGGCGGACTCTGACACCTTCGTCTGGTGGCTCAAGTGGCTGCCGACCTCGATCCTGCGCGGCGAGAGCCCGCTGTTCACGGATTACGCGCACTACCCCTACGGGGTGAACGGCATGTGGAACATCGGCGTGCCCCTGCTGGGAGTGCTGATGCTGCCGGTCACCCTGACCATCGGGCCCGTCGCTGCCTACAACATCGCCATGATGCTGGGTCTCGTCGTCTCCGGCGTGTCGATGGCGTTGGCGCTCGTGCCGTGGACCAAGCGGTGGGCATCGCGAATCGTCGCCGGTGGGTTGTACGCCTTCGCGCCGTTCCAAATCGCGCACTTCTCCGTCGGGCATCTGAACATCGTCTGGGCGATCTTGCCGCCCGCCCTGCTCTACGCGGTGCACGCTGTCTTCATCCGTCGGCCGCGGCTTCCGGGTCGCGTAGGTGCTCTAGTGGGTGTCGTTCTAGCCGTCCAGACGGGTATCTACACCCAGACACTCGCGCTCGGAGCACTCGTCCTCGTCATCACGGCGGTTGTCCTAGCGGTTCGCTACCCGCGCGGTGTCCTTGCGCGGCTGCCCAGTCTCGGGCGGTCCGCGGTCTGTTGCATGGTGACATACGTCGCGCTATGTGCGTTCCCGCTCTACCTGCTGTTCTTCGGGCCCACGCGCCCCACCGGCACCGAGATCCGGCCCACCCTGGACACCCGGGCCGACCCCACAAACGCCATCGTGCCGACGGCGCTGACGTGGGTCCACGGATTCCCCGCGACGGCACTGCAGATGAACTCCTACGAGGGCGAGCAGGGCGGCTACATCGGCTTGGCCATGCTCGCCGTGCTGGCGCTCGCGCTGATTTTCGGACGATCGACGGTGGTGCGGCTCGTCGCGGTCGTCGGGCTGATCGCGTTCGTGTTCTCGCTGGGACCAAGCCTGACGGTGCTGCGCCAGGACCTGCACATCTGGCTCCCCTGGCAGCTGCTGAGTAACGTACCCCTGCTCTCGCTGGCCGAGCCCGACCGACTGCAGATCTTCATCGACCTATGCGTGTCGATGATCGTCGCGTTATGGATGGACACGCTCTCCAAGTTTCCACCCGGGTTCCGTGGCAGGGCAGGCGCCCACCTGCTGACCGCCCTCGCGGTCGTCTCCTGGCTTCCCGCCAGTGCCGCCGACACAGCTGCAGCAACATCGCCTCCCTTCTTCACCACCGCGGCGGACCACCTGGGACGCAACGACGTCGCCGTCACCTTCCCGCGGCCAGACGCGACCTGGGTAGGCGGCGGCATGCCCATGCGCTGGCAGGCCGAAAGCGGCTTCGCCTACCGCAGCACCGGGGGTTCGTTCCTGACCTCCGACCCAACGCACCCGATCCTGTTCTCGACTCCGATCAACTACTTCGAAGCCGGCTGCTTTGACCTCGCCGCCGGCAAGCCACAGCCGGACGACAAGTACGTCCCTCTGGCTCGTCAAGAGCTGCTTAACCTCGGTGTGACCGTTTTGCTGGTCGTGCCGCAACCCGGCAAGGACGACACGGGGATCGAGCAGTGGGCGGCCCGTGTTTCGGGATCACTGGGCACGTACGAGGGCGGGGTGTGGCTGTACCGACTGACCCGCTAGCGCCGACTGACCGTCACGCGAGAAGGCCGATCAGCGGGAAGAGCTCTAGGCAGTAGGCAAGCAGCGGCGGTGGCGCCTCGTACTCGACTAGGGCGGCGGGCGGGGTTATCGCGGGAGCAGGGGTGCGAGAGCTGTCGACGACGCCTCAGATGTCGCCGGGTTTGGGCATCCCCTTCATCCCCAGGCGGGCGCGGCTTGTGCGGACCAGGTCAACCCACTCGTAGGCGTAGAGCGTCGTGACGTTGCTGTAAGGCGCCCCCTCCTGGAACTGCCGATCATTTGTGGCGACGTACCTGATGGCCGAGCCACTGTCGTCGTCACACAGATTCGCGCACCGACGCATCACCGGTGCAGGTGCCACAGAGGGACCTGCTCCGGTTCGTCTGCCGGGCCGACCTAGAGCCCTGGGTCCCCACCTACGCCCGCGCCAAGGAGGCCAAGGCTGGCTTCCTCCAGCACGTGCGGGACCTGCAAGAGCCGGTTTCGGCCGGCGCCGCCCGGCAAGGGCTCGCCTCAGCGGCTTAGGGACGCGGAGGGCGACGCGATGGTCTCGGCTTGGTGCCGGTGGCGGGACGCCCGGAATGCGTGGTTCTCCGAGGCCGGTCTCACCGATCGGGAACGCATGGCACTTGTGCCCTCCCGGCGCCCCTACTGGGGCCAGCCGGAGGAGTCGCCTGATGCCTAGACGCAATCACAGGTCGGGACGTACGGATGGGAACGCGACGCCATAGCCCGGACGCTTTCGGGCCGTCAGCATGACGCGAAAACGGCCACCTTTCTGGGGCTCGGGCGCATCGGGTGCTTTGCGCCGGGCAGGACCTCTGGCACAGCAGACCATGCGTGCCGACCGAAACGGAACGTCGATGCGAGGCTTAGACGCGGCTTTCGTCATGCACATCGACCTGCGCCGTCTTCACCTGTGTAGCTCCCGAACCGGGAGTCACCTTCCTGGCCCAGCCAGGACGAGGAACATCTGAGGAGAGCTCATGAATGTCAAGACACGCATTGCAAGCGTCGGTGTTGCTGGCGCCCTGCTGCTGGGCGGCGCCGCAGCGGCCCCGGCTCAGGCAGCAGGTCCGGTCGTCACCGGCGGCCTCGTGAACGTCACCCTCACCAACGTCCTGAATAACAACCAGGTGCAGGTCGCGGTACCGATCCAGGCCGCCGCAGCGATCTGTGGCGTCTCGGTCAACGTCCTCAGCACCGCGCTGGCACCGACGGGAACCCAGACGTTCAACTGCCCGGCCAGCAACGGAAACCAGACGGTCACTGCAAGCCGCTGACCGCAGTTTGCTACGACGCCAACCGGCCGGCATCCTCCCCTTTTCGTGGGTGCCGGCCGGTTGGTCGTGGAGGTAAGGCGCATGACCGTGATCCAGCTCCACCCGCCGCCGAGGATTCGTGCCCGGCTGCCGTTGCCGACTAAGACTCAGGTGACCGGGTCTTTCACCTCGCCGAGCGGGCGCACTGGCGCCTTCACCGGCCACTACCGACTCGAGCGCTGCCTCCTCCGGTCCGGCCAGCTCCTCACCGCCGTCGGCGTGTTCAGCGGCATCCTCATCGACGCCGACGATCACCGCATCGGACTCGCGGCCCGCCGGCAGGCGTCGCCCGTTCTTGCCCTGCCCACCGGAGGCCCGTGTATCGCGCTGGTGATGGGACCGTTGGACGTGAATCTCCTCGGTTTCCGTGTCACCGTCAACCGGGCCATCATTCGCCTGTGAAAAGGATCGCCTCGCGCCCCGCTGGGACTTAACCGAGGCGGGGTCCGTAGCGGCCAGGTTCGGGCCGGTCGCGAACTGAACGATCAGAACCAGCAGTTCACGAAGCCCTCTCCGACCGACCTGGACCCGAACTTCCTCCAGGCGCTGATCTACCTCGCCCGGCTCGCCGCCGACTAGATGGGGACCCCGTGACGCCCGCGACACCGGTCGGTGAGGTCTGCTCGGAAGTTCTGGTGAAGCCATGAAGGCGGCGTGAAGCTCTGACTACGGTGGGCTGCATGACAACGCTCGCCCTGACCCGGAGACGTTGCCCCCGCCGCTGCGAGTGCTGGCATCTTCTGAATCGCCGACGAGCGTAGAGTCCCGGACTGCCCGCTCATCGTCCGGAGCCGGGGTGCTGCTTGGGTGAGCCCAAGCCCTGTCATACGCTGGGCCGCATGGCTGATCCTGACCTCGGCGCCCTTCGTGACGCGACCCAACGAATCGTCGACCTGGCTAACCAACTGGAGGGCCACTTTGATGGCTCGGCGACGCTGAGCGACGATGTGTTGAGTCAGTTGCTCTCGGATGCTGGTGACGGTGAAGTCCTTTGGCGTGAGGCGTTCCGGGTGAGCGTCACCGAGGGCCGATCTCAGCCCGGCTGAGATTAGAGCCGCCGTTCCTAGGTGTGGTCCCTCCGGCAGTGTCACCCGTTGGGAGAGGGTAAGGGGGTCCTGATGGGCCTCTCCGGCGCCGGCTCCTCCTGGGCGCGGCAGCCCGGGTACGTCGAGGTCGGCGGCTTACATTTCCGACGCTTTGAACTGCGCCCGCTGCGGCGACCGGCTGCCGGTTCAGCGGTATCAGGGCAATCCGCGGAAGTGGTGCTCCGAGACCTGCCGGGTCGCCGCAGCGAAGGCGGCACGCCCCGATGCGCCCACGCCGCCACCTCTCTGTTGTTGGCGCCGTCGGCTACGCTCGTAAGCACGTGCGCAGCTGCCCGGAGCCGCGCCGTCCGGGGAAGGGGTGCGATCAGTGGAGGCTGAAGAGATCTTCGTCGCGACCCGGGAACAGGCTGCGCGACTGGCCAACATCCGTCCCGCCAGGGTGGACTACTGGATCCGCACCGAGGTGGTGTCGCCTTCGGTCGACGCCCGGCTGAGCGGCCGCAGTCGCGTTCGGCTCTTTAACACCCGCGAGCTGATGGCCCTGATGGTGGCCTCACAGTTGCGTGAGAGGAAGATCTCACTGCAGCACATCAGAGCCATCGTGCACCGTCTTCGCCACCGCGGGTACGACTCTCCGCTCTCGCAACTGACCTTCGCTACCGAGGGCAAGGCGATCTACTTCCAGGACGAGTATGGCGAGTGGGAGTCAGGAAGACGGCCGGGACACGCGGTGATCAGTGCCAGCATCGACGTCGGTCTTCTACAGTCTCGAATCGTCGAGGGTGGAGCCCGTTCGAAGGCTGCGCGCGGCAAGGTCGAACGCCGCCGGGGTGCGATGGGCTCCAAGCCGCTCTTCGAAGGAACCCGAGTACCCGTGGCGACGGTCACCAAGTACCTCATGGCCGGCAAGTCCACTTACGAGGTGCTCAACGCCTTTCCCACACTGACCGCCGAGGACGTCGAGCGTGCGCGGCTCACTGCGTAGGTGAAGTTTTTCTGCGACAACGACGTCGACGCCGCCGTGGCCGCCGCTCTTCGTGACTCTGGCCACGATGCCTGGACCGCCGCGGAGGCAGGTCTTGCCGCATCTCTCGATGACGATTTGACGGTCTACGCACACGAACACGCCGCCGTCCTGATCACCCATGACAAGGAGTTCAGCAACCGCCGCAAGAAGAACGTGGTCGGCAAACACGTCTTCATGAGGTGCAACGAGTGGGACGCCGCGGATCTGCTGGTCGAGCACCTGGACGCCCTGCTCCGGGTCTTGGGGGCGTTCGACGACCTCTGGGCCAGCGTCTCGAAAGAGGGCGTCTATTTTTCTCACGAGTGGACCTGACCGGCCTAAAGGCTGAAAAGGCCAACCCTCGGCGCGCCGCCGCCGCCGCCCGGACCACTCTTCCCCTCAGAGGTGGAACTCTGCAGAGTCAATAGCGCAGTCCGCACACCACAAACAGGTACTGGACGTCGCCGCTTGAGGGAAGGTAGTTGGTCGAGCCCTGCGGACGGTGCGCGTTCTGGTAGTTGGACCAGGCCCGTACCTGATCGAGGTACTTGAGGCAGTCGGAATGGGTCGGGTGGTCGTAGTTCGCGGGGCCAGTCGGGGCCGGCGGTCCACCTAAAGCGAAGCCATTCGGGTCTCGACCTACAGGCGTCGGGGTTGCCGCGGCTGTCTTCGTTGTCGTCGTCACTTTCGGCGGAGTTGAAGATGCGGTTGGTACTGGAGTCGGTTGGGCTGGCGGCTCGGTTGCCGATGCCTGTGCCGATGTCGTGACAGCGGGTGGCGGTGGTGCGGGAGTCTGACTCGTGCCTTCGCTCGACGTCACGGACGCTGAGGTCGACCCTGCAGTGATGGGCGCGGGAGTCGGCGCCGTTGGTGGCGCTTCAGTAGAGCAAGCTGTCAGGGTCGCAAGCACGAAGGTAGCGCAGGTCAGTCGCAGCAGGCGAGGGAGCCTCATGATTGCGACTCCCCGTCGTTCCCGTCGTCCTCGTCGGTCACGTCGAACCTTCCCTCCGTACGCTGTTGGAACCTCTCCAGTGCCGCCTTGATGCCCGCGAGCGTCCCGCTGGCGACCAGCGTGACAACGACCTCTTGGGCCATCTCACCAAGACCCCTCTCCTCTTTCGGCGGCTCCCACTCGACAGTCGCCCCATCTTCCTTGAGCATCTGCATCGACGCGTATGCTGCCGGGCCTCGGTAGGTGATCTTTCGACGGGTCTCGGTCATGCTGGCACGGTAGACCCAAGAGACAGCGCCCCCTCATCCCTCGAGGTTGGGCGCTGCTGTATGCCGGGTCACGCGCGTGCTGAGTTGCCTGCCGGGCCGGTTGGCTATCGGCGGTTCCACAGCCACTTCAGCGTCAGGAACTCCATGATCTTCTTCAACATCGGCCACTCACCTCCTCGGTCCCAGGGAGGAGAGGGGGGAAGACGGCCGGAACCCAGTCGACTCCTCCAACGGACCCGGGCCGGCAACGTAGGAGTCGACCCGCGGCGAGCCGGAGGCCACGGCGTAGCCCGTGAGCGTCCAGCGCTTGCAGTGCGTACGTCGAGCAGGTGGGCGTGTAGCGGCAGCACGGTTGCGCCCGGCGGGGACTGATCTCCTGCTGGTACATCCGGATCCCGGCGACCAGGACCCCCCTTGTCTGGCCGGTTAGACCCGTCCCGGTCCGGTCTCGCTTGACGCCGCCGCGGACAGTCCGAAGGACAATCGACGGACCCAGCAGGCCCAGCTGCGGACCGCAACCGAGCATCTCCGCCAGACAGCAGCCGCTCTCGACCAGGCAGACGTCCCGCATGCACGAGCCGCCACCGCCGTAGCGTCGCCGGTAACCTCCGCCCCCGAACGGGCCATATCCACGCCGACGGGAACCCCAACCTCCACCGATGATCACCATGACCCGGACGGTACCCAGACTTCTTCCCTTGACCCTTCGATCCGATATCCCGCCCGGCGGGCGGGTGACTCTGCGCCGGCAAGACAGCGCCCCACCTCTTTATGCCGAGGGGGGGCGCTGTCGTATGCCGTGCTTCCAAAAGTGCCGTATGCCGGTGCTTCCCAGAACGCCCGGTGGGGTGATGACCTCGGGCGCCTTGAAGGACCTGCAGGTCTGCCGCGACAGCCCCGGCGGCGGTGACGTCGGCAGAGCGAGGAATCCGCTCGCCGGGCATCGCCTTCGGCCCGCTGGGATCTGCTGAACCCAGCGGGACTTCCTTGCCCTGACGGAGAGTGCTGGCCATCCGCTCGGCCGCTGGACCTTGTTCCAGCTCCTCGATCTTCTGAGCCAGCGCAACCCGCTCCGAGACCGTCATGTCCTTAGTCCAGGTGCGTCTCTAGCATCCGGCGCGCCACGGCGTAAGCCTCGGTCCTAGACAGGGCGGCGTCGAGGAGCAGCACCCGGTATGCCGTGAGGTAGACCGCTTGAGTGCCCAGCTCTGTGACCCATTGGACTCGCACACCGAGCGCCGTGAGGGGTTGTAAGGGGTCGGTGGTCTGGGGGAGGTCTTGGCTCATACGGGCTCCGACTGGTCATGCTGCAGGACGTTGTCCAGGTCCGTCATCGCGTACCCCTCCGCCATGGCGGCCCCGTAGGCTCGGATGACCTGCTCCCTCAGGGTGGGGTCCAGCCACCGCTCTCCCTGCTCCATCCGGGCGAGGATCTGGCGAGAGACCCCGATCCGCACTGCGGCGGCGGTGAGGGTCAGGCCGAGCCCTAGCCGGATGGACTGGACGAAGGCCCCGATCCGAGCGTCTCCGGTCAGCCGCAGCTCTCGCGTCCCATCGCCGTGGCCGGTCCGGTACCCGAGATCAAAGGCGGCGACGACAGGGGAAGAGTCTCGTCCTTGCCTGACCGGGGGGGTTTCAGAACCCGCGAGTCGGTGCACGGTCCCGGTCATCGCGTCGCCCCGATCGCCTGCACGCAGCAGAAGGCGTACGCGTGGTAGGTGTCGACCGACTCATGCACTGGCGTCCACCCGTGCAGTGTCAGCGCTCCGAAGAAGTTGCCGAGGCTCGGGAAGGACTGCACCAGGGCGCCCATGGCGGTTTTCCCGGGCCGGTCCTGGTCGTAGATGACGACCTCAGTGAACCGGGACCTGCTCCTTCCCCACAATCGGCCCGAGCTGCCTGCCCGCTCCCAGGCGACGTATCGTCCCTCCGGGAAGGCGCGGTGCGAGTTCTCGCCGTAGCCACCCTCTGCGGGCGACACGTCGTGCTGAGCCTGCCTGTCGGTGCTCATGGGGTTCCCTCCTCGACGGCCTCGACCAGCTCGGTCAGCGCGGCGATCAGGTTCCGCGCCCCGTCCAGGTCGAGCAGCAGCCCGCCGACGAAGACCTGAGCCGGTTCGCGCTCGACGAGCACCGCCGCACCGACGACCTCCAGGTGGTCGAACGCCACCGCCTCGACCCTGATCGGCGCCCCCTCCGGTGTGATCGGCTCCGGGCAGTCAGTGACGGCCGTGGTCGCCCGCCGTCCCCAGCGCATACCCGCGTCCGACGGTTCGTGCTCGGTGGCCCACGCCGGCCCGGTCCAGGTCGGCAGGTCCAATGCAGTGGTGGTCATGATGTGTTCCTCTCATGCGGAGGAACCTGAATCGCACACGCATCGCACACCGTGAGAATGAAGAAGGCTCCCCGACCACGTTTCCGCAGGTGGGGAGCCCTTTTTGGCTGGTGGGCGATACTGGGTTTGAACCAGTGACCTCTTCCGTGTCAAGGAAGCGCGCTACCACTGCGCCAATCGCCCTCGGTCGTGCTGACGGGTCAAACATGGGTGGGACTGGAGGTGGAGACGGGAT
>JAABUM010003615.1_pt1 | contig 18633 bp, 34 predicted proteins | sample 5559161 | NCBI WGS metagenome assembly JAABUM01 (sample SAMN10711868, study PRJNA513369) | rock metagenome | isolation source: Antarctica rocks | place: Antarctica: Victoria Land, Siegfried Peak nord | reverse complement strand
CCATCGCACGTTCTCTTCACAGGTTCAGCTCTGACAGCTGGTGGCGGCGGCAGGTGCTGGAGGAGCCGGTGTCGGATGCGCTCGGGCCGAACCGTTGCACTCCGCCGTCATGTATTCTCATCAGAAGCTTCTCGCCCGACATCTCAGCATCCACATCTCCTTCTGCATGGGGTCTATAGGTGGCGGCGGCAGATGCTGGAGGAGCCGGTGGCGGTTGCAGTGGGGCTGGACCGCTGGCCGGCGGTGCGGGCGTGGCTGTCCAACACGCATGTGCCGCTGGCGTCGCTGCAGCTGACCGCCGCCGACGGCCGCGCCGCGCAGCAGGTGATTCTTTGCTCCCGCAGCAGATTTGGCGGGTGCTGACATTACATGTCGAGTTCTGAGCTCGGTTATGCCTGACGACGTCATTGCCGCTACCCTGCTGACACAGGGCGTTGACTTTTATCAGCTCTCATGCCATGCTCCGCTCCGCTTTCCTCAAGTCCAAATTCCATGTTGCCATGCCGCAGCTGCAGCAGCTGATGTGCGCGCCACACTTCCAGCGGGTCTCGGGCCGCCACCTGGCATCCACAGAGATGGCATTCGGCTTCCGCTTTGCGGCGTTGCCGGGGGCCTGGCCGGCGCTGCAATCCCTCGGCGACCTCATCGGCCTGCCCAGGTACATCGCAACAGTGCACAGTTTGCGTGTATGTCCTCGGAGTTTTCGTTGAAATTGTTTGCAACCAACACACAACCATGGTGTTCCGAATGTTCCTGACCGCGCTGCCGGGCGCATGGCCGGCGCTGCAGTCACTGGGCGACCTCATCAGCCTGTTCAGGTGTGCTTGAAGCGTCCTTTTCATGAACGAACGAGGTGACCGCCAACTTCTATTGCGCTGTGTGGCGCGTGGCCGGCGACCTCATTGGCTTGCCCAGGGGCATCACGCTCAGAGCACAGGATTAAATAGGAGCAGCTGCAAAGAGAAAACATCTGAATGTATTAGGCTTCCGCTTCGCCGCGCTGCCCGCGGCTGCAAACTTCGCGACCTCATCGGCCTGCCTAGTTGCTGTTCCATAAGTTTCCCGAAACGCTCTCACAGGCAATGACGATTTTCAGCACGGCCATTACTGTGTTGTGAGAAGCATGAGCACATGCCGCTACTGGTGAAAGCGGCATGTGCTCAAGCTCACATTGCTGTTGTGGCAGTGGCTGTTCCCAGGGAGAACACTTCCCAGGAAGGCGCAATGGAGATCTCGCCTTGCAAGTACAAGCACTCATCTGCTTGTCTGCATCTGATGCAGGCACCCGGCGGCGCTGCCGGGCACGCTGACGAAGCTGTCGCTGTGGGCGCCGTATGCGCCGCGGGCGCAGCGCCCCCACCCGGCACTGGGGCCTGCGCTTGCGCACCTGGGACGCCTCAAGTGCCTGTGGCTTGGCGGCTGGCGCGTCAGCCACGTCGACCTGCCGCCCGCACTGCAGCTGCTCAAGCTGCAGGTGCACGCTGTCACAATCCATGCAACAGGCTTCCAAGGCTTACACCTTGGAAGCCTGGTGGGACCTAGACACAATAGCTGGAGGACTCCACGACCTGTTGCCCGCGTTCGCCCGCGCTGCAGCTGCTCAAGCTGTGATGCGCGAGGCCAGCCTTCCCTTTTGCGCTTCCTGCGGGACGCTTCCCGAAGATTACTGTCTCCTGCGCGACACTGGAATGGCTCAACGACAGGAGCTCTTGCACTGTGATGCATGCAGAAGCTTTCGAGACAGCATCTCTTGTCACCTCTGGCTACACTCCTTGTCTGTGTCAGAAAATGTTACATGTTGGGCTGCCAGGACTGCACGACCGTTGAGGACGTTGCCGCCTGGCTGCGGTGTCTGGTAGAGGCAGGGGCGGCGCCGCGTGGCAGCACGATCTCATCTCCTTTCATGCAGATTACAAATCTGCTTTGCTGCCTCTCGCAGGACTGCACGACCGTCGAGGATGTCGCTGCCTGGCCGCCGCCGCTGCGGTGTCTGGTGGAGGCGGGGACGGCGCCGTGCGGCACCACGATTTCATTTCTGCCTTTGCCGAGTTCAACTGTGATTTCCGCGTCTCTGCAGGACTGGACAACATTGGAGGATGTGGCCGCCTGGCCGCCGCCGCTGCGGTGTCTGGTGGAGGCGGGGGCGATGCCGCGCGGCACTACGACTTGATTTTTATTTTGCTGATTCCGTTTCCTTTCCTTGTTCCCAGGACTGCACGACAATGGAGGATGTAGCCGCCTGGCCGCCGCCGCTGCGGTGCCTGGTGGAGGCGGGGGCGGCGCCGCGCGGCAACACGCCGGCCGACACGGCCTTCTTCGCGGTCGGCGCCGCCGCGCCGCCGCCGCGCCAATCGCACCTCCTCATCTGCGACCCGGCGTGCGACCGCCGCCTGCTGTCCGCCTTTCTGCGCCCGCCGCTGCGCCACTGGCCGCACTGGAACAGCCGTTGAATCCCCTGCGGCAAGAGGCGCCCTGTCCACGGAAAGAGGCACCATGCTGGGGCCGTTAGACCCGGCAAGCATGAGGGCAGGTAGTTACTGGAATTCCGCTGCCGATGACGGAAGGGCTGGGGCTTTTATGACGGGCAGGAGCCATGGCGGCGGCAAGGTAGACAGTAGTGCCTCTGTTGACCGGCTCAGAAAGGCACCCACACCACAAATGCTGGTGGCCCATCCGTCAGCACCTACCAGCTGCGGCAGCAGCGGCAGAAGCCGCCATGCTGACGAGATTTACAACATGACATGACAGGCAAAATGTCCGGCGGGGCGACAACCGCCGAGTGCGGCAGCCGGTGGGGTTTCTTTCCTACCGGTAGTTGGTATCGTGGCACGTCAGGCTGTCTGCCTGCACAAAGCCGTGGTCAGTCTGGAGTCGGGAGGGGAAGCAGCAGCTGAGCTACCGGTGCCAGTAATGCGTCATTTGTCGCATCCGATTGTATGTTGAACTCGCAAATTTTGCGCGATGCCGCCGCCGCTCACGGACACCGACAGCTGAGTATCAGGAGGGCATCAGGTGAACGTCAATGCTGACATTGTACATGATTATGATACCAGTTTTGTATCTGACTCTGGCGGTTGATGTAATGAGCGGCACATTTGCTGCCTGCTGATTAGGCTGCGGCGGCTGCGGCCCAACAGTACCTACCTAGACGTAGCAATCTGCGCTTCCAGTCGCATCCTCTGATGACCAGACTCAACGACTTAATGCTGTCCAGCTGGTCCAACAACCGTCCAGCGTCACCGAGAACAGTGCAACAGACTTTTGTCCAAAGGGATGTCTTCCACACAACCAGCTTCTGCGCAATCACCGTGCCGCCGCCAGGTATGTTCGTGATTCACAACATGTGTCCGTCACTCTCGTGTGTGCTGCCCTGCTGCCAGTGCATAGTCCTCAGATGCACGCATTGCTCCCAGCCCCTGACCCCGGTCCGAGCATTCACACGGCCCGCATCGGCGCTGTGGGCTGCACCGCCTTCCACTCGAAAGGCCGCAGTTCCACCGGCAGGTGCGGCGAAGGCAGTGCCGCCGCCGCATCGTCCACCACCCTGAAGTGCAGGCCGTGGCGGGCCGCCCAGACCCTCCCGGCGCCGTTTGCCCCTTCTTCCGCGTCGTCCACTGCTTCCGTGCCCGGCAGCCGGCCCGAGTGGCGCAGCCCGAGGGTCGCCAGCCGCGGCAGCGAGCTGGCCGCCACGAGCACCAGCACAGCAGAGGCCAGGCTCCAGCCCGCCTGCGGCAAGGACAGCAATGTCGAATCAAATGCCTTGGCCTTCATGGGGAATCCTGCACTCTCAACATCGGATGCACCGCTGGCTGCGACGCGCGCCAGCGCGGCGGACTCCAGCCCGCCTGCGAGGCCACAAAAGGAGCGGCAATCAGTTGCTGCGGGCGGCTCGAGGTCGCTACTGTGATCTGCGCGACTGTGACGTTCCAGATTCCGAACAGCGCCAGCGCGACCAACGCAAGTCTCCCGCCCCGCCTGCGGCAGCCACAACTGTGTCAGAAGTGTCGCTTGGCTATCGTTGCATCCCAGTCTCGCAGTAAATGCGGCTACACTCAGCATGTTGGAGGATACCCAAGACATCAGGTATTGGTGACACGCACATCGAACCTATGGTGCATCCTGTCGGACGTCGTCCGGCACGCAATCCGCAAGCCGCCGTCCACCACGCATCATGGATGATGCAGCAAGCGCATGAGAAGCTGATAGTGGATCCCTGTAATTACATAACGAATCCGCCGCACCTGGAAGCTCAGATTGAGCGAAACGCACTGGCGCAGCAGCGACAGTGCCGCCTCGGGCACGGCTCCTCCCAGCGAGTTGCGGCTCAGGTCCAGCGCCGTGAGACGCGGCCACAGCTCCTCGCACGCCGGCAGCTCTGTGACGACACAAGGAAGGGGTTCAGCAAAATTTCTGTTGTTTTGATTGCGCCTGAGACTCAGCGCCATGCGTCGCGGCCACAGCTCCTCGGATGCCGGCAGCTCTGCGACGAACCACAAAGCTGACACGGCTTCTTGCATGCCAGGAGCATGAAGAACATGTCCAGAGACTCCCAGGAAGTGCGTTGCACTCGACATGCCAGTAGACATGCAGGAGCATGACAGTTGGGCCAGGGCCTTCAGCGCAGCTGCCTTTGACACTGCATGAGATCCGGGATGATTGATCCGAGGCACATAGGCACAGGTACCAACCTGTGAGGCCGCAGCCGCTAAGGTCGAGACTGCGCAGTGCTGGGAGGAGTGGCGCTCGCCCGGGTGCTGGCGGCAGTCGCAGCCGGAACGCCAGCGCCGGTCCCATGGCCGGCCACCGCAGCGTCAGTGACTCCGCTGATTCCGCCGCCTCCAGCATGCCCTGTACAGGAATATCAACGGGACTCCGTAAGAGACGCGTGCGTGTTTGTGCCGGCCATTGGCGTGTCAGCGACACAACCGCATCCACTGCCTCCAGCACTCTCTGCGCTGGATATGAAACGTATGTTTGCTAGAGCCAACCAGCTTCGACACAAGCATAGAGCATTGCATCTCCTGGGCGGCAATGCGGAACAGGAGGCAGAGGCGAGTACATGCGGCGTCATGTGCGGTGGCTGTGCACAGGCGGTGCTGCTGTGTGCCGCCAGTGCCTACGGGATGCTTAGCGCTTTCCTTTCGCATCCTCGCAGCCAGCTCGGACAACATGTAATCCGTGCTGCATCCAGTTGACGGGCAGGACCGGGATCGCGCACTGTCTGACGTCCGCCACAACGACTAACTAGTCTTGCAGATGAGCGTCCCGCAAGCCGTTCCGCCGCAGCCAGAACTATTGTGCAGCTGCCAGCGTGAGCCGAGTGCCTTGCTGATGCTACCGCCCTTGCTGCAGATGCAACAGAGCTACATGTGGCGACTTGAGAGTGGCTACTGCAGATGGCTGCCAGCTAAGGGCGCCTACTGTCTCCACATCTGGTTGCAGCAGTGAGCGTCTTTTCCAGCTTCTCTTCCAGCTGTTCGTATGGTTCAGGTGCTTCTCTAGGCTGAGGGGCAAAGGAAGCATAGAAGCAGAGCAGAGTCAAACCCGCCTTCAGAAAGCAGAGAAGCAAAGCCACAAACCTACCTTGAGCAGGATGCCGGCCAGATGCGCCTCCAGCTGTGACTTCGGCTCCACCTCCAGCGCCAGACATGCTGTCTTCATGTTCCTTCTTTCCATTTCATTGAAAAGGAAGCAAAGCGCAACAGGTAGAACACACCTCGAGCAGATTGCCGGCCAGGTGCGCCTCCAGGTGCGCCTTTGACTCCACCTCCAGATGTTTTGTTTTGGAATGCGTTCTTTCACAATGTCAAGTCTTTTACAATGAGAAGTAAGCAAAGCATAGCAGGAACAGACACCTTCAGCAGGATGCCAGCCAGGGGCGCCTCCAGATGCGCCTTCGATTCCACCTCCAGCGCCGCCAAACCCTTCAGCCCGGCCCACTTCATGCAGCACGCCGCCCGGCCGCCCAGCCGCAGCCTTTTTGCTGCATGATTCCACTCCCGCAGGCATAGCGTCGGCTGCGCCTTGTGCTTGACGGCCTTGCGCGCCGCCGCCGCCGCCGGCTCCGTCTCGATTTCCTTGCCATTTTCCGGCTTCCGCCGGACCTCCAGGTCCTGGGCATCCCACGTGAGCGGCAGCTCGACAGAACTCGCCATGTCCGGTTCCTCGACGATGAGAGTGTTCAGCGCGCTCATCTGGCCGCGCTGGAGAGCCAGGGACATGTCGCCGCAGCCCACGTTGATGAGGGCGAGCGATTCCACCCTGGAGCGAGCGCCAGAGCCCAGAGGGCCGCCTGCACAGAGCAGCAGTGTGATTTAGTGGACGAATGGGATGATGACAGGCATGGCGGCCAAAGTGCTGCGACATCTCTGCTTCCAAGCTCTCCTTGGCAGGTGATTCGCAACACAGCAGGTGGCAGCGGTGCAGTGCCAGCAACTGTGGAGTCAGACAGTACAGCTGCTGTGGAATCGAGGCATGGCCTCCTAGAACCCAGGGTGTCACACGACACCCTGGGTTCTACCAAGGGTAATCATTGCCAACAGAGATGACTCAGGCCTATGCTAAAAGTCTGAAGATGCGCACCTGGCAAGCCACGGACCGCCAAATTGGAGTACGTGCCCTCCAAACGCAGGCTGCGCAGGTGTTTGTAGGTGCCGATGGTGCGCCACTGGTCGTCGAAGCGGCGGGTGCCACACCGCGTCATGCCCAGCGCCAAGCCCTGTAGCGCAATCACAACCACAGCGTGTTACCCAAAGCGGGCACATGATGATGTAGCGGCACATGATGATCTGCACTGAAACTGCGCCCTGCCAGCTACCGGTTGTAATGGCACCCCTGAAACATTTGGCAAATGTCGCAAGCAGGCAGCTCGCAGCCTGCCTATCGATGTGCTACGGGCCGTTCCAATCAAGCACTGCACGCTTGAACAATGATCGAGCGTGTTGCCTTCTCGTTACACACGGCAACAACAGCCACCTGCAGGCTGGTGAGGCGCTCCAGCAGCGCGCTGAGGGCCTCGTCCGCATACATCTCCCGCAGCTGCAGGTGCTTGAGGTTGGCAAAAGCGCCGATTGCGCGCAGCCGGCCCTGCGGTAACGCAGCGCATGGTCCGTCTGGTAGTCCCTCCTGCCATGGCTGGGTGCTGGACAGCAGCTCTGGCTGCCATTTGGCGCAGGCGTCAAACAGACAGAAGATCCAGGAAGTTGGGACGCGTAGAGTGCGATGCAGCTTCGTCATTCGTCAAGCATCCCGCACAGACAATGCTATATCAAGACATCAACTGCTGCTGCAGCCAGCGCCCAGGAATAGGTTCCAGCTTTCGGCCGCCTAACACCGCGCGGCCGCTAGCGATTTGGACACCGAAAAATTTGACACAGCAATAGCACCGACAGGCACCTGCTGCTGCAGTTAGCCCACGGCGAGCAGGTCCAGCACCAGGCCCGCGCAGTCGCGTGTGGCGGCCAGCGAGTGGGACACAGATAATTCATGAAACAAGAACGGCACCATCGTTCCCCCTTCGTCCACCTGCTGCTGCAACCAGCGCGCGGCAAGCGTGTCCAACACCAGGCACACCCAGCCATGTCTTGCTTCAATAGGTTTGAGGCAGTATCGGCATGTCTCCTTCTCCTTCGCTCACGTGCTGCTGCAGCCAGCGCGCTGCGGGCGGGTCCAGCACCAAGCTGGACCCCCCAGCCGCACGTCGCCACCAAAGAGTCGATTAGAAATCTATCTGGGGGAACTAGTGTACGGACGCTCAAGCAGATACGAAGCAGCTGGGAGGCTTGCTTCGTTGCATCAGAGTCAAGATCGGCTGATGCAGCTTGCAGACGCACTGAGCAGTTCATTTTAGCACTGCATCCCAGTTTGGAGGCTGTCCCAAATTGCGACCCAGGGGTTTAACCCTAAACCCAGGGGTTCATCCTGGCAGCCAGGAGTTGCATACAGATTGCAGTTCCAGAAGGTTTTGGCAGCTGGTAGTGGCCGCAGCACCGCCTGCACCTCTGCTGGGCAGCTTGGAGCACTCTAGTTACGGAATCTTCAGTTTTCCTTGTGGATTAAGGTCGCTGTGGTGCGTTTGTGCGGCATTATGCAGTCTACAGTCAGCGTCTGAAGATACCACAGAAACTGTACCTGCTGCTGCAGCCAGCGCGCTGCGAGCGGGTCCAGCACCAGGCCCCCCCAACCGCGCGTCGCCGCCAGGTCGTGCAGGGCCGCCATCACGGCCACGCCAGGCGCCGGGCCGCCCTGCGCCTGTGAGACGGCGCACTTTGTCAGATCGACGTCTTGGATGATGCCAAGAGTGGCGACCGGGCCGTGCTGCGTCGCCAAATGGCTGTGCCCAAAGCTTTCCAGCCTCCCCATGTCTGAAAGAGGTCTCCAGCCCCGCCGTTATCGTGCCGGGTGCCAGACCTCCAAGTCGTCAATCGCAGTGCAGTGGTGCATGGCGATCCGCATGAGAACGTGCTTCTTGCCGGCTGTGCTTATGGACACACCGCGGGCATGAGACGGGTCGTCGTCCCGGTAAGGCCCAGTGACAGCCGCTGCGCTGGCGACGCCTTGATCATGCTGTGCCATCCGCCTCCGGCAGCCGCGCCCAGCGCATTTGCGCCGCTCACCTGACGACAACACGATGTGTGTACACTGATAGCAGCTGTGGCAGGGCACAGCTGCAATGGCTACAAGACATGGTGCAGCAGCTGGCCGAACACCAACATCAGAAAGTGAATTCACCAGGCCTACCAGCTTGATCGTGCCGGAGCCAGCATCCACTTGCACGACAAGCGGCTTGGGATGCACCACCGCCGCCCAGTCCATGCACACGGCGGCGCAGCTGCGTCTGCGAATCATGAAGAAAGGGGCAAGCTAAGCAGAGAAGCTGACTAAAGAGCGGCTAAGGAGTGCATGTCAATAGGGAATCGTCAGGCTGCAGCTGGGTCTGCGTCTGTGTTAGGCGGCAAAATATGCCGCAATGCTGTCAGCGTGCTGCAGTGGATGAGTGGCCTGCAGACGCCTGGTGGCACCTGCCATCGGGTGACAGGCGGCTGAAGATGTGGTTGAGGACGCCTTCCGGCAGCCCTGGCGCTTGATTGCGCTGATGCATGGATGCGCTTGTGTCAATGCGCGGCCACGCTGTCCCCGCTGCTGCTTGGCGAGGGCGGGTGGGGTGACCTACAGGACTAGATAGCATATATCATGCAGGCCGCTCCAGCACTTGAATTATTCAGTGTGTGTGCAAGGGAGACGTCAAGGCGAAGCTCGATTGCGAATTTTCGAAACAGCTTTCGAAACAGCAACAAACGCAGCCGGCTTGCATCCGTAACTGCCCAGCAAGCTTGCAGCGCGAGCGATTGTGGACAGCTGTGCTTGTGAGTTGTCGCTTCTGGCTGCATTTGACAACACCTTCAGAACTGCGCTGTTTTGCAGTCATCAGAGTGGTTAAATGTCAATGACCAATGATTAAATCGATCGCGTCAGCTGAGTTTTGCCACACGCCAGCTTGAATTCGCCGAGTCGGAATCCAGTTCACACGAATGGCTTCCAAGACGACAGCGGCCCCCGCTTCAGGTCTGCCTCCTGGTCTGAGATTGGCGCCAGGTCGGAGGAGTCATGCGCTGGCGGCATGCTTGCCCTTGGCGAGTCCACCACCCTGAACTGCATGTCGTGCCTGTTCTCCCAGGTCGCTGCTTCGGCACCAGCATCTTCACCCTCGCCTGCGGCCCCCTCGGCTGCCACTGCAGCACCGCCGCCCTCAGCAGCGCCGGTTGACTCGGGTGGCGCTTCCGCAGAGCAGCCCGCGCCGCTGCTGGCCATGCCGCCGGGCGCGGCGCCGCCCGCCGCCGTGGGCAGCGGCCGCAGGCCCAGCACCTCGAGGCACGGTGCAGCGCTGCTCAGCGCCGCCAGCGCCCCAGCGGAGTCCGCAGCGCCCAGTTCTTCTGGAACGACATGTCCAACATCCGGCAGATTGCCAGGCAGCCGTAGAACGCTCCGTCGCAACCGCCCATGGCGTTGTTGCTGAGGTCCAGCGCCGTGAGCTGGCCCCAGAAGGGCGTCGCCGGCAGCTGCAGCAGTCCCGTGCCGCTGAGCCTCAGGCTGAGCAGCGCCGCCAGCGGCGGCGCCGACATCGGGGTGCACAGCGCGAAGGCAAACTGCTCCAGCAGCGCCGGCACGCCGGCAGCAGCGTGAGGTGCTGCAGGCTGGCGGCGTCCTACAGCATCAGCTCGCGGCAGATCTGGATGCAGAAGTTCTTGGACAGTCGCGCGCGGCTGACCAGCTCCAGCATCTCAATGTCTGGCCGCGCGTATGCCTCGCGTGTTTCAGGGCGGCAAGACAAAAGATGACGCACATGTGCGTCATCTTTTCTGTACAGAAGAACCAGCGCTGCAGCGCCGGTGAGCTTGAGGTTGAGGCGCGGCTGCGGCAGCCCCTGGAGGCTGATCGTGGGCTCCGCCAACACGTAGCCTTCTGGCACCTGCTTGCATTCAGTACACGCCCGTGAGGATCTGCTGGTACATTGCATGTGATCCATTTGTTTGCACATGTATGATTCGACATACCCAGTAAGCTCACAATGCCTCCCCCCTTTCGGCCCCAAGCATGGCCCAGGCCTGCCCACATGTTGTGGCACACTATTCATCTGTCAGGCACGCACCTCGGCCTTGTCCCAAACCATCGGGTCCATGTCGGCGGTTTCCATGTGCAGCGTCTGCAGGCTGGCCAGCCGGCAGCGCTGCTTGTGCATACCGAGGTTCAAGGTGTTCCAGCCGATCAGCGACAGGTGCCGAAGAACCGGGAAGAGCGCAGGTCCGCGGATGCCGCCCTGCTTGACGGGACACGCATCTGCTGAGATTGAGCTCAACAATGGCTTGCCAGCAGTGCCGGGGAGCTGTCGCAGCGCATGGTGGCAAACGCATCATGCATGAAGGTGTGAATGCTGCTGCATGAGTCGTGCCCACCTCGCAGGCGGTCACAGGGTGAAGCGAGTATGGCAACCAGCTTGGCAGGCATTTGGTCATGCAAGCTGCTGCGCACTCGTGTCCACCTGATCTGCCGCTTCCAGTTTTTCCAGTGATCAGCCCGCTGCAGGCGCAGCGCCTGCAGCTGCGGCAGTGTACCCAGCGAGCGCCACAGCTGCTCAAACCCGGCTTATCCACACGACTCAACCTCCAGCGCAAGGCCCTGCGCCGCACAGCACTCTAGTCGCGTCAGCGCGCAGTTTGGAGCATAGCGCAGGGAAAACATTGGCTGCCGGGCAATTGCCTCTGCTGCACTGTGCAGGGACAACAGTGGCAAGGGCTGTGCGCGCCTTGAGGTGCGTGAGCTGGCTTATTAGCCGTTGCCGGGCAGTTCCATGATGGTCAGCTGCAGTTGTTGCGTCCGCCCGGCGGCGTGCATGAACGCGTCATGGCACCCTCCGTTTTTCAGCGGGCGGAGCTTGCCTCCCGTAACGAACATGCTCCTCCAGGATCGATTACAGAAGTAGAATAGCAGGAGACGCGCCAGTACCTTGGCCTCGCGTGGCTCGCCTCGACATGCGTCCTGCAACACGCGGAACATCAGCGTCATTGAGAGCTTCTGCTCTCAGCTGGTCAGGGCATTCAATGTGACTGTTCGATCTGTACTAACGGACATCATGTGCTCTCACCGGGAAGTCGAAAGCCAGCTGCTCTGCAGCGCGCAGCCAGATGCATCGGGACAATCTGGTCCAAGCGGGTTCCTGCTGTCCGGCAATTGTGTAGGCAGGACAGATCTGATTTTAATTCAGGTGTGGTCGAGCCGTCGCAGACTCAGAGCCCACTGTTGGCACACCAGCGCGGCATTGCACCTGCGGCGGCAGGGCATCACCCTCAGCTGCTTTGTTCTAATGTGAAGATGTCCACCATTTGTGCACACTCAAGGCATTTCAATCACGTTGCGAGCTACCTGTCTTCTATGTTTTCTGGCAGGCGGCTCAAAATTTCGTCTTGCAGTTCCAGAGGCAGGTCGGACCAGTCCCAGAATCGCATGGTCTCAATGCGCTTTTGAAATTCGGCTTGCTGTCGTTGGTGCTTGTGGGTCTTTGTTTTGAAATAACCGTCTGACAGTTCGACTGAACGATGCAGAAGGGTTCACTGTGTCGAGACGAGAGCCGCAGGACCGCGCATGACGAGTCGATACTTGCAGGGTTCCTGATCGACGCGAAGCCTGGGACGCGAGACGTTCCAGAATTTACATAGTTAGTTCGTAGGTGCTTTCTAGCCAGCAAGTGCAGATAATGCATTCCTGCGACGGTGCGAGACGACTATCGATGCAGCCTGCGGCGGTTCCCGCGGTTCCCGGCGGTTCTTCCCGCGAGATGCACGACAATGTGTTGCTAATACAGTGCCTTCGCGTGTTGCGATTTGCATTGTCCGTTTGTGTTGTGCATGTCTTGGAACAGCGGCGAAATTGCTGCGCAGCTTGCGTGATCAGGAGCGCTCTGGCGGCCAGTATTCGTACCGATTGCACCCTTGGGCCCTTCCTCTCACTCAGCGATTGCATAAGAAGTTCCGAGGACGCAGAGATTTCGACGTCGACAGCATCACGGGTGGATTCGCGCTGCAGCAGGCCTGCTGGCCAACGCTAACTAGCATGATCACTGGTAGGCATGGCGGCGCTTGCTCAGCACAGCGGTGACGCTGCAGGCGCCGGCGGAATGCACGCCCACGCGGCGTGGGCGTCTGCGCAGCCTAGCCCAGCAGAGCGCAGCCAGCCCGCTGGCAAGCGGCGGCCGCGGCCCTTCACCGCCGCGTTCATTGTGCTCCTCGGTACCATTCTGGCGACGGCGCTGGCGCAGCGGTGGCTGTATGCAGCTCTGGACCTGGCGCACAGCAGCCAGTGCTCTGCGGCGCAAACAGACGCCGCCGATGTCTTAGACAAGGCTGTGCCCTTCACCACAGGTGATGGCGCCCTTCACTGCAGCTGTACGTTCATTGTGCCATGCATCCGCAGATGGCATGAGAGTTGCTCATTGGATGTATAAGGTGTCCGTCTTCGCGCTTGGGGAACGGCGGCCTCTCCTGCAGCTGCGTCGCGGGATTTGATGGTTGAGACTGCCTCGTGCAGCAGCAACAGACCCTGGGGAGGCGCGAGGAGTGCGGCATCGCACCTGCACCATATTCGCCCACAATGGCGATCGTGACCATGACTTGGACACCGATGCGCAGACGAGTGGGACCCGCCAGGGTGCACGCCGCCGCAGCTGCGGGCGGAGAACATGGCGGCACACGGCTGCGAGCTGTGGAATGACATGTGCATGGACCAGGTGCGACGCCGCAGCACTGGAACTCGCCAGAAGCGCGGCCCAAGGACAGCCACAGCAGTGCTGCTGCTCCACCCTTGGCGATGGACAGCACATGGCAAACTGCGCCGCTGCAAACCCACAACATTTTGTCAGTAACATGCTGGCCACTGGTTGCTAGAGGGGTGTATCAAGTCAGAGTCTCACCCCCCTGCATCTGCCTGCAGGACCACCTGTTCAGCTGGGCGGCGGAGCGCCTGGCCGAAGAATGTCATGGAAATTTTGTCTTGAGGTGTTTGGTGCTTTGTGGCAGGGCCGCCTGCTGGGCGGCGGAGCGAATGCCGGGCGCCTCCCACCGCTTAAGTTTTCCTGCCAAGAATCATGCAATCTGCTGCAGGGCCGCCTGATCAGCTGGGCGGCGGAGCGCATGCCGGGCGCCTCCAACTTCTCGGACCGCGTGCTGCTCGCGGCGCGGCCGCTTGACACGCTGCCCGGCTATCCCGCCGACCTGCAGGTAGGCATTCGTCGTAGCTCGCACCGCATTGGTTGCTTGCATGGGGTGCGGCTGTGGCTCGGTGGCCCGGGCCCAGCTGGCGTCGCGCGACGCAGCACAGAAAGCGTGCTGATACTCTACCTCACAAATGCACGTCTGCCAGCCTGGTTTTTGTGTTGTGAAAGGAATCTGGGACGAGATCAGCAGCAAGCTCAGTGCGCCTGCAGGGCGCGCAACACGAGGTGCCAGACCCAGTCATGCGGCCGGCGGCGCTGCTGGGCGGCAGAACACAGCCTGCAAAGATCTGAAGTTCATTCTGATAGTCTACTGGTCACCTGTGATCTCTGTCCGCTCTCTGTGTCGGGTACGCAACACGAGGTGCAGTACCAGGCCGGCCGGCGGCGCTGCTGAACGGTGCCAATTCCTAAGGCCTGCAACATGTCTGCGAAGCTTTCAAGTCACACAGCGTCACTGCAGGGCGCGCAATACGAGGTGCGGGACCGGTCATGCGGCCGGCGGCGCTGCTGGGCGGCGCCAAGCGCGTGTTTGTCGATAACCTACAAACAAGATTTTGGCAGGACCTTGAAGGCGCACAACTCCCTGCAGGGTGCGCAATACGAGGTGCGGGACCCGGTGATGCGGCCGGCGGCGCTGCTGGGCGGCGCCGAGCAGCCGGATGTGGAGTTGCGCCGCTTCTCGGACTGCACGCTGCCGCTCGTCTGGTGGCCCAAGCCGTGCGTCCCTCTGGACCCCCTGCTGGACACACTGCTGACTCCTGTACAACCATCGTGACTGCGCACACAGCAGCTGCAGAGGCGCCCCGCTTCTCGAAGCGCACACTGCCGCTCGTCCGGTGGCCTGAGCCGCGCGTCTCTGCAAGGCCTCTCGCAGATTGCTCTGCCCTTGTCAAATCCTCAGTTGGCGGAGACGGTGATCCGTATTGGCGCTCCTCAAGTGTGTGCCGCGGGGCGAGCGGCTGCCAATGCACGGCTCGGTATCGCAACTCTGTTGCAGAGGCATAATATGCCAAGTGAACATCAATTTGAACAAACGAATCGCCAATACGGAACCGAATCGCCAATATCGCCACGCAATGCCTCTGTAGGGCGGCCGACGCCAGCGGCGGTTTCGTGAGCACCCTCGCGTGGCTGCACGACGCCGCTCCGCTGCTCGCGGACCGCACGTCGAGAAATCAAACTGCTTCGACGGCAAACGAATGCAAATGACGCGCAAATCATTGCCTTTTAGGGCGGCCGACGCCAGCGGCAGCTTTCTGACGACACTCGCATGGCTGCCCGCCGCCGCCGCGGGCGAGGCGCCGCTGCTGGCGAACCGCAAGCTGCAGTTGCGACGTTTGATGCTCAATCGAGTCCACGAGACGCACACTTTGATGCCATGCAGGGCCGCCGCTTTCTGGCGAGGTTGCGTGGCTGAACGCTGTTGCCGCAGGCGAGGCGCCGCTGCTGGCGGACCGTGCAGCACATGAAATTTTTCAAACAGTAGCGTGGCAACCGGTGAAAACAAGCTTAGATTCTGCCTTGCAGGGCGGCCGACGCCAGCGGCAGCTTCGTGAGCACCCTGACGTGGCTGCACGCCGCCGCTGCAGGCGACGCGCCACTGCTGGTGGACCGCAAGCTGAAGCTGGTGCCCGACCTGGACGGCTTTGCGCTGCCCAACCACCTGCACTGGCTGCTGCTCCCCTTCTCCAAGCGCACGGTGAGATAACACTCTCGACATTGCACTCCATGTGTTTCTGACACCTTGATGAAGCACCTAAACATGGTTTGCCCAACCACCTGCACTGGCTGCTGCGCCCCTTCTCCAAGCGCACGGTGAGTCACACCTCCGGGCAGCACCAGTTGCCAGTTCAGTATATGACCATCCGGCTCTTTAATCGGGGGTCAGCCATGACTGCTTTGGCAGGCTTGATTTCCGGTTGCAATCCTGCGTCAAGCAGACGGCAGCCCGTTGAGCTGACAACGTTGCAGCTGGTGCGGCTCACGAGAGCCGCGATCGAGTCTTGGGATGCAGCTTCTCCGTGTGACAATTAAACTGACGACGCGCTCCGTCTTTGGATCTCCAGGTGCAGGAGCTGCACGACTTTTCAGCACGGCGTCCCGCGGCGCCGCCCGGCCGGCGCTGCTTCCGCCGTGTTGTGCTGTGCGGCGCTGGCGGCTCCAAGAGCACCTGGGCTGAGGAGGCAAGGGCCGCTGGCGAGCCGCCGCCACTGTCGCTGGACGTCTTCGCCACGGCAACGCGGCGGCCCTTCGAGGCCGGCCAGTGGGTGAGTCGGGCAGCTGCCGGAAGGGCCGCACTTCCGAAGTTTTGTGTTTTGTGTTGTTCGGAGCAGGACGTGTGTTTGCCAGTGTCGCAGGTCTCAAGCCTGACAACACATGTCATCGCATGTCATCTGAATTCGGGATCCTCTGCCTGACGATAGGCAGAGCGAGCACTTGCAGCTGTCGAGGTCGAAGCTATTGAGGTCGAAACCCCTGCTCCAACCGTGTGCGCAGGTGGCAGGGTTTTACAAGCGGGCATACCCTGCCGCCGCCCGACCGCCACAGCCGCCCGGCAGCCTGCGCGTGCTGCTCGCCACGGCGCAGCTGGTAAACCCTGACGAGACGCTGGAGGCGTGCCGCAAGTGGACGCCGCCCGGCGCATCGGTGCCGGCGGCATGTGAGGGAACGGATTTTGCGGACGGCGGCATGCCGGGGGATATTGCGGCGCTCAGGCGGGCGGATGTTCTGGTGGGTGTCTGCACTGTTGAATCGAAATACTGCAACCTGGTAAAACTATATGCATAGAGTGCGGGTGGTGGGCGAGGTTTGGTTTGCGCCGTGCGGTGAAGGTGGCAGTGACCCGTCACACATGTGGCTGAGACAACTTGACAGCACTGCCACATACCACAGCCTTGCAGCGCATCGCCTGCGGCAGATGTCAGAGCGTTGGGCTGCTCTGTGCCGGTGCTGGCCGTGACGGGAGTCGCTGCATCTTCAAACCCACAGGCTGTGCTTCATGTTCGCTGCGTTTCAAAGGTGATTTGCTGTGCGACCTGCGCAGGTGGGCACGCCAGCGGCGCCCCTGGCATATGGCCTGATGATGCGCAGGGGCTCGACCGTGCTACAGCTCCGGCCGCCTGGCGCGCCTCAAGGTAGGCGGCGCCGGCTCCGGCCCATGCCTCGAGATAGATGTGTACAAGCCACCTGCACTTCTGTTCGTGCTAGATCTGCCTGGCCGCCAGATTGAACCGCAGCATTCTGCAGTTCATAGAGCCGCAAGCTGATGGCGCAAATGGCGGAGTGCCGGAGCACGCATTTCACAATGTATCACGGTATGTCTCCAGCTTCTTCACTTCGTTTCAGGAACTCTGGAGCGTGCATTCGAGGCGGAGGGCGCCGTCAAGCTCGTCATGCTGACGCCAGGCTCTGGGAAGTGGCAGCCCAGCGCCCTGGAGGTCCGTCAGAAAGGTGCGGCACCATGCCTGCATGGCTCCCAGAAGGCACATCTGCGGATTGTGGCAGCCCCTGCAGCGGCAGGGGGCAATGCAGCATGTCTCCACTCGCTGTCCAGCATCAGGTTTATTTTGTCACGCAGAGAGGACAGCCCAGCTGTGGCGCAGCTTGAAGCATATCAAGCTATCGAACCCTCCGCTGGAAGCGGAAGTGTTGTGCTGCGCCGCGAAGTAAGGCATATGGTGAGCACAGCATGCTGTGTTGTGTGCAGAGCTGGATCGAGCTGGCAGCTGGCCGTCAGAGCAGCGGCTGCGGCTCGACTGGGGGAGCGTCGCCGTCGCGCTTGAAGCGACGTTAGGGTCCGCGAAAGCGGGATCATGAGCCAGCTGACATGGACGTCAGCGGGGCGCTGCAGGCGCCAGATAATACCTGGCTACTGTTTTGACTGTTTCACTCTCGTGTTGGCAGTGCACAGGCCTTGATCCTTGTGGTGGTCGAAGAGACACGTTGTTCGTCGAACTTCAACACACATTTTAAACTCAAAATGCTGAAGATATGTCCAGACCAATCTCGATTATGTCGGTCCTTCAGCTAACAAGGCTCAGGCAATGCGCCAGCGCCCAGTATCAAATTCACACTCCCACTCCCTCTCTCTCCCACTCTCACCCGAAACCAAACCTTTATGCAAGCACAGCAGCGCGTCACTTCCGGCGCAACACCGGGCAGGGGCTGTGGCTGTGACGCTCCCAGTTCGCACTCTCACTCCTGCGCCTCTCTGACAAGAAACCCCGAAGTCTCCGCGCCTGCTCACGGCAGCGGCCCGGTGCGTTCGATGTCCTCGAGGAACGCGCCGTTCGCAATGAGCCCCGCCGCCGACAGCAGGTGCCACGCGGTGTGGATGAGCGGCAGCTTCGGGGCAAACTCCTCTCCGACGAACGCGACGCCGCCGAGCGCGGAGGCCGCGATGTGCAGCCGGTGTGCCCGCCGCAGGTGCGGCTGCTGCTGTGCTCGCCGCAGAAAGTCCACCTGTGCGGCGGGTGGGGATAGGGGTTCAGGTCACCAAAATACGCGCCTCAAGCGGGACTTTCGTGTCGTAGACTGCGCGCGCCGCAGAAGCTGCACCTGCGAGACAGAGGCCATCAGGCGTGATTTTGCAGCGAGGAGAGGCCAGACGTGCTTTCGGCAGAAACTCAGAGCAGCAACCGACAGGGCGGACAGTGCAGCTCAACATAGTGCGTGTCCACACCCAGCCCGCTGGGACTGTGCATTGCAAACCCTGAAGCCCACCCTGTGACCACGCCGTCGGTGTTGACCACAGCGAAGGGCTGCCAGGGCGTGACCACCAGCGACAGAGCCCCGAAAAAGCCTGAACTTGCATATAATTGTCGTTTCTGGTTCTCATGAAGGTTCTCACCTCTGCAACCGCGCCGTTG
>JAABUM010003613.1_pt1 | contig 18645 bp, 12 predicted proteins | sample 5559161 | NCBI WGS metagenome assembly JAABUM01 (sample SAMN10711868, study PRJNA513369) | rock metagenome | isolation source: Antarctica rocks | place: Antarctica: Victoria Land, Siegfried Peak nord | reverse complement strand
CCGGGGCGGTCCCGCGTCCCATGTCTATCGAACGGCCCGCTAAGTGGTCCATTTCATAAATTACGTGTCGGGTTATTATCCCCCCTCTCCTCGGATGGGGAGAGGGGGTGCCGCCCGCAGGCGGCGGGGGTGAGGGCCGTATCCCGACAAGTAATTCTGAAATACAGCACTAAGGCGCCGCTTACGGCACGCGATCCTGGCCGAAGGTCGCCTGCATCGCCTGCCAGAGCGCCTGGATCACGAAGCGCCGGGTGGCCGCGTCGGTCGGCTGCGGGAACTGCGCGTCGCTCGTCTGGCCGGGGATCGCGCCCGCATTGGCCCGATACGTCGCCAGATCGCTCCGCTGTGTGCCGCTATCCGGGACGTTGGCGTACTGCCCGGCGACCGCCGCCAGCCGGTCCCAGAAGCCGGTCGGGCGCAGGTCCGGCGCTTTCGTGAACGCCCGCGCCACGATACTCACCACCTGCACCTTGAGGACGCTCTCGCGCGGCAGGTAGCACGGCGCGGTCGTGCCGAGGGCGCCGCAGGTCGCCGCGTCGTTGTACCCGCCCACCACGCCGTAGTCCCGCAGCGCGGCCACGGCGTTCCAGAGGGCGTCGTCCACGCAGTTCGCGCCGGACGGGTCGCACTTGTCGGGGAACGAGTTGCCGTGGAACTCGCGCTCCCAGCCGAAGGCGCGGGCGATGAACGCGGCCACCTCGGCCCGCGCCACCGCGCGCCCCGGCTGGAACTGGCCGGAGCCGTTCACCCCGGTCGGGTTGACGATCCCGAGCGCGGCGAGGGTGGTGATCGCCTGGTAGTCGGGATCGCTCGTCGGCACGTCCGCGAAGGTCGGGCGGGCGACGAAGGTGGCGACCAGGGTCCGATTCGCCGGTACGATGAAGGTGAGCGGGGAGGCGTAGCCGACGTAGGCGTCGTCGAGGGTCCAGCCGACGAAGACCTGCCCGGCGGCGGGCACGGCGGCGTAGGTGGCGCTGCCGCCGGTGGCGTAGCTCGTCGCGCCCGCCGGGGTGACGCTGCCCTGGCCCTGCGCCGAGGCGGTCACGACCGATCGCGGGGCGGGGCTGGCCGGGGGCGGCGTGCCGGTGCCGGTGAGGGCCACCGTCCGCGGGCTGCCCGCCGCGTCGTCGGCGATGCGCAGGGTGGCGGCGCGGTCGCCGGTCGCGGTCGGGGCGAAGCGCACACCGACCACGCAGGAGCCGCCCGCCGGGACGCTGCCGACGCACGTATCGAAGGTGACGGCGAAGTCGCCGGGGGTGCTGCCGGTCAGCGACACGCCCGCGATCGTCAGGGCGCTGCCGCCGCCGTTGGTGACGGTGATTTGCTGGCTGTCGGACGCGGTGCCGACCTGCCGCGCGCCGAACGCGAGGCTCGCCGGGGCCACGGATGCCCGGGGCGGCGCGGCGGGCGCGACGACCTGGACCGTGGCGGACGCGGTCAGCGCCCCGTTCGCCGTGTCGGTCGCGGTGATCGTCTGCGCCCCACCGGTACGAAGGATCACGCTGAAGGTGTGCGTGCCCGCGTCGGTGGCGGTGAAGGCATAGTCAGCCGGGAGGGTCGCGGTGACGTCGCCGCTGGTGAGGCGCACGGTGCCGGTGTAGCCGGTCGCCACGTTGCCGCCCGCGTCGAGCGCGGTCATGATGAACGTTACCGGGTCGCCCGCCCGCACGGGGCCGATGGCACCGGTGGTCGCCACGAGGCGGGTCGCCGGGCCGGGGGTGTTCGCCAGCGCGAAGGTCGCGCTGCCGCCCGCCCCGCTGGCGACGACCGTGTACGCCCCCGCCGTGCCGTTCGCCGTGATGACCGGGGCCGGGGCGACGCCGTCCGCGCCGGTCGCGACGCCCCCGCTCGCCCCGCCACCGGGGAAGGTGGCGCTCGCGCCGGTGCTCGGCGCGGCGAAGGTGACGGCCACACCCGCGACCGGGTTGCCGAAGGCGTCGCGGGCGACGACCGTCAGCGGGGCGAACCCCTGCCCGATGGCGCGCGTCTGCGGCGTCCCGCCCGTCGCCGTCAGGCTGGCCGGGGCAGCGGGCGCGACGGTCACCCCCGCCGTCCCGTTGACGCCCGCGCTCACGGTGTCGGTCGCGGCGATCGTCTGGCCGCCCGCCAGCCGCAGCGTCGCGGCGAACGCCTTGGTGCCGCCATCCCCCGCGACGAAGGTGTAGTCGGCGGGCAGGGTGGCCTGCGGGTCGGCGCTGGTGATGCGGACGGTGCCGGTATAATCGCCCACCAGATTCCCCTGGGCGTCCCGCGCGGTCACTGTCAGCCCGAGCGGCGCGCCCGCCGTGCTCGTCGCCGGGGCGGCCACGTCGAAGTGATCGACGGGGCCGTGCGTGTTGGTCAGCACGAAGGGCACCGCCCCGCCCCCGGCGCTGGCGATGACGCTGTACGCCCCGACGATGCCGTTCGCGACCAAGGCGGGCGCGGTCGCCACGCCGCCCGTGGTCGTCGCGGTCGCGGTGGTGCCGAATCCCGCGAAGGTGCCGGACGGGCCGGAGGCGGGGGCCGCGAAGGTGACGATCGTGCCGTTCGCGACCGGGTTGCCGAACTGGTCGCGCACCGTCACCGCGAGATTCGTCGCGAAGGGGGTCGTCACGGCGGCGCTCTGCGGGTTCCCCGCCGCGACCGCCAGCTGCGCCGCGTTCGCCGGGTTGACGATCAGCGTCCGCCCGCCCGCCGTGCCGCCGCCCGGCCCCGGCACGGTCACGACGATCGCCAGACTCCCCGCCGCGCGCAGGATCGACGCCGGGATCGTGGCACCGGCCTGGGTGGCGCTCGTCACCGTCGTCGCCAGCGTCTCCCCGCCGACCGCGATGGTCGTGCCCGGCACGAAGCCGGTGCCGGTCACGGTCAGCGCCGTGTCGCCCTGGCCCGCCGTGGCCGTCGTCGGGCTGCTAGCGGTCAGCGTCGGCGCGGCGTTGGCGACGGTGAAGTTCGCGCTGCCGCTGGTGCCGCCGCCCGACCCCGGATTCTCACCGCCACCGCGACAAGTCGCGCCACCGTCAGCAGGCTCGCTGGGACGGTGACGCTGATGGTCGTGGCGGAGATATTCGCCGCCGTCGGCGTCAGCGTGGTGCCGCCGAACTGCACCGTCGCGCCGGGGGCGAAGCCGCTGCCGGTGAGGGTCAGCGTGGTGTCGCCGCTGCCGACGAGGACGCCCGGCGTGCTCCCCCCGGCCAGGGTCGGCGCGAGGCCGGTGAGGGTCGGCGCGGGGTTCTGCACCGTCAGGGTCAGCGGGTTCGAGGTGCCGCCCCCCGGCGCGCTCGTGGTGACGGTGACGGTGTACGCCCCGGCCCCCGTGCGCGGGAAGGCGGAGAAGGTCGTGGTCAGCTGCGTGGGCGAGACGTAGGTGGTGACGAATATCGAGCCATTGATGACGTTCGTGCCGTTGATCGCGATGGTGGAGAAGCCGGACACGAAGTTCGTGCCGGTGACCGTGAGGGTGACGCTGCCGCCCGCGCCCGCCACAAGCGGGTTCGGCGCGGTGGCGAGGCCGGTGATCGTCGGGGCGGGGTTCGGCGGGCTGACCTCATACGCGCCGATGTCGCAGCGCAGCCCCTGCGGGCGCGGGATGCCGCGCTGGTCGGTGGCGGGGCAGGCGGCGGGGTCGGCGGCATCGATGGCCGGGCTCCCGCCCAGGAGGGCGTATGTCCGCGTCGGACCGCCGTTGTTCGCGAGCGGGCCGAGGCGGGGATCGACGCCCGACAGGCTCCCATTCGCCGCGCTGAAGCCGCAGGACGCGCCGCTGTCCAGGTTGTGCCCGCCGTCATGGACGGCGACGCAGGCGCTCCCCGCCTCGGCGACGATCGTATTCCGCAACGTCACCCCGCCCCCGTAGGCCCCCGCGCCACCAGCGGTGGCGCTATTCCCGGCGACGGTGCTATTGACGACGAGCGTGCTCGCCTGCGCCCAGATCGCGCCGCCGACGTAGGAGGCATTGCCGCTGAAGGTGCTATTCGTCACCGTGGCTGTGCCGAAGAGGTTGGCGAGCCCGCCGCCGACGGATAAATTCGGGCCAGTCAGGGTGCGATTGTTCAGGAAGGTCACCCCGGTGATGGCAACTGTGCCGGTTACGATATCGATACCCCCGCCAGCGGAGTCAGCCCCCTTTCCCCCCGGCAGATCGGTCGCGCTCCCATTGGCGATCGTCAGATCGGCGATCGTCACCGTGCCGGAGCTGACGAGGAAGACGCGGCTGGCATTATTGCCGCTGATCGTCAGCGCGCCCGCCGCCGGCCCCCGGATGGTGAGATCCTTGTCGAGCGTCAGTTGGCCGCTCGTCAGCGTGATCGTGCTCGGGTTCGGCAAACTGAAGGCGATCATGTCCCCCGCCCCCGCCGCCGCGATCGTGTCGCGCAGCGAACCCGCGCCGCTGTCCGCCGTGGTCGTCACCGTCAGCGTCGCCGCGCGCGCGCCCGGCGTCGCCACCGTCAGCGCCCCGCCGAGCAGGGTCAGGATCAGGGTCAGGGCCGTGAACGCGCGCCAGATCGTCCCGCGTGGCATGGTTATCCCCCCGTGATGTGGTGTCTTCGCTTATCGCGCCGGATGGCGACCGTAGCATACACCCCTTGCGGCATCTTGCATAGTCCCCGCCGTCGGCAGCCCCCGACGACCGGGCACCCCGGACCGCCACACCGGAGCCTCGCCCCTCGTACACTCCCACCCCGCTATACTTCCCCGATATCGCCCGCTATCGGCGACCGCATCGGGCGAACCCGGCGATACCGAGCACTGAGGAGGGCGATGTGCGCGACAGCCTGAGCCGACCACGACAACGTGCGCGTTTAATCGGCGCGCTCGGCGCGCTCTTCCTGGTGCTGACCCTCGCCGCCTGCGCGCCGGGGAGTATCGCCACGCCCCCACCGGGCGGCGCTCCCAGCAACAACACCAGCGGGGGTGCCACGGCGGGCCTCCCCGCCCCGCCGCCGGTCGCCACCCTGCCCCCCACCCCGCCGACCGGCACCGCCACCCGACCCGGCACACCCGGCACGCCCGGCATCTTCGGCCCCGCGCCCCGCCCCGCCACCCCGCCCGCCGCCACGGCGACTCGCGCCGCCACCCCCGGCGGGACGCCGAGCGCCACGCGCCGCGAGACCGCCACGGGCGCGCCCCTCGTCCCGGTCGGCGAGCGCCCGGCGGGGTGGCTCGTCTACACCGGCAAGCTCCGCTTCACGATCGCCTACCCGCCCGACTGGACCGCCGAGGAAGATGCCGCGCGCGGGCTCCTCTACCTCTACGGCCCCGATCCGGCCCGCACGACCTTCCTCGTCATCGCGGTCGGCGCGCCGGAAGCGAACCCCAACCTCGATGTGTTGCGCGACCGCTGGTTCCAGGCCCGCACCGCCGCCGACGCCAAATGTGCGCGCTTCGCCGTGGACGCCACCGGCCAGGCGCGCCACAGCGGCCTCGACTTCGCCACCGTCGGGATCACCTGCGATCTCCCCGGCGGCCTCGCCTATAGCCTCACCGGCATCGGCCTCCTCGGCGCGGTCCCCTGGATCTACGAACTCGACGCCCCCTACGCCGACTTCACCGCGACCCGCGACGCCGCGTTCGCCCCGATCCTCGCCACCTGGCATATCGCGCGCTGAGGCTGGGCGAGTCGGCAGTCGGCAGTGGTTCGGACGCGTCCGCCACGACGGGCATCGCCCGAGCACGCACAGCGGCGGGGGCGAACGCCGCTCGTTCGCCCCCGCCGCTGCTCTCCGTCGGTTGTGCCTCAGCCCTTGACCCCCGAGAGGGCGACCCCCTCGACGATGTACCGCTGCATCACCAGGAAGACCACCACGAGCGGCGCGATGGCGACCAGCGCCCCCATGAACAATTCCGAGAGGTTGATCGTCTGGGCCGTCAGGAAGGTCGAGAGGACGATCTGCACCGTCCAGGTCGACGGCGACTGGCCGATCACCAGCGGCCAGAGAAAGGCGTTCCAGCTGCCGATAAAGCTCAGCACGCCGAGCGCCACCATGATCCCGCGCGAGTTCGGCAACAGCAGGTAGCGATAAATCCCCCAGTGGCCGAGCCCGTCGAGTTGCCCGGCCTCCTCGATCTCGCGCGGGAAGTTCAGGTAGAACTGCCGGAAGAGGAAGGTGGCGAAGGCGTTGAACAGCCCCGGCACGATCAGCCCCCAGAGGGTGTTCACGCCGCCGAGCGCCGCGACCACCACAAACGTCGGCACGAACGTCACCGCCGCCGGGATCATCAGCGTCGAGAGGATCAGCGCGAAGACGATCCGGCTGCCGCGCGCCGGGATGCGCGCCAGCGCGTAGCCCGCCATCGACGAGAAGAACATCGAGAAGACCAGCGTGATGATCGCGATCAACGCCGAGTTCTGCAACCCGGTCGCCATCGGGGCCGCGAGGTCGCTGAAGAGGACGCCGAGGTTCCCCCACTGCGGTGCGGTCGGGAACCAGGTCCAGGTGAAGGCGGTGATCTGCCGATTCGTCGACAGGGCGTTGCGGACGATCAAGTAGAAGGGGAAGAGGAACAGGAGCGCCAGGATCGTCAGCGGCACGTAGATCACAAGGGCGCTCAGGAGTCGCGGTGCCAGCGGCGACCGCGGGTTCGCGGGGTTGGCGCCGTGGCGCGCTGCGGGGGTGCGGATCGCCATCTGCGCTCCTTCCATACGTCAACCGCGTCAGCCGAGCGAATCGGCCAGGCGGCGAACCGGCCCGGTGATCGGCTAATCGGCCCGCCCGAAGCCGAGGAAACGCGCCTGCCCGAGCGTCACCAGCAGGATCAGCGCGGTCAGGATGAAGGCCCCGGCGGAGCCGCGCCCGTAATCCTGCTGCCCGAGGGCGACGCCGTACAGATAGACGAGCGGCGGGCGGGCCAGGATCGCGTTGCCGCTCGAAGCGAAGGAACCGCCGAGGATATTGTAGAACTCGTCGAACGCCTGAAACGCGGCGATGAAGAGCAGGACGAGCACCGAGATCGAGGTGTTCCGCAGGAGCGGCAGGGTGATATGTCGGAAGGTCATCCACCCGGGTCGCGCGCCATCGACGAACGCGGCCTCGTAGAGGGAGCGCGGGATCTCCTGCAACCCGGCCAGGAAGATGATCATGTAGAAACCGACCTGGAGCCAGAGGCGCACAGTAATCAGCACCAGCCAGTACCACGGCGGGTTGGCCGTGCCGATCCAGACGATCGGCGAGCCCCCGAACAGCCCCAGCAGCAGATTGGCCGCGCCATACGCCACGCCGCTGAAGATCCCCATCTTCCATACCAGCGAGGCGACCACGTAGGAGACGGCGGTGGGGATGAAGAAGACCGTCCGAAAAAACGCCCGCCCGCGCGTCGCGGCGTTCACCAGCAGCGCGAGGCTCAGGGAGAACACATAGGTCGTGGGCACGATGAACGCGGCATAGACGATGATCGTCCCCAGCGCCTGGCGGAAGGCCCCGTCGCCGAGCAGCGCCGCGTAATTCTCGAAGCCGACCCAGTCGCCGAGCGCCACCGTCTGGCGTGCCCGCGAGAAACTGAGCAGGAACCCCCACCCGATCGGCACGAACGTGAAGACGATCAGGCCCAGGAGCATCGGGGCGACAAAGCCCCAGAAGGCGAGTTCCCCATCGCGGCGGGGTCGCCGCGCCGGGGCATCGCCAGCCACCTGAGCGGCGCGGGCGCCGATTTGCATTGCGCTCCCCCTCGCCCCGGCCCCGAGCATCGTTTCTCGGGGCCGGGACCTCTATCCTGGCGAGACGACGCCCCTACGCCAGCACCCGCTTCAACTCGTCCTGGCACTTCTGCGCCGCCTTGGTGACCTCCGACTGCGCGTCGGCCTTGTTCTTGACGATGTTGCTCAGCGCGTCGGTGAGCGCGGTCGTCATCGCCGCGTCCCAGGTCGGCGGCAGGATAGTGCCGTACTTATTGACGATATCGACCGCCTCCTTTGCGGGCCCGGTCGTGAGTTGCGTGGCGGTGGCAGCGACGCTCTTGCGCGGCGGTACGTGGAAACCGTAGCTGAGCGAGAAGTCGGTCTGCGTCTCCTTGCTGTCGATCCAGAGATACTTCACGTAGTCCTTGGCCGCTTGCAGATTCTTGCTCTGCGCGCCCACCATCTCACCCCAGCCCCCCCGGAAGGTGGCGGGCGTGCCGTTCGCGTCGAAGGCGGGCCAGGGGACGATCCCGAAGTCGTCGTTGAGCGCCTTCTTGATCGCGGGCATCGCCCACAGGCCGCACCACTGCATCGCCGCGAGGCCCTGCGTGAAGGAGTCGGGGTCGAACCAATCGGTCGGCACCCCCAACAGGAGCGATCCGGTGGCGTTGAGATCGGCGAGCGACTTGTACGCCGCGACGGTCTGCGGGGTATCGAACAGGATCTTGTCGTCCTTGATGAACTGGGCCTTGTTCGAGAAGGGGAGCAGCGTGAGCAGGGCGCTGATCCCGCCGTCGTTCCCCAGGTACAGCCCCTTGGTGTTCCCCTTCGTCAGCTTCTGCGCCGCCGCGATCACCTCGGCCATCGTCGTCGGCGGCTTCACCCCCGCCGCGTCGAGGGTGCTCTTGCGGTAGTAGATCATCGCCGTATCGTCGACCATCTTGACCGCGTAAATCTTCCCGTTGATCGTCGCCGCGTCGATGTCCTTCGGGTCGAAGTCCGCCTTCACGTCGGCGGTCATGATGTCGTCCAGCGCCGCGATCTGGTTCGCCTTCACCATCGCCAGCGTCGGGCTCCCCTCGAAGACATCGGGCGCATCCGAGGTGAGGAGCGCGGCGGCGCTCTTCGTGGCGTAGTCGCCCGGCACCCAGGTGACATTGACCTGCACGTTCGGGTTCTTCGCGGTGTACTCCTTGGCGTAGCGGAGCGCCGCCTCCTGCGTCCCCGCCTCCCCGTACTGGTGATACCAGTGGGACAGGGTGATCTTCCCGCCGGCATTGCCCGCCGGGGCGGCGCTCCCCGACGCGCCACTGCCACCGCCAACATTGGTCGTGCAGGCGGAGAGGACAACACCGCCCGCGACTGTCACAACGGTCGCGAGGAAGCCACGACGGGAATACCGCCGCGCCTCATCGAGGATGCGCGCGGAGTGAAGCGGATACTGGTCACTACTCATGGCGATTCCTTTCCCTAATCCCAGCAAAACCAAACCATCCCATCGACCCAAAACGACACGCGAGAGCAACCAGGGCACTTTCCCGCGACAGCATCACCCCATAACCGTGTGCCCGGTAACTTCGTACCTGACGATTGGTCGTACCCCGAAATATACCTTTCCCCCCGCAACGAATGCAACCCGCCCATCTTGTCCCACGCGCACGGATCGGCCCGCGAACGGGCCGGGTATGGGTGTCACGGCCCGCGAACGCCACCTTCGCCCCGCTCCTCGCCACCCGACAGATCGCGCGCTGAGGCGGGGCGAGTCGGCGGTCGGCGGTCGGCGGTCGGTAGTCCGTGGTGGTGTGCCGGTGAGAGAGGCGACGCCCGGCAGCGTGTTCACTCCAGGGTTTCCTGTCGCCTGCCTCAGCGGCAGCGACGCAGCGTTCTAACTACCGCCGACCGCCGACCTACTCGCCCGCCCAGAGGCCGACAAATCGCCGCATCTATGGTAGGGTATTGCGCTGAATATCAGGTGCCACATCGCCACACCGTGCGCCGAAACATCGTCCCCCCGGTTGACGTACTATTCGGTAGCAGTCGTTTGGGGCAGGCGACACGGGGGCGCGCGGCATCCCGCCAGGGGCGCACGCCCGGGGTCGTCGCCCCGCAATAGATAAGGATGCAGAGAAAGATGCCAGATTCAGGGACCGAAGGAGAGGGACGGATGGCAGAGGCGCCGGAGGGGCGGATCATCGGCTCGTACCGGCTCGAGGAGCTGGTCGGCAAAGGGGGGATGGGCGAGGTCTACCGCGCGACGCATACTCGCCTCGGCACCGAGCGCGCGGTCAAGGTCCTCCCGCCCGTCCTCGCGGCGGACCCCGACTTCCTCAAGCGCTTCGAGCGCGAGGCCGCCAGCGCCGCCCGCCTCGAGCACCCCAACATCCTCCCCGTCTACGAGTACGGCGAGGCGGCGGGCGCGCCCTACCTCGTCATGCCCTACGTGCGCGGCGGCACCCTCAAGGAACGCCTCGCGCAGGGGAACCTCTCCGTCGGCGAGATGCTGAACCTCCTCGGCCAGGCCGCCGACGCGCTCGACTTCGCCCACGAGCAGGGGATCGTCCACCGCGACGTCAAGCCCGCCAACCTCCTCCTCGACGGGCGCGGGCGTCTCTACCTCGCCGACTTCGGCATCGCCAAGGCGCTGGAGGGGGCCGAGGGGCTCACCCGCACCGGCGTCGGCGTCGGCACGCCCGAGTACATGGCCCCCGAGCAGGCGCAGGGGCGCGCCGACGCCCGCTCGGACCTCTACGCCCTCGGCGTCATCCTCTACCAGATGCTCGCCGGGCGCGTCCCCTACTCGGGGGCCAGCACCGTCGAGGTGCTGATGAAGCACCTGCAAGACCCGCTGCCGCTGCTGCCGCTGCGCGCGGTCGCCCCGGCGGTGCCCCCGCGCGTGGAGGCGGTCGTCGCCAAGGCGCTCGCCAAGAACCCCAACGACCGCTACGGGAGCGGCCACGCCCTCGTCGAGGATCTCCGCGAGGCGTACGCCAACACCCCCGCCGGGGCCGACGCCGCCACCGTGGTCGGCGCGACCCCCAACTACCCGAGCGGCACGACCGCGCCGGGCTACGGCACCCCGCCGCCGTACCACACCGTCCCCGGCGCGACCGTCGTCGGCGGTGCCGCAGCGGCGGGTGCCGCCGGTGCCGCGTACCACGCCGCGACGGGGGGCGGCACCCCCCCCCCGCCGCCCACCACCCCGCCGCCCTACGGCGGCGCACAGGGCGGCTTCGGCCAGCAGGGCCAGGGCTATGCGGGCACGCCCCCGCCGCCGGGCAACGTCGCGGGTGCCCCGCCGCCGCCGGGCGGCGGCTACGGCGGCGGCAGTGGGGGTGGCGGGCAGCCGCCGCGCCGCAACAACCGCAACCTGATCGTCGGCGTCCTCGGTGGCGCGCTCCTGGTGATGCTCCTCTGCGTCGGCATCGGCGCCTTCGCCCTCTCCCGCATCGGCGGCGGCAGCGCCACCCCCACGCTCGGGGCCGCGACCCAGCCGACCACCACGGTCATCGCCGCCGTCAACGTCGGGGCCACGCAGACCGCCGTCGCCTCCGCCCGCCCGAGCGGCAGCCCCTCACCCTCGCCCTCGCCCTCGCCCTCGCCCTCGCCGACGGCCAGCGCCGCGCCGACCGTCGCCGCCAGCACCGCGCCGTCGGCCAGTCCCTCACCATCCCCGTCAGCCAGCGCCGCACCGAGCGCCGTGCCCACGGCGACGACCGGCGCCGGCGTCCCCTTCTTCCCGAGCGCCAGCCCCTCGGCGGCCCCGGCCCCGACCGCGACGACGCGCCCGAGCGCGCCCCCGAGCGCCGCGCCGACCGCCACCGCCCGCCCGAGCACCGCCCCCACGGCCAGCCCGCGCCCGAGCACCGCCCCTTCGACCAGCCCGCGCCCGAGTACCAGCCCGAGCAGCGCCCCGAGCGCCGGGCCATCCTCCCGCCCCAGCACGTCGCCGAGCGGCCAACTCCCAATCGGCAACGCGCCCGCCGGGTGGAAGTCCTATCGCGGCAACGCCAAGGTGCCCTTCTCCATGTACTACCCGCCGGACTGGACCGTGGACGAGTCCCGCGCGAGCGAGGGGCGCGTCTACTTCTACGCCCCCGGCATCGACAAGGCCTACGACGACGGCACCTGGGTGCTGATCGCCACCAACGGCACCGCCGCCCCCAATGGCAATGTCGACGTGCTGCGCGACCAGTACTTCAACAACGAGATCAAGGCGTCGCACCCGGAGGCGGGGATCAACATCACCCGCAACAACCAGTTCTCGAATATCACCTTCGCCTCGCTCGGCACCAACTTCAATAGCAACAGCGACCTCTGCTTCGCCTATATCGGCCTCGGCCTCAATAAGAGCGTGCCCTGGCGCTTCCGCCTCAACTCGCTCGATGCGGACTACGACGACACCCTCAGCACCTACTTCAACGACATGATCGGCTCGCTCAATATCTACGGCAATCCGTAAGAGTCGGCGGTCGGCGGTCGGCAGTCGGCAGAGAAGGGAGTCTGTAGTCGGTGGTCCGTAGTCCGTAGCAGGTTCGTTGCGGGGCACTGCCCACCAGCGACACCGTGCCACCACTGCCGACCGCCGACTGCCGACTACTCAACGGGGAGGACGGATGTCGGCACCGGAGGGGCGCACACTCGGCGCGTATCGACTCCTCGAACGGATCGGCAAGGGGGGGATGGGCGAGGTCTACCGCGCCCAACACAGCAAACTCGGGCGCGAGGCCGCCGTCAAAGTCCTCCCGCCCGCCCTCGCGGCGGAGCCGGACTTCCTCAAGCGCTTCGAGCGCGAGGCCGCCGCCGCCGCCGCCCTCAACCACCCCAACATCCTCCAGGTCTACGACTACGGCGAGCAGGACGGCACCCCCTACCTCGTCATGCCCTACATCGGCGGCGGCACCCTCAAGGATCGCCTCGTCGGCGGCACCATCACCCCCGGCGGGTTCGCCCGCGCCCTCACCGAAGTCGCCGGGGCGCTCGACTACGCCCATCGCCAGGGCATCGTCCACCGCGATGTCAAGCCCGCCAACATCCTGATCGACGACGACGAGCGCGCCTACCTCGCCGACTTCGGCATCGCCAAGGCCATCGAAGGAGGCGAGGCGCTGACGCAGACCGGCCTCGGCGTCGGCACCCCGGAGTACATGGCCCCGGAGCAATCGCAGGGGCGTGCCGAGCCCCGCTCCGACCTCTACGCCCTCGGCGTCATGCTCTTCCAACTCCTCACCGGGCGCGTCCCCTACAGCGGGGCGAGCACGGTGGAGGTGCTGCTGAAACACCTCCAGGAGCCGGTCCCCCTCGGCGCGCTGCGCGGCCCCGCCGCGCGCGAATTCGGCCCGATCCTCTCCCGCGCCCTCGCCAAGGATCCCGCAGGGCGCTACCCGACCGGGCGCGAGCTGATGGCGGTCGCCAACGCCGCCCTCGCCCGCATCGGCGTGGCCGACGCCGGTGCCCAGGCCGCCTACCACAGCGGCGCGGCCCAGGGGCCGCAGCGCGGCACCCCGGCACCGAGCGGCACGCCCTCCCCCCAGCCACGCGGCACCCCGCCACCGGCCACCGGCACCGCGCCGGACGACCTGACCATGCACAGGCCGCAGGGCACCCCGCCCCCCTCGCCCACGCAGCCGGGTCACCGCCCCACCGAGGCGAGGCCGCAGGAGCCGCCACGCGCGACGAATACCCCCGCCCCGGACGCGGGTACCGGCGCGGGGGCCGATGCCGACGGACACCGCACCAACCCCGCCGAGTGGTCCGGCCCGGAGTCTGACCCGACCCGCTTCGGCCCGGACAACGCCACCCGCCTCGATCCGTCCGGCGCGGCGGGGTCGCCCGCGCCGCCACCCGCCCGGTTCGACGCCGGGTCGCCACCGACGCAGTTCGGCACCGCCCCGCCGCGCGCGCAGGACGGCTACCCGTCATCACCCAACGGGGAGAGCGTCCCGAGCGGCTACCGGCCCCCGACGTTTGTCGGCGCGGCAGAGGTGCAGATGCGTCGCGCGGGCGGCGGGCCGCTGGCGAACATGGATACCAACACCCGCCGCCTCGTCATCATCATCGCGAGCGTCGTCGCCGTCGTCTTCCTCCTCTGCTGCTGCCTCTTCGGCCTGTCGCTGCTCGGCAGCGGCAGATAGTCGGTAGTCCGTGGTCCGTAGAGAGTGGCGCAGCGCTACGGTGAGGCACTACCCGGCAACGAACCTTCTACGCACCACGGACCACGGACCACGGACCACGGACTGACACAAGGAGACCCCAATGGCACCGCCCACACCCAGCACCCGCCGCCTCGGCCCCGGCGACGAGGCCCTGCTCGCGCGCCTGGCGACGGAGGGGCCGGATTTCGACGTCGCCGGGCGCGGCGAGCCCGAGGAACCGCTCGCCCCGGCGGTCGCCACGCGCTACCTCGCCAACCCCGCCGTCCTGCACTGGGTCGCGTTCGACGGTGAGCATGGCGACAATCCGGTCGGCACCCTCTTCTGCCTCCACCTCCCGCTCCCCTCCGGCGACGGCGAGGAAGTTCTCCTCCACGAGATCGGCGTCCGCCGCGCCTGGCGCAGGCGCGGCGTCGGGCGCGCCCTCCTCGCCGCGCTGACCGCCTGGATGCGCGACCACGCCGTCCCCGAGGTCTGGGTGCTGGCCGATAACCCCGAGGCAACCGACTTCTACGCCGCCTGCGGCTTCGCCGTCGCCGCCGACCAGCCCACCTACCTCACCCGCCGCCTCGCCCCGCACCCCGCCTGACGCGGGCCGGTCGGCCCCGCACGAAGGTGGCGTGGCGGTCGGCGGGGTTCGCCCCGCGCCTCCCCCGTCACCCGGAGGCGGCTCATACGCCGGGGGCACCCCGGAGCGCGTGCGCGCCGCGCGCCCACAGCAGCAGTCCGGTCCCCCACAGGATCACGGCGCAACCACCGCCCACCACCAGCGCGCGGGCCATGATCTCCCGCCCCCCGAGCGTGGCGGTCACGGGCACGACGAGCAGGGTGGCGAGCCCCACCAGGCAGAGGAGCGCCCCGGTCACGTAGTGCGCCCCGAAGCGGAAGAGCCAGGCCAGGGGGAAGAAATGGATCCCGACGATCAGGGCCATGATCGGGGCGAACAGGTCGGTGTGGCCGGTGGCGTTGCAGAGGAAACTCGCGACCGCGATCGCCGCTCCCTCCAGGCCGAAGATGATCCCGAACCAGAGCCCCTCGCGAGGGCGGCCCTCATCCGCCACCCCCGCGTCGCTCAGCCGCCCCGACCCGCGCCACAGGGACACACCGCCGCCGAGTAGCGCGATCCCGATCAGCAGGACGGCGAGGATCGGCCAGGGTGCCGCCCAGTCTCGCAGGCCACCCACGCCGATCGACCCCCAGAGCGTGCCGAAGAACGCCATGAAGAACACACCGGACGCGATGCCACGCAGCGCATCCCTCGGCATCCCTCGTGCAGGCTGTGTCATCGCGTGCTCCCCCTCCCCGGATGAGTCATCGTGGTCCAATGATACAAGCCCTGACATGTACGACCGGTGCACCGGGCGGTTCCTCGCACCCCGAGTATGACGCCTATCGGCATTGATTCGTCGGGGGCCAGCGGCGGAGAGTGCCGGGGCGCGGTTACGGGCACGATCTCCCGATGATCAGGGCAGGGGGCGGCATGAACGTGGCACCGGGGTCCGCCCCCGCCCCGTTAACGCTTTGATAACGATCGGCGCGCATACTGCCGTGTGCGGTTGATCATCCCCCGCCCCCCCGCGCCATTCGTCATCCGCCATCCGTCGTGCCATACTGGTACGAGCCGCCATCGGGGCGGTGCCGATGGTTGGGAAAGGGGCGAACCATGAGCCGCGAGGCGGTGCGCGAGATCCTGGAGCGCGCGGAGCGCGAGCCGGAGCTCCGCGCGATGATGGAGACCAACGGCTACGTCGTCCTCGAAGGCTACGACCTCACGCCGGAAGAGCTGGACGCCGCCGAGCGCTGGGACGTGCCCGCCCTCCGCACGCTCGCCGGGCTCGACCCGGACGACACCGCCCCCCCCCCCGCATAGCGCGTGGGCAACCCGCCGCGCCGCCTGACCTTCCTCGGCACCGGCGACCCCCTCAACGGGGAGCGCGCGCAGACGAGCCTCGCCTTCGACCTGGCCGACGGCGCGACGCTCCGCCTCGTCACAATCCTCGGTGGTCGCCGAGACCCCTCCTAGCGGCGGGATCGCCGCGTACCAAACGCCATCCTCCGCCAGAAAGCGGTACTCGGCGTGACGCATGGCGGCGTGGATATAGGCGGAGAGCATCGGCGTTCGCCTTTCCTCTACACGTCGGCGTCGGCACGCCTGCGATACGCAAATGTGGCGACGATCGACGCCGGATAGTATAGCCCCGATACCACCCTCACATCCCCCGCTCCTCGGATGGGCGGGTCCCCCGGAGGCGGTGCGCCCTTCATGGGTGGGAGTCACTGCCTCTGGGCGGCGGGGTGCCGCCCGCAGGCGGCGGGAGCTGCCGCAGGTGGCGGGGGATGAGGGTGTCCGCCATACCCTCCCCACTCAACAACGAAGCCCCTCTCCTGAATTGGGAGAGGGGTGGCGCGCAGCGCCGGGGTGAGAGCTCGTCCCCCCACGCATGGCCCGCATCCTGCAAGCTCCCCTAGCGGCGCGCGCCTGCGCACCATAACCCCACACGATCGGTCGGGAAACGATGCGCTCACCGCTCAACCTCCTCCTCCTGGGCGTCCCGCTCGCCTTCATCCTCGAATGGGTCGTCCCGGCCCCGCCGAGCGCCGTCTTCGTCGTCGCCGCCATCGCCATCATCCCCCTCGCCGGCTTGCTGAGCCGCGCCACCGAAGCCCTCGCCGATCGCCTCGGGACCGGCCCCGGTGCCCTCCTCAATGCCACCTTCGGCAACGCCACCGAGCTGATCGTCGCCTTCTTCGCCCTGCGGGCCGGGCAGCCCGAGGTCGTCAAGGCCAGCCTGATCGGCTCGATCATCGGCAACCTCCTCCTCGTCCTCGGCTTCGCCGCCTTCCTCGGTGGCCTGCGCTATCCCCGCCTCCGCTTCGACGCCGCGCGCGTCAAGATCCGCGCCAGCCTGCTGATCATCGCGATCATCGGCTTCCTCATCCCCGCCATCTTCGATTTCAACGTCCGCGCCCTCGTCGACCTGCCCGACGGCCCATCGGACGACGCCGACAATCGCCTCTCGCTCGGCGTGGCGATCATCCTCCTCGCCCTCTACGCCGCCAGCCTCATCTTCGCCTTCCGCTCCCGCACCGATCCCCTCGCGGGCGAGGAGGCGATCGCCGCCGACGCCGCCGCGACGGTGGCCGGCGGGGCCGCCGCCCCCTGGACCCCGCAGCGCGCCGTCGCCATCCTCCTCGCCGCCACGATCGCGATCGCCTTCATGTCCGAGTTCCTGGTCGACGCGCTCGGCGGCTTCACCACCACCCTCGGCCTCTCCACCACCTTCGTCGGGCTGATCATCATCCCGATCGTCGGGAACGCCGCCGAGCACGCCTCCGCCGTCACCTTCGCGCTCAAGGCGAAGATGGACCTGGCGGTGGGCATCGCCCTCGGCTCCGCCCTCCAGATCGCGCTCCTCGTCGCCCCCCTTCTCGTCCTCCTCTCCTGGGCGATCGGCCAGCCGATGGACCTCGTCCTCCGCAGCCCCCTCGAACTCGCCGCCCTGATCGGCGCGGTCTTGATCAGCAACTCCATCGCCCGCGACGGCGAGACGCACTGGTACGAAGGCGCGATGCTCCTCGGCGTCTACGCCATCCTCGCCCTCGCCTTCTTCTTCACCCCCGCCGCCGCCTGAGGGCGGAGTAGGCGAGTAGGCGAGTAGGGACGCAGAGACGCAGAGACGCAGAGAACGGGAGAGAGAGGGACGGAACAGGAGGCACAGAGGCACAGAGGGGGAATGGGAGAAAAGAAACGATTCGAGAGGGCGGTGCCACTACACGCGCAAGGCCTCCTGCCAACGCAGCAGCCCCAAGCCCCCCAACGACGATGACCCCTCTCCTCGGATGGGCGGGTGACCACTGGGCGGCGGGTGCCGCCCGCAGGCGGCGGGGTGAGGGTGTCGGCGTCGCCGACGCATGTCGTGATCGATTTCCAGGTGTTCAAACACCCCGCGAGCGGGTACAAGCCTCCGGCTTTGGGTGTCTGCGGCACCGGCGGAGCCCGCCTACACGGGCGAGAATATCCCGATCCCGTTCTCTCCCCCGTGCCCTCCCTGTGTCGCTGTGCCTCCTCTTCCGTCCCCTCTTTTCTCTCGTCCGTTCTCTGCGCCTCTGCGCCTCCGCGGCGATCCCCCGTTCCCCTGCGTCCTGCACTCGCCCACTCGTCCACTATCCGTCGCTCGCCACCACCCCGATTCGCCCCGCCAGCGTCACACAGCGCAGCGGCGTGACCCCCACGATCTCCCCGTCCAACTCCACGGCCAGCGGCGGCGTCCCCGGCTCTGTCGCGATCTCCACAGTCGCCCCGCGCCGCAGCCGCACCGCCGGATGCCGCAGGTGCGTCCCCCGATAGACGCGCGGCAGCAGCCCCATGAGCAGGGTGCGGCGGTCGGTGTCCCCCAGGATGATCACATCCAGCAGCCCGTCATCCGGGCGCGCGCGGGGCGCGATCGCCATCCCCCCGCCGAAAAATCGCCCGTTCGCCACCGCCAGCAGCCCGCTCCCCCCCGCGTAGGCCGACGCGCCATCGATCGTCACCCGCACCGGCGGCGAACTATACGCCGCGATCGCCCGCAGCGCCCCGCGCAGATACGCCGCCCCGCCCGGTAGCCGCCCCGCGCGCAGGATCTCCGCCGTGGCGCGCGGCCCCAGCCCGCAGTCCGCCACGTTCAGGAACGCCCGCGTCACCGTCCCCCCGCGCCCATCGGCGAAGCGCGCCAGCCCCACATCGAGCGGGCGCGCCCGCCCGCCCGCAAGCGCCGCGATCGCCCGCTCCGGCGTCCCGATCCCCAGCCCGCGCGCGAAGTCCGTCCCCGTCCCCAGCGGCAGCGGCGCGATGATCGGCAACACGCCCCGCGCATCGGCGCCCCCCCCCCCCCCCCCCCCGGCCGCCCACCCCCCCCC
>JAABUM010003612.1_pt1 | contig 18647 bp, 11 predicted proteins | sample 5559161 | NCBI WGS metagenome assembly JAABUM01 (sample SAMN10711868, study PRJNA513369) | rock metagenome | isolation source: Antarctica rocks | place: Antarctica: Victoria Land, Siegfried Peak nord | reverse complement strand
CACAGCGCCATGACCGTCCTCCGCGACCTGTTCAACGGTCAACCCTGGATCCCGGCAGTCGGCGCGAGTCCATAACCTGCGGGACCTGAACAGTTACCCTGGCCTGGGGTTTTGTGGGGCCGTTTGCGGGGTTCTCCCTCGGTGATCTTGTGGTTCTCCCTTGGGGCGTGCGCTTGCCTCGTCGGGGTGTGTGCCGTTCGGGCTCGTTCGGGGGGTTGGGCGTCCGCGGTAGGGCGTTGGGCGGGTGGGTGCCCTGCGTGGGTTTGGGGGTTTCGGCTTCGTGGGTGCGGGAGCGGGCCGGTGGGGCGGGTGTGCGCGGGGGCGGGCGGGTTCTCCCGCAGGCGGTGTCTGCGGGTGCTTGGATGCGCGGGTGGTGTTGGTGACGGTCGACCTGACGCAGGCTCTTGTCGAGCGCGACCTCGGGTCGGTGGCCGGAGGGGTGGAGGAGCTGGTCCGCAACGCGCTTGACGCCGATGCTTCGACTGTCTCCGTTCACGTGGACGAGGACCATTTGGGTGCGGTCAGGGCCGTGCGTGTCGTGGATGACGGCGACGGGATGACGACCGGGGAGGCCCTGCGGGCGTTCGGGCGGTACCGCGAGTCGTGGAAGGAGGCGGCGCGTCGGAGCCCGCGGCGGGGCCGGGCGCTCCTGGGCCGCCGGGGGCGCGGGCGGTACGACGCGTTCGCGGTGGGCGACGAGGTCGTGTGGGAGAGCGTCGCGGCGGCGCCGGACGGGACCCTGGTCAGGACGACCGTGTCGGGCACCCGCAGCGCGCTGCTCGTGTTCGACGTCGAGAGCGGTCCCGCGGGGGAGGGCGCCCGGACCGGGACGATCGTGAAGATCGTCGGCACCGGTCCGAGGTCCCTGGCGCTGCTGCGGCCGGACGCGCGGGTGAGGCTCGCCGCGGCGCTGGGCTCTTATCTGATGCGGCACCCCGACGCGCGGGTGGAGTTCCGGGGGGCCGTAGTGGACCCGGCGACGGTGCAGACCCGTGTCGACGACCTGACTGTCGATGCCACGGTTGCGCCCGGCGCGGCCCTGCGGGTCGTCGAGTGGGACACCGGGGCAAGGCCGAAGGAAGCTGGGCAGGGCTTGTTCCTGTGCGCGCCGGACGGTCGTGCGCTGCACGAGGTGACGGAGGGGCTGCCGTGGAGCGACCTGCCGTGGACGGCTTACCTGCGCTCGCCGGTGTTCGAGGAGCACGCCGGGGTCTTGGTCTTCGAGCGCGGGGCGCCCGACCCGGTGCCGGCGGTTATCGACGCCGGGGTCGACGTGCTCGCCGCGCACCTGGCGGGCCGCGCGGACACCGATGGCGCGCGGCTGCTGGCGTCGTGGCGGGACGAGGGGACCTACCCCTACGGCAGGCCGCCCGGCAACCAGGTCGAGCGCGCGGAACGAGCCGTGTTCGACGAGGTCGCGCTCGCGGCGTCGCCCGTGCTCCGCGGGACGGACAAGGGCGGCCGCAGCCTGTCGCTTAGGCTGCTCCGCGAGGCCGTGGAGGCGACGCCCTCGCGGCTGGGGCGGGTGCTGGCCGAGGTCTTCGGGTTGGACGAGGACAGCCTGGCGGGCCTGAACCGGCTCCTGGAAAGGACCAGCCTCGGCGCCGTCATCGCGAGCACGAGCCTTGCCGCGAACCGGCTCGACAGCCTCCGGGGGCTGGAGACGATGCTGTTCGACCCGTTGAGCAGGAGGCAACTCCTCGAACGCGAGCAGTTGCACCGCTTCCTGGAGGACGAGGCGTGGGTGTTTGGCGACCAGTACGCCATGACCGGCAGCGAGATCGGGCTCACCGAGGTGCTGCGTCGCCACCTGAAGGCCCTCGGCAGGGACGAGCTCCTCGGCACGAGGGCGAGCCCTGTCAAGACCGCGGACGGGAGGTCGCGTCGGCTGGACCTGATGCTGACCCGCACGGTCAGTGCCGGTCTGGGACGCTTGGACCACCTCGTTGTGGAGGTCAAGCGGCCCGACCTTGTCCTGTCGGGAGCGGAGGTCAACCAGATCGAGCAGTACGCCCACGCGGTGTCGCACGACGAGCAGTTCGCCGGGCGGGAGGTCCGGTGGGACTTCGTGCTCGTGGGCAACCGCATGGACAGCTTCGTCCTCGACGGGGTCGACAGCGACGGGGTCCGACCGCGGGTCCCGGGCAAGGGCGCGTACCGGGTTCGGGTCCTGACGTGGTCGCGGATCCTGGAGGACTGCCGTCAGCGGCTGGAGTTCGTCCGCAGCAGCCTTGAGCTGGAGTCGGGGGTCGCGGACGGCTTGGACTACTTGCGCCGCGTCCACCCGGACCGGCTGCCCCAGGCACTAGTGTCCGGCGGCGGCGGCGGAGGCGAGCTAGGGCGACGCGGGCTCACCCCCGAACGGCCTCGCGTGTGTCTCCATCGCGGGGTTGTTCACGGGCCCCGGAGGAGCGTGCGCCGTTCGGGCTCGCCCGGCGGGTCGAGGCCGGCGGCGAGGGCGGCGAGGCTTGATGCGGTGCTGAGCCCGGCGGTTCGGGTGAGCGTGTCGAGGCGGGTTCCGCTGGCGATGTGGGCGCGGAGCCAGGTCGTGCGGCAGCGTTCGGCGGTGAGGGGAAGGGGCGGCCCGTGTGGGTTGGGGACTTTGCGGGCTCGTTGTTCGGCTCGGTCCCCGATGGTCCAGTTGACGAGCGGGCTGTCGGGGGCTCGCGCTGCGGCGTCGCGGAGCAGGTCTTCGTGTTCTCCCAGGCAGGTGACGGTGCGCGGCGTGTTGCCTGGGACGGCCAGGACTGTGGCGCCGGTCGTCGGGTCGGTGGTGATGTCGTGGCCGGTTGTGTTCTGGGCTTCGGCGGGGCGGAGGCCGGTGCCGAGGCCGAGGCTGAGGGTGGCGAGCAGGGACCTTCGGGTTTCTGGGTGTGGGTGGTGTGTGGCCCAGGCGAGCAGGGTGTCGATCTCGGTTCTGGTGTAGGCGGCGGGGAGCCTGGGCAGGGGCTGGTGCGGTTCGGGTGGGTGGGTGGCGGCGCGTAGCCGTGACGTCGCTTGGCTGTCGGGTTCGGGGGCGAGTTGGGGGACGCGCTGGTCGGCGAGGCCCTTGGCGCCGATGCCGGCGGCGTCGGCGAGGACGTCGAGGCGGGTGCCGAGTCGCAGGTGGTGGCATTGCCAGGTGACCGCGCACCGTCGGAGGGTGAGGTCGGGTCCGGTGGTGTTGGGCTGGGCGCGTTCCCATTGCCGGGCGACGCCCGTGACCGCGGCGGGCGGGGGTCCGGGGGCGACGAGCCACCCGTCCCCGGCGTCGGCGGTGAGCCGGGTGAGCAGGTGTTCGTAGCGGCGGAGGACGGTGACGGTCCGGGGTTTCGCGCCGCCGACGCGGATGGTGACGGTCCCGTCGGGGTGTGTCCGGACGTCGGGGCCGTGGACGGTGAGCAGGTCGGCGGTGGTCAGGCCGGCGCCGAGGCCGGTGCCGATCACGGCGAGCAGCGCGTGCCGTTTGTGGTCGCTGTGCTGTCCGTTCGCCCAGCGGATGAGCGTGTCGACGTCGGCGGCGGTGTACGGGTACGCCTCCGCGCGTAGGGGAGGGACGGGGGCGGGTGGGGCGAGGGCTTCGCGGCGGTGCGCGGCGCTGACGCGGTCGAGCAGTCGCCGGGTCCGGCGTCGGAACTTTGGTCCGGAGCCGGGCATCCCGACGCGGTCGTAGCGGGCGATGATCTCCGGGTCGGCGAGGCTGGCCTCGGTGACCGGCCAGCCGGTTTCCCTCGCCCAGAACGCGAGGCCGGACAGCGCGACGAGCAGCAACCGCGTGTCGTCGGCATGGTTCGGGTCGGCGGCGAGCGCGCCGGCGGAGCATCGGGGCGTCGGCTGAATCCGCGAGGTGCGGCTGCCACCTGGCCGCACGGGCGTGCGGGCTCTCCGGGTTCTCGGGGCCGGGCGCGTCCACCCGGGTGAGCTTGGCCCTGGGCGGGTCGTGACGTGCGCAGGCTCGCCGACCGCCGGTCGGTGGCTCTCACCGCGGTGCCGATACCGCTGGCTGCCGTGCGGGAGCGCCTGCTGCCCACGGCAGGCGGCGGGCCAGTGTGCCGGTGACCGACGCGTCGATCGTGGACCGGCGGCTAGCGTGTGCGCCGCCCAACCCGGAGGGTCATCGGAACACGCGGGCACACGGGGCGGCGGACGAGGGGGTCGTGTGCAGGAACGACTGGTCTTGGCGAACCACCGGGCGGGCGACCTCGACGTGGCGTTCGTCCGCGAGGACGGGCCCGGGCCGGGCCTATGGCTCCGACCCAGCTACCGCTACCCGAACACGGGCGGTCCTTGGACCCCGGCGCCGATCGCGAGCCGATGGACCGCGGACGACCTGACCCGTGTCGCCGACTGGTGCGCCCTGAGCGCCGTCCCGGGCCCGAGGACCGCCGCGCCGGCCCTATCGGTCGCCACGCCCCCGGTCGGGTTCCTCGTCGTCGGGCGGGAACCCGGCGTCACCGCCGTCGACGTCTGCTGGATGGAGCACCCGGACAGCGTGCCCCCGCTCCTGACCGGGACGGAGGCCGTCGCTCGTAGCGGCGACGACCGGTTCGCCTACCTGACCGTGGACATGCTCGATGCGACCCTTGCTTCCGCCGCCGGCACCTGGCGCGCATGGGCAGTAGCCGAATGACGTGTCACGTTGCCTGCCGGCGGCGCCACTGCCGGTAGAGAGCATCGGGTCTGTCACGCGGCACGTCGAGCCGTTCTGCCACCTTAAGCCTTAGGGTCGTGTCGGGAGGGCGAGTGACTGCGTACGACCAGTTGGCGGCTCACCTCGCCGCCGCACGAGCCGCGCCGTTCCTGTTCCTGGGCAGCGGGCTGTCCCGGCGCTACCTAGGCTTGGAGACCTGGGTCGAGCTCCTCAAGCGGTACGCGGAGATGACCGGCAGGCCTTACGGCTACTACGTGACGAGCGGGAACGGGTCCCTGCCTGCGGTCGCGAGCGCTATCGCCGAGGCGTTCCACGAGCTCTGGTGGACGGACCCTCGGTTCGCGGACAGCCGTTCCGCTTGGGCTGAGCGCATATCCACCCGTGAGTCGCCGCTGAAGGTCGAGATCGCCAAGCACACCGCGGCTTTCCTAGCGGCCCTGCCCGCGAGCGGGCCGCTAGCAGATGAGCTGGCGTTGCTCGCGAAGGCCGTCGTCGACGGCATCATCACGACCAACTACGACCCGCTGCCCGAGCACGTGTTCCCGGACTACCGCGTGTACGTCGGTCAGGACCAGTTGCTGTTCTCGGACACGCACGGCGTCGGGGAGGTCTACAAGATCCACGGCGGGGACACCGATCCCGACTCGTTGGTGCTGACCACCGGCGACTACGCCAGGTTCCGGGAGCGCAATCCCTACCTCGCGGCGAAGCTTCTTGCCGTTTTCGTGGAGCACCCGGTCGTTTTCCTGGGCTATTCGCTCAGCGACACGAACGTCACCGCCATCCTCGTATCGGTCGCCCGGGTCTTGACGGACGCCAACCTGGGGAGGCTCCGGGACAGGCTGTTGTTCGTCCGCTGGGACCCGCACGTCGGAGAGCCGACGTTCGTACAGACCGCGATCGCGGTGGAGGGTTTCACCATCCCCGTGATCGAGGTGACGGTTCCGGACTTCGCAGGGGTGTTCGGGGTGCTGGCCGGGCTGCGCCGACAGTTCCCGGCTCGGCTGCTCAGGCGATTGAAGGAGCACGTGTACGAGCTGGTGTTGACCAGCGAGCCGGATAGCAGGCTGTACGTCCAGGACATCGCTGACGGGACGGACTCCGCTGACATCGACGTGGTGTTCGGGGTGGGCATGGTGCAGCGCCTGTCAGGCCGCGGCTACGTGGGCCTTTCCCGCCGGGACCTACTCGTGGACGTCTTGCGAGAGCACAGCGAGTACGACCCTCGTCGGGTTGTGGACGACGCGCTACCGCTGATCCTGCGCAGCTCAGGGAACACCCCGATGTACCGATACCTGCATGGCGCGGGCATGCTCGACGCCGACGGGGAGCTCGTCCCGGACGCGGATGTCGACCAGCGGGTCGGGGACAGGGTCGCCAGGGGCGTCGTCCCATTCCTCATCCCGAAGGGGTCGCTAGCCAAGGGCCGACGGCTGGTGGAGGCATCCGGGAACGACCTGAGGAAGCTGATCGAAGCGAACACGCTCACGGACGCGCTGTACGTGGCCGGGATGATCCCCCGGGAGGACCTGGACGTGGACCTGCTCCGACGGTTTTTGCAGGACAACAGGGCCTCGCTGGACAGGCATCACTCGGCAGACCCGACCGCCTGGGCCAAGCTCGTGTGCTTGTACGACTTCTACGCCCACCGCCCTGGACAGCCCGGCGAGGTCCGGTAGCGGTGCCCGCGTACCTGCCGCTCGGCTTCGAGGAGGACCGCTACGTGCCGATCCTGCTCACCCGCCAAGGCGAAATGCTCGCGCTTCGGGACCTGGACCCCGACGTGAAGGATGCGATGACGCCGATGTTCGTGGCCCACCCGGTCCCTAGCGTCGGCGAGACCGGACGGCCGAGATGCACCGAGCAGGAACACGTCGTGGGGCTGGTCAAGCGGCTCACGGCGGCCTGGGGCTCCCGGCCGGCTTTCGTCGACCTGGTCCACCTGCGCTTGGGTGCGCCGATGCCTGACGGAAGCCACCCACTGCTGTGGCTGGTGCGCGAGTGCGCCCAGCAGGGGCTGCCGCTGGCGCCGGTCCTGTCACCTGCGCGCGACGCCGACTACCGCGCGGCCGCCGCCGAGGTGGCGGCGGTCACCGGCGGCACGCTGTGTTTCCGACTCAACCGCTCCGAGTGGATCGATCTCGGGCGGCCCCGGGGGGACGGGCCCCTCATGCTCCTGCTTTCACAGACCGGGCTACCGCCTGAACGTGTCCACCTGCTCCTGGACTGCGGGGATCAGGTCGGCGATCCCGCCGTCACCGCCCGGGCCGTGGAGCCGGTCCTGCAGGGACTGCCCCGAGCCCGGGACTGGGCGTCGGTCACCGTCGCCGGCACGGGCATGCCCGTTGGGACGTCCGCGGTCGGAGCGGACAACCACGCGCTCGTCCCGCGGACGGAATGGGCGCTCTGGAGGCGCCTCGACGACCCGGTGTACCGACGTCCCTCCTTCGGGGATTACGGGGTGCAACACCCGGACCCTCAGAGCGGGTTCGACCCGAAGATCATGGACACCTCCGCGCAGCTCCGCTACACCGTCCCTGGGCACTGGTTCGTGGCCCGAGGCAGAGGCATCAAGAAGCACAAACTCGAGCAGGTTCGGGGGCTTGCGGCACAGGTCGTCGCGCTGCCGGCCTACGCCGGCCCTGACTTCTCGTGGGGCGACCGGTGGTTGTCAGCCTGCGCGGACGACGACGTTAAGCCCGGGAACCAGCTCGTGTGGCGAAAGGTCGCCACGACGCATCACGTCACCTTCGTGGTTCGACAGCTCTCCACTGTTCTCGGGACCTAAGCCGGGTACGTACCCGCGCCTGGAGGGCGGTCCGCGAGAGCCGGCCCGGGACAGCCCCGGCGAGCCTGTCCCACAGGACGTCCCGCGGCGCGCGCAGGAGCCCGCAGTCCTCGCCGAGGACGGCCAGCTCGGCTAGCACCTCATCGCGCCACAGCAGCCGCACGAGCCAGAACAGGTCTACGGCCCGGTTCAGGCGGGAAGGCCGGACGACCCGCAGCCTGCACCCGTCGGACGACCGCTCCGCCTGCACGATCCCCCACCACATCGGCACGATCGCGAGCGAGGACGGGATGTGGCGCCGGTCCGCCGCGAGCCAGACCCGATCGAACACCCGGGAGTAGACCTCCTGCTGATGCGGCAGGCGGGCGAGCGTGTCCGCCGAGGTCTTGATCTCCCACCCGACGAACCGTCCGTTGACGACGGCGAGGTCGATCCGTGCGCCTGCCTGGGCGAGCCCGAGCTCGTGGACCACGAGGGTGGCCGGGTCCTGGCGGTGCTCGTCGGAGACGCGCGCGACGACGGCCGCCCGTACCTCAGCCTCAAGCATGCCCAGAGTGTGCCGCACACCGAGACCCGAACAGGCCCGGGGAGGACCCGCAGGCCATTAAGTCCGACGACCCGCTGAGCGGGCGGCAGCAGCCGATGTCCGGTCGGCGATGAGGAGGCCCCGGGCGCGGCGGCGTGGCGGTGCGTGTGGCGGTGGTGCGCTTGCCCTCATCGCCCCAGTGTTCTCCAGCTCGGTCCCGAGCGGAGCGTGAACGCACTGATGTGGAAGTGAGAGCCTGCCTACGGGCTCGTGGGTGGCCCTCCGCGCGGTCAGGCCAGGAGGTGCCCGTGGTCGCCGAGGAACGGGACCGGGCGGTGCCGGAACGGTCCGTTCAGCGGTGCGGCGTTCGATCGCCCATCGAGGCAGGCCGCGACCTCCGCGGCGATCGCCCGGGCGAGCGGTGGCGGGACCGCGTCCCAATCTGCGTGCGGACCTCGCCGAGGGTCCGGCCGAACCGGAACCAGTTCGGGAGCCCTTGGAATCGGGCGCCCTCCCGCCGGGTGACTATCCGGTGCTCCTCCGGCGTCCTGTAGACATGAAATGGCACGGCTGAGATCCCCCTCTTTGGTGCACGTGCCGGTCCCCAGAACCCGTCCACAACGTCCAGGCCCTCGGATCGGAGCCCGTGAAAACGCCCCACGCCGACCCGTCCGACCTCCCCAACTACCAAGCCCCCAGCTCGTCGGACGCGGGGCCGCTACTGCTGCGACGAGCACGCCGACGCGGCACGCAACCTCGCGAACGAACGCTCACGGGCCGTCGCAGCCGAGCGCCGGGTCCTACGCCAACGCCCTCGACAGCACGAACCTACCCCGAACACGTCGGGTTCCTCACCACCACCAGCGGCCCCGTCCTCGCCGGCCAAGCCCTCATCGAAGTCCGCGCAGCCGGCAGCGTGCTGCGCAGCGCCGCCGCCGGCCGTCAACTGGCGTCTTGGTCGTCGCGCGGCAACCGGGCTTCCCGGAGCCGGCAGTCGTCCTCGGCGGGGGCAGCGTTCGGCAGGCTGCAACGTCGGGCATGGGCAGCCTCGCCCCGGTAGGCCGCTGATCCGCTGCCCGGGGCGCGGAAGACGCAGCGAGCGTCGCCTCCGCCCCGTAGGTTCAATTCTGGACAAGGCGTCTGGAAGTCGGTGCGAGAGGCGGGACGAGTGGCGGCCGATCAGTTCCTCATTGAATGGGACGACAGGCTGCCCTGGAAGCGGACAGTCGGCGCCGTGAGCGCGATGCACGTGCTGGGCGGAAGCCCAGAGACGGGACTGGCTGTGGTCGTAGCCAGGGCCGCCTCGCGCCCCACGAGAACCGACCTGCGTGCGCTGAGCAAGGCGCGATCGAGCGGCGGCGTGACCCCTGTGCTTGTCGCCGTCACCTACGAAACGCCGTCGGGGTCGCGGGTGTCCATATTCGGTCCGGACGAAGACGCGCAGCCTGTCGACGGGCTGAATGTGGCCCTCTCCGAAGTGCTGATCATGGACGCGCTCACTGCGACCAGCCCGAGCGGCCTGCACGCCGAACTCGCTCGGCGCCTTGGCACGCTCTTGGGCGGGAAGGTCAGCGGGCTGCGCAACGAGGGCCTGTTCGCCTCGCACGTACTGGAACGAGAGCCTGCCGCCGGCGGGTGGACCGACCAGTGCACCCGTTCCGACCGCCTCCTGCGCCTGCGCGGCGCTGGGCTCCTTGCGGCGCTTGGCTACAGCATCGCGAACGTCCCCGAGGGCACCGTCTTGCGTGAGTCGTCCAGCGGCCACCGCCTGGCGGCGGCCGTGCTCCTGACTGACGGGGAGTCCTTCGAGAACGTTCTGACGCGCCTACACAACGCGAACGCTGTGACCCACGGCTTGAGTTCGGCGCGCAAGGAGCGCCTCGACTGGCTGGTTGTCCTGGGAGGACCGGTCCTTCGGTTGTACCCCGTGCGGCCCGACGTCGGCGTGGGACGTAAAGGTCAGACGCAGACCTTCGTGGAGCTTGACCTCGCGCTCCTGGGCCCCGACCGATCCGGCTTTCTCACGCTGCTGTTCGCTCCGAGTTCGCTGGTCGTCCAAGGTGAAGTGGCCCGCTTGTTGGACGAGTCCACCAAGTACGCGGCTGGCCTGTCCGAACGGCTCAGGGAGCGGGTCTACGTCGACGTCGTCCCAACCCTCGCAGTGGCAGTCGCGAGGAATCGCGAAGTTGCCTTCCTGCCGGAAATGCAGCGCAAGGATGCGCTCGATGAGGCGTACCACCAGACGATGATCATCCTGTTTCGCCTTCTGTTCATCGCCTACGGAGAAGACCGCGGGCTGCTGCCGTACGGAAAGAACGACAGGTACACCAGCAGCGCGCTGAAGACGCTCGCCCTCGGCCTGGTCGCCAACCCGGACAGGCAGTTCAACGCGGACAGCACCGCCATCTGGGACGACCTGACGAGGCTCTGGACGACCATCGACAGCGGGGACATGGCGGAGTGGGTGTCCCCGCCTACAACGGCGGTCTGTTCACCCGGGACGCCGCCAAGAACCGCTCGGGTGCAGAGACGTACGCGCTTGCGCTACGCGATTCCGACATGGGGCCGGCCTTGACGGGTCTCCTCGTCGATACGACTCCCGAGGGTCTCGGGCCGGTCGACTTCAGAAGTCTCTCCGTGCGCGAGTTCGGTACCATCTACGAGGGGCTTCTCGAATCCGGCCTTGGAATCGCAGACCGAGACCTGTCGGTAGACAAAGCCGACAGTTACGTGCCCGCCGGGCCCGGCTCGCCGGTCCGGGTGATGGCGGGTGAACCGTAGTTCCACTCGCGCAGCGGGTCCCGGAAGGCCACCGGTTCCTACTTCACAAAGCCATTCGCTGTCGAACATCTCCTGACGACGGCTTTGGAGCCGGCCATCGACAGGCACCTGGCCCGGGTGTCCGCCCAGCTTGCTACCGGCGCCACCAAGGCGGCGGCAACCGCCCTGTTCGACTTCCGTGTGGCCGACCTCTCGATGGGGTCGGCGCACTTCCTGGTCGCCGCCATCGACCGGATCGAGGCCAGGTTCTCCGCCTTCCTCATCGACCATCCCCTTCCCGAAACAGCGGTCGAACTGCACGCCCTCAGGTCGGCGGCGGCGCGACAACTTGGGATCGACCCGGCGGAGTCTGGCATCGACGACGGCGTGCTGCTACGGCGCCAGATCGCGCGAAGGTGCATCTACGGCGCGGATATCAACGAGATCGCGGTCGAGTTGGGCCGCCTAGCGATCTGGATACACACGTTCGTTCCCGGCCTGCCGCTGTCTTTCCTGAACCACGGACTCGTGTGGGGCAACTCGCTCACCGGCGTCGGGACGCTCGCCGAACTCGGAGACGCGCTACGACAAGCGGAGGTGCGCGAACTCAAGCTCAAGAACGCATCGCAGGCGTCGAGCCTGGATGACGCCCTCGCCGCGTTCCTTGACCGGGCGGCCGTGCACATGCTGGCCCTGGGGGAGCTCTCGGACGCGAGCATCGGGGACGTCGCAGCAGCAGGGCGTATCCAGCAGCGGCTCGAAGCCGCCTTGGAACCCCTTTCGGCGCTGTCAGACCTCATCACGGCGGAACGCACGACACGCCACCTCGGCGACGTCGTGCGGACGAAGCCAGCCTTCGACTCCGACGGTCATCCCGTCGAGGTCAAGACGAAGATCCCGCACCCGGAGCGGGTCATGCTCACGGCCAACCCGGGCCTGTTCACCGCAGGTGACGCGGAGTCGCTGGAGGTCGCGTTGCTGGCGCACCCGGACCTGACGGGCGCGCGGAAGAAGGCAGCCGTTCTCCAGGCAGCCCACATGCCAGTGCGCTTCCCTGAGGTGTTCCGGCGCGATCGGCCCGGTTTCGACTGCATCCTCGGCAACCCTCCTTGGGACAAAGTCCGTCACGAACCCCAGCAGTTCTGGGTGACGCGTGACCCCGGCCTGAACGCGCTGCCCCCGGACGCCCGAGAGGCACGCATCGAGGAGCTCCGCGACCTCAAGTCGGCCGACGCCCAGATCGAGGACGCCGAGCGCGAGGCACGCGAGGGCATGCAGGCCATCGCGAAGGCCGGCTATGACCTCCTCGGTGGAGGGCACTACGACTTCGCCAAGATGTTCGCTGAACGGTTCGGTCGACTCACGCGCGAGGACGGGTGCCTCGGGGTTGTCATGCCCCAGGCATTCCTGCTTCTCGACGGCTGGAAAGACCTCAGGCGCACGCTCGTCGACCGAGCGGACATCGTCGCCGCCGAGTGCCGCAACACCGGAGGATGGCTCTTCGACCAGGTGGAGGGCCGAACAGCCGTCGTATTGTTCTCCCGCGTTCCCGCGACCGAGCTGGGGGTGCGCATCCTCCCGGGGCTAACCTCGGCCAGAGCGTTCAGCGCGCGATGGGACGCCCCGGTCGTCCTCGGCCAAGACGACATCGACGGGTTGACGGAGACAAGGGTCTTGCCCTGGTTCAACGGTGACGGCGACCGACCGCTCTTCGACAAGATGCGACTCCAGCCGTCTCTTTCCTCCGGGGACGGCTGGATCACCGGGGTAAGCGACTCCTCGCGCTGGGACTTCAGCGGCTCCGGAAAGCACAGTAGCCTCGGGAGCGCCCGGCCTGAGCCCGGCTGCTGGCGCGTCCTGAAGACCCGGCACGTCGACCAGTACGAGATCACCGACGACACCTTCGCACGGTTCGTGAACAACCCGACCGGGCTCGCGAGTCTCAACAGGGGCGTCGAGGTGGTGGCCGGGATCACGCGCCTCGCGTCGTCGCATCCGGCCATCACGTACCGCTTCCCCTCCCGCAACGACGACAGCAGGACCCTCATAGCGACCGCCCTGCCAGCGGACGGGTTCCTGTACGCCACGGGTTACGCGCACGGGATCGCGACCGGGGACGCGGACACGCCGCAGATCCTCGGACTGCTGGGGTACATCAACTCGGTGGTAGCCGACTGGTGGGCCCGCCGGTTCGTGGACCGGCACGTCGGGTCTCGGATCATCAACAACCTGCCGCTGCCGGCATGGGACGACCGGCAGGTGAAGGTCGCTGCGGCGACTGTCTCTTCGCTGCTCGGGCTGTCGGGGCAGCGGACCCTGCCGGGCGGCCGTCCGCTGCCGCCGGCTCGGTCGGACAGCCTCACTCGAACTCAGCTCCGCGCGGAACTGGACGCGCTCGCCGCGCTCGGCTTCGCCCTTACGGCGGACGACGTCGAGCAACTCCTGACGGACTTCAAGCCCTCGAAGGACTCCATTTCGCACGAATATCGCGAGGCAATCCGTTCCGCGATGACACGTACCACGGGAGCCTCAGCATGAGTGACGACGGAGGACGCCCGGAGTTCGCGACGAACGAACCCAGCGGGAAGTTCACGGTTGCCGATTCGATCAACGAGATGGTGGAGCACGAGACCGCGCACAGGCCGGACTGGTCTATGGCTGTCGCCTCGGCGTACTTCAACGTCGGCGGCTGGCAGCTCATCTCTGAGTCGCTCAGGAAGGCGGGGAAGGTCCGGATCATGCTCGGCGCCGAGTCGCAGCGGGACACCGACCCGGTGGTGCTGCGTCCGAGCACGACGCCCTCTAGGCGGGCGGGCAAGGCGTCCCTCGACGCGGCCCTGTCGGAGCAGGCCGGGGTGTTGGCCGAGGAACGGAATCTGGTCCCCTTCACGGCTGAGGCTCAGGGCGCAGTCAAGGACATGATCGAGTGGCTCGGCTCCGGCAAGGTCGAGGTCCGCCGGTACACGAAGGAGTTCCTACACGGTAAGGCGTACCTGATCGACAGCCCGAGCTGCGGCGTCATCGCCGGGTCGAGCAACTTCACCTACGCCGGACTCGCCAAGAACCGGGAACTGAACCTCGGGCAGTACGGGAAAGGTGTCATAACCCTGGTGCGGACGTGGTTCGACGGACTGTGGGACGACGCGGACCCGTTCGACCTCGCGGAGTTCTACCGCCAGCAGGTCATCCCGGACGAGCCGTGGCTGGTGTTCCTGCGGATGCTGTGGGAGTCCTACGGCAGGCAGGTCGCCGCCGACGACGCGGAGACCGCAGCCGACCCGTCTATGCGGGACCTGCTGCCGTTCCAGAAGGACGGGGTAGGCCGTGCCCGCCGAATTCTGGAGAAGCACAACGGGGTCCTGATCGCGGACGAGGTCGGCCTCGGCAAGACCTACGTCGGTGGGGCGCTGGTCAAGGACACGGTCCGGGCGCGGCAGCGGGTCCTCATCGTCGCCCCGAAGATCATCCGTGATTCGGTGTGGCGGCCCTACGTCGACAGGGCCCAACTCGGCGGCTGGGTCGACGTGATCAGCTACGACGACCTGTTGCAGGACGACCACGACGGGAACCCGACGTACGGGCTGCCGCCGGGCCGGGACAGCGACGAGTTCGCGTTGGTCGTCCTTGATGAGGCGCACACCGTCCGGAACAGCGACACGAACCGGGCGAAGCGTCTCGTGGAGGTGCTCAAGGGCAACCCCCGCAAGCGGGTCGCGTTGCTGACGGCCACGCCGGTGAACAACGCCCTGGGTGATCTGCACAGCCTGCTGTCGTACTTCATCATCCACGACGACGAGTTCTCCGAGATCGGGATCCCGAGCCTGGCCGCGCACTTCAAGGCCGTGGACAAACTCAACCCGGACGACCTGTCCCCGGAGCACCTGTTCGACATCCTCGACGCGGTGGCGGTCCGCCGTACCCGCCGGTTCGTGCGGAACCACTACGTCGGCCAGCGGATCGACGACGACGACGCCCGCCCGCTGGTGTTCCCCGAGCCGCAGGTCCGCCGGGTCGACTACGACCTGACGCCTGCGCTCGACACGTTCTTCGACACGTTCGCGCACGCCCTCGGCGCGGACCGCGGCCCGGACGAACCGGACCCGTTCTACGCCGGGGAGGTCCCGGACGGCGGCCTGACGACCCTCGACCCGGAGCGCCTCACGCTCGCCGGGTACATGCCGTCGCGGTACCGGCTGGACAAGGAGTTCAAGCCCTACGAGGTCCAGGTCGCGGGCCTGCTGCGGTCCGGGCTGCTCAAGCGGTTCGAGTCCAGCGGCTACGCGTTCGGCAGTACTTGCGAGAAGATGGCCGAAACACTCACCGGCCTGACGAGCATGATCCTCAACGACGGCCTGATCGCCTCGGGGGAGTCGCTCAAGGACTGGATCCGGATGGACCTGGACGACCCAGCGACCCTGGAGGAATGGCGGCAGACAGCGGACTACGAACCCGCCGACGATTACCTCGTCGAGCCGCTGCTGGCCGACATCAACAGCGACATCGCCCTGCTGAAAGCGATGGCCGCGACCGTCGGCTCCCGGCTCAAGCCAACCGCCGACCCGAAGCTCAAGGCACTCGCCCAGACCCTGGTGAAGGTCGTCGCCGAAGCCGAACGCGACACAGCGCTGCGGGCGGTCGCCTCGATCAGGGCCCGGCGGAGACAGCGTCCCGGGACCGGGACGACCGCAAGGCCCTGGTGTTCTCCTACTTCGCGGACACGATCTACTACCTGCAGGACAACCTCGACCTGATCCTGGACTCAGACCCGGCCCTGGCCGTGTACCGCGACCGGGTCGCGTTCGTCACCGGCAGCGCCCGCAGGCGAGCCGGTCACGGCGCCCGGGCCGGCAGCGTCGACCAGGAACAGGCCGTTCACGGCTTCGCGCCCAAGACCGGCGGCCCGGTCGACAAGCACGGCAAGCCCACCGCCTCCGACAAGTACGACCTGCTGTTCGCGACCGACGTCCTCGCCGAGGGCGTCAACCTGCAGCAGGCGCACAACATCGTGAACTACGACCTGCCGTGGAACCCCATGCGGCTCGTCCAGCGCCACGGTCGGGTCGACCGGATCGGCAGTGACCACGCCTACGTCTACCTGTGGTGCTTCTTCCCCGACGTCGCCCTGGACCGGCTCCTCAACCTGGAGGCGATCCTGCACCGCAAACTCGCGAAGGCCGCGAAGAGCATCGGTGCCAGCGCGGTCCTGCCCGGGATCGCCGCCAGCGACGACGTCGTGTTCAACGCCAAACGCGACACGACGATCAAAGCCCTGGCGGACGGCGACAACGCGCTGTTCCTCGGGGAGACCGGCAGTCTCATCTCCGGCGAGGAGTTCCGGGCGATGCTCCGGAAGGCCATCGAGAACGAGAGCCTCGCCCGGCAACTCGAAGCGATGCCGTGGGGCGTCGGGTCAGGTTTCGTCACCGCGGACCGGGAACCCGGGTTCGTGTTCTGCGCCCGCATCCTGGACCGGGCCGACGAACCGAGCTTTCGGTACGTCCCGCTCCCGCCGTCCCTCGTCCCGGTAACCGGGCAGGCCCCAGCGCATACCGACATGGCAGCGACCGCTGCCACGACCGTGGAGGGTCCCAACATCTACGGGACGCGCGTCGACGTCGTCACGGACACCCTCACGTCGCTGACGATGGCCGGCCCACCCGACCAGCGGACACCCGCCCGCCTTCCCGAGCCCTGGCGCGACCTCGCCTACAAGGCATGGGCCGCCGCCCAAGGCCAGATCGCGGACGAATGGAACGACAACCTCGACGTCCTCGGCCAGGCCGGCCCAGTCGCCCCCGCCGTCCGGGAGGCCGTCCGGCACCTCCACCTGCACGGCACGCACCGCAACCAGCAGGACATCGACCTCGCCATCAAGGTGTTCTCCCGCGGCCAAGCGGCCCGAGTCACCGGCATCGTCCGTTCGGTCATGCGCGACGACGACCTCACCGACCGGACCCGCACCGACCGGCTCATCGAACTCGTCGACGAACTCGGCCTGTCCGCACCCGAAACCAAACCGAAGCGGTTCCCGATCGAACCGACAGACATCCACCTCATAGCGTGGATGGCGATCATCCCGCCGGACATCCCCGCTGACTGGGCGGGTGAGATGTTCACGGACAGCAACCAGCTCCTGTAACCCGTCCGGCGATGATGTCGGACCCGGCCACTACCGTCGGAACAGAAGGTCGGCCAGTCCATCCGGCCTCAACGAGGAGGGTCATGGCGCGCAGCGAGCAGGCGGCGACCCCTGCCGCATTGGCGTCTGCCTACGACGTCGACGTCTTCCTGCAGCACGCCAAGTGGCTCTCGGAGTACCACCGTGCCCGGGGACGCGACGTGCAGTCGCGCGGCGTGTCGCTGCTCGGCTTCACAGGGGTTCTCGTTGCCCTGCTTCCCGTCCTCCTGGTGCCTTTACGGACCCTGCACGGCGACCCCCGGCACATCGCCAAGGGGCTCCTGGTCGTCGTCAGCGTCACCCTCCTGGGTAGCGCGGTCTGTGCGCTCCAGACGCTACGCGCACGCAACGGTCCGAGCACGCGGATCGAGGACGTGCAGGGGCTCTGGTCGGACGCGCTCGCGGGCAAGCCTGAGCACGACACTGCGACGGCGTTCACCGAATGGCTGCTGCACGGCAAGGATGCCCGCACCAGCCCCGTGCAAGGGGAATCGGACGAGGCGACGACCCGAGCGAAGTGGCTCTCGCGCAGCGCCGCGAGCCTCGCGGTCACGCTCCTGACCGACGTCGTACTGATCCAGATCGTCCTCACGAGAGATAAGTGACCGTGGCCGACAAGCAGCAGCCGAAACCCGTACCGCCGAAGCCGGTCACGCCGCCGGTAGCGAACCCGCAGATCGACCGCCGCGAGGGAGGCCGCTCGGGCGAGACGCGCGAAAAACGGTGACGGGGTGCGCGTTCTGCGCGATCGCCGCCGGGACGGCACCGGCGAGGGTCGTGTTCGAGTCGCCCGCAACTCTCGCGTTCTTCCCCGACGAACCAGCCGTCAAGGGGCACACCCTGGTGATCCCACGCGATCACGTGCGTGATTTTCTCGATGCTGGTGCGGACCAGGCAGCGGCAATCAGCGATGCTGCAGGACCGTCGGTCTTGGCCTAGAGGCTGCCCTCGCCCCTTAAGGCACGAACGCTCTGACCTCGCGCGGGAAGGCCGCGACCAGACAGTTTTCCACCTTCGCGTACACCTGCTGCCCCAATGGGACGGTGATGCGCCCGGTGACTTCTGGCCCGAAACGCCCCCGACCCCCGGTGCCGAACTCGACACGCTCGCCGAAGCGGTCCGGCACGCCCTAGACGGCTGAGACAGCGCCTACCCTGCCGCCACGAACATCCCCGTCACCACCAAGTCGCCGAACAGCGCGGCGACCCACGGCGCGTTGCAACACGCTCAACCAGAGTCCTGGCCGCCAAGAAGCGCACGGCCAGGCAGTGTCAGCGGGTGAACGCCTTCAATTCCGTGCGCCAGTCGCGTCCGTGTAATGATGCGCGCATGCAGGATGACGGTGAGATGTCGACCCTAGGCGGATTGTTCGGTGGCTACGAGGGGCATCGGGTCAGAAGCGAACAGGAGATCAGCGCAGCGGTCGATTCGGCCCTGGTATCCATCGATGCCAACGTTCTCTTGAGCTTGTACCGTTACCCCGACGAGTTCAGCACAGCTATATTGAGTGCAATAGAAGACCTTGGTGACCGGGTGTTCGTGACGCACCAGGCTTTGAGAGAGTTCTGGCGGAATCGGACCTCCGCGCTCGCTGACCGGGCGCGAGCCAAGGTCGAGGTGGAAAAGCGCCTAAGCGGCTGCGAACGTTCAGCCTGGATCCACCGCCCCGATTCTTGATGGGCCTTGACGGCGCTTGATGATCTTAGTTGGCGGTCGGGCGTGGGTGATCGGCCGGTCTGTCCGGCTCTTCCACTTCAGGTCTGGG
>JAABUM010003610.1_pt1 | contig 18650 bp, 16 predicted proteins | sample 5559161 | NCBI WGS metagenome assembly JAABUM01 (sample SAMN10711868, study PRJNA513369) | rock metagenome | isolation source: Antarctica rocks | place: Antarctica: Victoria Land, Siegfried Peak nord | reverse complement strand
CACCTTGACGACGCTTCAGACGCACGTTCGTGTTCCTAACCCTGGCGACTCTGCTAGAGGCCCGCTGATCGTGACGTTCGACCTGGTGCCCCGTTCAACCCGCCGCTTGCCGGAGCTTGATGACCAATCGCCCTCCGGGGGGTTGTGCTGTTCCTCCATTCACGATGAGGGGTGAGTAGCGCACTCACCGATGGACCAACAGTTGTCATCCTGTCCGCTCAGGATGCAGCACGTTCCTGGTCGGTTCCGACCAGTTCCGGTGCTAACGGATCACACTCTGCCGCAGATGCCACCAGTCCAGGATCATCAGCGTGGTTGGTAGCGGCACCACCAGGGTGCGGAAGAAGGCGCGGATCCAGCGGGCACCATCGGCCAGCAGCAACAGGGAGCGTCCAGGGCCGACACTCAGCAGGGTGAGCACGCGCAGGGTTTGCAGGAACGCCTCCCCGGTCCCACTCAGACAGCGGGCGCCCTCCGCCGTGGTGATGCGGGCGGTGCGGATCTCCCCGAACTGGTGGGCCTGCTGCGTCCGAATCAAGACAGCGTCGATAGTGAGGAGCACCTGGGTCGGCTCCAGGGTGGGACCCAGGGAGCGCAGCTCCTCCAGCGTGAGCGTGGCCTCCTGACGGCGCGCGTCCAAGACACGCTCCCAATCGGCCTGCCTGATGCCCTGGGGAGGACGCTCTGCCCCGGCAGCCAGCGCCAGGTCCACCGCCGCGCTCAGCTCTGTGGGCCAGCCTGCACGGCGCCGGGGCACTGTGAGCGGCACCAACTGGGGCCGCAACATCTCCAGGTCGTCACGCTGCAGCAGGGTGGCCACCTCGGCCTGCTCGGCCTGGCGGAGGATCTGGCCATGGGTGCGTACCAGGCTGCGGATCGTTGTGGCGCAGAGAACCTTCTCCTCATGCGCCTGCCAGCCTAGCAGACGGGCCACCGGTTCAAAGGACAACTCCTGCGGCAACAGACAGCACCACTCCTGGAGGCCACGGGTGATGATCATCCCGGCGTGGGGCGGCAGCACAGCGTTGCCCGGCAGCGTGTGGCTCTGGGTGCGCGGATCGACACAGACCTGCCGCGCCAGATGCAGCAGACCAAAGCGGCTGGCCACCGTGACGGTCTCCTGCCCATCCTGCTGGACACGAGCAGGAGCCACCTGCGCGCAGTGCTGGGCCACCAACGCTGCATCAACCTCGGCCCACTGCGCATGCACCAGACGCCGGAGAATGGTCGTGCCGATCTCCTGTGTGGTTGCCTCCAACGCGTCCAAGGCTGTCTCGGGCTGCAGGCTCGCCCCATCAGGTGTGGCTAGATCAACGCAGGCTAGTTCGTTCATCAGATCAGGGGCGCCGTCGTCTACCTGGCAGATGAGCATACGGATGTGCCGCATGGGGCGTCTCCTTCCTACTACGAAGGGCGACTGTGTCCCAATGCTGCCACGGTCCACTGCGGCCCGGTGTCGCGGTGCGCAGCGCACCGCCCAACTTGTCCCGGAACTTATGCGCGCTAACCAGCAGAGTAGCGAGTGATTGCTGTGCCCTGGGCGGGCTGCCTGCGGTCATCCGAGCACAGGCGATCAGCACTCTCGTCATCAGCATCACAATCACGTGGTGTCAGCGCCTCGCGCGCATCAGTGCTACGGAATGAACCATCTGTCGCTGGCCGCATGTCCGTTCAGCCGTCCCGGGGAGCGCTCTCCTCCACCGCCCCGCGCTCTCCACTCGGGCGCTTCTCGTCCGACATCAGCGCTAGACAGCACGCCGTCCCTGCAGCAGGTTCCACACGACCATGATGACAGCCACGACCAGCAGCAGGTGGATGAGGCCGCCACCGACTTTGAGCACAAGGCCAAGCACCCAGAGCACAAAGAGAATCACAATGACGGTCCAGAGGATATTGGCCAGGCTACCCATACTGCTCTTTTCTCCTTCTCGGCTCACCGGTCCCTCTGGACCGGGTGGAGCGCACCGCTGCCGCTCTGGGGACAGGCGTGCTACCAGCTGCTAGAGCTCAGAGCACGATCCATGCCAACCTGGGGGATGCGTCAGGTTGGCAGTGCCACGCAAGCAGAATGGGCAGCAGCTCGGATATTCTTCTCCGCAACCATCTCCGTCCGCGCACCCGCTTCAATGAAACCGTCTCCCTGGCTGAACAACGCCGTCTCGTCCGAGCCTGTTGGGGCACGGTGTGCGCGTTGCTCTCGGCGGCCTAGCTGAGGGAGCGGGTGGCCTTCCTGCGCCCACGGTCGGCAGCCGCACCTGTGTGGCCTGAAACCTGACGCTTCCGTGTGGACAGCTCCACGTGCGGTCGCGGATGAGAACGGCCGTGCCACGATAATCAGGACGACCCTTGGTCAACACGGCCAGCGGGATCACGGTCAGAGGGTGATTGACAGAACCGTGGGCCGTTCGCTACCATGCTCGTAGCTGCCGTATACCTGCATCTCGTCCTCCTTCATCACTGTGCGGGCGCGGCGGTTGTGCGTGTGCGCTGAAGTGTCGGGAAGGGAGTCTGTGGTGATAGCAGCAGGACGGCGACGGCTGGTGACCAGGCATGGTGTGGGCGGGGTGGCGCTGGCGCTGGCGCTGGTGACAAGTGCGTTCGGGCAGGCGTCGGCCGTGCGGGCAGCAAACCTGATTCACATCGGCGCGGTTGCCGATGTGACGGGCGCCCAGTCCGTCTACGGCGTCTCGATTCGTGATGGGTTGAATCTCGCCCTGGCGGAGATCAACGCGGCGGGCGGCGTCAGCGGAAACAAGATTGACCTGCTGCTGAACGATGCGGCGTCGAGCAAGACCCAGGTGATCAACCTCTATCAGCAGCTCATCAACCAGCAGCATGTGCTGGCGATCATCGGCCCCACCCTCAGTAGTGAGGCCAAGGTGGCCGATCCTATCGCTCAAGCGGCAGGCGTGCCGGTGCTGGCGACCTCCAACACGGCCAGTGGGATCACGGCCATCGGCCCCTACATCTTCCGCGACTCACTGACCGAGGCGGCGATCATTCCGCTCACCGTGAAAAGCGCCAAACAGCGACTCGGCTTGCACAGAGTGGCGATCATCTACGGCAACGATGACATTCTCACCAAGGGGGAGCGCTCTCTCTTCGTGACCGCGCTGGCTGAGAACGGTATTGCCGTGACCGACGTGGAGACATTCCAAAAGGGTGATGTTGACTTCTCGGCCCAGCTCACCAAGATCAAAGGGACAAAGCCCGACGCCATCGTCGCCTGCGCGCTGGCTCAAGAGGCGGCCAGTATCATGATTGCCGCGCGTCGCCTGGGGCTCCCAACCAGCGTGCGCTTCATCGGCGGTAACGGCTTCAACTCGCCCACGCTCGCCAAGATCGCCGGCAAAGACGCTGAGGGCGCTATCTCAGGCGCGGCATGGTTCAGCGGCAGCAAGCGAGCCCGCAACGTCGCGTTCGTCGCGGCCTTCGCCAAGCGCTATGGGCATGCTCCCGACCAGTTCGCCGCGCAGGCGTACGATGGGCTCTTTATCCTGGCTCAGGCCATTAAGAACGCGCACACGATCACGGATCGCGCGGCCGTCCGGGCCGCGCTAGCTGCCGTCAAGCATTATCCGGGTGTCACCGGCGACTTCTCCTTCACCCCCACCCGCGACGCCCTGGTGCAAGGAAGCATCCTGGTGGTCAAGGGTGGCGCGTTCCAGTTGTTCTAGCATGACTGCGTGGCTGGCGGCGCTGCCCCAGCAGGTCGCCAATGGGGTGCTCCTGGGCGCGGTGTATAGCCTCTTCGCCCTGGGGTATGCCCTGATCTTTGGGGTGCTGGATATCCTGAATCTGGCCCATGGAGCTATCTTTATGGCCGGGGCCGTTGTCGCCCTTGAGTTGGTCACCGTCCTGGGGTGGCCCTTGCTCCTCGCCCTGGTTGGGGCCAGCGTTGTGGGCGGCTGTCTGGGTCTCCTGCTGGATCATATTGCCTTCTGGCCGCTGCGCCTCCGCCAGGCCACCTACCTCTCGCCGCTGATCAGCTCAATCGCCATGGCGCTCATCCTGGAGAACGTGGCGCTGACGCAGTTTGGCCCGGATCAGCAGCGCTTTCCTGCCAGCATCTTCCCCGATCAGAGTGTGGCTGTGGGCGGCGCCACGATCACGACGTTGCAACTGGTCATGGTGGCCGTGGCTGCTGTGCTGACGGGCGGGCTCTGGCTGATGCTACGGCGCGCCCGGTTGGGCCTGGCCATCCGCGCGGTCGCGGCCAACCCGCGCGCCGCCCATCTGGTGGGCATTGATGTCGAACGCACCATTGCCATCTCCTTCTTCATTGCCTCCGCCCTGGGCGCCGCCGCCGGTGTGCTCTTTGGCCTGAACTTTGCCGTGTCGTGGGAGATGGGAGCCAACATCCAGTTGCGCGGCCTGGCCGTGATTATCCTGGGTGGCATGGGCAGTATTCCGGGCACGGTCCTCGCGGGGGTGCTGCTGGGCCTTGCCGAGGAGCTCGGTGTGTCGGTCTTTCCTTCCTCTCTGCGCGATGTGGTCTCCTTCGGGTTGCTCTTCCTCATCTTGATCGTGCGCCCCGCTGGCCTGCTCGGGCAGCGCGGCCTCCGCGCCGCCTAGGGGGCAAGGCGACCTATGAGACGCAGAGCGCCCGGTGAGGGTAAAGAGGCCCATCCATCGGGCCACGCGATGGGGCAGGCAGACGCGGGTAGGCCGCTGGCCCGCCTACCCCCGCCGGACGCCCACGGCCCCCGTGCGGGTCGCCCAGCGGCCAGCGCATGCCTGTAATCACCTCCTGGTACGCTGCCTACAGCAACGTCGTGGACACCGCCGGCATTAATGCCCTGTTGGCGGTGAGCCTCTTCGTGCTGCTGCACTGCGGGCAACTCTCTCTGGGCAGCGCCGCCTACATGGGTGTTGGCGCGTATACGTCGGCCGTGCTCACGGACACGCTCGCCTGGCCCTTTCCAGCCGTTCTGGCAGCAGGGATCGGCGCCGCGGCCTGCTGTGCTCTGGCGCTGGGGTTGCCCGTGTTGCGGCTACGCGGCGTCTATCTGGCCATCGCCACGCTGGCCTTTGTGGGGATACTGCAAGTGGTCGCCCTGAACTGGCCGCTCACCGGAGAGGCCGAGGGGCTGAGCGTCCCGCGGGAGACGGACACCTGGCAGATTTACGCGGCGCTGACCGTGGTCTGCGCGCTCCTGTGGCGCCTGGAGAGGTCCGCGCTGGGCCGCTCGTTTGGGGCGATCCGCGAGGACGAGCCAGCCGCGCAGGCCATGGGCGTCGCGGCCTCCCAGGTCAAGTTGACCGCTTTCGTGCTCAGCGGGGCCATTGCCGGGCTGGCAGGTGGCCTGGATGCCCACCTGCACTTCTTCATCAGCCCCGCGAACTATGGCGTCGGGACAGCCATTGATATTCTGACCTATACCGTGGTCGGGGGGACAGGCTCGGTCGCGGGTAGCCTGGCCGGCGCCGCGCTGATGACCGCACTGCCCGAAGCGCTCCGGTTCCTCCACGACGTTCGTCCCATCTTCAACGGTCTCGTGCTCCTGCTGGTCATCGTCCTCCTCCCCCATGGCCTGCTCGGCCTGCGCCGCCGCGGGCGGCAGGAACAAAGAGCCGCTGGTCATCCGCGCTCTGGTCCCCTGCCTAACGTCACGTCTCCCACGATGCGCCGCCCACCGCTGGCCGCACGACACGCCCTTGAGGTGGAGCACGTCAGCCGCGCGTTTGGTGGGGTGCGCGCCCTCGACGATGTCAGTCTTCAGGTGGAGGAGGGGAGTATCGTGGGGGTGATCGGCCCCAATGGGGCGGGCAAGACCACGTTGCTGAACGTGCTCAGTGGATTCGACCAGCCCACGAGTGGCCGTGTGCTGGTCGGGGGACACCTACTCACCGGTGTGCCTCCCCACAAGATGGCCGCTCTGGGCGTCGCCCGCACGTTCCAGAACGTGCGCCTGTTCCGCGGGCTCTCGGCGCTCGACAACGTGCTCGTGGGGCAGCAGCTTGTCTCTGAACCTGAGGCGGTCGCCCACCTGCTCGGCCTGCCGTCTGCGCGCAGGCAGGCGGCTGCCGTCCGGGAGGCAGGTCTGGCCGTGCTGGCGCGGTTTGGCCTGGCCGAGAGGGCCTCTCTTCCCGCAGGCGCGCTTGCCTATGGCGACCAGCGCCGGTTGGAGATTGCCCGCGCGCTGGGACGCCGGCCACGGCTACTGCTCCTCGACGAGCCCGCTGCCGGACTGAACCCCCACGAAAAGGAGGCGTTAAGCGCCACCCTGCGCGAGCTGGCGGCCGAGGGACAGACGATCATCATCGTGGAGCACGACATGGGCTTGATCATGGCGCTCTGCCAGCACATCGCTGTGCTTAACTTCGGTCACCTGATCGCTCAGGGCCCACCCACGGTGGTCGCCACCGATCCCGCAGTCATCGAAGCATATCTGGGCAGCGAAGAAGAAGGGTAGCACATGCGCCTGCTGGAGTGTGAGGACCTCGTCGTGGCCTACGGGGCAGTGGAGGCGGTGAAGGGCATCAGCTTCTCCGTCGACGAGGGCCAGATCGTCGTCTTGGTCGGCGCTAACGGCGCGGGCAAGACCTCGACACTGTGCGCTGTGAGCGGGCTGACGCGTCCGCGCCGTGGTCGTATCCTCCTGCGCGGCCAGAATATCGTGGGCTTGCAGCCCTACCAGGTGGTGCGCCGCGGCATTGTCCACGTGCCCGAAGGCCGCGAGATCATCGGGCGCATGAGCGTGCTGGAGAACCTGGAACTGGGGGGCTACGCGCGCCCTGACCGCAAGGCGGTGCGCACCCAGATGGCCAGCCTGCTCGACCGCTTCCCCATCTTGCGCCAGAGACTACACGGTCCAGCCGGGGCACTCAGCGGCGGCGAGCAGCAGATGCTGGCGATTGCCCGTGGGTTGCTGGCCCGCCCCACGCTGCTCTTGCTCGACGAGCCCTCACTTGGTCTGGCGCCTCAGCTTGTGCGCGAGATCTTCCGCATTATTGCCGACATCCGTGCTGAGGGAGCCACGGTCCTGCTGGTGGAACAGAACGCCCGCAAGGCTCTAGCCTTGGCCGATCACGGGTATGTCTTAGAGAACGGGCAGATCACTCTGGCGGGCAGTGGCCACGACCTGCTGGCCAATCGGGATATCGTGCGCGCCTATTTAGGCGTGGGCTCCTAAACGCTCATGACAGGTTGTGCCCCGTGGCGCGCCGTCACGTGAGACATCCAGGTGACAACGCGGGCCTGCGCAGGAAGACGATCAGAACGCCATGCCCACGCGGCGGCCTGGCCACCTGGCGCCTCCGACCGCACAGCCTGCCTCCACGTGGAGGCAGGGGCCGGTGGCGGCCAGATCCCCGGCACGTGAGCGTCACATACAATCGTGATCATCGTCAGGGTCACGAGATAACACCGACAGACGCAGGGAATCTCCGCCACGCATAATCATGCACCGCCATGAATCAACATACAGTCGCTCATGCTCTTCGGAGCAGGCTTTCTGGCTGAATCGCGTCATGACGAGCCACGTTCACGACGAGCGCACGTCATGCATCTTCGTCTGTTACATGGATCCCTATGTTGGCTATCTTGGCGGCGGTGCTGCGTTCGCCAGCGCTTGTGTCGTGTATCCTGAACTAGTCGCGGGTCAATCCGTGTGCGGCTCCGTAGATGGTCAGGGTCAGGGGCGATGGCGTCATGAGGGCAGTGAGAAAGAGGGAGCAGACAGCATGAGCAAGGAGTTGGAGACAGCGTCATCACGACAAGGTCCGGCTGCGGCGCTCACTGATGGGAGCGCGCCCGGCCTTGCACTGGTCGAGCAGAGTCTGAGCTACGCCCTAGAACCGGAGGAGCGCGCCGCGATTGGGGGGACACTCCGAGGTATCGCAGCTGGGTGGGCACGCTATCGCACGTGGGTCCCCGCAGGGACAGAGCCCGCGTTTGTGTTTCACCCGACTCCGCAGTGGCCGCCCAGTGACGGATCACCTCTCGCCGAGGACGCCGTTCATGATTGATCACGTCATTGCGCACTCCTCGGCCACCGCGCTGGGGCAGCTCGTGCAGCGGCGTGCGGTCTCCTCGGTCGAGCTGACGACGTGGTGTCTTGAGGCGTTGGAGACGCGGGGCCGTGCCCTCAACGCCGTGGCGGAGCTCATGCCGGACAGCGCTCTGGCGCAGGCGGCGCAGGCTGACGCCGCGATCGCGGCAGGCCGGATCCGCAGTCCCCTGCATGGCGTTCCCTACGGAGCCAAAGACCTGTTCGCCACCGCCGGCATCCCGACACGATGGGGATCGCCCCTTTACCGCGATCAGGTGTTTGACTACGACGCCACTGTGATCGCCCGCCTGCGCACGGCGGGCGCCATCCTCGTCGCCAAGCTGGCCATGGTGGAACTGGCAGGGGGCGGGGGCTATGGTGATCCTGGGGCCTCCCTCCATGGTCCGTGTCGGAATCCGTGGAACCCGGAGCGCTGGGCGGGGGGATCGTCGAGTGGCTCGGGGGCGGCAGTGGGCGGCGGCCTCGTCCCTTTTGCCCTCGGGACGGAGACATGGGGCTCGATCACCGTGCCGTCCGCCTTCTGCAACGCCTCGGGCCTGCGCCCGACGTACGGGCGTGTGCCCAGATACGGCGTGATGGCCCTCTCGTGGACGATGGATAAGGTCGGCCCCCTGGCCCGCTCGGCTGAGGACTGCGGTCATGTCTTGCAGGCTATCGCCGGACACGACCCGCGCGATCCCACATCGGCACTGGGCCTATGGACGGTCCGGCCGGACGCGCGCGACGGGCGCCCTCTGCGGGTGGGGATCCTTGTCCACGATTATGAGGCGCACCATGCACCCGAGGCCAGGGCCCGGTTCAGGGCCGCGCTGGACGTCTTGCACGCGCTGGGACACCGCAGTGACGAGGCCGCGTTGCCCGATTTCCCGTATGACCTCGCCGCGCAGACCATTAGTATGGTCGAAAGCAGTGCGACATTCGAGGACGTGATCCGCAGTCCACGGGCGGAGACGATGGTCGACGCGGCCCTGCGAGCAGAGCTGGTCGCAGGCCTCGCCATCTCCGGCGTCACGTATCTGCACGCGATGCGCGTGCGCACGCTGGCCGCACAGGGTGCTGTGCGCGCCTTCGCGCATGTCGACGCACTGATTGCGCCCACGTTGCTCCAGGTAGCCCCGCCGATCGACGTGATCCCGGCGGAGGGTGGGCGCCATGCTGGCGGCAACGGCGGTTTTGGGAACCTTCTGGGTTGGCCCAGCATTTCCATCCCCATGGGGATGGGACGCGACGACCTGCCGCTGGGTCTCGAGATCATCGCCGCTCCTTTCCAGGAAGCCACAGTGCTGGCCCTCGCCACGGCCTTCCAGAGCGCGACGGACTGGCATCGTCGCCACCCTGCTAGAGACAAGCAAGACGCAGAGACACGATAACAGCGCCCGCGTTGCACGGGGATGGCGTGCGGCAGGTGTGCGGTGACTCCCATAGCCATTCATCGGGGTGAATAGTCATACATCGATGATCGCCGATGGAGTGGATGTCCGAAGGGGTCTGAGCCGAGCGGCTATGGTTGCCGACAGGAGCGCATAGCTTGTGCGACACGAAGTCGCATCGTGTGAGAAGTGCTGTGAAAGGAAGCACTCAGGCCAGTGTCCAAGGGCCTGGCCCCACCTCGAACCGGCGTCGCGGGCAACGGCGGGGTCGGAGAGCTAGAGAGGAAAGCCGAAGGAGCGGGGGAACCATCCTCCTTACCCAGGCGAGGGGCAGGTCGGACGGGTGAACACAGGTGAACTCTCGGTGAGGCGTCGTCACGCTCACTCACCGGATGATGGTTGATGAAGACGGTGATGTGGGGTAGGGCAGAAGGTCCGAGCTAGCCTTCTGTAGGGACACCCACCCCCGGCGTAGAGAGAGCACCCACCCCGACCGGACTCACAGATGCGGAACGTGGCAACCCTCTTGGGGACTGACAGCGGAAGATAGGGCGTGTGCCTTATATGTCAGTAGGTCGACCGCGAGGAAGAACCAACACCCCAGGAGGACAAGATGTCCCAAGAAGCGAAGGCCAGCAGCCGAAAGGCACGGGGAATCCATAACCTGCTGGATCGGGCCGCGCGAGCGGAAAGACCCACCTCAAAAGGGGGCTGACGTGGGACAGGGGACCAAGCGGCTGATGGTGGTGAACACAGGTCAACGGCGGCATAAGTTAGATACGGTCCGTGTGGCTGTCAACAGACCCGCCGGGAGCGCACGCTCTCGCCTGTCAGTAGATCGCACGAGCACGCTTGGCCTGGGAGCCGTGTACTCGGAGACGGGTACGCACGGTTCTGAGGAGGGGAGAGCGCAGCAATGCGCCGACCTATTCCACTGCATGGGGGCAGCACGAGGGTAGAACAAACTGCCGGCGCTCCCCTCGACAAGGCTAGCGGCGGCGGCTTGGCGCCGGCAGCCGGAGGAGGACGCGCGGGACCGCGTGCCAGACCAGGCTGTACCACCAGGGTGGCTCGCCCCTACTCTGAGGACCGGCCGCCAACGCTCCCCTCGGCAGCTGCTCTTCTCCGTGGCGTCTCCTCTCCCCTCTTCAGGACACCCGTTGTCACGCCCCCCTGCGCGGTGGCGCTCAGCCAGGGATGTCCACGACACTCGTCCAGGCGCTCTGTCTGGCCAGCCGGGCTGGCAGCACCGTCACGATCCACACCAGGCCGCGCTGCTAGAGCCGCCGCCCCCCAGGGGGTGCGCCCCGCGTGCCGGTAGCGCGGCAACGCCGTCGGAGACAACGAGGCCCCCCGCCCGGCAGAGGCTCTGCCGGGCGGGGGGCCTGATGGGGGAACCTGGTTGTCGGCTAGGGCGTGACGGTGAACGGCACGCCGGCTGCGGCCTTGCTGGTCACGCCGTAGCCGGAGATGGTGTAGAGTCCCGGGGTCTTCTGGGGCACGATGACGTGGACCACCACGCTGCCCACCGCGTTGGTCGTGGCGCTGCCCACCACGCTGAAGCCGGGGGACCACAGCGCGGCGACCGTCTCGCCGGCCCCAAAGCCCAGGCCCGTCAGGGTCACGCTGGCCCCCGCCTTGCCCGATGTGGGCGAGAGGTAGACCGCCGGCGTGACCTGGAAGGTCGCGCTGGCCGTGCGGGCGCTGCTCTGGCCCACCGCGATCAGCGTGTGCGCGCCCAGTTTGGCCTGCGGTACGGTGATGCTGGCCGCAAAGGAGCCGTTGGCCAGGGTCACTGGGCTGGCCAGGGCTGGCGAGGCCGTGCTATCCCAGTAGACCTTGACCACCTCGGCCGGCCCGAAGGTGGCCCCGCTGACCGCGATGTGCTGGAACGGTGTGCCGCTGGTGGGGTTGACCACCAGTGAGGCCCCCGGCGCGGGCGTGTTTGTGGCCGTCGGTGTGCGCGTTGGCGTGTTGGGGTTCCACGCCCAAACCGCCGGTTTTTTTGCATTGTCGGTCGAGACGGGCATGTAGCCGATGAGCATGTACGGAAAACCCCTGCATCACTGTATTCCGGGTCACACGATCATTTTGGGAAAATTGTACGCTAAGGACAGCGCCCTAAGGAGAAGGATCCGGCTCGGACTGGGAGGTTTCCTCTTCTTCCCTCCCAGCGTCGGCGACTGCGGTGTCTGGCGTCACGCGTGTGGCCTGCTGCAGATCCCAGAGACACTCTCCTTTCAGGATAATCCGTTCCTACCGCAATCGTCTCTCCGGGGCATTCCGCTTTTCTGGTCCGAGTTTCGGCCCCTGTGTTGCCAGCCGAGCACAGCGACGAGGAGAGGCGGGCCTGCGGTGGCCGGTCTGGCTGTGCGCGGCGCGTCAGGCCATCTCGTCCCAGAAGCATGGTTCTGCTCCTACCTTTCTGGTCCCAGCCAGTCTACAGAATGACTGATGGCTCTGATCCTGGGGTGGGCCGGGCGCCGCGCAGGGCGCTGACGAGGAGAAGAAGGATGCGGAACGCTTAGCGTACAATTTTCCCGGAATGATCGTGTGACCCGTAATGGCAACCCTCCACCCCTCATTCAGCAATGTTGCCGCTGGACCCGTCTGCAGGGCGATGATATGCTCGGCCAGGTCCGCAGCTACCTCCTGCACAACTCCCGCCTGGTGGATGCCGACTGCCCGAGCAGCCACGGCCGCGCGTGCGCGTTCTGCCTGCTGTACTTGCTGGGGGGTGGGAGTGGCATCCTGCCGGCGCGAGACCAGCCACAATTGTGCCTCACTTGGGTGCATCCATCCCAGCAATACGCGGGCGGGCCTGTGAAGCTGAGTGAGGGGGGCCGGTGCCTGGAGGGTAGGGGCCGAAAGATCGGGGGGCTGGACCGGCTCTGCCGACTCGCTTGCGTCATAGGGGCGGCCGACCAGTTCCGTACCAAGGGCCGGGGACTGATCGGCCGCCAACAATCTGCTCATGGGATATCTCCTTTGCTCACTATAGATTGGCATTGCTGTCGTCTATCAGTCTGGCTCGCCAGAGGGTGTCCCTCTATTCGCGGAACTGTCGGGGCTGCAGGCCTCGTACCGTCCGCCCCTGGTAGGTGTACTCCTCCAGGAGGAGTTCATCGGTGTCCATGTAGTCGCCGGCGGTAATCTCGTACAGCTCCGCCGCATCCCATCCATCAAGGCGCGCCGACGCAGGGTCGAACCAGTCCCTCATCTGCCCAACAAGGGCGGCCAGCTCTGCGATAATCACCTCACTGCGCGCCCCTCCCCGATCTGGTAGGACGAACAGGAGGCGCACAGCGTATGGGAGCGGACCGACTGGAGGCACCAGGCGCACCTCCTGGAGTTCGTCAAGCACGTCGATGACGGCATCGCCCGCCTCCTGCAGGGCACGCAGGTGCTCCAGGATGGGCGCGACCACAGCCTTGACGATAGTGTCGTCAAGTGCGGGCCTGTTGTAGCGCCGGGCCAGCCAACGGGCGAAGCGCCGACGCATGTCCGCATCCGGCGCGCCCGGCGCCGGGGTCAGTGTGGCCAGCAGCGGTTTCTCGATCAGGGTCAGGACTCTGGCGTCGACCACCAAGCCGCGGTCCGGGTCGAGCAGGAAGTGGTACGAGCTATTCCGCGCCGCTGCCTTCAGGATCCTCTCTTTCGTGGTTTCAAAGACGCGCATGGCCATGACTGTGGGCTCCACATCAAGGCTCTTCACGATGTCACATGCCTGACTGGCGACGACAAGGCGGTCGGTAACGCTCATGGTCCCGGAGCCGAGGACGTGCGGTGCCATAGCGGCGGCGTGCGCGGCCACAGGGTCTTTCAAGGACTTGCGTGCCAGGGCCGTGATGGGATCTTCCCGATGGAAGACGACGCTCCAGGAGAGTGCGGGGAGCAACACGCCCTGATCCCATCCTGCGTCAATCAAGCGACGACCAAGAAGGAGATCGGCCATGTCTCACCCTCACTCCACAACAAACGCGCGTGCCACGCCAACCGCGACGGCATCCTCGTCCTCGCTCGCACCCTCATCAGGCGCCTCGGGGAGAGCCCGTGGACTGAGACGCTCACGGGCCTCCTCGCGCTCCAGGGCAGTCCGCAGTGGGCTGGACCAGGACAAGCGACGTGCCGGCCGGAGCCATCCAGGTGTGCGGCTAACCCGCCGTGCCTCGTCAGAGACGGGGGGCGGCGCCGGCGGCACAATGGGCGACCGCAACGCGAGGCCGATGACAATCGTGCTCTTCCCCTGCTCAAGGAGGGTCAGGGGCTGTCCGGCGGGGGTAGTGGTCTCCAGGAACGCGCGCAGGGCGCTGCCGTGTTCCGCGCCCACGACGCGGAACACGGCGATCAGGTCGGAGAGCCGGTCAGCATGCGTGTCGGTGATCCCTGCTCCATTGAGCCACTTGTGGTAGCTCATGCGGCTGACGCCGACCAGGCGCGCTAGAGTTTCGATAGGAAGATGACCGGACACCGTGCGCAGTTCCGCAGCGAGCCCGTCGTTCGCCGTTGCTCCCACAGCAGGTACTATCATCGTCGGGACCGAGGTGTTGTCCTCTCTGAAGAGATGCTCAAGGCCGTAGCGCGTTGACCGGAGGACCATCTCCAGGTCGAAGGGGCCGTCAGGCACTGTCGTGACGGTCTGGTCGCCCTTATCAGAGAAGAACGGCCGTTGCACCCGGGCTGCAGCATGAGGAGCAGGCACCAAGAGTATGAGAGCGCCGATACTCATGCCCGCTGTTAGATGGCGTAGTGTGGTGCCCCAGTCTTGGGGTCCCGGTGCGGAGGGCATCATGGCTGCCCCTGGAGAGAGTGATACAGCTCCCCATCGCCGACGCACCAGCGAAAGATGTTGTAGAGGACTGTGTTATAGCTCGTCATTCGTTTCTCAATGGCTGGATCGAAGTCAACGGTTGTGTCGTCATAGTAGTCGAAATCAAGCAGGTAGAACGGCCCTGACTTTGGCGCGGCACGGCCCACAGGGAGCACCGTTGTGCCCTCGAGGAAGCCATGGCGCAGGAGCAGCGTGCCATCGGCGCGCCGCATGCGCAGCTCGTTGATAGTTTGTTCGACCGTCCCGGCCAGCAGGTTGCCGGTGCCCAGGCCGAGCAGATCGGACCTGTCGCCAAGCAGAGCGCGCCAGCCGTCATACGTCTGACCATGCGCGTGCCGGACCTCATTGACGTAGCGCAGCCCGAAGCGGAGCTGGTAGCGCGGATGGAGGTGTGTGGCGACCAGCCGGAGGATAGCCGCGAAGCGCGTGACGAAGTCCGTGATCTCGCGATACCGCCTGCTCTCCAGCGTCACAAACTCATTGGCCAGCACGACCGACCAGCTGTAGTCGATGCTCGCGAAACGCAGGAGTTCGCTGCCTGCTGTGGGGGTGACGCCCTGCGGGGTCACGATGAGGTTCATCGACTGCTCTTTGGTCGCCAGGGGGTACTCCTCGCCGAGCGCCTCCTTGAGTGCACTAAGATAGCCCTCCTCAGTGAACCGCGCCAGGGGAGGATATTTGACCTGCACAAGACACAGTTCAAGGGGTGCCGCCGGGAAAACCTCGTGTTCGTAGCGCGGGAGCCCGTCGCGACTATCCATCATGGCGTTCCTCTTCTTCTCCGGCTGCTCCGTGCTGATTTACACAACGGGTTACATGGAGCTATGTTTACATCAAGGTTTACTATACGCTGATGGCGGGGGTACGTCAAGGGGGTGCTGTGTGGGAATGAGGACTGAGCCTGCTGCATAGCCCTCGTTTGGTTCCCTGCGCCTCAGCTCTCCCTGGGCGTTCTGCCCTACCCTTCAGCCCTCACCGAGCTCGTGATCCGGCCGGACGCGCGGCGCGCCTGTAGAGCGGTGCAGCGATGCAGGCGGGTGTGGGGAGAGAAGAGAGGACCGCTTTAGGCCCGGCCTCTCGGTGCCCGTCAGCTCTAGCGCGTCGAGGATGTGGCGGGCAATCGCGCGGATCCGCATGCCCACGGAGAGGATCGCTGCGCGCTACGTCGCCTCCTGGGCGGGGGCGGCGACGTAGCCGAAGGAATAGGTGCCACTATCGATGGTCAGTCCGGCGCAGACCATGTAGGCCACGCTCTCGGCTTCCAGTTCTGCCAGGTGGTAGGCCGTCAGGTCGGCAGGGTTGAGCAGGGCGTAGGCCAGGGTCTTCACGGCTTGGGCGGGAGAGAGGTCGGGATGCGCCGGAGGCCGGGTTAGCGCGCATAAGGTCCGGGTCAACTGGCGAGGAAGGGAAGGACCTGGCGGTGCTGCCAGTACCGATCCCAGCCGCCGTTGAGCAGCAACGTGCGCAGCGCAGCCAGCGCATCACTCGTCTCCTGTGACCAGTGGCGTCCCTGTCCCTTCTGCCGGCGGGCCACCAGCAGATCATTGAGCTTCTCGGTGTGCCCACTGCCGATGTACTGGCGCGTGCTGTACCGCTGCCGATAGTTGGGCAGAAACTCGCGCCGGGCGCGCAGGTAGGCCAGCAACTCGTCGAGCTTCTCGGTATTTCTGGCCTGGGGCCGGTACGCCTCCACAAAGGCACAGGCCCCGTCCACATCCCCCCGCCACAGACGCCGCTGCACCTGCAAAAGGAAGCGCTCTTTGGCCAGATGGCCCCGGCAGATCCGGCTGCCCAACTCAGCGCATTTTTGGCGCAGGTGCCACCAATCCAGGATCATCAGTGTGGTTGGTAGCGGCGCCACCAGGGTGCGGAAGAAGGCGCGGATCCAGCGGGCGCCATCGGCGAGCAGCAGGAGGCGGCACCCAGGAGCGACGCTCAGCAGGGTGAGCACGCGCAGGGTCTGCAGGAACGTGTCCCCGGTCCCACTCAGACAGCGGGTCCCTTCCGCCGTCATGATGCGGGCGGTGCGGATCTCCCCAAATGCGTGGGCGTGCGGCGTCCGCGTCAGCACGGCGTCGATGGTGAGGAGCACCTGGGTCGGCTCCAGGACCGGCCCCAGATGGCGCAGCTCCTCCAGCGTGAGCGCGGCCTCCTGGCGGCGGGCGTCCAGCACCCGCTCCCAATCGGCCTGCCTAATGCCCTGGGGAGGACGCTCTGCCCCGGCAGCCAAGACCAGGTCCACCGCCGCGCTCAGCTCTGTGGGCCACCCGGCCCGCCGTCGGGGTGCTGTGAGGGGCGCCAGCTGGGGCCGCAACGTCTCCAGGTCGTCACGCTGCAGCAGGGTCGCCACCTCGGCCTGCTCGGCCTGCCGGATAATCTGGCCATGGGTGCGCACCAGACTGCGGATCGTCGTGGCGCAGAGCACGCTCTCCTCATGCGCCTGCCAGCCCAGCAGACGGGCGACCGGCTCAAAGGACAACTCCTGGGGCAACAAACAGCTCCATTCCTGTAACCCACGGGTGATGATCATCCCCCCGTGGGGCGGCAGCACAGCGTTGCCCGGCATCGTATGGCTCTGGGTGCGGGGATCAACGCAGACCCGCCGCGCCAGATGCAGCAGGCCAAAGCGGCTGGCCACCGTCACCGTCTCCTGCCCGTCCTGCTGGACACGCGCGGGAGCCACCCTAGCGCAGTGCTGGGCCACCAGCGCTGCGTCAACCTCGGCCCACTGCGCGTGCAACAGACGCCGGAGAATGGTCGTACCGATCTCCTGCGTGGTTGCCTCCAGCGCATCCAGGGCTGTCTCGGGCTGCAGGGCCGCCACGGTGGGCGTGGCCAGATCGAAGCAGGCCAGTTCGTTCATGAGATCAGGGGTGCCGTCGTCTACCTGGCAGATGAGCACGCGGATGTGGCGCAGGGGGCGTCTCCTTCCTATAGGTATGCATGGGCATGTGCCCCGATGCTACCACGGGCAGGAGCAGCCCAGCCGCGCGGAGCGCAGCACGCCGCCCAACTTGTCCCGGAGCTTATGCGCGCTAACGCCAGCGTGTGCGGTCACGCGCCGTGACCTTCCCGACACTGGCGCGCACAGCGCCCCGCGTTGACGAAAAGTTTACGGCATGGCCCCAGACGTTTACGCCAGCGCAACCAGCGGGTCATACATTGCGCCTATGATCGGTGGCAAGGGTGGACGACATGCCGCTCCCCCCATCAAGAGCCGCCCCTCAGGGAAGGGCAGTGCGTGATCGCCACAGCAAGGCCTAGTGCTGTCTCAGAGGGCTTACTGTGCAGTGCCCCGGAGTAGCAAGCGTGTCAACTGCAACGTTTGTCGCCTGATTCTGCACTAGCGACGTCACGCCCCGTCCTCCCAGAGCACGGTGGATGAAAGGAGATTCCCATGGTTCGCAGCGCACACCACCTGTCTCGTCGCCTCACGCCCCAGCGCCGTCTGGCGGCGCTGGCATTGCTGCTCACCCTCCTCGGTGCGAGCAGTGTCCCGTCACCGGCACATGCATCCGCAGGCGGGTACCAGTATTGGGGCGGCTTCCATGCCACCGTCGCGGGGCAATCGCTGCGCATCCCCGCAGGACAGCTCTACCACTACATCTCCGGGTCCGGCTTCACGATCAGCTGGGAGGCCGCCAACTATGGGTCGGTGAGCCCCCTGTGTGATACCGCCGTGCGCTTCACCTATGGCTATGGCGCCTACGAGTTCCGGGGCAACGTCCACTAGGGGTGCAGCATGGGTAATCAGTGGAAGTACAGCTTCGGGGGATGGCGCGCGCCACGGGGATCCGCCTGTGCCGAGCTATGGGCCCAAGACTGGCGCGTGCGGGTTGCCCGCCAGTGCCACTACATCAGCGGGTAGCGCGGCGATGCCCTGACGCTGGAAGACCGGGAAGACGCGCAGGGGAGGGAGGAGCCGACGTGCCAGGTTCCAGGACATGGCCTGCTGATTGCGTATCCACTCCCCACATGACCTGCGCAACAGCCGCCAACTGGCTCTGCTAGCCTCCCCTGCGAACCAAAAGGGACGGTGCGTGCAGAGTCACTCCCCATGTGGTGGGGAGCAGCAAGCGCTCTGTTCTGGATCTGACGCTTCCAGGCCGTGGGCAGGGTGCCCAGGGGCGCCAGCGCCACGCCGCGGCATCTCTGTGATCACGCCCCACCCTGAGCCAGCCGGGTGCGGTCACGCCACGCCTCGGGGTGACCAGGACCGGTTGCGTCGTGGGGCAGACGCGCCCAGCGATGGACGGCATGGATCCAGCGGACTGTGCCCGAGCGTGAACGCATCATCACGCTATGCGTCTGCCCCCCATGGCCGCCGTAGTGGACGCCATGCACCAACTCGCCATTGGTGATGCCCGTGGCGGCAAAAAAGGTGTTGTCTCCACCGCAGAGGTCGTCGGTCGTCAGGACGCGGTCCAGTTCCGC
>JAABUM010003609.1_pt1 | contig 18652 bp, 22 predicted proteins | sample 5559161 | NCBI WGS metagenome assembly JAABUM01 (sample SAMN10711868, study PRJNA513369) | rock metagenome | isolation source: Antarctica rocks | place: Antarctica: Victoria Land, Siegfried Peak nord | reverse complement strand
CGAGTGGCAAGTCACCGACCGGCGCTACCTGAGCGAGGAATCCATGGCCGAGCTCTACAAGAAGCCCCAGCCCGACCCCGCACAAAAGGAAATCGACACCCCGGAAGTCATTGACGCGGCCCTACCACAAGCGGCATGATCAACAGCAGTAGGAACGCGAAGCAACACGCGAACTACCTACACCACTCCACGGGACGCGGTCCGTCGGCGTCGAAGCCGGCCCAGCCGGGCCGCGGGCTGAACACGGGAGCGGCCCGGCCGCCCGGTCCTCGTCAGGGAAACCGGTCTGCCCGCGACGGACCAAAAAGTGTGCGCCCTCGTCACTTGTGTCCAGTTCCGCAGGCAGGCGGATCGGACCGACTCCCCATAAGCCGTCTGGCTGCACCGACAACCCAGGGCTCGGGTGGATGACGCCCGCGGTGAGCCGGTACTGCGCGTTTAGTCGTGGCCCCGCCGTGGTCATCGACTCGCCGTGGGCCGGTCCGCGGAGCGCGACCAGCGCGTCTCGCGTGCAGCGGGCACTGGGGCGAGGTCGTCCTCTTCTACCTCGACCGCATCGCAGTCCTCGACCGAGTCACCCACCTTCCGCGACCACTCGCCGAATACTTCCGCTCGAATGTCTTCATCACCCCCGGCGGCATCGCCAGCCAGAAATACCTCCGATGGAGTGTCGAGACCGTCGGGGTTGACCGCGTCATGTACGGCTCCGACTATCCGTTCAACAGGGAGCACGACGGTTCTGTACCCGCGTTCTTGGCGGCGGCGGGCATGACAGCCGCCGAGCAGAACTCCATCGCTTCCAGTAACTGGGAAACCCTCGTGGCGGGTATCCGCCGCTGACTGGATTCGCCCCAGCTGGCATCGGGGAGGTGGCGGCGGCGCCCGCCCCAGATCGCGGCGACGTCGGCGGTGGCCGCGCACGCGGCGCACGGGACGCGCACCGTGCAGGCCTGGCACATCCGGATCGCGGCGTCATCGAATGCGGTGCGGCCGGCGGCGGTGAACACCTCCCGGATCACCGGGGCGACCATGCTCTCCGCGCGGGCCGAGTACCGCACCCACGCAACCGGTCCGACCGTTCGGGAGTCCGGGTCAGCCGCGGGTGATCCCCCCGACCGAACGCCGGCCTTCGAGGCGGCCCTGCGCGCCGTGCTGGGTCCCTAGGAGAATGACGGCGACCTGGTCGAGGACGTGGCGGTGAGCGTGCTGACCGGCCAGCGTTAACACCGGCCGCCCGCTGGACTTGTCTGATCCCGACGGCCGGTCCGCGCACTTAGGTCTCCGGTGGCGGATCGCGGTCCCCGCCGCCGGGGTAGGCGTTCAGCTGCTGTCATTGCGACGCCGGGGTGGCCCGGCCCCGCCGCCGGCCGCAGCTGCCTGACGCCCCCTCCGACCCGGATCAGCCTGGCGCTGCGATCGTTTCGAGTAGGTCGGATAGCTGTAGGGCCGCAAACGCGATCAGTGTCCCACTGAAGATCGACGTGGGACGGGCTGGTCGGGCGGGGCGCCGGTGGTATTGACTCGTGTGGGCGCCGAGCCAGGGGTCGAGGAGGATGTGGCGACGGTCGTGGCAAGGCCTGAGGGCAACGCCCGGCACCGGTAGCCAGCGGGTTAGCGCAGGGTGGCCGGTTCGGGAGCTATGTCAACGTCGGAAAAGTCGCGTAGGTCGGTGAAGGCCTGGACGATCAAGGCGTTGATCCCGCTGGATGGGTCGGTTACCCAGGTGTGGATCGCGTGTCCTAGCGCGGCGGTGGTGACTTGCGCCAGGAGGGTCGCCCGCCAGTCGGACAGCCCGCGTGCTCGTAGCGCGTCGGCGACGACGACGCTCAGTGCGGCTTCCTTAGCCAGTTCTCGCTCGCGCAGCGCCGGGGTCGCCGCGATGACGCGCTGACGTGCCTCCGCGAGCGGACGGTTGTCCTCCAGGGCGGGGGCCATCGAGCGGAACGCCTGCAGGACCGCCGCCATCGGCGGCACGCTGTCCGGGACGTCGGCGAGCGCGACGGCCAGGGCCTCCTGTTGGCGGGCTTCGATGTTGAAGAGCACCTCGCGCTTGTCGGCGAAGTGCCGGAAGAACGTGCGACCTGTCACGCCCGCTCGGGCGGCGATATCCGCAGCGGTGGTTCGGTCATAGCCGCGCTCGGTGAAGAGTTCGAGAGCGGCCCGCTCGAGGCGGTCCCGCCCTTCGGCGCCGCTACGAGGCATGCCGCCGATCCTACGGGTTGTGTCACTGAGTGCTGTTACGGAGGTACGTTCACCGAGTGACGCAACGGATGCGTCGGTAGGGGAGAGCAGCATGCACGTCTTCGTCACCGGCGGGACTGGCCAGACCGGCCCGGCCATCGTCATCGAGCTCATTGGTTCCGGCCACACCGTCACCGGTCTCGCTCGCTCGGCTGCTTCCGCGGCCCGGCTGGAGGCGCTGGGCGCGACGCCGCTGCGCGGGTCGACCGACGACCTCGACACGCTGGGGGCCGCCGCCTTGCGGGCCGACGCCGCCATCCATATGGCCAACGGCGGGGACTTCAGTGACCCCGCGAGCATGACCCGGCGGGAGGTCGCGGCGATCCAGGCTCTCGGCGAGGCGCTTGTCGGGACCGGCAAGCCGCTGCTGACGACCTCGGGCACGCTGGTGATGCCCGCCGGTCGGCTCACCACCGAGCAGGACGCTCCCGACCCCGGCTCCATCGGGTCGCTGCGCATCCCGGGTGAGCAGGCGTGCCTCGCTTTCGCCGACCGCGGTGTGCGGGCTGTCGTCGTCCGGCTCGCTCCGACGGTGCACGGCCCCTGGGACCACGGGTTCGTCCCGCTGCTGATTGCAACCGCCCGCGCCACCGGCGTCTCGGCGTACGTCGGTGACGGCTCGAATCGCTGGCCGGCGGTCCACCGCCTCGACGCTGCCGACCTCTACCGCCTTGCGCTGGAGAAGGGCTCCGCCGGCCGGGTGGTGCACGGGGTGGGGGAGCCCGCGATCGCGTTCAAGCGCATCGCCGAGACGATCGGGGACGCGCTCGGCTTGCCCACCCGGTCGGTCGACGCCCACGAGGCTGGGGCGCACTTCGGCAACCCGTTCATGGCCTCGGTGTTCGGCACCGACGCGCCCGTCTCTAGCGACGAGACCCGGCAGGCGCTCGGGTGGGCACCGAACCACCGCACCCTGCTCGAGGACCTTGCGCACGGCGACTACTTCGACACGCGAACGTGACACGCGCCCTTGACGGTGGCGGGCCCTAGTAGGTGGCCGCGCGGCGGCCGTTCTGGTCCCAGAGCCGGGCGCCCCTGCAGCCCCCGGACCTGCACACCGTCCTCACGAGCTGGTCACTGCTGCCCGCAGGCACCCTGCGTTCTCAGCCTGGATGCTTGAGGAGCGGCGCCGTGACACGCTCGGCGTCTCACGCTGAGGAAACGCCAGCCGTCAAGATGACCTTGCCCTTGGCGTGCCCGGCCGCGAGGTACCGCAGCGCCTCTGGGGCTTTTTCCAGGGTATGCCTGCGGTCGAGCAGGATCCGGAGGTCGGTGTCGACCATTTTTATGACGGTGCGGAGCCGTTGCGCGTCCGAGGCGTGGAAGAGGAACTCGGCGCGGAGCCCGCGTGCGGCGGCGCGTCCGGCGTCGGGGGGCATGGGCACCGCGATCAGTAGGCCTCCTGGTCGGAGAACTTCTAGTGACGGCGCCTCTACGGCGCCGCCGACGGTGTCGATGACGACGTCGGCACCGGCGACTTGGGCTTCGAACGGCCCGGCGGTGTGGTCGATGACCTCGTCCGCCCCGAGGTCGTGGGCGATCCGTAGACCTGCTCCCGAGGCGGTGGTGATGACGTGCGCCCCGAGCGAGCGCGCCATCTGCACGGCGAAGCTGCCGACCCCGCCGGCGCCGGCGTGGATCAGGACCTTCTGGTCGGCCTGAAGGTCGGCGATCTCGCTGACGGCCTGCCAGGCGGTCGCTGCGGCGGTGGCCGCCCCAGAGGCGAGGAACAGGGGTGTCGAGGTGGGCGCGGGGACCAGCTGCTCGGCCGGGACCACCGCGAACTCGGCGGACCCGCCGCCGGCTGAAGGGTCAAGCCGCGCCACGACGTGGTCGCCGACGGCCCAGCCCTCGACCCGGCCTCCGAGCGCGGTGATGGTCCCGGACACGTCGGTCCCGAGCGTGTAGGGGAACGCGATGGGGAAGAAGTCGTGCATGTAGCCCGCGGTGATCTTCAGGTCGAGAGGGTTCGTGGCGGCCCCCGCGACGCGCACGAGCACCTCACCCGGCCCGGCGGTGGGCTGCTCGACGTCTCGCATGGTGGGGGCGTCGCCGTACTGGCCGATCTGGATGGCTCTCACTGGTTGTCCTGTCCGATGGAGGGGGCGTGACCGACCTGGTTGAAGAAGCCGAACCAGTCCTCGAGGTGCCAGGTCCGGGCCAGGCGGCCGTCCTGCACGACGTGGAACTCGTGGATCGGGATGCGGACCGTCCGGTCGGTGCCGGCGATCCCAAACATGTCGCCGGTGTGGGTGCCGCGCATCTCGGCGCGGACGCCGATGCTGCCGTTGCCGTCCGGGCCACGTCCGTCGATCACGTCGTGCACGACGATGTGGAAATCGGTGAACGACTGCCCGATCCCGTTGATCATGGGCTTGACGCCGTCGAGCCCAGGTTTCTGCCCGGGGCCGAGCGGGATGTCCTCCCAGTCGGGGGTGACGACCTCGTCGAGCAGGTCGGTCTCGCCGGAGAACGCCCGGTAGAACGTCTCGACGAGCTGGTGCAACGGATTCGGCACGTGGGTCTCCATGGTCGTGGGATCACTGATGGCTTGGTCGTGCTGTTCAGGGACGGTCGGGAAGGTCGAGCAGGTGGTCGATGCCGAGGGCGGTGAAGAAGGTCTGCTGACGCTCGCTCCTGATCGCGTCGATGCCCTCGACTCCCTTGCGCTGGGCATCGACGACCACACGACGTGGGCGCGAGCCGCGGGGCTGGCCCAGGACCTCGACCAGGGCGTCGCCGACCGAGCCGACGTCGGCGGTGTGGCCCTGGTGGGCGATGTCGATCGCTTCCAGTCGCCGTGGGATATCGGCCACCGACGCCGCGACGTCGCCGTACTGGGCCGTGACCGCTGGTTCCGCAGGACCGGTGGTGTGCGCGAAGTGCTCGGTGCCCTGGGTGAACGCCCCAGGCACGACAATCACGGTGTCGATGCCGAACGGGGTGACCTCGAAGCCGACCGACTCGGCGAAGGCCTCGCCGGCGGCCTTGCTGGCGACGTACGTGGCCATGAACGGCTCCACGATGTGCGCTGTCGTGCTACTGACGTAGACGAGCGTCCCGGCGCCCTGGCGCCGCATCACGGGGAGCGCCGCGCGGGCCGTGCGCAGCCAGGAGACCGCGTTGGTGTCAAGGATCGTCAGGAACTGCTCCGGGGTGAACGCCTCGGCGACCCCGGACATCAGCATGCCCGCGTTGTTGACCATCACGTCGAGGCGTCCCTGCTCGCAGAGGACCTGGTCGACGGCAGCGCGGCAGCCGGTCTCGGACAGGACGTCGAGCTCCAGCGGGAGCAGCGCAATGCGGTGCGTGGTCGCGAACCGTCGCGCGGCTTCAGCCCGGTCAGCCGACCGCGAGGCGACGCCGCGCATCCCGGCGTAGACGACGTGGCCGGCCAGGGCCAGCCTCTCCGCGATCACCTGACCCAGACCCGACCCGGCTCCGGTGACCACGACGACCTGCGGGACACCGCGGGGCTCGGTCACGCCAATCCCCCGTTGACGCGGATGACCTGGCCGCTGATCCACCCGGCGTCAGGGGAGACGAGCAGGGCCACGGCATCGGCGATGTCGGCTGGCTGCCCGATCCGCTGCCGCGGAGCCAGGCCCGCGAGCCGCTCCACCTCGCTCGTGCTCTTCCCGGCGAGGAACAACTCGGTTTCGACCGGCCCTGGGGCGACCGCGTTCACCGTGACACCGCGCGAGCCCACCTCTTTGGCCAAGACCTTGGTGAAGCCCTCGACCGCACCCTTCGTGGCGTTGTAGACGCCGTAGCCCGGCGCGTTCAACGCCAGGGTGGTGCTGGACAGCGCGACGATGCGCCCGCCGTCGCTAATGCGTCGCGCTGCCTGCCGTAGGGCGTTGAACGTGCCCCGGATGTTGACCTCGACCTGCTCGGTGAAGTCCTGGTCCGTCGCCTCGGCGATCAGCGCCGGTCTCAAGATCCCCGCGGAGGTGACGACGATGTCGACGCCGCCGAACTCCGACTCCGTTCGGTCGAACAGGGCCGCTACCTGTCCGGGGTCGGCCACGTCGGCGCGCACCGCCACGGCGCTGCCGCCAGCCCGGCTCACGCTCGTGACGATCTCGCGGCCCGCCTCCGACGATGCCGCGTAGCCGACCACGACCGCTACGCCGTCGCTTGCCAGCCTCTCGGTGATGGCGCGCCCGATCCCGCGCGACCCGCCCGTGATGACAGCCACCTTCGACCCGGTCATAGATCCGTCTCCTTTTCCTGGCGACCTGCCGGCCGCCGAGATCGACCCTCCCAGGCCAGGCGAGGGAGAACTAGGCGACGTCGGTACTGGTGACGCCAACACCTGTCTCAGCAAATGTGCCCGCGGCAGACCAATTTCAAACCGCGGGCACCGAACAGGCGATCCTGGCGTCGGCCGCGGCCTGTTGTGGTGGCAGCGTCACCTGGCTGGACCGTGCACGCCGCCCCACAATGCCGACATGGATTTGGTAGGGATGGGTGGCTTCCTGAAGTCAAGGCGGGATCGGCTCAATCCGCGCGACCTGGGGTTGAACGACGGCCCACGACGTCGCGTGCCAGGGCTCCGCCGGGATGAGGTGGCGACGTTGGCCGGCGCATCCGTCGACTACTACGCCCAGCTCGAGCAGGGCCGGGGAGCCCAGCCGTCCGAGCAGATGCTCGCAGCTCTCGCCCGCGCCCTCCACCTGACCTTGGACGAACGCAACCACCTCTACCACCTCGCCGGCCGAGCATTACCGGCTGCGGGTAGCGCGAACGCGCACGTCCATCCTGGGATGCTCGACCTGCTGGACAGGCTCACCTCGACCCCGGCCCAGATCATCAGCGACCTCAGCGTCACGCTCGTCCAGAACCCCCTGGCGACCGCGCTGCTCGGCTGGCCCGAGCACACCTCTGGACTGCGAGCCAGCTTCCTCTACCAGTGGTTCACCGACCCCCAGGCCCGTGACCTGTACCACCGCGACGAACATGAGCACCAGTCCCACGTCTTCGTGGCCGACCTGCGAGCAGTCACTGCGCGACGCGGCAGGGACCGACTCGTCAGTAACCTCACCAGCCGCCTGCTGAACGAGAGCCAGGAGTTCGCCGACCTGTGGGCCCGGCAGGAGGTCGCTGTCCGGCGCGCGGACCGCAAGAGGCTCATTCACCCGACGCTGGGCGAGCTCGAGCTCAACTGTCTGAACCTGCTCAGTGAGGACGGCACGCAACGTCTGCTCTGGTTCACACCGGTCCCGGGAAGCCCAGCCGTCGAGAAGCTGGAACTCCTCGGCGTCGTCGGCAACTTCAGAGCTAATCAGCCCGAGGCCTGAGGTACTAAAAGAGGCTTGTTCATAACGGTCCTGTACCAGTGCGGTAGAACTCTAGCGCCAGTACGGCGGTGAGGGTGCTCGCGAAGGCGCGCAGGGGGCACCGGTAGTCGGTGTGCAGGATGCGCCGGGTCTTGAGGTTGGCGATGGACTGCTCGACGACGCGCCTGGAGTTGATCACCTTGTTGTTCTCCTTCTGGTTGGCGGTGAGTTCGTCCAGCGCAGTTTGCGCTGCGGGGTGAGCATTTCTAGGCCGAGGTAGCCCTTGTCACCGATGTATAACCACGGGGCGCCTTGGGGGATGGTTCGAGGATGGCCGACGCGCGGATCGCCTTCGAGAAGTCCCCGTCCCAGGCCAGACCAACGCGACCAGCGAGGCGGTCACCGAGCACCCGTCGACGCTCAGCGCCTGACCCTTCCAAGACGCCGGGCGGCCGCCACACACGACAACCGTGGACTGACCTGACGGGCAGGTGGGAGCGATGAGTACCGCTCAAGTGTCAGGATGCGGAGGTGACCGTCGCGAGGCTGTTGACCTTCACCGCGGCCTCGGCGCTGCTGGTGGTGGTGCCCGGGCCCAGCGTGCTGTTCATCGTCGGGCGGGCGGTGGCGATGGGGCGGGCGGTGGCAGCGCTGACCGCGGTGGGCACTGCCACCGGGGGGGATGGTGCTGGCCGCCTTGGTCGCGCTCGGGTTGGGACCGCTACTGGCGCGCTCGGAAGAGCTGCTGCTGACCGTCAAGCTTGTCGGCGCCGCGTACCTCGTCGTGCTCGGCGTCCGCACCCTGCTTTCGGCCGGCCGTCACGGCGGTCTGGCGTCGAAGACGGTCAGGGGTGAAGCGCCACCGTGGCACCGGGTTCTGCGCGAGGGATTGGTCGTCGGGGTCCTCAACCCCAAGGCGCTGGTGTTCTTCAGCGCCGCTCTACCCCAGTTCGTCGACCCCGCCGCCGGGTCGGTGCCAGCCCAGCTCGCCGTCCTAGGGGCGGTGTTCGTAGTCATCGCCCTGTTGCTCGACACCGCCTGGGCCCTATTCGCCGGTTCCGCGCGCGCGTGGTTCGTCACCGATCCTCGCCGGATGGTGCGGACCACCCGCGCAGGTGGTCTGGTCATGGCCGGGCTCGGAGCCGGGCTGGCGGTGGAGACCGTGCGTCGCTGAACGCACGGGCGCGCCGCGGCCGGAAGAACTGAGCGACGTTGACCGCGCCGACCTCGTCGAGTTCGCGGCGGCTGCGCGTCGGTCGCGTGACTGGGCGCCATTGGCGGACCGGTTGGTGTGATTGCGGGCGCGGGGGTGCCGTTGGTGGCGCTGAGCGCGGTTGGTCGGGGTGGGAGACCCGGTAGCGGGTGGTACCAGACCCACGGCCCGGACCCCGCCGGGGTGGGATGAGTGGACACCGCGACTGCAGCGAGAGCGGTGATCGGGTGGGGGAGACCCGGTTGCTCGAGCACACCGGGCCGGCGGAGGCAGACGGGGTCGCGATAGTGGTTCGGTGGGCGCGCGTGTGGCACGGGCCGTCACTGCCCCCGGGTGGTGGGCAGCGCAGCGGGTCGAGTTCCGACCGGCTGCGGCCGCATCCGGCGCGTGGATTGGGTCTACGTACTGGTCGCCGAAGGGCGACCGTCGCGGGCGCGGTCGCCGAGGTCGGATTGAAATCGTCGAGCACCTACCGAAATGTCGACACCTGGCGCAGACCGACCTGCGGGACGTGACCCGGTGATCGGGCAGCGGTCTGACCAAGACCACCCGAGCGAGCAGAGGAGCGGCCCACCTGTGGTTGGCAAATCCACGATGGAGCTTGGGTCGTAAGGCTCGGGGTTCAGCTGTGGCTCTGGTGCACTCGGTTCGGGTGTCAGTTGGCGAGCACTTCGGTGATGGTCCGCAGCGCTGCCTGTTGTTCGGCCGTCAGTCGGCTCGTGACGTGCCGTTGTACGGCATCGGCCAGTGGGTTCCGGGTTGCGGCGAACACGTCGCGACCGGGGTCGAGCATGGTGATCTCGACACCTTGGCCGAGCCGCTTGCGGGTTAGGTATCCGCGTTCCTGCATGCGGGTCAGGAGGTGGGACAGGCGAGTGCGGTCCCACCCGGCGGCCGCCGCCAGCGCGTTCTGCCGGAGCGTGCCGCCTGCGTCGTCGAGGTGGAGCAGCACGGTCAGCTCGGGCTCGGTGAGCGGGCTGTGAGCGATCACGTCCGTGAGGATCCGTCCCCGGGTCACCTCACTGACGCGCTTCCACGCCATCCAAAGCGCCACATCATCAGCTGGCAGTGTTGACATCTCTACACGCCCCCCCTACTGTTGACGTTACAACACTTCTAGCGGGAGGACCCCTGATGACTGACTCCACCACCTCGGCGAACCCGATGTCCCATCCCGGTGGGACCGCGACGTTCGCCGGCCGGACGGTCTCCCGGATCGGCTACGGCGCCATGCAGCTGGCCCGGCTGGCCGAGGACCGGGACACCGCCCTTAGGGTGCTGCGCCGCGCTGTCGAGCTCGGCGTCGACCACATTGACACCGCGCAGTTCTACGGCCACGGCTTCGTCAACGGGGTCATCCGGGACGCCCTCCGGTCCGGAGACGACGTGATGGTCGTGACCAAGATCGGCGCCGACCCGAATCCGGCCGGGCCGCTGCCGATGCGTTCGGCCCAACGCCCGGAGGAACTGCGGGTCAGCGTCGAGAACAACCTGCGCAGTCTCGGGCTGGAGCAGATCCCGGTGGTGAACCTGCGTCGGATGGACACCGGCCACGCCGTGCCCGGGGGCCCCGATCAGGTGGTCGATGTCGAGGATCAGCTCGCCGAGATGACGGTCATGCGCGCGGAGGGGCTGATCGGGGGCATCGGTCTGAGCAGCATCACGATCGAGGTCCTGCGTCGCGCCCTGCCGGCGGGGATCGTCTGTGTGCAGAACGCCTACAGCCTGGTTGACCGCAGCGACGAGCCGATGCTCGAGCTGTGCGCAGCAGAAGGCATCGCGTGGGTGCCGTACTTTCCCCTCGGCAGCGCCTTCCCCGGCCTTCCCAAGGTCACCGACGAACCCGACGTCCAGGAGACCGCTGCGACGCTGGGAGTAACGCCGTCACAGGTGGGGCTGGCCTGGCTGCTACAGCACGACCCGAACACCCTGCTCATCCCCGGTACGGCGTCCCTCGAGCACCTCGACGCCAACATCGCCGTCAGCGAAGTCCACCTCGACACTGCGATGACCGACCGGCTCGACCTCATCCCTACCCGCACACCCGCACAGCACGCCTGAGAGCTGCCGGACCCAGGCCCGGGTCTGCGGCCTCGACTCCGGAGCAGCTGCGATCCCCGCGCCCAGGGTGTGCGGGGATCGCAGCGCCCTCAAGGCCATGCCCTCAACCTGACCCGTCGGAACGACACGAGTTGGTGGTTCCGCCTGCTGCTGCGCCAGCAGGCGGAACCGTGGGGCCGCTGGCCGGCGAGGTCGAATTGGCTCGGGCGTAGCCGGTGAGGTCACGCTGACCCGCCGTTCGCCGAGCTGCTTACCGGTGACCCGGCCGTGGGCGAGATCGTCCAGGAGGGCGGTGACCGCGTCGAGGACGGAAGGGTCGTGGCCGGCGAGCGCGGTGAGGTCGTCGGTGACCTGCGGGTGGAAGCTGAGGAGGTAGCGGGGGGCCGGTGGGCTGGGGCTTACTTGGTCGGGACGGCGAGGTGCTGCATGAGCGCGGCGACGTCGGCGTGGCTGAGCCTGGGGCCGGTAGCGCCCCGTGTGGACGCGAGGTCGTCCTCAACGTGCTCGAGCAGCTGCTCGAGCACGTTGCGACCGGGACGATGACGCCTGGGACGGCGGTGGGAGCCGAAGACACTGGCTCGCTCTCCCCGGCGTCGAACCGGCGGGCGATGCTGTGCAGAGACTCCCGGGCCTGACCCGTGCTCACGACTGCCACGCCTCTAGAGCACCAAAATCCGTACGTATTTGGCCGCCTATCCGGGCTGGGTTTGAGGTCAGGGACGGTGGTTTGGCGGGCGCAGCTGTACTGGGCGGGTGCTGCAGGACCCGGCCGGCGGTGGTGGCGGTTCAGGTCCTGTCGGTGCTGGCCGGCCACCGAGTGGTGGCCGGGCCCGGCATGGGTGCCACCTCAGCCGTTCCTCTTTTCTGAGGCGAGCAGGGTGAGGTAGGCGGCGCGGGTGTTCGGTCCGACGATCCCGTCGGGTGCGATGTGCTCGGTCTTCTGCAGGGCGATGGTGAGGGCCTCGGTCTTGGGCCCGAAGCTGCCGTCGACCACGACGGTCCCGAGGCCACCACCACGGCCGGCCGCGGTGGAGAGGTTGTCCAGGTCGGTCTGCCATACGCGGACGGCCTGTCCGTGGTCCCCTCGGCGCAGGATCGGCTGCGAGGCCGGGGTGGGCGAGCCGTGCAGCGCGCTGCTCATGGCGCGCCGGGTGTTCGATCCGACGACACCGTCCTGGGAGAGGTGGGCGTAGCGCTGGAAGGCGCGGGTGGCGGCTGCTGTCCGCGGCCCGTAGACGCCGTCGGTGGCGACGTGCGGGACGCCGGCGATCTTCCCGGCGACCCGGTCGATGTCCTGCTGCCAGGTGCGGACGTCGGAGCCGCGGTCACCGACCACGAGCAGCCGGGTCGAGGCGGCGGTGGAGATCTGCGCGGTGGCGGTGGCGGCGGGGGTGGCGCTGGCGGCCGGGGCTGTCGCGAGGACGCCGAAACCGAGCGCGGCGACAGCCGGTACGGCGACGGCGGTCATGATCCTGGTGCGGTTGAACATGATGGTCCCATCTGTTCGACGTCTCCCGGGTTCCCCGGAAGCCTTCACACCCTTCGATGCGGGCGCCGACAGGTTGGTTCAGGCCCCGCGAGCACGGACGGCCGCGGCCAGGCACGGGCACGGGCCCGGGATCGCGACAGGCACGCCCGGGTGCAGTGGAGGGTTCGGCCAAGACCCGGCCACCGTCGAAACGGGCGATCCCCGACGCGGCCGCGACCGAGAAGATCGCCAAGGTGCACCAGCAGAACAAGTCGGTATGCGATTTACTGACGGTGTGGGCTGACCTGCGCGGCAAAGCGGTAGGGGACCGCTACACCCACTGGCGGATAATGTAAATATGCATTAGATGGCTGGATGAGCTCACTCGACTCGGCAGACGGCGATCGACGCGCATGCCTGAGTGGGTTTGTCTCCTCCGAGGCCCCCTCCACACGAAGATTCCTCACCTGCCGTCACAGTGGCTCGACGGCGCACCTGAGGAAGCCGGGTCCGTCGCTCCGAAGCTCTGATTCTGGCTGGCGCTGGATGATTCGGCTTGGTGGAACTGGTCGATGAGCTTGTGAAGGCAACGAGGTTGTCCGAGCCCGTCCCGCGGCGGGCGGGTCCGCCCAGGCGAGGCGGGTGTTACTGCCGGCGGGGTGGGTCCGGTGCTGGGGCTGTCACCGACCCGGCACACCGGGGACGGGCCGGGAGCGCGGGTGCCGGTGGCGGTCTGGGACGGGGAGGACCTGGTCGGGGTGTACACGGAGGAGAGCACCGCCCGCCGCGGATGCCGCGGTGCTGCAGCGGGACGCGGCCCACGCTGGGGTACGCGGGGGCGTGGACTGCCTGCCGCTGCTGGTGTTCACCGATCCCCAGCGCACCCACCGGGACCCGCGGTGGACACCACCCCGGCCGGCCCGGTAGCGCGGACACTGCCCTGGTGACCCGTCTCGTCGTCGTCGATGCCGTCCTGCTTGCCCGGAGGCGGCCTACACCGTGTGGGTGTCCCGGACCAACCGCGGTTCGCGGATCAACCTGTTCAGCGGACTCAGGCGTATGGGGCGGGCGCGTTGGGTGGGAGCCGATGCCGCCGGGGGTCCACGCCGCCGCCGCCCGACCAGCCGGGCCCGAGTTAATGACCGAGACCTCCATGACCCGACCTCACTTGGCGACAGCCCCGTCGCCCGACAGCCCCCCCGCGAGCCGCGACTACGACGGAACATCTACGCAAACAACCCATCGACGCTCCCCGAGCGCCGGACCTTCCCGCCGGTGATTTGCAGCACGAGCCGCTCAGACGGCCCGTGTCAGCCCAGCGCGGGACATCCTGGATCGAGCGCGTTTTCCGACAGCGGGGCGCCGTGCGGGTCGACGTACAACACGTCCAAGACCACCGGTGTGGTACCTGTGTTTACGCCCCGATGCACCTTGTCTGCTCCGCTGTCTTCACGCAGACCGCGGCCAGCCGTATACCTCTCGACCGTCCTGCAATCCGCCATCTCGTGTGTCAGGGTGCCCGACTTGACATAACCGAATAGCGTCCCGTCGTGCCAGTGCCAGCCGGTGGTCCCTCCCGGCTGGATGGTGATCTCTCGGAGGACGTAGTCATTGCCACCGATCGTTGCCGTCGCGAGAACGGTGCCCGTGACCCCGACCGAGGGGGTGGCCACTGCGGGAGTCGGGAACAGCAGAATCAGGCCAGCGGCCGCCGAAATGGCGCCGATGACGCGCATACGCCTTGGGACCATGCGTTCCTCCAGATTGATGCGATGGGATACGAGCGCGCAAGACGGAACAACGGGAGGCAAGGGATTGACCGTCCAAGGAGCTGGAAAGCACAGCGGACTGGTCTGCTTGACGCTGCCGATTGCCGCACGGCGGGATGGCCGGTGATCCTGTAGCCGACGCGGCGTGGTTCTCCAGCTACCGCGGACCGTACCGGAGTTCGCTGCTGGCTCCAACATGATCGCCGCGGTGGTGAGGCCGTCGGTCGAGCTCGTCGCACGGGCTAGGACCAGCCGCTCGACGGCGCTGGCGCCGAGCTGCGGGGTCGTGGTGCCGCCGCGCGCAAAGTGGTGACCGTCCACCATGCGCAGGGGCGGCCGCGCCGGTCGGGACCTCGACGACGAGCACCTTTGGCGCCGGGTTGAAGCTGGTCGACGACCTCGGGCTACCGCCGTCCCGCGGTCCAGGTCGCGCTGGTCAGCGCCCGGGGTGACCTGGTCTGGCAGACGTTTACCGCCGGCGCGGCAGGCCAGACGGCCTTCAGGGGGACGGTCACGGTGCCGGCCGGCGCCGTCGGTGAACCCGGTGCGTTCCGGTGGGTCGTCATCTACGGCGAGGCCGACACCCAGAGCGACAACCTGCCGACCGCTGCGCTCGGGACGACGATCAAGCTCAGGACGTTGCTGGCCCAGCAGCTCACGCGTCGGTCCTCCGACATCAGGGTGTTCGGCGCGCTGAAGCAGTACGACTTCTCCCTGCGGTACTCGCCCCGCGCAACCGCCCGCGTGGTGGTGCAGCGGTGGTCCACCAGCGGGTGGATCACCGTGGGTACGGCGCGTACCGACGTCAACGGGCACATCGACACCAGGGTGCACATCCCGTGGACGGTGGGCCTACGGCTCTATACGCCCAACACCGGTGCCTACTTCGGCGCGGTCACCCCGGAAGTCGTCGTCCGGTAGGGCGTGATCCCGGCTCCGGCTGGCGGGTGAGCACTGCTCCGACCTCCGGTTGATTGCGTGCCCACCCCGGCCAGGGCCGGGTCTCGCCCGTGAGTCACGAGAGCGCCGCTTCCGCACCTTGAGCGCGTCGGCCCGGACCCGAGAAGATCTGGGTCAGACCGATGGCCGGTAGCTCGAGAGCGCCACCCTGATGAACGAACTGACCAGCGGGTCGCTGCTGTCCGTGTGCCACGCGACGACGAGCTGGCTTGGTGCCTGGTCGGTTAGCGGGACGGCGACGAGACCGGTCGGGAGCGCGTGCCCTAGCGGGATGAGCCCGACGGTGCCGTTCCACAGCACGGCCTGCAGGCACTCGTTGACCGTCCGCACGACCGGTCCCTCCCGGGAGAGCCCGTTCCAGTACGCAGACCACACCGGGTCGGTCCCCTGAGGCAGCTGGAACCACGGCCGGTCGGCGAGGTCCGCGGTGCGCAGGGAGTTTCGTCCGGCGAGCCGGTCGTCGCTTCGCAGCACCACCCCCAACGGGTCGGCACGAAGGACCCGGGTGCTGATCCCGGCGTCGTCAAACGGCAGCCGGGTGAGCGCGACGTCGACCAGGCCCGAGCGCAGACCGGTCGTCGGGTCGGTGAAGTCCGCCTCATGGATCTGCACCTGCACGGCGGGGTGCTTGCGGCGGAACGCCGCAGCCAGTCCGGTACCCGCCTCTCCTGCAGTGTCGGCGAGGACACCGACGGTGAGCGTGGCGGTCCCTGCGGCCGCGGCCACCCGCGTCCGCACCTGCTCGGCCTGCGCCAGAAGGGTGCGCGCCTCACCGTCGAGCACCGCGCCGGCGGCGGTCAGCGTGACACCGGTCGGCGAACGGTCGAGTAGGCGAGTACCGAACTCGGTCTCGAGTTGCTTGACCGCACGGCTGAGTGGTGGCTGGGTCATGTGCAGCCGGGCCGCCGCCCTCCCCACGTGCCGCTCCCCAGCCACCGCGACGAAGTAGCGCAGCAGCCGCAGGTCCATACCTGCACGGTATCGGGCGGTCACAACAGGTGTTGGACGGCGCCGGAGCGCCCTGATGGTGTGGAGCTGTCCCCACTTCAGGAAGGTCCGCAGCATGACCGAGTACGTCCTGCCCGAGCCCGTCGTCCAAACCTCCGGCGCACACGAGATCGCCCGCGACCTGGTGATCATCCCCGACCGGAGCGTCCCGCTCGTCCCCAACATCGCGTTGATCGGCGGCAAGCACTCGCTGCTCGTCCTCGACACCGGGATGGGCCCCGCCAACGCCGGGCAGGTGTTGAAGCTGGCCCGCGAGCAGGCCCACGGGCGTCGGCTCTACCTGACGACGACGCACTTCCACCCCGAGCACGCCTTCGGCGCGCAAGTCTTCACCGGCGAGGCAACCTACGTCGTCAACCAGGCCCAAGCCACAGACCTGGCACAGAAGGGCGTCGGCTACCTGGCCATGTTCCGGGGCCTCGGCGAGCCGGTCGCCCACCAGCTCGACGGCGTCGAGCTGGTGACGCCGGACGTGGTCTACGACGATGCCTACGACTTCGACCTCGGCGGCCGGGTCGTCCAGCTGCGGCCCACTGGTCGAGCGCACAGTCGCGGCGACCAAGTGGTGACCGTGCCCGACGCTGGGACGATGTTCACCGGTGACCTTGTGGAGTCCGGGCAGTTCGCGATCTTTCCGTGGTTCCCACCGCACGACACCGACGTGTCGGGGCTGCGGTGGATCGCCGTCATGGAGCGGCTCATCGCCGAGGGCCCGGCCGTGGTGGTCCCCGGGCACGGCGAGATCGGCGGACCGCAGCGGCTCACCGACGTCCGCACCTATCTCGAGCTGCTCCGCGACGAAACCTGGCGGCGCCGCGACTCGGCGCTGAGCGAGGCGACGATCAAAGCCGAGGTGCAGGCCCTGATGATCGAGCGGCACCCGGACTGGTCGGGCCAGGAGTGGATCGAGCCCGCTGTCAGCTGCCTGTGCTCCGAGCACACGACATGACCTCCAGCCGCCGGGATCGCGGCGTCGCGGTGTACGCGCAGATCTTCGCGGTGCCCGACCAGAAGGTGCCCGCGACCCTGGCCGCCCGGGTCGGGCCGGACTTCGCCGAGGAGGCGCTGCAGGCCGCCGGCGGCGCAGCCTGGTCGCACCCCGGTCTGACCGACCGCGAGCGCAGTATCGCGATCTTGACGGCGCTCACGGCTCAGGGAGTCTCCGGCGACCGGCTGAGCACCCACCTTCTGCTCGGCCGTCAGCACGGGCTCAACGACGAGGCGCTCACCGCACTGATGGTGCTCCTTGCGGGCTACCTGGGCTACCCGCGGGCCTCGCTGGCCATGGAGGCGGTACACGGCCTGCCCGAGCGTTGAACTCCTGCGGCGGGGTGGGTCTGGGTCCTCGCGGGCGCCCGGACTCGGATCGGTTTCGAACAAGGTTGTTGAGCAGGATCTGGGCCATGCGGCGGCGGTGCGGGCGGCGGCCCGCACCGCCGCGCTGGGCGGGGTCGCAGTGGAGCGGGTAAACGCGAGAAGCTGGGGAGACCGATCACCGGCTCAACGCGTTGCGCCGTCGGGTTGGGGCGTCAGCGAGAAGATGCTGTCCAGAACGTGCAGACCCTTGAGCGCGACGGCATGGTCGTGCGCGATGTCCGCACCACCATCCCGCCCCGGGTTGAGAGCTCCCTGACCGTTCTCGGCGTCAAGATCGCCACCCGCCTGCGCGGCCTCGCGGACCTGCTGGAAGCCTCGATGGAGGAGGTCCTGGCCGCTCGCGCGGCCTTCGACCGGTGAGGTCCGTCGCGCTGATGCGGTCGGGCAGCTCTTGGCCGTAGGAGACCCCGCCCGCACTCGGTGCGCAGCTGCGTGACGCTGTCGTGCTCGGCGCCGTCCCTGCCTCCTCCGCGCTCGATGCCCCGCGCTCGATCGTGGCTCGATGGGACGCAGCCGCCTCGGATGAGGGGGTCAGGGGTGGGGTTGTTCCAGGCGACGGGCTGCAAGCCGTGACTGCCGGCGGCGGCTTCGCCAGGGGACGGGTGGACGCCGTCGTACACGGGTCACCGGCCCGTTTGAGGCGCCACGGTGGGTAGTCCGACGAGTCGGGCACTGGCGTTCCAGAGTTGGTCCTGCAGGGCGGTGTCGTAGGTGAACTCCGGTGACCGGGCCTGGACCTGTCGGAGGAAGTACTTCCCGGTGGTCTTCTCCAGCCACGGACTTGTCGCCAGGTGCAGGGCGGCCTGCGCGCCCTGCGCGGGGGTAAGCAGGAACCGTTTGAGCAGCGGGAGCAGGGGGGCGACCGCGGGGGCGGCGATCGCGTCGACGACGTTGGTGGCGCTGAGGCCGGGATGCACCGTGTTCACGGTGACCCCGGTGTCCTGCAGCCGGCGGGCAAGGGCGTACCCGCACATCAGCATCTCCAACTTGGACCGGGCGTACACCTCCATCGGGGCGAAGCTGCGTTCGCTCTGCAGGTCCTCGAGGTCCAGGACGACGGGGCGGGGGGTGCCGGCGATCTTCACCTGCCGGGTGTCGGCCATCGACGCCGACCCGACGTTGACCACCCGGGACCGGGCACCCGCCTGCAGGGCGCCCAGGAGCAGGTTGGTCAGCAGGAACGAGGACAGGTGGTTCACGGCCAGGTGCATCTCGATGCCGTCGACGGACGTCGACCGCTCCCTGAAATGGGCGCCGGCGTTGTTGACCAGCA
>JAABUM010003607.1_pt1 | contig 18659 bp, 23 predicted proteins | sample 5559161 | NCBI WGS metagenome assembly JAABUM01 (sample SAMN10711868, study PRJNA513369) | rock metagenome | isolation source: Antarctica rocks | place: Antarctica: Victoria Land, Siegfried Peak nord | reverse complement strand
TGTCCCGAGGCTCCTACGGAGCTCCGCGGATCCACGCCAAGCTCCGCCTCGGCCAAGACCTGAAGGTCGGGCGCAAGCGCGTCGCCCGGCTGATGCGAACCGCTGGGCTGGCAGGGATCAGCCATCGTCGTAAACGAGGACGGCACCGCCCCCTTCCGGCGCCGCACGAGGACCTGGTCCGGCGGCGGTTCGTCGCCGACGCCCCCGACCGGCTCTGGGCGACCGACGTCACCGAGCACCCCACCGGCACCGGGAAGGTCTACTGCTGCGCCGTGATCGACGCCTACTCCCGGATGGTCGTGGGCTGGTCGATCGCGGACCACATCCGCGCCGAGCTCGTCGTCGACGCCCTGCAGATGGCGACCTGGCGGCGTCGTCCGCAACCCGGCACGGTGGTTCACAGCGACCGTGGCAGTGTCTACACCTCCTGGGCCTTCGGCCACAGGCTTCGCGCCGCGGGGCTGCTCGGCTCGGTGGGCCGCGTCGCCAGCTCGGTCGACAACACGATGGTCGAGAGCTTCTGGTCCACGATGCAACGAGAGCTGCTAGACCGATCAACGGGGTCCCGTCACCCGCACCTGGGCCAGCACCGAGCAGCTGTCCGCAGCGATCTTCGAGTGGATCGAAGGTTGGTACAACCCCCGCCGGCGGCACACAAGCCTGGGCAACCTCGCCCCCGCCGCCTTCGAAGCCCTTCACAAAACCGCCGCTACCGCGGCATGATCACCCCACCCAATGTGTCCGGAGAACCGGGTCAGGCTCCATCTACCCGATCGTTTACATCGACGCTTTGGTGGTGAAGGTCCGCGACGGCGCGCACGTGCGCAACAAGGCCGCACACATCGTCGTCGGGGTCGACCTGGACGGCATCAAGCACGTACTCGGGATCTGGGTGTCAGCCAGCGAGAGCGCGAAGTTCTGGGCCGACGTGTGCGCCGAGTTGGCTAACCGCGGCGTGACCGACATCCTGATCGCCTGCTGCGACGGACTCATCGGGCTGCCCGAGGCGATCGAGGCAACCTTCCCCCGCGCGACGGTCCAGACCTGCGTGGTGCACCTGATCCGGGCCTCGATGCGTTTTGTCAGTTACACCGAACGCAAGAAGGTCGCCGCCGCGCTGCGGCCGATCTACAGCGCCGTCAACGCCGACGCGGCCGACCGCGTTGCTGGAGCTGACCGAGTCCGACCTGGGTAAGAAGCATCCGGCGGTCATCGCGACGTGGCAGCGGGCCTGGGAACGGTTCACCCCGTTCCTGGCTCCCCCCCCGACGTCCGCAAGATCATCTACACCACGAACGCGATCGAGAGCCTGAACTATCAGCTCCGCAAGATCATCAAGAATGGGCACTTCCCCGTCTGACGACGCCGCCATCAAGCTCCTGTGGCTCGCGATCCGCGACATCGAGGACAAGCGAGCCCGAGCCCGCGTCAAGGAGAAGGGCACACCCAAAGGCAGCCCCCGCAAGGCCCCACCTGGGGACGGCGAGCCGGATTGTTGACGGCCTGGCTAGACAATGTCGCGGCGGCCCGCGCGCAGGCCGCGCCGGCCTGAGCAGGTCAGCCCGGCTGGCCGGTCCGGCTCCTGCGACGTCGGCGGACCCAACCGCTGATCAGCGACCCCACCAGCGCCAGTGCCAGGGGGTCGGCGTACAACCGGAACCGGCTGTTCTCCCCGATTTCGAACAGGTTACTGACCAAGGTGATGTACCCGATTGTGGACCACAGAAAGGCCACGACAAGAGGATGCGGTCCAGCCAGCCGCGGTCCACGCCGCGACCGCCAGGCGCGCGCCAGCTCCCAGCCACCGCCCAGCAGAGCGGCAAGGTAGAGCAAAAGGACGGTCCAGGCGGTCCTCGCCGGCCCGGTGTCGTAGCCCAACCGGTCCGAGGGGAGCCTGGACTGGCCCAAGCCAGCATCGGTGACGCCGTACACCCAGGTGTTGTAGTGCCGCGTGTAGTCAGCGATTGACTGACGGGCGCGCGCGAGGGCGAAGAAGTCGCTCGAGGGGCGGAAGTAGATCGTGAAGCTGTGTTCCATGCCTTTGAGGTAGGCCTCGGGGTGACGCCGCACGGTGCGGACGGCGTCTTTGAGGTAAAGGCTGGACAGCTGGGCGTACCGCAGGTTGTTGAAGTTGATGTACGGCCGGGAGCCCGGTCCGTGCTTGAGCTCCTCGTCCAGCACCGGGATGCCGGTGGGCTTGCCGGGCGGTACCACCCGATCGTAAGCGCTGATGCGCTTGAAGGGCGGGATCAGCGCCAGCGGGGAGAGCTCGCCGCGGTTGACCATGGCGCGGCGCTCGCTCACAGGGAGCTGGAAGGTCGTGATCTTGGCCAGCCCGATCCCGAACGACGTGCTGGAGGTGAAGGAGCCGGCGATCCGCAGGGTGTTGGCGTAGACGGCGAGGACCGCGAGTACGGGCACGGCCGACACCAGCACGACGCGTCGCCAGTCCCTCCGGCGGTGCCGCACCACCAGCACGACCACCCACAGCAACAGCCAGGCGAGCTGGAACAGGCTGCGGGTGAGCACCAGCACCGCGAGCAGGGACACGAAAAGCGCGAGTGACCCGAGGCGTTCGCCGTCGACGTACCGCAGCAGCGCGAAGACGGTCAGCACCACGAGCAGGGTGACCAGGTAGTCGTAGAGCAGCCAGTTCTCGTACAGCAGCGCCGAGGGACTGATGGTGAACAGCACGGCGAGTGCGGCGGCTGAGACCCAGTGCAGCCGTAGCCGGAGCAGCACCGCGTACAGCGCGAGGGCCAGGACCACACCCATTATCAGGTAGATGTCCTCGAACAACGTCGGCTGCGAACCCAGCGGCGCGCGCACGGCGAGTCCGATGAACAGGTTGTACAACGGTGGCTGCTGGTGCAGGTGCAACAGACTGCCGAGCAGGTCGCGGCGCAGGTCGTCCACGCCGAGCAACTGGAAGCCGTTGTTGAGCGGTCGCAGGTCGAAGATGAGGCCGGCCTGGCGGATCGCGACGCGGGAGATGACGAAGGCGACCATGACCAGCGCGGCACCGGTCAGGTGTGCGCGGCGGGGCGACCTGCGTGCTTGCCCGGAGCGCCGAGGGACGTGCGTCGTCGCGGGAGGAACCACCTCGATGTCCACGGGTGCCGGTCGCCTTTCCCTAGGTGCGGACGAAACACGGATCGATTCTGTGTCTCGGTCCGCGCCTGCTACTCAGGTCCATGGTCGCAGGTCCACTGGTGTGGCTGTCTGCTGGACGAGGCCGTGTCCCGCTACGTTCAGACCGCGCCGGTGCAGCTGACCCGTTAGGGCCTTGCCTGTCGCATCCACCGCAGGCAGACAGCGCTCGACGTTGCCGACGCCGCTGACCGTTTGCTGTTGGCGTCTCAGTTGATGACTCGCCCTCCGCCCGTGCTAGCCCCGGCGTTTCAGTAGGCGTCTGGACTGGCGCTGGATGATCTTGACTTCGGGATCTAGGAGCCAGGGCAGCGGTGGATGCCGGCGCTGGGTCGGGTGTCTCCGTCTGCTTGGTGGGGTGCTGCGGAGTGGTGGTGGTGCTGGTTGTCAGGCCGGGAGCGGGATCGTCCGCAGGCGCTGGAATGCTCGGGCCAGGGCGAGTGCTCTGACGTGAGGAGCATCGTCTGGGCCAGGGCGAGCAGGTCGGCGGCGATCATTGCGAGTTCGGTCCAGACGGCGTTGATGTTCTGGTGCCGGGAGGGCAGGTGCCCTAGTCCGGTGTCCTTGCCGGTGCGGATCCGGTCTTCAACGCGGGCGTGCGCCCGGTGCCGGGCTTCGAGGAACGCGAGCTGCCCGCGCCCGGTGTTGGTGGTGAAGGCTTGGTAGCGGTAGCCGTCTCGGATCGCGAACGCATCCAGCGTCGCCCCAGGGTGCGGCAGTTCACGGCGGACGATGACGCGCATGTCCGGGCACGTCGTGGTCCACCTGCTGAGGTCGAGCATCTTGGTGATGTCGACGACGTCAGCGTGTTCACGCAAGAGCCCGTCGGCGGTGGACGCGACCTGCCAGGCCCACTTCGGGACGAGCCTGATGGCGTCGCGGATGGCTTCGGTCACGGGGTAGCCGACCGAGAACTCCAGCCCCTGCTGCGAAAGCGCTGCGATCAGTGCGTGGGAGTAGCCGGCTCCGTCGGCCCGGACCAGGGTCGGCCTGCTGCGCTACCGGTCGGGCAACTGCATCAGCGCCCAGTCCACGACCGTGAGGTGATCAGCGGCGGTGTTGCTGCCGGCGTTCCCCGGTCGCAGCAGCGCGGCGAAGGCCTCGCCGGTGTTGTCCAGCCACGCCCCGAGGGAGTGGTAGCCAAAGCCGCCCTTGAAGTTGCCGCGAGCACCTTCCTTGTCCGAATGGGCCGTCACCAACGTCGCGTCCAGGTCGATCACGACCTGCGAGATGGTCTTGCCGGCGGCGCGGGATCCGGGCAGCTCGACACCGGTGAGCTCCCCGCGGGCCAGCCACGCCCGGTCCCTGGCCTGGGCTCGGGCCTGGCGGATCTTGGCGAGCATCCCCGGCGTGTTGGCGACCTTGTCCAGGACCCGCCAGATCGTCGGGGTCGAGGCGACGCTGCCGACCGGGCCGTGCAAGCCCAGCTGGTCCGCGAGGGTCTGGGCGTCGGTGATCGACACCGCGGCGTCGGCGATCGCCACCGCGACATCGACCAGCACCCGCCCCGGGTCGTGACCGGCGCGGCGCTCCCGCAGGCCGCCGGTGGCCTCGGCCAGCGCCGCGTCAGGCCCATCCGGTCAGCGAGTTCGGCCAGCAGCACCGTCCCCGCGTGCGACACCACCCCCGACCCGTCACAAGTGACGACCGGCACGGTCCTGCTCGTTTTACGTTGCACCTGCGAAGTGCCTCTCCGTCTGGCTTACTTGGACCGTCGCAAGCCCAAGTTTTCCCTACAGAACAGGCATTTTCGCGCTGTCACGGCCCGTGTCGCCCCCAAGATCAAGCTCCTACTGCAACAGCGGGGCGAGTGCTCATAATCTCTCGGTCGTGGGTTCGAGGCCCCACCGGCCCCACTGCCAAACCGCAGGTCAGAGGGCACATGGAATCCATGGCCCTCCTCAACCCACCCCCGCCGACCGTCCTGGAGCCCAAGACCACGACCACCAAGACGACCCCGCGAAAGGAGATCGCCGCCACGGCATAGTTGCCCTGACTCACAAAGTCACACGCGACGAGTTACACCACCTAGCGGGGCACGGCCCATCGCCGAAAGCATTCTCAGCTTCAGAGTGCTCTCGGGGATGCGTTGGTGGCGGGGCGTCGCGTATCCCTACGCCGACTGAACTCCGCCCGCGTGGGAGCGTCTTGGCTTGCCACGGGCACCTAGGCTGGCGCTCGGCGCGGCGGTAAAGGACGCGCCGCCCGACAGCGTCGATGATGCACGTATCAGGCAGGAGGAACTCGTGGATGACCACCCGCTCGCGTCGAGGCCGGCCGTCGCGCCGAGCGTGGGGACGTCCGTGGCGGTCTTCGACGTAGACGGCACGCTCACCCGCCGGGACACTCTCCTGCCCTTCCTCGCGCTGCTCCGCGGGAGGACCGCCGTCGCGCGAGCCCTCACCAGCCAGGGACTGCCCCTCGCCGCCGCGCTGGCGGGGCACGGCAGCCGGGACGCGGTGAAGCAGGCCGTGCTCGGTGCGCTGCTGGAGGGGATGGACGCGGCGCAGGTCGAGGCCACGGGCACAGCCTTCGCCGGGACCGTGCTTTGCGAGCTCCTGCGACCCGACAGCCTGGCGCGCCTGCGGTGGCACCAGGCGAAGGGGCATCAGGTTGTGCTGCTCTCGGCGTCGTTGGCGGACTACCTGGAGCCGCTCGGCGCGCGACTCGGCGTCGACGCAGTGCTGTCGAGCCGGCTCGAGGTCGACGCCGGCGGGAAGGTCACCGGAAGGCTGCTCGGTGGTAACTGCCGAGGGCCGGAAAAGGTGGTCCGCCTCCAGACCTGGCTCGCCGGGACCACGCCGTTCGTCTGGGCGTACGGTGACTCCGCCGGCGATCGGCAGTTGCTCTCGGCAGCCGACCGGCCCACCCTGCTGCGGCGACGCGTACGCATGACCGAGGTCCCGAACGACCGGGATGGCCCCGACTCAGCACCAGGCAAGGAGATGATGTGACGGCGCCCCCCACGTCGCCCTCGACGGCGGCACGCGCCGCGCCGGCAGGGCGGCCCACCCTGGCAGCCGCCCTGCTGCAAGAGGCCCGACCCAAGCAGTGGGTCAAGAACGTGCTGGTGCTGGCCGCACCGGCCGCGGCTGGCGTGCTCGACAGCGTCAGCTCGCTCGGTCGGGTCCTGGTCGCCGCGGCCGCGTTCTGCCTCGCCGCCAGCGGCACGTACTTCCTGAACGACCTGCTCGACGTCGATGCCGACCGGCGCCACCCGGTCAAGCGCAACCGGCCGATCGCCGCCGGCTTCATCCCGCTTCCGCTGGGCTGGGCCCTGGCCGTCCTGCTGCTCATGGCAGGGATCGGCCTCGGCTTCGCGAGCGGCCAATGGCAGCTGCCGGTGGTCGTGGCGAGTTACGTGGCGCTCACCAGCTGCTACACCATCAAGCTCAAGCACATCGCGGCCGTCGACATCGTCGTGGTGGCGGCTGGATTCGTCTTGCGCGCCCTCGGCGGAGCCGCGGCTGTAGACGTGCCTGTGTCGAAGTGGTTCTTCACCGTCGCCTCGCTGGGGTCGCTGTTCATGGTTGCCGGCAAGCGAAAGGCCGAGCTGCGTGCACTTCAGGACGGCGCTTCCTCGGTGCGGTCGACCCACGCCGTGTACTCCGCCGGCTACCTGAACTACGTCGAGGCGACCGCCAGCGGTGCCGCACTGGTGTCGTACTGCTTATGGGCCTACGAGCGGCAGGCTCAGGTGCACACCGCCGTGCCCTTCTTCGTCCTGTCGATCGCGCCCTTCGTCCTCGGTTTCCTCCGTTACGCGCTGCTCGTCGACGGGGGGGGCGGCGAAGAGCCGGAGGAACTAGTCCTGCACGACCGGCCCCTACTGCTCTGTGGGCTGACGTTGGCGGCGCTCCTCCTGCTCGGGACCACGGTCTGATGACCGCGTCGCCTATCCGCTCGCCTGATCGGTCAGGGCGAGCGCCCGGGATTCCAGCTTCCCCCACCCGCCACGAGCTGCTGTCGGGGTGGGGGCGCACCGCCCCAAGCGGAGCGACCGTAGCCCGGCCGCGGTCCGCCGAGGCGATCGCGGCCCTGCTGCGGAGCGCACCGCCACGGGGCGTCATCGCGCGCGGCGCCGGCCGCTCCTACGGTGATGCGGCGCAGAGCTCCGGCGGGCTGGTCCTCGACCTGACCGCGCTGCCGCCGAACCGTACGATCAACGCCGAGACCGGTCTCGTCACGGCAGCTGCCGGAGTCACCCTGGACGCGCTGACCCGCGACCTGGTGCCGCGCGGCTGGTTCGTGCCGGTCACCCCCGGCACCCGCTACGTGACGCTCGGGGGCGCGGTCGCCGCTGACATCCACGGCAAGAACCACCACGTCGCCGGCTCCTTCGCCTCCCACGTGCGCGCGATCGTGCTCGCGCTGCCCAGCGGAGAGCTGCGCCGGGTCACCCCCGAGGACGATCCGGCGCTGTTCTGGGCGACCGCGGGGGGGATGGGCCTCACCGGCGTGATCCTGGAGGTGACGTTCCAGGCCAAGGCCGTGCCGTCCTCGCGGATCCGGGTCGACACCGAACGCGCCACCGACCTCGAAGACGTCCTCGCCCGCATGGAGGCCCGCGACGCCGACTACACGTACTCCGTCGCCTGGATAGACCTGCTCGCGAAGGGCCGGCAGCTGGGACGCAGCGTCCTCACGCGGGGTGACTTCGCGGCACCCGAAGAGCTGTCCAGCCGGCAGCGGAGCGACCCGCACGCCTATGCACCCAAGGTGCGCCTGGCGGCGCCGCCGTGGGTGCCGCCCCACCTGCTCAACGGGCTGACGGTCCGGGCCTTCAACGAGCTGTGGTTCCGCAAGGCCCCGGTGGAGAAGCGAGGGCAGATCCAGAGCCTGCCGGCCTTCTTCCACCCGCTGGACGGCATCTCGCGCTGGAACACCCTCTACGGCGCCCGCGGATTCGTGCAGTACCAGTTCGTCGTGCCGTTCGGCGCCGAGAAGGCCCTGCGGGTAGCGGTCGAGAAGCTGTCGTCGGCGGGCTCCGCGTCGTTCCTGGCGGTGCTCAAGCGTTTCGGGGAGGGCAACCCCGGACCATTGTCGTTCCCGATGCCCGGCTGGACGCTCGCGCTCGACCTACCCGCGGAGAGCTCCGGACTGGTGCCGTTGTTCAACGAGCTGGACGAGCTCGTGATGGAAGCCGGCGGAAGGGTGTACCTCGCCAAGGACGCGGTCCTCCGGCCGCAGCACCTCTCCCGGATGTACCCACGGCTCGACGAGTGGCGCCAGGTGCGACGCTCGGTCGACCCCGGCGGCGCACTGCGGTCGGACCTCGCTCGCCGCCTCGAGCTCTGACCGACCGTCGCCACTGATTTAGGTACGCAGCCACCCGCAGGAGAGGACTCGCATCACGTGAAGGACGCACTCGGAAGGATGGACACACTGCTCGTGCTCGGCGGCACGAGCGAGATCGGGCTGGCCACGGCGCGCCGCCTGATAGCCGGTGGCTGCCGAACGGTGATCCTCGCCTCTCGATCCCCGCAGTCGTCGGCCGACGCCGCCGCAGCACTTCGGAACGCGGGTGCGGCACGCGTCGAAACAGTGACCTTCGACGCGACGGAGCCCGCGAGCCACGCTGCGCTTCTCACGCAGGTGACTGATCTCGTGGGGGACGTGGACGTCGTGCTCGTCGCCTTCGGTGTGCTGGGCGATCAGGCTGAGTTCGACGCGGATCCCGCGGCCGCCGCGGCGGCGGTGACGACGAACTACACAGGTGTCGTCAGCATCGGGCTGGCTGCCGCGCAACGGCTGCGGGCGCAAGGCCACGGAACCCTGGTGCTCCTGTCGTCCGTGGCCGGCGTACGCGTGCGCAAAACAAACTTCGTCTACGGCTCGAGCAAAGCGGGGCTGGATGCTTTTGGACAGGGCCTGGCCGACGCGCTGGAGGGCAGCGGCGCCCATGTGATGATCGTCCGACCGGGGTTCGTCCACACGAAGATGACCAGCGGCATGGACCCCGCCCCGCTGAGCACGACACCGCAGCGGGTGGCCGAGCTGATCGAGAAGGGCCTGGCTCGAGACGCGGCGGTGGTGTGGGCCCCCCCTGCGCTTCAAGCGCTGTTCGGAGTTCTGCGCATCGTGCCGCGGGTCATCTGGCGGCGGCTACCGGGCTAGTCACTCGGCGGCAGTCGAGCATGTGATCAGCGCGGGACCTTCGGCATATGACCGCTACCAAGGCGTCTCAAGCGATCGGCCACCAGCCGCGCTACCGCAAGGCGAGCCTGGGCCGCGCCATCGAGGCGGCCGACCTGCAGGTGGAGGTCCATCGGCGGAGCGCCGTCCTGGCGCAGCGCCTCGAACATCGAGGAACGCGGTAGCCGGGCGATCGCGACGGACTGGCGCCTCGTCCAGAGACAGCGGCGTCGGCACTCGCAGGCGCAGCGCGATGCCGGCGATCAACAGGACGACGAACCCGGCGCCGATCGTCCAGGACTGCCAGCGTGGTCGTCCCAAAGGAGGGAGCGTTCCGTTCGGCGCACCGTCCCTGTCGTCGTCCGCTGTCGGGATGGCGCCGACGTCCGCACTCCGGTCGCTGACCCCGGTCAGGCTGCCTGTCCTCCGCATTGCCCTCATTTAGCAGGACTTCCGTCATGGCGGCAGGTGCTGCGTTGCTCAGCTGAGAGCCTGATGTCCACCTTCCCGACGTTGCGCCTGCACCCGTCCGGGCGGAACGTTAAGAAGCTGTTCGGGCTGTCTTCAGCGCTTCCCGTGGGCACAGGCCCCTCATCTATGATCTCGACATGACCGCTTCAGAAGACGTCGTCGATCTTGGAGCCTTTGTGTCTGAGTCCCTGCCTCGCACCCTAATCATCGGTGCTGGTCCTGCGGGTTTGACCGCTGCCTATGAGTTGTCCAAGCGCGGTGCTCCGGTGACGGTGTTGGAGGGCGATGCGATGGTCGGTGGCATCAGTCGTACGGCGGTGCGTGAGGGTTGGCGTTTCGACATCGGTGGTCACCGCTTCTTCACCGAGGTGCCGGAGGTCGAGGCGCTGTGGCATGAGATTTTGCCGGACGAGGAGTTCCTCATGCGGCCGCGGATGAGCCGCATCTTCTACCAGGGCAAGCTGTACGATTACCCGCTGAAGGGGATGAACGCGCTGCGTAATCTCGGTGTGCTCGAGGCCGTCCGGTGCGTGCTGTCCTACGTCGCGGTGCGATCCGCCCGCCGGAGGACCAGACGAACTTCGAGGGCTGGGTCGCGGCCCGCTTCGGCTGGCGGCTCTACCGGATCTTTTTCAAGACCTACACCGAGAAGCTGTGGGGACGCGACGCCAGCGAGTTGCAGTCGGACTGGGCGGCCCAGCGGATCAAGAACCTGTCGCTGCTCAACGCCGTCGTCAACGCGGTGCTGCCCAAACGCAACCAGAAGGACATCACGTCGCTGATCGAGGAGTTCGAGTACCCCAAGCTCGGTCCGGGGATGATGTGGGAGCGCTGCGCGCAGAAGGTGCAGGAGCAGGGCGGCGAGGTCGTACAGACCAAGGTCCGCAGCATCTCTCGGGAGCCCGGGATCGGCGCGACGGCGGTGACGGCCGTGGTCACCGGTGCTCGGCCTCGTGCAGCTCGACCTGGTCGAGCGCCGATTCGTCGTCCGGATGCCCAAGGCGTATCCGTCCTACGACAAGAACTACCACGCCAACCTGGACGCCATCCAGCGTTGGGTCGCCGCCGAGGTCCCCAATGTGCACCCGGTCGGACGTAACGGGATGCACCGCTACGACAACCAGGACCACTCCATGCTCACGGGCCATCCTGAGCGTACAGAACATCCTCGACGGCACCACCCACGACGTCTGGCAAGTCAACGTCGAGGACGATTACCACGAGGAACAAACCGGACGCGCCGGCGGCCCCGCCACGGCGCTGCGCGCCGACGCCGGCAGCAGCGGGTCATAGCCTTTAGGGACCTCGGACCGTGCGGCGCCTCAGCGGAGTGCAGCCAGCCAGGCCCCTGGACCGGGCCTTGGCGCGACCGGATGGACTGCGCTGCGGGCGCACCCCATAGCGGTGGGCCGCCCGGTGCGATCACCGGTACGGCCGACGTCGTCTGCCGGCTGGTGACGACGGCGACCAACGCCGCCAGCTCCTCTGGCGACGGGTCGCCCCGCACCACCCTCAGCAACGGTGGCGGCGTACCCGGGTCGGTCACAGCGGGATGTTCCCGTGCTTCTTGGGTGGCAGCACCTCGCGCTTGGTTCGCAGCAGCCGCAGTGCCTTCGCGACCTCGATGCACGTCTGCGAGGGCTCGATGACTGCGTCGACGAAGCCGCGCTCGGCGGCGATGTAGGGCGTGGCAAAGGTGTCCTCGTACTGCGTGATGAACTCGGCGCGAGCGGCGTCCGGGTCGGGGGCCGCCGCGATCGCCTTGCGCTGGATGATGTTGACCGCCCCCTGCGCGCCGACGACGGCGACCTGCGCGGTCGGCCAGGCCAGGTTGACGTCGGCGCCGAGGTGCTTGGAGCCCATCACGACATAGGCGCCGCCGTAGGCCTTGCGGGTGATGACCGTGACCAGCGGGACGGTCGCCTCGGAGTAAGCGTAGAGCAGCTTGGCGCCGCGTCGGATGATGCCGGCGTGCTCCTGGCTGACGCCGGGCAGGAAGCCGGGCACGTCACAGAACGTCAGGACAGGCACGTTGAAGGCGTCGCAGGTGCGCACGAACCGGGCGGCCTTCTCGGCAGCGTCGATGTCGAGGGTGCCGGCGAAGTGCATCGGGTTGTTGGCTGCGGCGCTGTCTGAGGCGAAGGAGGTGCTGCCTCGGCTTGAGGAGCTGATGCTGTTCGTCTGGCGCCGGCAGTTCGCTGTGGCCGTCTGCCGGTCGGTCGCGGCCGCCCGGCAGGACGGCATGCCGCTGCTGGCCATCGGTTTCGTGGACCTGGTCGACTTCACGCGCTCGAGCCGGCAGTGGGACTCCCAGAAGCTCGAACGCACCCTCGAACGCTTCGAACGCGACACCTCGCTGCGGGTCGCCGCGGTCGACGGCCGGGTCGTGAAGACCCTCGGCGACGGGGTGCTGTTCAGCATCAGCAGCGCCCGGGCGGCGGCGGAGGTGGCGCTCGACACCGTGGCCGCGCACGAGGCGGATCCGGAGCTGCCGTCGGTGCGGGCCGGCATCGCGCTGGGACCGGTCCAGGTGCGACTGGGCGACGTCTTCGGCCAACCCGTCGACCTGGCCAGCCGGCTCACCGACGAGGGCCGCCCCGCTCCGTCCTGCTTGACGACCGGGCCGCCACCGAACTGGCCGCGGACGACGGCTTGCACGTCCGCCCACTGCGCCGGCGCTCGGTGCGCGGGTTACCGCGCCCTCACCCGCACCTCGTGCGGAGGGCCGACGGCTAGACCAGCGCGTACTCCTCGGGAGTGGCGACGAAGACCCAGCGGCGGTAGGCGACGAAGCGGAAGACGGTGGCGATCGCCGTACCCAGGATGCTGCTGAGATTGAAGGCGATGGTCCCCGTTTGGCCGAGCAGGTAGTGGGCGATGTCCACCGGGATCAGGGTGATGACCAGCCCGATGAGGTTGATGACGGCGTAGACCGAGGCGTCCCGGCCGTGCCGCGGGTCGGTCCCGTCGGTTCGGGCGGCGAACGACCAGAGCCGGTTGCCGACGTACGACAGCGCCGTCGCGATGATGGTCGACAGCGCCTTGCTGGTGGTCGGACCCAGCCCTAGGCCGAGGTGGAAAACGTTGGCCAGCACGGTGTCGAGCACGAAGCAGATGCCGCCGACGACGACGAACTTGCCGAGCTCGGCGCCCAGTGGTCTCAGCCGAGCGGCGAGGGCGGACGGGAGCATCGGACCACTTTAGAGGAGCCCGTGCGAGCATGCTCGGCGTGGCATGGCTGGAGCTCGACGGTGCGGTGACCGCGAGGGACGTCGGCGGCCTGCCGACGGTCGACGGGCGGCGCACCCGGTCCGGTGTCCTGCTGCGGGCGGACAATCTGCAGATCCTAACGCCGGCGGATGTGCAGCTGCTCGTGGACCGACTGGGCCTGCGGACGGTGCTGGATCTGCGCACCTCCGCCGAGGTGGAGTCCGAAGGCCCCGGCCCACTGCGGTCGCGGCCCGAGGTGAGCCACCACCATCTCGACCTGGTGCCGCACGGCTTCGAGGGTCGGGCCACGCTGGCGCGTGCCATCCCCGACAAGAACGCGCCCGAGCACCCCATGGACCACTTCCACGCCGATTACCTCACCGATGCGCCCGCCAGCATCGTCACCGCCCTGCGGCTGATCGCCGACCCGGGCAGCGGCGCCGTCCTGGTCCACTGCGCGGCCGGCAAGGACCGTACCGGCGTCGTCGTGGCAGTGGCGCTGTCCCTGTTCGGGGTCCGCCGCGACGAGGTGGTGGGGGCGTGTCTCCCGCAAGAGACCTCGCGGCTGCCTACGCGCAACGCTGGGAGATCGAGACCGCCTGCGACGAGCTCAAAACCCACCAGCGCGGAGCACGGGCCGTTCTGCGGTCGAAGTCTCCTGCGCGGATCACCCAGGAGATCTGGGGCCACTTGTGCTGCCACTACGCGATCCGGTCGCTCATGTTCGATGCGGCCCTGCACATCGCCTCGCCCGATCTGGCCTGGGTGCGCGGGCAGGACATCGAGCAGCTGCCGGACGGGTCTGTCAGCGTCACGGTGAGCGGCGGGACCCGACCCCGCGCAGTGATCACGCTGCAAGCACATGAGACGGCGCTGCTGGAAATCGCCCGGCTCACGCGCGGCGGGCTGCTGATTGGCGGCACCACCCGCGGCCGCCGGAACGTCACGCGCGGACCTATGGACCGCGTCGTGGGCGGCGAGGACCTTCCCCGGCTGGAGACGGCACGGCTCCGGTCGACATGGCTGCTGACCCACCTGCGCGCCCGCACCCCGCTGCCCACGCTAATGACCGCCGCGGGCCTCAGACCGTACGCCCGCTCGAGGACCTGCTCCACCACTGCCCTGTAGGCGCCGACGCAGCGCGGGTCGCGCTGCGCACAGCCGGATGATCCGGCGCCGGGACATCAGCCGCACGCTGGAGTGGGTCGACTCCAAAGGTGTGCCGAACGTGCTCGAGCAAGCACTGCGTCCCACCGGCCGCGGACGGCCGCGGCAGCTCACGGTCCGGGCGCTGCTGGTCGGGTTGAAGCTGGCGGTCGACAGCGCGAAGACGGCCTGCCTGACCGACGTGTTCATCGTCCTGACCGAGGGGCTACCCGAGGCGGTCCAGCACGACCTCGGTGTGCGAGACCGCCGCACCGGACGCGTCATCACTGTCCACCAGGTGCGTCGGCTGCTGGACAGCATCAAGAACCGGCTCGACCTGGCGGCGAACGCGAGGCCGGAGGACCGGGCGGCGCGGCTCGCTGCCCTGCAGCAGGTCCTGGATGATCTTCTTGCCGCGACCATGCCCACCGAGGTCCCGACCAGCGGTGCGTATGCAGTCGACGGCACCGGCACCTGGTCTTGGGCCCGCGGCAAGGACAAGCAGACCGCCGCCGCCGACCCAGATGCCGCGTGGGGCGTCAAGACCAGCAAGTCGGGCAAGCAGGAGCGCTACTTCGGCTACGAACTGCACGCGATCGTCCGCGTCGGCCGGCTCAACGACGACCGCCCAGTGCCGTGCCTCGCCGAACGCATCGTCGTCACCCCCGCGTCAACGAACTGCGCGGAAGCTGTGCTGCCGGCGATCGCGAGGATGCGCGATGACGGGCTGCGGCTCCGGGAGGTCATCGGGGACCGGGGCTACAGGTACAAGACAGGCTGGAGCCGCGGCCTGCGCGCCCTCGACGTCGACTCCGTCCTGGACCTGCACCCGACCCAGCTCGGTGCCAGGGGCAGCCACGGCGGAGCGCGCGTCATCGCCGGGGTTCCGCACTGACCCGCACCCCAGAGGCGTTCGACACGATCCCGCGTCCTGAGCGGCTCGCCGCGTCGCCGCGGCTTGAGGTGTTCCTCGGGCAGATCAACACCCGGGAGCAGTGGGCGTTGCGCCGGGTCGCCGGCCCTGACAGTAGCGGGTCCGAGCGGTACGAGTGCCCCGCTCGAGCCGGCAAGGAGCGGTGCCCTCTCGTCCCACAGTCCATGGCGCTGCCCGTCACGCTGCCGAAGGTCGTCGAGCTGCCGGAGCCGTCAGCGCACAAGTGCTGCTCGCAGCGGACCGTCACCGTCCCGGGCGACGTCGACTACAAGTCCAGGCAGCGGCACTACTGGGGCAGCCGCGACTGGATCAGCTCGTTCAGCCGCCGCTCGCGCGTCGAGGGCTGGTTCGGGAACCTCAAGGACCGCTCCCGTGAGGCACTCGGCCGCGGCGCGTTCCGCGTCATGGGCCTGTGCAAGCCGAGCTGCAGGGACACCCGGACCTTGCCGTCGTACGCAACCTCAACGGCCAGGCGGTGGTCGTCAAGCGGGGTTCCACCAGGTCCGGGTTGTGAGGTCGTCCCAGTGACCGTCCCGGCTCAGCACCCGCGATGAGCGGTTGCCGCCGCCACGGATGTCGTGCACCTGAGATCATGAGCGCGTGGCGTACCCGGTGAGGCTGCTCAGTGAAGGGGAGCGGGTCGTCCTCGACCTGCACCCGCACTGGAAGCGGCTGGTCGTGCCGGTCCTCGCCCTGCTGGTCCTGGCCGCGGGCTACGGATTCGTGCTGGCCCTGGTGGCCGACGGCACCGCACGGCTGGCCATCGGCGTGCTCGTGCTCGCGCTGCTGTTCTGGCGGGTGGTGGTGCCCTTCCTGCGCTGGCGCACCACGCTGTTCGTCGTCACCACGCGCCGGGTGGCGGTGCGCCAAGGGGTGCTCAGCAGGTCCGGGCGGGATGTCCCGATGAGCCGCGTCAACGACGTCACCTTCTCCCACACCTTGCTGGAACGGCTGCTGGGCTGCGGGACGCTGGTCGTGGAGTCCGCCGGCGAGCGGGGGCAGGTCGTGCTGACGGAGGTACCGCACGTCGAGCAGGTCCAACGCACGATCAACGAGCTGGCGGACGCCGGCTAGCTGCCCGCGAGCTCACCATCGATGACCTTGTCGGCGTCGTAGGGCGGCCACTCGCCCTGCGGGGCGCGGACCCGGTCGAACTGCACCTGCTCGCGCCGCGAACCGGCGCGCTCGCCCGGCCCACCGGCGTTGACGCCGATGCAGGTCAGCAAGCCGCCCATGCCGGCGACGATGCAGCCAATGACCGCTGGCGTGCCGGTCAGCAGCGTCGCGGAGAGCAGGAAGATCCCGGCAGAACTGCCCCGGAAGGCGAAGTACGCCAGATGCCGCCGATCCATGACCTGACCGTACGCCGGGCCGCTCCCCCCCGCACCTCTACGCTCGCCCCGTGGAGGACCTCGAGGCCGTCCTGCTCGGCGAGTCGCCCTGCCTGACACGGGCTCAGGTCGTCGAGCGGGCCGGCGTCGGCGCAGAGCGGGCGCGGGCCGTCTGGACAGCCATGGGCTTCGCCGAGGTACCCGACGGGGAGCCAGCGTTCACCTCCGCCGACGTCCTCGCCCTGCAGCAGGCCTCGTGGCTGGTCGACAGCGACGTGATCGACGAGGACACGCTGCTGGTCCTGGCCCGCTCGATGGGCCAGGGGCTGAGCCGGCTCGCCGAGGCGCAGGTCGACGTGTTCCGCTCCACCGTCGGGCAGCTCACCGTCGACGAGGCCCTCGTGGCCACGCTATCCGCCGCCGGTGAGGTGCTGCCCAGGGTCGAGGACCTGGTGCTTTTCGTCTGGCGGCGGCAGTTCTCCGCGGCTGTGCGCCGGTCCTTGGTCGCCGCCCGGCAGGACGGCATGCCGCTGCTGGCGATCGGCTTCCTCGACCTGGTCGACTTCACCAGCTCCACCCGCCGTTGGGACGCCGCGCGCCTCGGGCGGACCATCGAGCGCTTCGAACGAGACACCGCCCTGCGCGTCGGGGCCGTCGGCGGCCAGGTCGTTAAGACGCTCGGCGACGGGGTCCTTTTCAGCACCTCCGACGCTGCCGCGGCGGCGCGGGTCGCGCTGACCACGGTGGCGGCTCACGAGGTGGACGACGAGCTGCCGTCGGTTCGGGCGGGCATCGCGCTTGGCCCGGTGCTCGTCCGGCTGGGTGACGTCTTCGGCCAACCGGTCAACCTCGCGAGCCGGCTCACGGACGAGGCGCGCCCCGGCACCGTGCTGGTCGACGACCTCGCTGCCGCCGCGCTGGCGACCGACCCGGAGCTGCGGGTGCGGCCGCTGCATCGACGCTCGGTGCGCGGCTACCGCGCCCTCACGCCGCACCTCGTACGACGCGCCGAAGATTGAGCTCGGTCCTCAGCTGGAGCGCCTGGCCGGAGCAACCGGCAGCACCGGAGCGGCGGACCAGGCGCTGGACGACTCAGACCAGCGCGTGCTCCTCCGCGGCCGCGGGGAAGACCCAGCGCCGGTAGGCGGTGAACCGGAACAGCGTGGCGACCGCCGTCCCCAGGACGCCGCTGACGTTGAAGGCCAGGGTGCTGGTCTGGTGCAGCAGGTAGTGCGAGACGTCAACCGGGATCAGCGTAATGACCAGACCGATGGCGTTGATGACGGCGTAGATCGAGGCGTCCCGGCCGTGCCGCGCCTCCTGCCCCTCGGTGCGGGCCGCGAAGGACCACAGCCGGTTGCCGACGTAGGACACAGCCGTGGCGATGATCGTGGACAGCGCTTTGCTGGTCGTCGGGCCTAAGCCGAACGACAAGCGGAAGACGTTGGCCAGCAGCAGATCCAGGGCGAAGCAGAAGCCGCCGACGACGACGAACTTGCCGAGCTCGGCGCCGAGCGGGCCCAGCCGAGCGGCGACGGTGGGCGGGAGCACGGTAAGAGCATAGGGGCGTGCGAGCATGCCCCGCGTGACGTGGCTGGAGCTGGACGGTGCGGCGAACGCGAGGGACGTCGGTGGTCTGCCGACCGTCGACGGGCGGCGTACGCGCGCCGGCGTGCTGCTGAGGTCGGACAACCTCCAGGGGCTGTCGGCGGCCGATGTGCGGCGGCTGGTCGACGAGCTCGGGGTGCGCACGGTGCTCGACCTGCGCACCTCGGCCGAGGTGGGCGCGGAGGGCAAGGGCCCGTTGTGGTCCCGCCCCGAGGTCACGCACCACCACCTCGACCTGGTGCCGCACGGCTTCGAGGGCAAGGCCGCGCTGGCCCGGGCAATCCCTGATGAGAACGCGCCGGAACACGCCATGGACCACTGGTACGCCGACTACCTCATCGACGCCCCGGACAGCATCGCGAACGCCCTGCGGTTGCTCGCCGACCCCGGCAGCGGCACGGTGCTGGCCCACTGCGCCGCCGGGAAGGACCGCACCGGGGTCGTCGTGGCCGTCGCGCTGTCCCTGGTGGGGGCGCGGCGCGACGCGGTCGTGGCGGACTACGCCCTGTCCGGTGATCGGATCGAAGGGGTCCGCGACCGGCTGGTCGCGTCGCCGACGTACGCCTCGGACGTCGGTGGCCGGACGCTGGACTCGATGCGGCCGCACGCGCACAACGTCGAGCTGTTCCTGGACCGGGTGGACCGCGACTACGGCGGGATGCACGGCCTTGCGA
>JAABUM010003606.1_pt1 | contig 18659 bp, 16 predicted proteins | sample 5559161 | NCBI WGS metagenome assembly JAABUM01 (sample SAMN10711868, study PRJNA513369) | rock metagenome | isolation source: Antarctica rocks | place: Antarctica: Victoria Land, Siegfried Peak nord | reverse complement strand
TACCCCCTCCACCCGGAGCGGGGCGTCGCGCGCCCTCCTGCGTCAGGGATCGAGCCCGTCAGGGGCGAAACGGCGCAGCCGGTTCGAGCGAAGCCGAAGAGCCCGGCCCCAAGGGCGACGCCAAACTACTCCCTTCCGCGTCCACGGTTGAACCAGTCCTTCTGACACGGGGTGGACATCGTACCGAGCACGGTCGAATGGTGCCAGGGTCGACCTTTGTCCCTTGGAGGGTTCGGCCCCCGATCGCTCGATCCGCGGGCTGTCGAGCAGGAGCTTCAGGACTTTCAGTGTCGGTCCGCTTAGCCGTATGTTTGGTTCACTCATGGGCTGCCTCGCTTCCATGATCCAAAGATGCTCCCCCCTTCCGTCCGGTATGCACGGGTCGTTCATTGTCATGCAGGGGTCGCGACGTTATCTTCGTGAGCGAAGGAGTGATGACTATGGCCGCGGGCGACCGCATGGAGCTGACGACGTTTAGACGGCGCAGTGTGTCGGAGAAACCCGACACGGGCGCGGATCGCGCACGCGCGCGCTTCGCCAAGGCCTTGCAGGCCCTCGTGGATGAGAAGCTGGTCGACAAGTCGCTGACCGCATTGCCCGAGCTGGAGATGCTCGAGGCCGCAACCGAACTCACGAAGAAGTGAGCCTGGTGCCTGGCGCTGCCCCACAGAAGGGGCAGCAGACAGCCACCCCTCTTACCGTCTGCCTCGACGCGAACATCTGGATCGCATTGTTCATCACCCTGCAGAAGGCCGGCACGCCCCGCCTGTCCGCAGCGACCAATATAGTCAGCGCGATGTGGCGTATGCAGGTGGGAGGCGTGCCATTGCAGCTCGTCGCCTCGCACGAGCTCATCGACACGATTATCCGAGTCGGCATCCGTCTCGGCCATTCGCAGGCGGCGGCCGAGGAATTCGGGGCATCGATCATCGAGCTTATGAAGGCCGGGCCTCTCCAGCTCGATCCGACGATGCTCGTCGTGGGACGAGATCAGCTCGCGATGCATGATCGCGAAGACGCGGGGGTGCTCGCCTCGTGCATCGCCGCCCGGGCTCACCTCCTCGTGACTGACAATCTCACGGATTTCGAGACGAACGATTCCGAACGGATCGACACGCAGAAAGCCAGCTACCAGAAAGGCGGGACGCGGCAGCTTTTCGCCTTGGTCCACCAGCGGACGGATGGGGTCGAGTTGGTGGTGATGCATCCCCTCGACGCTGCGTCTTGGATCGCGAGCGGCAAGCGTCCTGATGCTCAGGCTGTCCGGCAGCAGTATTCAGCAAACTCGACAGTTTTAGGCGGGTGACTTACTTTTGGCGCCTTATGCACTACTCCAGTTCTGCTACGCGGGCTCCCCAGCCCTCGGCGGTCTGGGGAGCCAGGATGTCGCGCCCGAATGCGTCAGTGAGTTGGATCAGCTCTTGGTTGAGGGCGGCGGCGCGTAGCCGAGCCGTCCGGATTCACTCCTGCAGCTCTGCCAGCAGCGTTGCGTACCCGTCCCCCTCCTTGGTGGAAACAGGTATGGTCATGGTACGAGAGTAGAGGTGAGCTTCGGAAAGCTTCGATTCAGGTCGAAGCGCACGCAAAAGGAAATCGCACGCTTGGCGCCCCCAGCAAGGCCGACTGACGGATCATCGAGCCACGGCGGAGAAAGTCCCTTGCCAACAAGGACTGACGTGCCGGACGGCGTACTGTAGCGCGTCGTTGAGGGTGTGCTTGTTCAGCGCACGAAGCCCCGCTCCGGGTGGAGCGGGGCAGGGCGGGTCGGCTCAGTCGCCGTTGCGGCGGGACCAGATCAGGCTGTAGCTGCCCTCGTCCTCGCTCTCGACCAGGGTGGCGTAGATGGGAGCCGGGAAGCTCGGGTCGTCGAGCTTGACCGAGCAGTAGGAGCGGCCTTCGTTGGAGGTCTTCTTCCAGGCCGCCCCGAATTCGATCGAGCCGGCGAAGACGCGGTAGTCGGGGGCCTTGTCGCTGGCCTTTTCGGCCGCCTTGATCGTGGCCTTGGCGTTGATGCTGAGGGTCTTGACCGAGCCCGTGAAGGTGTCGCCCGACTTGGTGAAGGTGCCGATGGTCGCCATGGTGAAGTCTCCTGTCTGTCTACCGGGTCGCGTCCATCGCGGCCTCGATGGCGATCGTGAGGCCGGAGGCGATCGACGCCGCACCCGTACACGGGCCGAAGCGCAGCGGAGGATGGCGGGAGGCGGCTTTCTTGCCTCGCGAGGAATGGCGGCGCAGCCGGCAGGGGAAGAAAGTTGCCGGACGCCGTTGCGGCAAGTCGATCGAGGCGCAGCCGTCCTTCGGCCAGATCAAGCCACGAGAGGTCGCGTGGCCGCGCTCCCGGACAGCCAGGAAGACGCTTGGCGACAGGCTCCGCAAACCCAAGAGGGACACCCCGGCTCGGCCCCCACCCTCTCTACCCCAGGCCTCAGCGGGGCGATATCGTAGCGACCTCGCTTCCCTTTCTGGCGTCCTCTGCTCGGCCTCTGTCGGGGCGGTCCCGAAGAACACCTCGATGGTGCTGCACGACGCTCGGCGAGCCCGATCCGTTGCTGACAGCCTGGTCATCCCCACCCTTGATGTGAGCGCGGGTCAACACCAGCACCACACTGCGAGGCGGCTCTGGCGATCCTGCTGTCCATCGACGTGCTACCCCCTCCACCCGGAGCGGGGCGTCGCGCGCCCTCCTGCGTCAGGGATCGAGCCCGTCAGGGGCGAAACGGCGCAGCCGGTTCGAGCGAAGCCGAAGAGCCCGGCCCCAAGGGCGACGCCAAACTCTCATCGCAGTTCACAGAAACTTCGGATGCGACACAAGTTGTGGTCAACGGACAAGCTTTAGCGGATCGCAACCCGCTTCCTGAACGCATCGAATGACCGCCTCCGAGTGATCGATGGGGTACGACCAGTTCGTGCTATGCAGTGCAAATGACTGCCTTCGCCTACCTGATCGAACCCCCATTCAACTACCGGGATCATGCCGGAACCGTTACCGGCTGCGACGTCGAACTCGCGCGGCAAGTTCTGGAAATGGTCAGTTTGCATGAGGTCGAACTGGTGGAGGCCGAGTTCGCACAGCTCCTACCGGGACTCGTTGACGGTCGCTGGCGAATGACTACGGGCCTCTTTGCAACCGAGGAGCGCCGCCAGGTTGCCACGTTTAGTCGGCCTGTTTGGGCACTGCCTGATGGACTGCTTGTAGCCAAGGGAAATCCCATAGGACTGACTGGTTACCGGACAGTCGCCCGGATCCAGGGATGCATGCTTGCCGTCGTCCGCGACCAGATCCAGCACCGCTCTGCCGTCGAGTTCGGTGTGCCGCCTGATCATATCCTGATCTTCGAGACTTACGGCGAGGCCGCGCGAGCCGTATTGGACGGTCGCGCGCAAGCCTATGCAAGCGTTGCCCGAGCGCATGAAGGCTTTATCGAGCAGAGTAACAATCCTTCGTTAGAGGTCGTCACGGTGGCAGCCGATGAGAAAGAGCCCGCGGTGGGCTGTTTCGGCTTCAACAAGTTGGACGACGGCTTCAGGCGCGCGGTCGACGACGCGCTGACAGCCTACCTAGGGTCCAGCGAACACCGCTCGATGATGGATAAGTTTGGCTTTGCCGATGCCGAGATCGATCTTATCGCGCCGACAAAACTGTGACTGCTTTCCACACGACACGGCCATTCCGTGTGTACGCATTGAGCGTGTCGTGCCGAAGACCCAGAGAAGCGCTCACGCGCCGCCTCCCTTGCGGAAGTCCAACAGCGGGATGCCGAGCTTGCGGGCCTTGTCGGCGAGGTTGTCGGAGATGCCGCTGCCCGGGAAGACGATGACGCCGATCGGCATGGTCTCGAGCAGCTGGTCATTGCGTTTGAACGGTGCAGCTTTGGCATGCCGGGTCCAATCGGGCTTGAAGGCGATCTGTTGGACCTTGCGGGTGTCGGCCCACTTCGCCGCGATCAGCTCCGCGCCCTTCGGGCTACCCCCGTGCAGCAGCACCATGTCGGCGTGCTTGGCGTGGACCTTGTCGAGGGCGTCCCAGATGCGACGGTGGTCATTGCAGTCCATGCCGCCGGTGAAGGCGATCTTGGCGCCCTTGGGGATCAGCACCTCGGTCTCGGCCCGGCGCTTGGCGGAGATGAAGTCGCGGCTGTCGATCATCGCCGCGGTCAGGGCCTTGCGGTTGGCCAGCGAACCGGAGCGAGGCTTCCAGGTGGTGCCGGTGTGCGTCTCGAACAGTTCGCCGGCCTGGTCGCGCATGGCCTCGTAGGTGTCGCGGCGGTCGATGCGGTCCTGCCCTTCGACGAGGAGGCGCTCCAGTTCCACCGATTTGATCTCCGAGCCGTCCTGCTCGCGCTGACTGCGTTTCTGGGCGTCCTCGTTGTCGTCGAGGTCGCGCTGCGCTTTCCCGACCTGGCGATGGAAGACGTTGACCGTGGACCAGAGGAGCTGTTCGAGGTCGGGTTCGAGCGGCGTGTCGGTAAAGGTGGAGACCAGGGCGTCGAAGACGTCGGCCAGCGCGCCCTGGAGGGTGAGCGGCTCAGGCATGGGCCGGGGATCGTGATCGCCCCGAGCGGGGTGGTAGCCGTGGAGTTCGAGTTGGTCGACGATGTGGGCGGTAGGGCTGCTGGCGTGCGGGGGCTCGTCATCGTGGCTATCGCGCTCGGCCGTCATCGGGGTCGTCCATCTTAGGCTGAAGCCGCGCCCATCGCGGCCTTCGTGGCGTTTCCGTTGCCGGGAGCGGGACGGGCTTGCACCGCCGGGCCCTCGCCCGAGCGGCCGCAGCGCAGCGAAGGACGGCGGAGGGCGGCTTTCTTGGCTCGCGAGGAATGGGCGCATCCGGGGTCCCCGCGCGACCTGTCGCGTGGGGTGGTGCGCCCAGGGGAAGAAAGCCGACCGCAGCCGTTGCCGGCCCGGGCGGCTTCCGGCCGAAATCGCCCTTCTCAGAAGGCCGTGGGCGGCGGCCTCTTGCCGGACCAGGACAGACGCGGTGACGATGCGCGCTTCACCCACGGCGTGAACGAGCCTGCGTTCAGCCCGCCATCGCCTCCCTGCGTCGACCGATCAGGAACCGCGTTACGTCCTCCGGGGCGAGCTGCATCTGAAGCGCATCGATCAGCGTCTCCGGCCCCCGGCGTCGCAGGTCCTCGTTGAAGTCGCCCAGGGTCGGCACCAGTTCGCAGAGCTCGATCCCGCGCAGGTCCTCCCGGTCGCGCAGTCGCTCCACCGCATGTCGGCCGGCGCTGTCGTCGTCTCGGGCGACGTAGAGGCGTTGCAGTCCTGCCGGGAGCAGGAGTGCGGCGAGGTGGGCGGACGAGAGTGCGGCGACCATCGGCAAGATGGGCAGGACCGTGCGCAGCGACAGCATGGTCTCGAGGCCCTCGCCGGCGGCGAGCACCTCGTGCGTCACCCCGAACCTGACCCCGTTGCCGAGCAGTTGACCCATGGCTTTACGCGGCGTCGACAGCTGGGCCTTGGTGGCCTGCGCCGGATCGAGCCAGGTCCGATGCACGCCGGTGATCGTGCCGGCGAGATCGGTGACGGCCGCCAGCAAGGCGGGACGTGCGCCACGCGGTCCATGCTCCGCAGCCTGGTAGTAACAGAAGGGGTGGAAGCGGAGCGGCAGCGACCGCAGGTCGGCTGTGATGCCGCGTTCGCGAAGATAGTCGTGCGCCAACGTGCCCCGGATCGGCCGCCCCATGGCGTATAAGCGCCGCGACGCCTCGGGCGACGATCGGGGCGCCGGAATCGACTTGGGCGGTTCCGGCCTCGGCAGGCTGAGGAACAGGCGCGCTTCGTCCATTGCCTCGACTACGCTGGCGAGGTTGCGGCTGAGGCGGATGATGTCGAGCAGGTCGCCATGTCCGCCTGCTGCGGCGTCGGTCCATTTGCCGGCTGCACCCTTGCCCGACTCAGGCCCGCGCAGGCGGACGTAGAGGCTGCGCCCCGGTGCGTTGGTGGCGTCACCCACCAGCCAGTAGCGGCCTTCACGGCGCCCGTTGGAAAGATATTGTCGGCACACCGCCTCTGCATCGCGCGCGAGACGGTGCGCCAGGTCGGAAGCTTGGCCCTGCACGGCGCCACCTCAGGCCGCGACGCGGTTGACCACCCGCGCGAGCGGGTGACGTTCGAGCAGGACGCTGAGGATTCCCTCGCCTTGTTGGCTGGTCGGCACGAACAGGCGTAGCCTCCAGCTGATGATCTCGGAGACGAGCCCCATGGCCTTCAGCCGGTCGACCATGCCATCGGTGAACCCGGTCAGCTCCACCCGATTGGCATGCATGACGCTGGAGCGTCGGACAGTCAGTCCGTCGGCGAGCTGCAGCGCTGCGCCCTTGGCTAGTACGGCAGTCCAAGCGTCGGCCGGCGCCACCGCGGGCGCGGCCGCCCCGAGCGCGTCGGCGATCCAGGCCGGCGAGACCAGCCGTCCGATCACCCGCTCGCCATCGTCAGCCTGCAGCCGGTAGACGCGGCAGCCATCGTCGGGCAGCCGCCGCCAGATCGGCAGCAGCAACCCGGTGACGACGTGGAAGGTGCTCTCGACGAACTCGGGCAGGCCGTCGACCTCGGACTGCCACGCTGCCGAGAAGGTGGCCTCGGTCACCTCTTCCCAGTGCGACCCGGCAAGGGCGTCGAGCGGCATGGCCCGGCGCTCCAGGGGCCGGAGCAGCCGGATGCGCCGCTCGACCTCGCCGTCATCGAGCGTGATGCTGGGCGCGGGCACCTGCAGGGCGGCATGGCCCGACTTGCCATTGACCAGCAGCCGCGAGCAAGGCTTCGATCCGCGCTCGAGTGCCTCACCGAGGCTGAGCGGGGAGTTGCGGTCGCGCCGGGCGACCGTCAGCGCCCGGGTCTCGGCTCCGCTGGCCGGGTGGGTGTAGACCGTCCGGCGTTCGACGATGCGCAGGCTCTCGGCCGTAATCGTCTCCAGACCGAGGTCGTAGGTCCCGGCCGCGACCGCGCCCTCGATGCGGGCGATGAGCAGGCCGTTGAACACCTCGAACAGCAGGTTCTGCAACTCGATGGTGAGCGCGAGCACGCGGTTCAGGAACTGCGTGATCGGCGGCAGGTCCTCCCGGACCGCGCCGTCGCGGGTCATCAACGACAACCCCGTTGCATCCTGGAACCGCTGCAGCGAGCAGCCCTCGACCCGGCCCAGGATCAGCAAGGTGTAGAGCTGGCGCAGCGCCGCGCGGGCGTAGTCGCTCTCCAGGTTGTCGGCGGCGCGGAACAGGCCCTGGCCGCCGGTCTGGCGCTGGCCCCGGGTGATGGCGCCCAACGTGTCAAGCCGCCGGGCGATGGTGGAGGTGAACCGCTTCTCGCCCCGCACGTCGGTGGTGATCGGCCGGAACAGTGGCGGCTGGGCTTGGTGGGTGCGGTTGGTGCGGCCGAGCCCCTGGATGGCCGTATCGGCCTTCCAGCCGGCTTCGAGCAGGTAGTGGACCCGCAGCCGCCGGTTCTTGGCCCCGAGGTCGGCATGATAGCTGCGACCCGTGCCGCCTGCGTCGGAGAAGACGAGAATGCGCTTGTCGTCGTCCATGAAGGCCTGGGTCTCGGCGAGGTTGGACCCGGCGGGCCGGCCTTCGATGGCGAGGCGGTCGACGCCATCGTGGCCGCGCTTGCGGACAATACGGCGCGAGCGGCCGGTGACCTCGGCCACCATGTCGGTCCCGAACCGCTGGACGATCTGGTCGAGCGCGCCCTGCACGGGCGGCAGGGCGGCCAGGCGCTCGATCAATCGGTCGCGCCGCTGCACCGCATCCCGGCACTGCACGGGGTGACCCTCGCGCGTGACGGGCCGGGAGGACAGGTTGCCCTCGCCGTCGGTGAACGGCTGATAGAGCTGGGTCGGGAAGGCGTGGGCGAGATAGTCGAGCACGTACTCGCGCGGTGTGATGTCAACCTGGACGTCGCCCCACTCCTCGGCCGGAACTTGAGCGATGCGGCGCTCCATCAACGCCTCCCCGGTCGAGACGATCTGCACCACGCAGGCGTGGCCGGCCGTGAGGTCGGCCTCGACCGAGGCGATCAGCGTCGGCGTCTTCATCGCCGTGATCAGGTGGTTGAAGAAGCGCTGCTTGGAGCTCTCGAAGGCCGAGCGCGCCGCGGACTTGGCCTGGGCGTTCAGGGTCTTCCTGCCCCCGTCCGCGCCCGTGCCGGTGACGCCGGTCGCTTCGAGCGCGGCCTCGAGGTTGGCATGGATGACCTGGAAGGCACCCGCGTAGGCATCATAGATGCGGGTCTGCTCGGGCGTGAGCGGGTGCTCCACGAGCTCGTATTCGACGCCGTCATAGGAGAGCGAACGAGCCGTGTAGAGGCCGAGCGCCTTGAGGTCGCGGGCCAGCACCTCCATGGCGGCCACGCCGCCGGTCTCGATCGCGGCCACGAACTCCGCCCGGTTGGCGAAGGGGAAGTCCTCGCCGCCCCAGAGCCCGAGTCGCTGGGCATAGGCGAGGTTCTGCACCGTGGTGGCGCCGGTGGCCGAGACGTAGAGCACGCGGGCGTCGGGCAGGGCGTGCTGGAGCCGCAGGCCGGCGCGGCCCTGCTGCGAGGGTGAGGCCTCACCACGCGGGCCGGTTCCACCGGCGGCGTTCTGCATGGCATGGCTCTCGTCGAAGACGACCACGCCATCAAAGTCCCGCCCGAGCCAGTCGACGATCTGCTGGACTCGCGAAACCCGTTCCTCGCGCGCATCGGAGCGCAGCGTGGCGTAAGTGGCGAATAGGACACCCTCCTCAAGCCGGATCGGCGTCCCCTGGCGGAAGCGCGACAGCGGCTGGACCAGCAGGCGCTCCTGGCCGAGGGCCGACCAGTCGCGCTGGGCATCCTCGATCAAGGTGTCGGACTTCGACACCCACAGCGCCCGACGGCGGCCCTTCAGCCAGTTGTCGAGGATGATGCCCGCGACCTGGCGGCCTTTGCCCGCGCCGGTGCCGTCGCCCAGCATGAACCCGCGCCGGAAGCGGACCGCGGCCTCGGCGTCCTCCGGTGCGGCCGAGACCAGGTCGAAGGTGGCGTCCACCGCCCAGGCGCCCGCGAGCTGGGCCGAGTGCGCCTCGCCCGCCAGGACCACGGTCTCGAGCTGGGCGTCCGATAGCAGGCCCTGCTCGACAAGACCCAAGGGCAGGTGCGGCCGATATGTGGGAAGCGGCGGGCGCACGCTCGCCATGGCGGACGACTGCACCAGTGGCGTCGGATGCGGCCGCGCGGTCGGGATGCGGATGGTCTGCAGCGCGAAGGGCTCATAGAGCGCCTCGCTGAGACGGGTAGCTCCGATCGGCGGAGCATTCACAGCCTCGTAGGCCAGTTCGGCCGCGTCCGCCGCGACGGGTGCGAGCGAGCGCGCGGCGACTTTCGAGCGGACCGGCAGGGAAGGGGGTCTGCGCCGATCCGCAATGTCGGAACATCGGCTCGGCGTACAAGCGGGCCGGGGCGGGATGTGCCGCATGACCCAGTCGAGCAGGGTCGCCGCATCCGGCGCCATGCCGAGGGAGGCGATCTCCGCATTCTGACCGCAGGCCGTCACGCGGTCGATCACGGTCAGGCGCGTCTCGGTCGTGGTGCCGTGGCGCGCAAAGACGCGGCCGTCGACGGCGGCGGTGAACACCACGCGCCCGCGCTCCTGCAGGTGCGCAAAGGCGTCGGCCCAGGTCGGGTTCTCCGGCGAGAAGGATGCGCTGGTGATGGCGACCAAACGCCCGCCATCGGCAAGCCGGGCCAGCGCCGAGGCGATGTGCCGACAGGCGGCGTCGGCGACGCGACCGTCGACGTGCGCGCCCGCCGAGAAGGGTGGGTTCATTAGTACGACGCTCGGCCGCAGTTGCGGCTCGAGGTGGTCGTCGATGTGGGCCGCGTCGAAGCGGGTCACGGCAGCGGCCGGGAAGAGGGACGTGAGCAGGTCGGCCCGGATCTCACCCAGCTCGTTGAGCGCCAGCGACGCCGCTGCGCAGGCATCCCCTCTCCGCTCCGCGGGAGAGGACTCCATGCCTGCTTCGCCGGCTATCTCAGCGAAGATGGCGAGCAGCCCGGTGCCGGCCGAGGGTTCGAGCGCCACGTCATCCGCGGTGATGGCGGCCGCGGTCGCGGCCACGAAGCCGAGCGGGATCGGCGTGGAGAACTGCTGCAGGGCCTGGCTCTCTTCCGAGCGGCGCGTGTGGGTGGGAAGGAGTGCTGAGACCTTGCCCAGCATGGCGAGCTGCGCCGCGGCGGACCTGGAGCGCATGGCCGGGCCGAACCGGCGTAGGAACAGCAGCTGTGCGACCTCGCAGGCCTCGTAGGCGTCCTTCCACGCCCAGAGGCCCTCGGCGTCCGAGCCGCCGAAGGCCGAGGTCATCGCCTTGCGCAAGGCACGGGGATCGACGGCTTGGCCGCGGGCGAGCATCGGCAGAAGCACCTGGGCGGCGGCGATCAGAGCCGAAGCGACGGGAACGGTAGGCGCGGCGGAGGAAACGGGCGCAAGCCCGGTGGAAGCGGTTGGCATGGCATGAAGCTCCGGGAGCGAGTGAGACCGAACCGGTGGCGCTCTCTCTTGAGATCCGCCCGGCTCATCTCTTCCCGGCGACCCTCTCCCTCTCTGCCCCGACCATGAGAAAAGGGCCCGACGCGTCAGCGCCGAGCCCTTCGGGAACGAACGGCCGAGCTACGGACCTCCGCAGGCATCCCCTTTCCGCTTAGCGGAAGGGGGATGCCTGCTTCGCCATGGCAAAGTTGACGAGGTGCGGGAGGGCTGGAGCCCTCCCGCTGGTCGGTTATTCGGCCGCAACGGCTTGGGCCGGCAGCACGGGATCGGAGCCGTCGAGATCGGGGTCCGCATCGGCCTCACCTTCGTCGTCGCCGGCCAGGAACGCCGGCAGGCTCTCGGTCGCGCTGACCTCGTCGACCTCCGGCCCGACCTCACCTTTGTTCGCCTGCGCGCCTGGCGTGCGCAGCGGCTCGGGCAGCCAACCGGTGTCCGCGAGCAGCCGCTCGGCCTCCTTGGCCATCTCCGGCTTTTTCAGGTGGCCGATGAGCTGCGCCGCCTGCTCGCCCTTGGCCTCACGCACGGCCTGCAGAATGCGCGCCTTCGTCACTCGGCCGAGATAGTTCTCGGCCGTCGGTGCCCAGCCTGCCGCGACCATGTCGAGCCCGACCGCTTCGGCCAGCCGATCGGCATTGGCGAGCCGCCCCGGCGACCGGTTCCACGGCTCGTGGGTGGCGTTGACCGTCGTCGCGGCGCAATGCGCGAACAGGGCCTGACGGCTGTCGCCGTCGAAGCCCTGCAGCACTCCCCAGAGCTCGCCCGGCTCAAGGGGGAGGTGGTCACCCCAGGCCTGATGACGCGCATTGATCGCTTTCGCCGATGCGGTGTCGTTGAGCCCCGGCGCCTGCGTGCCGAGGGTCGCGCTCTTCGCCTCGATCTCCAGGCAGCTGTGGACCCCGATGCGATAGAACGCCTTCAGCGCCAGCGCGTGCAGCACGGCGAGGAAAGCCGCCTCGGGGTCGTTCGCCAGGGTCTCCCGCAACGCCAGGGTACGGTGGGCGGTGAGTTCGGTCAGCAACCGCTCGGGAAGCGGCTTGATGCCGTCGTCCTCCTCCGGTTCCGGCTCACGACCGATGGTGATGACGGCCCGCTGGACCGCCGGGTCGGCCGGACCGGAACCGGCAATGGTGGTCGTAGTACCGTCGCCGCCCTCCGGCGAGACCTCCGGCTCCGGCGCGGGTTCGTCCTCCGGCCGCACGTAGCCCCGCTCGATGCGTAGCGCGCCCGATCCGTCCAGGCTGACGAAAGCGCCCGCCCGCGCGACCTCGGCCGGGTCGTAGCGCATCGGTCGGTTCTGCAAGGCCTCCAGCGCCGTCTCGATCTCGCTCAAACGGGCGTCGACCTCATCGGGCATGTCGCCGCCACCCTCGTGCTCTGCGCAAAGGCGGTCCATCTCCTCCCTGAGCGCCTCGCTGGTGGCCTGCTCCTCACCGGTGAGTATCGAAATCTCGCCGCTGATGCGTCGCAGGCCGATGGTGTGGCCGTACGGAAAGTCGGCGGCCACGTCCACCCACTTCCAGCCTTCGGCCACGATCGGTTCCATTTCGCGCATGAGCTTTTCCGCGACGAGCCGGTCCAGGAGTGCCGGATCCTGCAGCCAGCCGCCGTCGTCCTGCTGGAACAGGTCACGCAGAGCCACGCCACCGGCCTGCTCATAGGCTTCCACGCCGACGAACTGCGCCCGCTTGTCGGAGGCCCGAACGGCGCCTTCGGTCAACATGCGGCGGATCTGGTAGGGCTCCTTGCCGTAGCTGCGGGCCAGGCTTTCCCAGACCTGCTCCTGCCGTGCATGGTCGCATGTGACGGTGAACGCCATCAGCTGCTCGAGCGTCATGCCGTCCTCGGCGTAGATGTCGTGCAGCTTGGGGCTCACCGCGGCGAGCCTGAGCCGCTGGCGTACGACCCCGACAGCGACGAAGAACCGTGCCGCGATCTCCTCTTCGCCCGCGCCCTGCTCGCGCAGGGTCTGGAAGGCACGGAATTGATCGAGCGGGTGCAGCGCCACACGCTGGACGTTCTCGGCAAGGCTGTCTTCCTCGGCCGAGACGGCGTCCGTCGAGCGGATCACGCAGGGGACGGGCGCGGTCTTGACTAGGCGCTTCTGCCTGACCAGCAGCTCGAGCGCCCGGAACCGGCGGCCGCCGGCCGGCACCTCGTACATGCCGGTCGCTTGGCCGTCGGCGCCGACGACGGCGCGGACGCTCAGGCTTTGCAACAAGGTGCGCCGGGCGATGTCCTCGGCGAGCTCCTCGATCGAGACGCCCGCCTTGATGCGACGGACGTTGGACTGGCTCAGCACCAGCTTGTTGAACGGGATGTCCCGGGACGAACTCAGGACGATCTTGGCAGCTTGGGTCACGGTTGTATCTCCGCGACGGGCGACCGAGAGCCTCTCTCTCATGCCTTTCACCCGTCATGAAAAAACCCGCCCTCCTCTGCCTCTCGATGTCGGGGCAGAGCAGGACGGGGAGGATAGCTGCAGGGGGGTGGGGCAGGGCGAAGCGATCCAGGGTCCCTGCCAGCGGAGCTGGCTAAGGGGGATCGCGGAGGGAGGGGATCAGGCCGCGACCTGGTCCATCAGACGCTTGGCGCGCAGCTCGAGGTCGAGGCGGGCGTCCTGCCGCGGCTCGCCCCGTGCCACTGCCGTGATGCCCTGCACGAAATCGAACACGGATCTGGCGGGATGCCCCTCCTCGGCCAGCACCGTGTCGATCACCCGCGCCGTGTCGCCCTTGGAAAAGCCGCGCCGGCGCAGGAACTCGGTCCGATCCTCATCCGAGCGCGCCACGATCTTTTCCCGCGCCGCCCGGATGCCGCTGACGAAGGAACTCGCGCTCGAGTCGGCGAAACTGTTCAGGGCCGGCGCGGCCTCGCCGGCGAAGCGCGTCGCGGCATATTTCGAGTGGCGGATCGTGATCTCCTCGAACGACTCGGTGCCCCAGAGATTGCGGTTCTGGCACACGGCCCGGAGATAGAAGCTGGCGATGCCGAGCGTGCGCGACCCCACCTCCGAGTTCCAGCAGTAGAAACCACGGAAGTAGAGGTCGGGTTCGCCCGAGGACAGCCGCCCGGCCTCGATCGGGTTGAGGTCGTCGCACAGGAACAGGAACACGTCCCGGTCGGAGGCGTAGAGGGTCGTCGTGTCGGCCGTGACGTCGACATTGGGGTTGTGGCGCATCGTGCCCCAGTCGAGCACGCCCGGCACCTTCCAGCGCGTATCGCCCGTTCCGTTCCCCGCGATGCGCATCACCGCCTCGACGAGCTCATGGTCGTGGATGCGGCCATAATCCGGGCCTGTGACGGCGCGAAGCTCGGTGCGGCCCTGCTCGGTCGTGTAGGTCTTGACCAGCTCTGACCGGTGCTCCTTCAAGCCGTATTGCAGGTTGATGCCGGCGAGCGGCGCCGGGAGCTGCCGCAGATAGCCCGATGGTGCGCCCACCAGCGAGCAGAGCTGCCCGAAACTCCAGTGCGTCGGCGCGATCTCCTCGGCTTCGCCGGGCAGCATGAGCCTCAGACGATCGCCGTCCTCCAGCCGCGCCTCGACCCGCACCTCGTTGCTCGGCACGGTACGAGCACGTGAACGTTCGGCACGGGATTTCACCGAGCGGTGCAGGTCCGACAGGTTCAGGAAGCGCTCGTCGGCGGGTCGTCGGAACCATTCGGATGACACACGGCTGATGCGCTCGCCGCGGCTCGGGTCGACGCGGTAGCCGGCCGGAACAGGGGAGGGGAGATGATCGATGATGGATGAGAGCTGGGACATTTCGGATCTCCGTGACGGGACCGCTGGAAAGCATCTCTCTCCAGCTCTTAGCCCGTCACGTCCTTCCCAGCTTCTCTCTCACTCTCGTGGCCTAGACGGCCGAGTAGGGGGCACCCGCCATCACCAAGAGGCTCCCTGGCTTCTCTCCCGGGGCAGTGACCATGGAGAGCGGGACACTCTCAATGGCCGCGCCGATCACCGCCGTCTCTGGCCGGCTCAGAGTCGGCATCGCCGTTCTGCTTTGTTCAACTGTGTATTCCAGCTCGAGCTGTAGCTCTGCTCGCTGGCTATTGACGCGTATCCAGTGGACGCCTACTCTACTCATGGAGATTGGCTCCGGATGTGGACTACGTGATGGGTGAGCCGAAGCGAGTTCCAGGAGGCGTGCCGGCTGAGGCTCTGGCCTTCTCGCAACGGCAGGATCCTGCGGTTCGCGCTCGTCTGGCAGGCCCGGGCCTGCGCACCTTCTTCAACATCGCTGTCGAATGGGGCCTCACGGTCGATCAGCAGCGCGCGATCCTCGGGGGCGTGGCACCCTCGACCTACCACAAGTGGAAGGCCGGTGCCGTCGGCACTTTGTCGTACGATCAGTTGGAGCGCATTTCGCTGACCCTGGGGATCTACAAGGGCCTGAAACTCCTGTTCGCGGACGACGCCAGCGGCCCATTGTGGCTCAAGGCCCCCAATACCGACCTGCCGTTCGGCGGAGGCTCGCCGCTCGAGCGCATGTTACGGGGGAGCATCGACGATCTCTACGCCATCCGCCGCTATCTCGACGGATGGCGCGGCGTGTGGCCCTGACGCCGGACAAGGTCCCAGTCGCGCAGATTCGGGGGCGCACGCATCGCCTGATCGCGTCGCGTTGGCCTACCGTCGGCGTGTTCGACGCTGTCAGTTCTCCCGAGGATCTCGAAAACGTCCTGCTTCTCGAGTCGCTCACCAACGATCGCGTTACCGAGACCCTGACGCGCCTCGGCCGGATCGACCGCGGCGAATGGGTTGTGGATCAGCCCGGGGCCACCATGGTCATGGCAGCGTTCTGCCATCCGGCGCCGGGCGGGGGCCGCTTCAACACCGACGCGCTCGGCGCTTGGTATTGCGCGACCGAGATCGAGACGGCCATCGCCGAGACCGTGTATCACCACACGCGGCGTCTCGCTCATTCCGCATCAGGCTTTCGCCACACGATCCAGATGCGCGAACTGATCAGCGTTCTGGACGCCGCGTTTCACGATCTTCGTGGCCTTCGAGCCATCCACCCGGACCTCTACGATCCCGACGATTATGCCGACTCGCAGACATTGGGCGAGAGCCTGCGCCGGTCGGGCTCCGATGGGATCCTGTTCGAAAGCGTGCGCCGCAAGAGCGGCGAGAACGCGGTCGTGTTTCGGCCAAGGCTCCTGCCGCCGGTCCTCCAGGGCGATCACTTCGATTATCGCTGGAGCGGTCGCCCGGAGCCGACCGTGGTCAGGATCACGAACACTTGAGGCGGGAGTGCGCTTCCGCAGGAGCACGATCCACAATTCCACTTGGTCGCCAAACCGAACACCGCATGATCGTACCGGGACCGAAGCTGAAGAGCTACTGGTCCCCCTCTCAAAAACTTCACTATGGAGCAGGCGCGCGCTGCCTCGTTCCGCGGCGCAATTTGGAGACGCGTATGCAGGCACGGTCGGGTTAGGCGCGAGGGTGGTCCCCGCGGCGGGGCTCGCGCAAGATCAGCTGCGATTGCCGTGGAAGGCCCAGCGCGGACGCAGATCCGACGAAGCCGCGGGCAAATTCGGGCGCCCAGCTGAAGGTTCTAATCACAGGTGTCATGGGTCCTCCCTATCGTTCATGGGTACGGGTGCTGCATCCGTGCGTGCACCGATGCTCCCGCACGCCCGGCCGACGCTGATCGTCGCTGTCTCTCGCTCTTGGGCCGCTCAGGCGAGCGCCTGCAAGGCAGCCCGCAAGTCGTCGGCATTGAGGAGCGCCGGCAGACCCGCCTCGATCACCGCGTGGGTCTCGCGCCAGATCGGTACGGCAGAAGCGAGCGCCTGGCGCCCGTGGTCCGTCATTATCAGCAAACGGCTTCTCCGATCTTCCGGGTCGACGCCGATCGTCACCAAGCCCTGCCGCTCGAGCGGCTTCAGCGCGGCGGTAAGCGTGGTGCGATCCATCGCGAGCAGCTTCGCCACCGGTCCCATCGCGGGCGGCTGCGGCCGGTTGAGCGACATCAGCAGCGAGAACTGCCCGTTGGTGAGCCCCACCGGCCGTAGCGCCTCATCGAAGTGGCGTGCGAGCGCCCGGGCGGCGCGCTGGGCGTGCAGACAGAGGCACCTGTCCCGCACCTCGATCGTGGTCTCAAACGGAACGAGCGTGGACATGCGCTTGCCCGTCCCTGTTCGTTTCCGATCCTCCCGATGCCTAGTACCGATGTGGTGAGTTATCGGTGGAACGACAGAAGCTCGCGAAGGCGACGATCACGCAGGAACAGGCCGCCCCACGTCAGCAGTCCGAGGTACAGACCGAACAGCAGTTGCGTCGTGATCGGGCTTCCAACGCGGAGGTGCGTTGCCATTGCGCCGCCGAACAGCCCCGTCAACAGGATCGCCCCGAGGGTCGACGTGCGCGGCACGGCATAGAGGAGCGCGCACGCCAGCGTCAGAAGCCCGAGAGGCTGGGCGAAGCCTGGGGAATAGCCGAGCTCACTCAGCGTTTGTCCCACCACCGGGAATGACAGCACCTTGATGCCGCCATCGAACAGCAGAAAGAGCACGACGACCCCGCTCATGATACGGCCCGTCCAGGTGAGTGCGCTGGACTGGACCCCCGTTTGCCTGGGGAAAGTGTCGCGAAAGGCAATGCTCGCCATCATTCTTCTCCTCAGGCGGTCTTGTTTCCGACGAGCGCGAAAGGGCCGCCCTGCGGATCAAGCGCCACGACGATCCACATCGGCCCGGGCACCTCCATCGGACCCATCACGATCTGCCCGCCCGCATCTTCGACGCGACCTTTCGCGGCCTCGATGTCATCGACCGCGAAATAGAAGTCCCAGCCGGTCGGCTGCGTCCCGTGTGCACTCATCATCGCGCCAGTGCCCTCTCCAGCGATCGTGAGGAGCTGATATGTCCATCCTCCCATGTCCACCGCCTCGGCTTTTGCCCAGCCGAACAGGCGCTGGTAGAACGGAAGGGCAGTTTCCCAATCCTTCGCGTTCAGTTGGTGCCAGCCCATCGAGCCGGGGGTCAAATGGGGAAGGTCCGGCGCAGGCTCTCCCGCGCCCTTGAACAGCATGAAGCAAGAGCCTTGCGGGTCGGCCACCACCGCGAAACGGCCGACCCCCGGAATATCGTCCGGAGCGCGCACGATAGCGCCACCAGCAGCCTGGGCCTCCTCGGCGACGGCGTCGACATCCTCGACGCCGATATAGCCCCACCACTTGGGCGAAGATGGAGCCGGCATGTCCGGCGGGGAGTTCATGATGCCAGCGAAGGGCCGATCGCCGACATGGGCGATCAGGTACGTCATGCCGGGCATCCCCGCATCCTTGACGATCCACCCGAGCACCTTGCCGTAGAAGTCGGCCGCTGCTCTGGGCGCACTGGTCGTCAGCTCATACCAAACGAACTCACCCGGCCTCATGCCGTCTCTCCACCTACAAACCTCTAATCACATCATGTTGATATCAACTTTTCACCACTATGTCAAAGGCGGTGCCATCTAGCGAGATCTCGTGCGCGAAGGTCGCCTTCCGAAACCACTTCCATTGCGCTCAGAGGCTCAGGTCCTCCAAGAAGCCCGGGGCCTTCGCGCTGGACGGCCGGCCCATCCGGAACGACGACTGCTCAGCGCCCAAGTCGGTCGTTCGGCCTGACATTGCCGCTGCTCCGAAGCGAACGTTGGGCTCAAGTTCTCAATCGGCGAAGATGGGTGGAAACGCGAAGTTCTGCTTGCGGGCAAGCGGTAATCAAAACCAGACACTGGTCGGGTGCCTCGGCAGCTGCACTGTTCCGCTCTACGGCCTGATGTCAATGGCCGCTCTTGAATGTTACGGCAGTAACATCTAAATCGTGCGTATGACTACTTCGTGGCTTCTCCTGACCTACAAGGTACCCGCCGAACCGGCCAGTAAGCGCGTTGCCCTGTGGCGTCGGCTGAAAAGCCTGGGCGCCGTTTACCTGCAGAATGGGGTCTGTCTCCTTCCCAAGACCGACGACCACGTCCGGCGCTTGAAGATGCTGGAGAACGACATCGCGGAGATGAGCGGTGAGTCTGTCCTATTGGAGACGGTCGCCCTCGACCGCATCCAGGAGGACAAGGTCATCTCACGCTTCAGGGCCGACCGGGACGAGCAGTACCGCGAGTTCCTCGGGCGCTGCGCGGGGTTCGAGGCAGAGATCGCGAAGG